>Ga0315283_10003240_pt1 | contig 13830 bp, 21 predicted proteins | sample YL17G09_0_MG_FD_204541 | JGI IMG/M metagenome (GOLD analysis project Ga0315283, IMG submission 204541) | Sediment microbial communities from Yellowstone Lake, YNP, Wyoming, USA - YL17G09_0 | ecosystem: Environmental > Aquatic > Freshwater > Lake > Sediment | place: USA: Wyoming | collected... | reverse complement strand
CGGGGAAGCGACGGGAAGATGCACTGGTAGTCCACCACCATCGCTTCAAGGGCACCGGTTGCGATGATCAGCTCCTGGTTGAGATGGTTCCCCGTCATCGGAACGCCTTTTCTCATCAGCAGCTCGCTTCCCGTGCAGCACATCCCGACCAGATTGATACCCTTCGCCCCGTATTTTTGTGCAAGAGCTTTCATCTCCGGGTCGGCCACTGCCTTTACAATCACTTCAGAAAGGACAGGGTTATGGCCATGGACCGAGATGTTCACATGGTCTGCTTTCATGACCGCAAGATTCATGGTTGAACTTTTTATCGTCGGTGTACCAAAAAGCACATCCGAAATATCGGTCCCCATCATTGACCCACCCCACCCGTCTGAGAGGCTGCAGCGGAGGCCCTGCAGGAGCATGCCGGTATAATCTGCCCCGACACCCATCTGAACCCGGTGCATGCAGTCTACCACTTCACGGTCAATACCGCGGGGAGAGATCCCGAGTTTCGTCCAGATATCCCGGGTTGCTTTCGGGGCACGGTTGAGCATCTGGAGCGTGTTTTTTACCATCCCATACTCTTCGAGCATGGCACGCCCGAGTTCAGCGGCAAGCTTCTCCGGGTTTTTCCCCGTGATTGATATGCCAAATTCAGCAGAGAGTTTTTTGAGTTTCTCCGGGTCAGCAATTCCGTAGTCTTTTGTCTTTCCGGTCCCGACCAGGTAGAGCGTTTCAACAATATCCCGACCATGATCTGAGTGGGCTGCGGAACCGGTTGCGATCGTGTCAAGCAGGTTGCGCGCGACAATCAGGTCTGCATCGGCACCGCAGACCCCGCGGATACGATGGGGTGGAATGATGCGACAAGGACCCATGGTGCAGCGGGCGCAGGAGAGGCCAGCTTCACAGTACTTGCAGGGAGGCTGCTGCATCTCGTAGCGGTCCCAGACGGTCTCGATACCATCCCGCATGGTCATTTCAAGGAGAGGTTTTGCATTCTCATCAATCGTTCGTGCTTCTTTTTTCTGCTCGATTATTGCAGGATTCAGAAGGGCCATCCGGGCACGGTCAAGTTCGCAAACATCAAGCCGTTCCTGGATGATTATGGGTTTTGGTTCATCCGTCATCTGGCATCAGTCCATATGTTTTGATATTCTGTAATCCGTTCAAGGGGTATATATTCCATTGCCTGAGTTTCAAAAATTGTCACTATGATTAACCTCGTGCTGGAAGTATCGGGTTCAGAAAAAAATCGTGTAAGTATTAAAAAATATTTCAGGAAACCTGTCTATTATTCAAATTATTACCTGCTGATCGGACATTCATTACCATTCAAACCGCCGTACCATTTCTTCTTGAGCCAGAGTGAAACATTTACCAGAGAAATAAGTACCGGGACTTCGACAAGAGGACCAATTACCGTGGCAAATGCAACTGGTGATGCAATGCCAAAGACAGCGATCGCAACCGCTATAGCGAGTTCGAAGTTATTGGAAGCGGCTGTGAATGAAAGTGAGGCGGATTTCTGGTAATTGATGTGGAGACGGTGTGAAATCCAGAAGCTCGCAAAGAACATAATGAGGAAATAACAGACCAGCGGAATTGCCACAGTCACAACAGCAAGCGGAACATTGATGATATACTCTCCCTTGAGCGAGAACATCACGATAATCGTAAAAAGCAGGGCAATTAGGGTCATGGGGGAAATCTTTGGGATAAAAACCTGCTCGTACCATACTTTTGACTTCACGCGAATCAGTGTATATCGTGTAACGACACCGGCAATAAACGGGATGCCAAGATAGATGAAAACACTCTGGGCAATCTGGAGCATGGTGATGTCTACTGCAATTCCTGCGATTCCGAGCACCTGCGGGAGAAACGTGATGAAAAAATACGCGTATACCGAATAGAAAAAAACCTGGAAGACCGAATTCAGGCCAACGATAGCGGCACAGTATTCACAGTCACCTGCGGCAAGGTCGTTCCAGACGATCACCATCGCGATGCAGCGGGCGATCCCGATAAGGATCAGACCATACATGAACAGAGGCTGGTCGCGGAGGAATACTACTGCAAGAATAAACATCAGTACCGGCCCGATAATCCAGTTTAAAACGAGCGAGAGCCCGAGTACCTTTATGTCACGAAAGACGATCCCCAGTTCCTCGTACTTTACCTTTGCGAGCGGGGGGTACATCATAAGGATGAGACCGATGGCAATGGGGATTGATGTTGTACCGACTGAAAACCCTGTAATCATTGATGGTACTGCCGGTGAAAAGTACCCGATCGCAATACCTGCCGCCATGGCAAGGAAAATCCAGAGCGTCAGGTAGCGGTCGAGAAATGAAAGACGTTTTACAGCTGTTTCCACTGATACTCACCTGTTGTTAATGATCAGAGTATTTTTTCAAGGATCAGGATGGCATCGCTCACAAGGTCAGGACATTTCGTCACAAACAGTTTGTTTTCACGAGCCATTTCATACTCCTCGGGTTTGCTTAAGTTATACCCAAGCAGTTCTGTGCAGTTGATGGATCCATTGCGTTGGGTGAATTCCTGGATGAATTTTCTGACCCGTTCCCGCGTCTTTTCGGTCGCTGCATCATCTCCCCTTTTTGTTTTCCCGTATTTGAGGCCGATCACCATAATCGCACCGGACACCGCTCCGCAGATATTGCCGGTTTTTGAGATGCCTGCACCATAGCCACAGGCAATTTTCTTTGCCGTCGCACTATCCAGGCCCATCTCATTGGAAAATGCAGAAAATACTGCCGAAGAGCAGGTGAATCCATTCTTAAAATCCTCCAGAGCATCATCAGATTTTGTCATGATGTTTTTCCTGTTCTTTACTATCCTGTTGATCTGTCATTACCTTGAATGATTTTCCTTTTGTCAATGATGAAAATTTCAAAATTACTTCTCCCCGCAATCACATGGTGCTTCCTTTGGGGTGGCGCAGCAGGTGCTGTCTTCTCCGCCGCAGCTGCATTCTGTATCCATATCCTTACCCCGCAAGGCAGCACTGATCATTGCCCATGCACACCCGACACCACTCTGGACTTCAATTGCCTGTACCGGGCAGTTGAGGGCACATGCCCCGCACTCCATGCATGACGCAGGACGAACGAGTTCTGCATGTTCCTCTCCCGTTTCAAAGACTCCGTGAGGGCAGACCTGTGTACATCGTTTGCAGTTGATGCATCGATCGGGAAAATAATGGAGCGTGGTTTCCGTATACGAGTTGAACATCAGATTACCCCCAGCAGCCTGCTCACACCAAGAATTATTCCTGTCATGATCCCCAGACCTGCCATGACCGCCATGACAGGAACATACCGGAAAATCTCCTTCTTGACACCGGTCCTCGAAGTGAATGTCGTGCATCCGGTAAAGTTAAGGGCAATATATGCGGTCACTGCCGGTATAAGCAAGAGCGCCGTAGCCACAGCGAGTGCATTTGCCCAGAACGGGATTTCCTGAACTGCAGCAAATGAAGCTGCGAATGGAACTGCAACAAGTCCGCCGAGAAGGAGCCCTTTTGTCGAGAAATCATGTGTCGGGATAAACGGCAGCAGTGCAGGGAAGATCACAGTCCCGGCAATTACTGCAGATATCGCTGCAAGCGCGGCAACAGGGCCGGCCAGAAACCAGAGGAAAGCCGTCACAATAAAGAGCGGGAGCGCGAGATGGACAAATTCCACTGGTGTCAGGACTATCCGGTCTTTGAACGGGAACTCAACACGGCGCATCTCTGGTGTCGCAGCGTGTGTTGTTAAATATTGAGGAAGATCGGATGCCCGTACCGGGCCGTATTCAACCAGGAATTTGGATTTCCTCATTACTTCCGGCCATGAAATCCCCGGGGCACCAAGCTGCGGTACGATGATCTTCCTGTGCCTGACAATTGCCGGTAGATCGGTTACATGAATCATTCTGACAAGCTCATCAGTGCCAAACGTCCCTTTGCCGGCAGCACACCAGACATTGATCCCTTTTGTGTCCAAAACGAGGATCCATGCATCTGTACCTTTAAGTGCAGAGCGGAGCGCATCGAAGCTGAGTGTATAGTTGGCCGAAGCAAAAACCGGGGAATCTGACGTCGGCTCACCGAGCTGGTACAGACCAGGTTCGACCCGGTGACCACTACGGTTCCAGCCCCAGCGGGCAAGGAAATGATCGAGAGTATTGGCAAAGGTTAGTGTGCCGGAAGTTTTGAGAATCGCAGGAACTGCTTTTACATTGGATATGCCTTCTCCTGTGGATTGTGTGGCAGGTGTGCACGAACACGAGCAGGGTTGTTTTGGTTCCATTTTTATTCCTTCATTATTTTTTTCCATAAACCTAATCCGGAGGTTCAGTTTTCACCGCAATTCCCAAATTATTCATAAGTCTACCCAAGAATCCAATTAAACAGGTACCCGGTCATAGTGAATGCGACAAACAGAATTCCAGCAAAGATCAATATCAATTTGATTTTGATGACTTTCCGAAGAATGATCATCTCGGGAAGCGAAAGCCCGATCACTGCCATCATAAATGCAAGCGCGGTTCCCATAGCCATTCCCTTTGATGTGAGGACTTCCAGGATTGGGATCATACCTGCTGCATTCGAGTAGAGCGGTATTCCTATTAGCACAGCAATGGGGACCGCAAGCGGATTGTTTTGCCCTGCTATGTTGACCAGGAAATCTGCCGGGGCATAGCCATGGATGATAGCCCCGATTGCGATACCGATAAGGATGTAGGGCAGCACTTTCAACGTGATGTCCCTTGATTCGTTCTTCGCGAATGTGAGCCGGTCCTTCCATGTCATCACCTTGTCCGGTTGGTCATGCATCTTGCATTTCCAGACAAATTCCTCAACCTGGCTCTCGAGATGGAGGCGTCCGATGATAATACCGGCGACAATCGCGATAATGAGTCCGGAGACAATGTAGAGCAGCGCGATCTGCCACCCGAACATAGCGAGAAGCATGGCGGCCGCAACTTCATTAATAAGCGGTGAGGCAATGAGAAAAGAGAATGTAATACCAAGCGGTACACCGCTTTCCACAAAGCCGATGAATAATGGAACCGCCGAGCAGGAGCAAAACGGAGTGGGGATACCGAGTACTGCTGCTACGACATTTCCTACACCTTCGGTCCGCCCGGCAACCCATTTCTTCACTCTTTGTGGTGTGATGTAGGTCCGCACAATGGCGACAAGAAAGACGATTACCGCTAGCAGCAGGGTGACTTTGATGGAGTCGTAAATAAAAAAGTTCACAGAAGAGGCGAGCGGGGTTCCCTGTACCAGTCCAAGGACCGAGTAGGTTACCCAGTCAGCGAACATCTGTAAATAATCCTGCATGATGTTACACACCGGTTAATTGCTGTTTAACGGCACCAAGCATTTTTTCAACGTCGTTCCATTGAACCTCTGCCATCCCGTTTTTCTCTATCCCGAGTTCTGTTGCAACCAGAAGAAAATCTCCTTTGATACCCAGGTCATTGATTTTTTTTGAAGCACACCGATCAGAACAACCTTCAATAATGATGATCAGATCAGCATCAATGGCTGCTTCTGAGATGTTCTCCGGGTCTGTACTCGCTTTTAACCAGGTAAAATCAGTCGGATGACGGGATATGAGTATTGTTGCTACCTGTGTAGTCAATCGACCAGTATTGGAGAGACCAGAACAGGTAATCAATACTTTCATGTGGGAACCTCAAGGGAGCTCAGGATAATTCTATCAAAATGATAATTTTTTGACCGAAGCGATTACGGCCTTGACGTCATTCTCGTTGAAGATGGGTCCGGGTGTTTTTACAATTCCTAAATCGGTAATCATAACATAACGGTCGATCCTGAGTCCCTTATCTTCCATAATCTTTTTTGCACAGGCGACTGGACACCCATCAATAACAATCCGTTCATCAGCAGTTTTACCAATGCCTACCAGTTTTTCGATACTCCCTCCTATACCGGCAAGGCAGGAACCCCCGCCATATCCTTCAATTGCCAGCTGGCACGCTGCTGCATTGGCAAGTTGACCGACGTTCGATCCGATTCCGGAGCAGGAATAGATAATCCGTGTTTTGTCTTCGGGTCCGCAATTACAGGCAGATTGTTGCTGTTCCATGGTTTCACGTCATTTCAATTTTTGTTGAATCAATGTGAGCGGGAGAAGGCTATATACTTTACCATTTCATATTAATTTGAAACACTTATGGTACAGACTCGGAAATCATCATATCAGGAAAAATGTTGCGAACCTGCAAAAGATCTTCCGGATCTCATTCAGAAGGATCTTGAAAAACAGGGTGGTATGAAAGGGCTTCTTTCTCATATACCGGATCCTTTAGCACTTCATACCGCCAGCAGGCTTCACCAGGCACTTGCGGATCCTATCCGGCTGACCGTCATGTATGCACTCCTCTCGCAACCGCTCTGTGTCTGCGTAATCAAAGAGGTTGTCAAAATTGCGGATTCAAAACTTTCGTACCATCTCAATATTCTCAAAGCGCAGGAACTTATTTTTGGTGAGCAGCAGGGGAACTGGATTATCTACAGTATTACTGACAGAGGACGACAGGCCTTGGGATGCTCGGAACACATTATTCCTTAAAACAATCGAGAGGGTACTCATAGACCTGATATCAAAACCAAAAATATGTCTTTAACCTTTTTTTTCTATTTTCAACGAATTATAAAAGGATAAGAAAAACATTCACATCACAATCTTTATCTGTTAATCCTCTGATCTCCAGTGTTAATCAGGGTTATACGGTGCATCCCATGCTTGATGAACCCCTTCGGATTCTTATTGCTGCTATTATCTGCTGGCTCAACTTTATGACCATTGATCTTATCTTCAAATTACCCCACAGCGGGGGTGTAAGCGGTGCAACCGCGATAGCCCAGGAAGTTGAGAAAGGTGGCGGAAACCTGAACGGGGGCTACATGATGGGCAATATCGTCTCCTCTCCCGATGCATCAGCTGGGACCCTCCTTGCAAGCTGCGGCGTATACTGCGCAGGTCTTCCTGGAGGCCTTTTTGCCGCACTGCTGGTCTATGTTGGTAACCGGATTTGTTACGATCCCGGTTATGCCGGAACAACGGGTTGTATCACTGCCACATTTATCGTATACGGTGCAGTTCAGTCGGGCTGGTTCGCAGCTTCGGATTTCATCGCCGGTATGGTGATTGCTATCCTTACCATCCAGGGATTATCTTCAGTCCATGCGAGCAGGCTTATTGCAAGGTTGTGGAAGGTAAGGTGCCGGATAATTCCGGAGGATAAACCATGATCGCGATTTATATTTGCGCAGGAATTGCGGTATACGCGGCGATCCGGGTCATCATCGAACGCAATACGATGCGCAAGCTTCCGTTCCTCAATGTCGTTTCTTTCGCAGTTACCGGCATCATCGCACTTCTTCTACCTCATCCCATCACAATAGCAGCAGCAGCAGCATATTTTGTCGGGTCCACCCTGGAATCAAATGCTATTGCAAGCACGTGGGCAGGGGGTATCAGGAAACCATGAATGATGTCGTGATGGTCGCGTCTGTCCTTCTCATCCTCGTAGGCATGACTGCCGCAATCTTCAACCGCGACCCTTTCGACAAACTTATTTCGCTTTCGGTTCTTATCGCAGGGGTTTTCCCCTTTATTGTTGAACGGGGGTTTCTTGATGTTGCTATCGCTACTGCGCTCATTGCACCGCTCTCCACGATATTTACTCTGATGGTCTGCCGGAGGGTTCAGGTTTGATTCCCGATCTCTACACCCCCGAATTCGTTATCGGGCTTTTTGTCCTGTTTGCAGGAACTATCGCTGCTGCCTTTCCCAGGCCAAAAAATTATCTGACACAGCTCATCAATCTTGAAATCCCTGGGTGGGGACTGTTGCTGGTCATGCTGCATTATAATGAAGCACTTGCGCTTTTTACCTTCGCTGCCGTGTCCGTTCTCTCAACCTATATCTTCGTCCGTATTATGCAGAAGAAGGAGGGCATTGCATGATACGGCGGATCTCACACTTTCTGTGCAACTATGAAAACATCGTGCCGCTGTTTGCCGGTGCCTGCGCCCTTATCTTTCTTGCCGGCATTCTCATGCTGCCCCTCAGTTACGAGCAGGACCAGCTGTATCCCAAAACCATTGACCGTAATAGTTCCCTTGACCCGTACGATCGTGGCGGTCCGCCCTTCACCATGGTCACGATCCATTCTCAGTATCCTGAGAATTCCCCCACTGCCGGACTGGTAACAACATACCTCACACCCTTTTCCCTCTACCTGTCTGAAACAACACAGCACCTCGGCACAACGATTGTTGCACACCCAGGGGGAATTATTGATGAAATCCTGTATAACACCCGGGGACTGGATACGGTTGTTGAACCAACGATACTGCTGATCGCGTTTGCCATCGCTTCTTACCTGTACCGGAAGGTGGAATGATGTGGGACCAGTACAATATCGGGTTGCTGGTTGTCCTGATCTCAGGAGTAATCGGGTTTCTGGCGCTTGCAATCGAGACCGATGACCTCCACCGGTTACTACTCCTTGACCTCGCCGAGATAACGACACTGGGTGTAATTGCCCTGCTGGGCACAGATCTGGCCGAGGCACTCGTCCTCCCCGGGCTGACCGTGGGGATTGCTGAACTCCTTGCGCTCTCTCAAATCTACATCACCAAGGAAGGATTGAAAGAACGACCTGTCAGGAGTCTTAACATCGAAGTAATCCAGAAAGCGGATGCACCGATGATAATCTCGGTAATTCTTGTCGTGTACGGATTATTGTTGTCAGGTTTTACCGGAGGAGGTGTTGCCGGGCTCGGGCTTGTGTTCTATTTCATGTCACGGGGATATAAGGAGAACCTGAATATGCTCGAGATGGCTAGCGGAATTTCATGGGCTATCTGGATTTTCGCTTTCTTTATCTTCATGTTCCTTCCCCAGTACTGGTTCATCGCGCTTATGTGTGCCGCCGTAGGTATCGTCCTCAAAGTGACGGTCAAGATGTCCCTTGTCGGGACCATGTGGGGTGAGCACCGTGATTAATATCGGCGGTACTCCCTATTACATTCTTGAGTTTGGCGATGAACTTGTGTACTTCACTCCCTATACCATCACGCTTTTTTTACTGGCTCTGACATTTACGGTTCTGGTGATTATCAGCCGCCCGGAAAAACAGGTTGACATTGCATTCGGTGGTGATGCATACCGCACCAAAGATATCAGTCTCTCTGAAATGCGGTTCCGTCGATATATGGCAATCGCATGTGGTCTTGCTTCGATGGGTGCGATGGTGACCGGGGATATCTTCAATTTCACGCTCTTCACCGCAATGGTTGGTATCACCAATGTCGGAATTGTTGCTGCAGTAAAAAGCCCGCATGTCCAGGATGCTGCGTACCAGTACGGACTTGTAGCCCTGTCGGCAACGGTGCCCCTGTTCGCGGGTGCGGCATTGTATGCCGCAGCAACCGGATCGCTTTCTATGGTGGAACTCATGACAGGAACACTTCCACCAGTCCCGCTACTGGCCAAGGCCATGCTCGTTATCGGTGTGATTGGTGAGGGAATGGCCCCGTTCTACGCGGCAAAAGCAGAGATGTTCCGTGCACCGGGTGCACCGTATGTGATCATGTGCTCGCTCTCCTCGCTCCTGATCTTTTTACGGGTTGTCGAAATTGTGATGCTGGGGTGATAACGATGAAGAAAACAACTGCTGCACGGATCTTCTGGGTGTGTGCGGTAATCTGTACGATCGCGTCCGGCCTCTATTTCATGGGGATGATACCGCTTGCTGTCTGTGCAGCGGTGCTGGTACCTTCATTCCCCGTCACAGTCTTGGCGCTCTTTTTCTGGTGGATGGCAGGACAATCCGGAGGTGACATCCCGTTCATCGGGTACTGATATGATCGCAGAACTTGTCCTTGCCACGCTCTTTGGCCTGCTCCTCTTAGGAATTCACCGGAAACTGATTGCACGGATCCAACGCAGACCAGGTCCTCCAATCTGGCAGGAGATCCTGCATATGCTCAAGTTCTCCTTTAAAACCACCTGGATCCCGGTAACCGCAAGTTCGACTCTCTTTGTTGCAGTCGTTCTTATTGCCATTGGTATCTGGACTGCAGCATTTTATGTGCTTGTCAGTGGCGGGAGCCTGCTGGTCATCCTTGGTATCTATATGCTCCACAAGATCGTAGAACACGGTTTTGGACTTTCATCAGGATCGCCATACGGTAAGTATGGCGGTGTGAGGTCAGTCATCTCAGCAGCATCGGAGATTCCCCTCTTTGTCAGTGTTGCGGTAATCGCGGTGTTTACGCGATCGCTGGAAATAGCTTCCATCATGCAATACCAGCAGGTGAACGGCCCCCTGCTCCTTATCGCATTTCCTGCAGCCTGTGCAATGTTCCTGGTGATCCTGTCTAAAATGCCGTTTGGTCCCTTCTCCATTGTTGAAGCAAAGGAACTGGTAAGCGGGTACAAGACCGAACACTTCGGGATCTGGCGTGCAGGGCTTGAGGTCTGCAATGGTCTCAAAACGTTTGTCCTGCTTGCCACCTTCCTTGCGGTATTTATCGGGCCGCTGACCCTGCCCTGGCTTATTACCGGGATGATTCTTCTTGTTGTGCTTCTCGCTTTTTCCTGTGCGATCACGCCGATGATGTCCCCCTTCGATTCAGTGACCATCCAGGTGATGGTTACCGGGATAATGCTTGTCTATGCTGCAGTTGTTCTGGTGGTGCACCCATGATCCGTGAAGCCATTCTCTTCGGGGGAGTACTTTACATCCTCATAACAATTGCCCAGATTATCGACCGCCCGTCTGTCTGGTCTGAAGGGATTATTGTGGCAATTATCCTCGCCATCGCCACAGCGTATTACCTGATTCATGATGAACACCGCCTCCACATTTCGGAGATAGCGGCACTCTGGGCGGCGGTGCTGTTGTTCGTGGTGTATGGTTTGTTAAAGTTCGGGGGAATTCTATGACCTCCTATCTCTATGAAAAAGATCTTGTGCCCCAGAAATACCGGATTCTGGTTGCAAACCGCCATGACACTCTCGTGCGAAAAATTGCTGCAGAACTGGATATCCCGGTCCAGGAACTGCGAAAATACTTGATCGAGCACCTTGACATGATGCTGCTTGAAAACCTTCCTGCCCGGGCAGAAATGGCGGATGCTCATGCTGATCCGGATGATCCGGTTGCACGGGCACTGGGAAGGGAAAAATATACCCTGTATCTCCAGATTGTATCCAATGCCGCAATGGAATCCATTTTCCATGCAGTGAGCGACCGTGTACATACAGGTGTTCCCCTACAGAACGCCATTACGTATGGCAGAGCACAGATACGGGAGGAACTGCGAAGATGACCCTACTCCAGCGGATAAAGAACAAGGTCAGGGCACGCTCGATCCATGTAGCCTATGTAGATGTCGGCTCGTGCAATGGCTGTGATATTGAGGTTCTTGCCTGTCTTGCTCCCCGCTACGATATTGAACAGTACGGCATCTTCGTCCACAATAACCCGCGGGAGGCAGATGTTCTTCTCGTCATTGGTGCTTATACCCCGGGATGGGAAGAGAAACTTGCCATGGTCTGGGAGAAGATTCCGGATCCCAAAGCAGCAGTTGCTATCGGGAACTGCCCGATCTCCGGGTGCCTGTTCGACAGGAAGGGATCCTTTGTCGATCCCCCGGTAAAAAAACACATACCGATCGCAGCAGAAGTGCCGGGCTGCCCGCCCCGTCCCACCGAGATCCTTCAGGCAATTCTCTCGGTTCGCGATTCGGTCTTTGCCAACTGGGAGGAAAGTCACCCATGAAGCGGACAGTGGATGTCAATATTCCGCTGGGGCCTATTCACCCCTGCTTTAAAGAACCGGCCCGGCTTAAATGCGAGGCGAAAGGTGAACGCATTGTCGCTGCCGAAGTGGAGCTCGGGTATATGAAGAAGGGGATCGAGCGGATCATGAAAGGTCGTCCCTGGCAGGAAGTCATGTTTCTTGCAGAGCGTGTCTGCGGGATCTGCTCGGTCATCCATAACATGGTCTTTATTGAAGCAATGGAACAGATCAGTGGTATTACCGTGCCTCCACGTGCTGCATACCTCCGGGTGATTGCAAACGAACTTGACCGGATGCAGAGCCATCTTCTTGCCAACTTCTCGTATTGCTACACCATCGAGCACGAGACGCTGGGGATGTACCTTCTCGATCTGCGGGAGCAGGTGATGGATCAGCTTGAACACCTTACCGGGGCCCGTGTTACCTGTGCCTACATCATCCCCGGGGGTGTCCGGTGTGATATCTCCCGTCAGGATGCAGAGTCATTACGTGCATCACTCGACCGGATCGAGCAGGATCTGCGCAGGTATTCAGGAATGTTTGCCGATGGTCCCATGATCGCACTGCGCAGCCGTGGTGTCGGGATCCTGACGCAGGAGGCAGCTCAGCGAGCCCATGTTGTCGGTCCGACAGCACGGGCAAGCGGGATCACGGTTGACTGCCGGGTGAACCATCCTACGTACCGGCAACTCGGGTTTGTGCCGGTCCACCGGACAGATTGCGATAACTTTGCGCGGGTGATGGTCCGGTTCGATGAAGTATTCCAGAGCATCGGCCTTATCAGGAAATGCGTAAAGGATCTCCCCAAAGGGGTTATACGGGGCGGCGGAGTCTGCAAAGCGGGAGAGACGCGATACAGTGGCGAAGCGCCCCGCGGGGAGCTGACGTACTTTATCAAAAGCGACGAGTTCGGCCGAATCGTTGAGATCCAGATCCAGACCCCGTCCATCATGAACATCGAAGCCTGCTGTCACGAGATGATCATCGGTGCAGATTCGATTGCCGATGTAACCTCGACGTTTGTTTCTGCTGATCCCTGCATCGCGTGTACGGAGCGGTAACATGGGGCTTTCATTGGTCTGGTACCTGAAAGAATTCGCCCGCATGGAGTGGATTAAAAAGTTCCTGTTTGCAAAGACCGCCCCGCTGGTAACCCCCTCGCACTTCCGGGGATTTCCCGAACCTACGGGGAAAACCTGCCAGCATGCTCTCTTCTGCATGATGGCATGCCCGGCACCGGGAGCGATCGAGGTTGTGCATGCAGGGGACGGCTGGATGCCGCGGATCCACAAGGGGCACTGTATCCGCTGCGGGTTGTGCGTGGAGGCGTGCCCGAACGGGGTGCTGAAAAGCGGGAGAATCCTTGAGACCATGGAGCGCGAAGGGACCTCGCTACTCTTCTCGTTCCGCATCGCTATCGACCTGGAACTGTGCACAGGCTGCGGGAACTGCTGTACTGCCTGCCCGGTCAACAAGGGAATTGACGCACAGATGGGAGCAGGCGGGCATTCATCCAATGACGATGTGATCATGCGGGTCCAAAAAGGCGATATTGTGGTAATCCATGAGGATAAATGCACGGGTTGCAAGACCTGCGAAGTCAGTTGCCCGACCGGTGCCATACGGATTGCCCGGATCCTTGAAGGATACCAGCAGCCCGTGCAGGAGGGATTGCAGTGAAGTGTATCCTCAATACCGGGCGCACCGTCCCGCAGGGGGCAGCAGTCGAGCATAAGGGTTCGGATACGTACCGTGCTGTAACTTCTTCTTGTTTCGTCAACCCTGTGGATATGATGATGCTGGGGATCGAGAACGGGGCACGGCTCAGGATCACTACACCTGTCGGTTATGTCGTACTGAGCGCCCGTTCAGCAGAGGGAGTAACCCGGGGCGAAATTTTTGTGACCATTGGTCCGTATGCCAACCATATCATCTCATCAGAAACCCACGGCACCGGCATGCCCGACTTTAAAAGCCAGT
>Ga0315283_10003239_pt1 | contig 13832 bp, 9 predicted proteins | sample YL17G09_0_MG_FD_204541 | JGI IMG/M metagenome (GOLD analysis project Ga0315283, IMG submission 204541) | Sediment microbial communities from Yellowstone Lake, YNP, Wyoming, USA - YL17G09_0 | ecosystem: Environmental > Aquatic > Freshwater > Lake > Sediment | place: USA: Wyoming | collected... | reverse complement strand
CCTCAAAGGCCATCGGGTCATCTCACCAGACAATTCACGCAATTGGAATGGGCAATTCTGGAAACAAAGCCCACCAAAACAGGCATCGAAAGGAGAGGGGAAGGAAGAAGTTTTTCTTCTTTTCCTCTCTTGCTGGCTCTTTGTTTCCGACCTCGACCGCTCCTCTCTCCCGCTCTCCGAGAGAAAAAGAAACACACAAAATGATGTTTTGCCGCGCCCAGCAGCAGCAATCGCAGCCCCAGCAGCAGCAGCATCAGCAACCGCAGCCCCAGCGCCTCGCCCCGACGCTCTTCTCTGAGGCCCGCGCGGACCACGCCGAGGTCGTCGCCCGCGTGCTGCGCGCCAACCCCGCCGCGGCCAGCGTCAGGGAGGCAGCGACGGGCGGCACGGCGCTGCACGCGGCCTGCGCCGCGGGCGCGCTCGCGGCCGTCCGTGCCTTGCTGGCAGCGCCCGTCCCCGCCCGCCTCGACGCCGTGGACGACTCTGGCGACACGCCGCTGCACTGTGCTGCTCGCGGGGGCCACGCAGAGTGCATCGAAGAGCTTCTGTCGAGCTTCCCGTCGTCCTCGTCCGCCCTGGCGCGCAGGAGGAACGCCGCGGGCCGGTGCCCGCTGCACGAGGCGGCCGCCTGCTGCTCGCACGCCGCCTGCAAGGCCCTGCTCTCCGCCGGGGCCCGCAGGTCCGCGCTCGACGCCGAGGGGATGACGGCGGCAGACCTGGTGCCTAGGGGAGCCGACTCGACGGAGGCCGCCGTGCTGTACGCGATGGTCCTCTCGGGCAGGTCGGCCAGCGTCGCTGAGAGGGCTTTGGGCTCCTTTGGTGCCGCCGCTGCGGCGCCTGCTGCTGCTGCTGCTGCTCCTGCAGCCGGCGGAAGCAGCAGCAACCTCCTCTTGCGCAGGAGGGACTCGAGGCCCTGGGTAGCTGCCGCAGCCGCGAGGATCGCCTCTTCCTCGAGCAGCAGGAAGCCCGCTGCGGCGGCAGGAACGCAGCAGCAGCAGCAACATCAGCAGCTCCCCGCGAGGCAGCAGCTCCGCGTCGTCGCTTCCGCCTCGACCGACTACGGAGGGGAATCTCCCGCCGCTCCTCCGGCTCCTGGTCCTGCTGCTCCGTCTTCTTGCGCAGCAGCAGCTGCAGCATCAGCGGCAGCGGCCCCCTCGCCCTCCGCGGCCGCGGCCGGCCTTTTTGCCGAGAGCTGCAGCAGCCTCTTTGTCGGCGCGAGGTCGGTGAAAGGCGCTCCTGGCGCTTCTTCTTCCTCCTCTGCCGCCGCCGCCGCCGCCTCTGCTTCCCCTGCCCTCCGCGTCGCCGCAGCGGAGCGCAGGGTCGAGGAGGTCGTCGACGTCGTGTCCAGGCTCGCGGCCGCCGTCGAGGGCACGAGGGCCGCGGTCGAGGCCGACCGCGAGGCCGCGCGCCGCGAGGTCGCGGCGCTGCGGGACGAGGCCAGGGAGCGGGCCGCCGCCGCCGACGAGGCCCTGGCCGCCGTCGACGGGAGGCTCGCGTCGCTGCTCAGAGAAGAGGAGGAAACGAAGGCGGCGAGAGCAGCGAAAGCGGCGGTCGAGGAGGAGGAGGCCGTCGCTGCTGCTGCTGCTGCTGCTGCTTCCTACTCCTCGGACGACTCGGCCACATCGTATGAGACCGCGCCCTCGGGGACAGAGGCAGCAGAGGCCAACGATCCTTCTTCCGCTTCCTCTTCCACCTCTCTTCCTTCTCCTTTTCCTTCTTCTTCCTCTCTCTCCCTGTCCACGGAGTTTGCCCCCGAGCACCTGCTCCGGAACGCCCTCCCTTCCTTCGCACACGTCCCCCGGAGCGTCGACGGCCTCCGCGGCGCGCTGGCCTCGCTCGAGCGGCGCGTCGCCCGGGGGGAGGAGTGGGACGCCGCGGCCTCGGGTTTCGCGCGCAGCGTCGGGCTGGAGCTCGAGAAGCTCCAGATCGAGGTCAGCGAGAGCGCCCGCGCGCGTCTGATGGGAGAGGCCAGGCTCGACGCCGCCGAGAGGGGGGTCGAGATGCTGCACGGGTACCTGAAGACTGCGGCCGTAGCCCTGGGCCCCGAGGCGGTCGAGGACGCGAGGAAGCGAGGCGCCGCGCTCTCGGCCGCGGCCGCCACGCTGGCCAACGAGAAAAAAGCGAGGAAGGCGATGGAAGAGGAGCTGCGGCGCGTGAAAGAGGCGTGCAGGGAGCTGCAGGGGAGGCTCGACGAGGTCGAGAAGGAGAAAGGGAGAGAGGCGCCGGCGCCGGCGGCGAGAGCGGCGATAGCGTCAGAGGCCTCTGCTGCTTGTGCTTCTGCTTCTGGTGCTTCTGCTCCTGCTCGCCCGCGCAACCGACGCCGCTCTTCCTTCCTCGGCGGGCTCTTCAAGCCTTCGACTGCCGTTTCGAGGCTGGGCAAGGGGGAGCGCAGGAGGCTGAGCAGCTGCTCCGGAGCAGAGACCAACGGCCTCGCGCTCGCGATGACCGCTGCTGCGGCGAGGGGGGGCGCCGAAGAAGAGGAAGTTCGGGTCGTGGTCGAGGAGGCAGAGTAGGGATGTTGATTCCGCTCTCTTTATTTCTTTTCCCGTGCTTCTTCTTAGAACGAAAACGAAAAAAACAACACCGTCACTTTCCGATGAGACGATCTCCGATTTTCATTCCCTCCAACTGTTTTCAGTGGTTTTTCCTCGAGAGTGTGTTTTCTCTTTTCTGATTTTTGAAAACCACAGCGTCTCTCTGTGCTTTCTTTTTCCGAGATAAACAAAACAAAAAAACAGTGTCTCCTTCGTGAAACAGAAACAATCCCCAGTGTTATCCTCTTTTTCCATGTCAAGAGCGTCGCCGAGTTTGTGCTTCTTTTGTTTATCGCGTTTGGAATCGGAGAGAGGAGGTTACATCTTTTTTGTCTTTTTTTGTTTTTGGTTTCGGTCGTTTTTTTGGTTTATCGCTGGCACTGGTTTTTTGTTGATGCTCGCTCTCTCTTTGATTCTCTCTCTCTCTCTCTCTTTTGGACCGAAAGAGTGGCTGTTGCTTCTCTCGGATTGTATATTATTATGGTTTGGTAGTTTATCTCGTTCGCTCGCTGCCGGAAGTTATGTTTGGAAAACTGAAAACAGAAAACAGAAAACAGGGGAAAAGAAACACGCGTCACTGTCTCTCGCTCGGGCTCTAGCAAAATTGCAAAGAAAAATGGCGCGCGTCCCTCTGATTTTTTGAGGTTCTCCGACGGAATCGACCGAGAAACGCGGATTGGGTTTCAGCGGCATCACTAGAGAAAGTGTGCGGTTTCGGAACTCGGAGCGGGAGATTTCTCTAGGCAGCTGCTGGGCCAGGAGAGGCCGCCGTCGCCGCCTCTCCTGCCGACGCCTTGAGGGCCGCGGCGGCAGCCGAGGCCTCCGCGGCCTTGGCGCGCGCGGCCCTCCAGTTGGCCTTGGCCTCGGCCAGCGCAGCCTGGAGGATGCTGATCGCCTGTATCGATTGGGAGGGAGTTTTTTTTTTTAGGAAAGGGGAGGTGAGACGAAGATAGTTCCAAAGACAAGAAGGGGTCGCTGCGAGCCGAGAGCCTAGTCGCCGGCAAAAGAGTCGGCCGAGAGCGAATATCTTTTCTGTCTTCCTCCGCTCTCGCTCCCTCTCTCTCTCGCCTCCATATTTCCCGATCAGCGATCTGCTACTGTCGTTAGATTTTCGATCCATGCGCGAATAGCGGGCTTTCTGCTAGGGGCGGGAGAGCGCAGAGGAGGGCGCGAGAAGAGCTGTGCGAGAAGAAAACTAGAGCCGAGCTGTTCGTCGTCTCCAAGAGAATTGAAAGCCTGTCGCCAAAGGACGAGCATTGGAGCTTCGGTTCCGCCCCCCCGAACTTTTCCCTCAAGACACCGCCTTTCAACTATGCAAAACACACAAAGAGCCCGCAACTCACCTCGCTCTCACTCGACGTGCGGGAGCGACGGTCGACGAACGACGAAGAGGTCGCGCTGCCAGAGGCCGAGCACTCGTTGGTCACCGTCGTGGTCGGCCGTGGCATGTCAAGAGAAGCCGGTCGCGAGCCTCGAGGAGAGAATGCTCCCGTCAGCCTCCTCGGGCTCATGAGCAGCGGCGCACCGCTTCCCTCATTGAACAAGCACGGAGGAGGCACGGAGATGCGCGGGAGCGAGTGGATTCCGCGAGGGGAGCCCGAGGACAGCGGCGGGGCGGTGTTCTTCATTGGCTGCGTTTTTTTTTCGGCCCGAGCTGCCAGAGGGCAGCAGCGAAAAAGAAAGAAAGGCCCGGAAAGAAAGGGAGTTTTTGATAGAGGAGCTCTTCCCCGTTGCACTCTTATTTATCTTTTTTCTCCTTTTTCTTTCTTGGTCCTCTGCCTTGTTTCGACCATGCGCACGTCGTTCCATCGCCCGAGCGTCGCGGTGCCAGCTCCCGAGCATGCCCTGCTTGCCTCTCGAGCTGCTGCCTGCGCGAGGCCAGCGACAGATGCTCCGAAAGTTTTACTAGCTCCGCCGTCATTCTGCCGCCGCCGCTTGCACTTCCATCGCCGCCGCTTTGACTCTTCCGCGCTCCGAGCTACCCTCACCTCCACCGCCTCCGCGTCGCTGATGCGCTGGCTCGTCGAGGACCGCGGGATGGAGACACCTGCGGCCGAGCCGGGCCAGGAAGGGGGCCTGGTCGCGAGGAGGGCCATCGGGAAGGGGGAGGTGAGGATTTGGGTTTCGTTTTTTCCCCCCTTCTCGACCCTCCCGCTCTCTCTCACCCTCTCTCGCACCCTCCCGCTCTCTCTCACCCTCTCTCGCACCCTCTCTCTCTCCCTCCTCTCTCCCTTGCTCCAACTCCGCCACCAGCCGATCGTCACCATCCCGGGGGACCTGGCGGTCACGGCCGTCGACGCGGCCGAGCACCCGTCTGTCGGGGGGATCGTCAAAGCTTCGGGGGTCGGGGACGTGGTCGCCCTGGCGCTGTGGCTCCTCGCCGAAAGAGGCGAGAGCGCCAGCGCAGGAGGAGGAGGAGCGGCCCCGCCTCCGCGGCCGCCGGGGAGCACCAGGAAAGACTGGGGCCCGCTGCTCGCCTCCCTGCCCGCGACGAGCGACTCCCCCGTGCTCTGGCCCGAGACCGAGAGGAAGGAGCTCCTGAGGGGGTCTCCGGTGCTCTCCGAGGCGCGGGAGCGGGACGCGGCGCTGGACAGGCAGTGGGCCGAGCTGGAGAAGGTGGCCGCGGAGAGCGGCGGCGGAGGAAATGGCTGGCCCCCGGGCGGCGACTTCACGCGCGACGGCTTCAGGGGCGCCGTCGCGGCGGTGCTGGCGAACGCGACCTACCTCCCCGCTGCGGGCTGCTTCGCGCTGCTGCCCCTGATCTCCGTCGCCGGGAGGACGGGGAGGATCGCCGGAGGCGAAGGGGGAGGAGGAGCAGGAGGAGGAGAAGGAGGAGGCGCAAGCGAAAGCGGGCGAGGAGGAAGCCCCGGCGCCAGCAGCAGCGGCGCCAGCAGCAGCAGCAGCGATCAGAGCAGCACCAAGACCGGCGCCCTCCTCGACTACGACGAGTCCCTGGGCGCCGCCGTGCTCTCCGCCACGCGGCCCTACGCCCCCGGGGAGCAGGTCCTGCTGGGAGACGGCAGGCCCTCGGGCGAGCTCCTCCTGGCGACGGGTGAGCTCTACGCCGACGACGACCCGCTCGCCGTCGCGCGCGCCACCAACCTCTCGACCTTCACCACCAACCCCTCCGAGTGCCTGACGGTCACCGTGGGCCTTGTCCCCACGGACAGGCTCCTGGTGGCCAAGCGCCAGATCCTCGAGGCGGCGGGCTTCCCCCCGGGGAGCGACGCCTCGCAGGCCTTCCCCATCTTCCCCGATCGCATGCCGCTGCAGTTGCTGGCCTACCTCAGGCTCGCGAGGCTGCAGGAGTCGGCGCAGCTGGCGAGCGTGACGTTTGAGAACGACGTCATCATCTCGCAGCTGAACGAGTACGAGGTGCTGCAGCTGCTGTCCGGGGAGTGCAAGGAGCGCCTGGGAAACTACGGGAGCGCCGCCGAGGACGACCTCAAGACGCTGCAGAGGCCAGACTCCAGCCCCAGGGAGAAGGTCGCCGCCCGGCTGCGCCTCGCCGAGAAGTCGGTGCTGCAGGGCACGCTCGACGCCGTCCGCAGGAGGCTTGCGCCGATCCGCGGCGTGCCCACGAAAGACGGCAGCATGACGGACGCCAACGCCGACCTCCTGGAGATCTTTGGCGCCCTGGAGGCGCTGCCGTCGGTGCCAGGGAAGATTGTTGGCGGGTTTATGTCCTGGGCGAGGGGGGACAACGACCCCGAGTTCCAGAAGAGCAGGAACCGGAGGAAGTAGGGGCGGCGGCGGCGGTGGTGGAACAGCGAGAGCGAGGTGGAGTCAGAGAGAGAGAGAGAGAGAGAGAGAGAGAGAGAGAGAGAGAGAGAGAGAGAGAGAGAGAGAGAGAGAGAGAGAGAGAGAGAGCGGGAGAGAAAGATAGAGCGGAAGAGAGAGAGAGAGCGGACGAGAGAGAGAGAGAAAATAGAGAGTTTGAAAGATCACATTCTAGAAAGAAAGACCCCCCCCAAAAAAAATCACTTTTTCTGAATCTCCTCCAAGCACTTCGCGACATTTGCTCGCATCCTTTCTCTCGCGGGCACCTTGGAGTCCGCCGGCTTGAACTTTTCCCCTGTGATCTTCTCGAAAAGGCTCACGTACCTCCTGCTCAGCTCCGCCCTGAGCTCCCTCGGCGCCTCTGGTAAAGCCTCGTCCTTGTAAGGGTCGCACCTGTCCCTGAACCAGAGGCGGATGAACTCCTTGTCGATCGACTCGGGCTCTTTGCCTTCGCCGAGGCGCCGCTCGTAGGATTCCGAGATCCAGTAGCGAGACGAGTCCGGGGTGTGGATCTCGTCGATCAACGTGATTCTGCCCTCCTTGTCGCTCCCGTCGCGAGAGAGGTCGAGACCGAACTCGTACTTGGTGTCCACCAGCAACAGCCCGCGCTCGCTCGCTCTCTCCTGCCCGAACTCGAACAGCTTCAGCGCCGCCGCTGCGGTCTCGTCCCACTGCTCCTGGGTCATCAGGCCGCGGGCCACGATCTCCGCGGGAGTGATGGGCTCGTCGTGGTCGTCGGCCTTGGTCGTCGGCGTGACGACGTTGGCGGCGAGTCGCTGGTTCTTGGTCATCCCGTCGGGGAAGGAGTTGCCGCAGTACTCCCTCTCCCCGCGGTTGTAGTGCGTCCACAGCGACGTGTCGGTCGACCCCGTCAGGAACCCGCGCACCACGAACTCCACGGGGAAGACGCGGCACCTGCGCATCACCGACACGCACGGGTCGGGCGTCGCGAGCAGCGCGTTGGGGACGATGTGCCCCGTGTTGCGCATCCACCAGGCCGAGGTCTCGTTGAGCACCTGGCCCTTGAAGGGGATGGCCGCGATGCGGCGGTCGAAGGCCGAGAGGCGGTCCGTGGTAACGAGCACGGCGAGAGGGCGACGAGGAGGAGGAGGGGAGGAGGGGGGAGGGGAGGAGGGGGGAGGAGAGGAGGTTTTGGTTTCGCCCGGCTCATCGTCCAGGAGGTACGTGTCGCGGACCTTGCCCACGCAGACGCGGGCCCCGGGAATCTCGAGGTCGGTGTCGACGAGGCAGTTGTCGAGGGCCTCGGAGATGGCTGCTTCGACCTCGGGGGAGGCGAGGCCGAGCGTCTCGACGATCGAGGAAGAGGCAGAGGGAGACGGGGTCGAGGCGTTGACGACGACCGAGCGCAATAGAGACGTCGAAGAAGTCGCTGCCATCGCTTTCATCGCACCAAGGGCGCTCTGACTGCTCCTTTCGATGCTCGCAGGCACGGATATCAGGCGTCGCTTGCCTCCGGCGCTGACGCCCCGAGCAGGCGCTGCGAGTTGAGGGCCCGAAGGGGAGGAGGCAGAGGCGACGAACGCCGACGAAGGAGGCATGCGTTGCCGGCGAATCGGCACAGCAGCAGTAGCAGGAGCAGCGGGAGCTGAGGAGGAGCTGCTGACTCTTCCCGCTGACGAGAAGCAGCGCATCGAAGATGCGGTCTCTTTCTCTTTCTCTCTGGCGCTCGATCGGCAACACGAAGAAAAAGCGAAGAAGAGGAAGAAGAAGAAGGAAAAAGTGAGGAAGAGGAGAGGACGGAATCAAGAGTGCATTTCGATCGGAGCTGAGGCATCACTTTTTTCACTTCGGCGTCCTCTCCTTGCTCGTCACGAGCACAGGCGGACCGTCCCCGACGCACGCAGCAGCGCATCGATCTGGCGCCTCCGACGACGAGCGCTATCTCTGCTGCTCGGGCGGCGAGGGTGGATCCGGAGGCGAGCAGCAGCAGAAGCAGCAGAAGCAGCAGCAGCAGCAGAAGCATCGGCCAAAACACTCGCTGTCCTTGTCGTCAAAGCCGGCCTCTGTTGCCTCCGCCTCGTCCGCTTCTGCTTCGACCCTTCTCTCGTGGCCCCACTCACCCGCTCAGCAGGCGCCGACACGAGAGCTCTTTGACTCACGCGGAAGAGCCTCGCAGCAGCACCAGCAGCAGCAGAGGGGCTCGCCTGCTCTCGGCCGGTCGCAAGATGTGGGGCCTCGCCGACGACGTCGAACGATTGAGCGGCGACGGGGGCGAAGGCGTTCCCCTCCCTCCGCTCGTGGACGACGTATTCGAGAACCAGCGCTTTTACGGGTTCGGGTGGTGAGAGTCTCGTGAGGGGGAAAGGCGCGTGTCGAGCAACGAAGAAGCGGAACAACTGAAGAAAAAAAGGAAGGTGGTGCGCCTTTTTCCCTCACCGCCGACCCTCACACACAAAAAAAAAACGTTTCAGGCAAGCACCGGGCCCGCTCGAGCGTCCCGCGTGGTCCGATTCGGAGGGAAACCCGGTCCTTCTCGGTTCCACGACCCCTCTCGGGGAAGAAATAGCACCGGGAGGAGAGGGTGGGGTGCCGTCGTCGTCGTCATCTTTACTAGCTCCCTCGGCGTTACCCCCGCCTTCTTCCCCTCCTCCCCATCCTCCTTCCTCCTCGCCCGCCTCTTCTTCCCCTCCCCCCCAGCCCCAGTGGCGCCTCGTCGTCGACGAGGCCTCCGATCCGGACGGCTGGCGCTACGCTTCCGTCTTCAAGCACCTCGAACACGAGCGGCAGGGCGGGAGGGCGAGCCAGCGGCTGGGCGACCTCGTGCGGCGGCGGAGGTGGGTGAGGGCTCCCTCCTCTTCTTCTTCTCCGGGTGACTCTTCTCCGGCTGCGGCTGCGGCTGCTTCTGCGGCAGCAGGGGCGCGAGCAGCGGCGGCCGTGGAAGCAGCCGACGCCGTCGCTGACGCCGCAGCCGCCGGAGGAGCCCCTCCTCCCTCGACGACAGGGGGAGCGGCAGCCAACGGAAGCGAGTCGGCCCGCATCCGCGCCGCCGACGCCGCGCGCCGGCTCTCGGCGCTGCGCGCGTTTGTCGCGCTCCTGTCGGCCACGGTCAGCCGCCGCTCGCTGTGGTCGCTGCTGCCGCTGGACCCGGCCGCGCCCGTGGTGCTGGCCCCGAGGCACGCTGCGGCGATGGTCGGCTGCGCCAGGGAGTACCGAGGGAGCAGGGCCGTCTTGGCCGATGGCGCCGCCGCGGAGAATGGCGACGACCTTGACGACGAGAACGAGAACGACGCCCCTTCTTCTTCTTCTTCCACCTCCCCTCCCCCCTTCCCCCGCGCCGCGGACCTCGTCCTCGCCTCCCTGCACTCCCGGGCAGCCTACGGCTACGCGGCCGCGGCGGGCCACCTCGCCTCCCTGACCTCGTACGCGAAGATGCACACCGTCGTCCGCGCCACCGAGTTCGACGCGGCCTCGGGCGCCTCGGACGCCGCCAACAACGACGCCGTGGCGAGGCTGGTCGGCGGCGGGTTCCGGAGCCGCGGGGACCTGCTCTTTTCGAGCTGGGCCGCGAGCGTGTCGAGGCCGTGCCACTACGTCGCGCTCGACAGGGCGTCCCGCAGGGTCGTGCTGGCGGTGCGCGGCTCGCTGGCGGCCTCGGACCTGCTGTCGAACCTGTCGGCCAGGCCGATGGAGGTCTCGCTGCTCGGCGCGCAGGGCCGGGCGCACGAGGGGATGATGCGGGCCGCGACGTACGTGCACTGCTCGACCGCCGCCGCCCTCGAGAAGGCCGCGGAGGTGACTGCCGCGATAGACGCCGCCGAAGACGCCGGCGGCGACGACGAAGCCGGAGCAGGCGGAGGAGGAGGCGCGGGGGGAGGCGGGGGAGAGCGGGCGCGAGGAGCGGGAGGGGCGCCGCCGCCGCCGCGCCCGGGGAAGAGGAGGAGGAGGCCGTGGCCCCTGCTCTGCGTCGGGCACTCGATGGGCGGAGGCGTCGCCTCGCTGGTCGCCACCCTGCTGAAAGAGCAGCAGCTGGCGGGGGAGGGCCCGGCGGCGAAGCTGGGACCGGTCTCCGCGATCGCCGTCGGGCCCGCTGCGGTGCTGTCCGCGCCGCTGGCCGCGCGCGTCGCGCCCTTTGTGACGTCGGTCGTCCTGGGGGCCGACGCCGTCCCGAGGCTCTCGTACGCCTCGGTCGAGGCGTGCCTGCTGGAGCTGGCGGCGGCCTCGCCCGTGAGGATGGCCGCGGCGGAGCTGGCGAGGGCCGCGAGGAGCACCGCGGGCGGCATCGGCGGGCTGTTTGCGACGGCCGGGGCAGAGCTGCGCGAGATTCTGAGCGGCAACACCGGCGCGGCGGCGGCGGCGGCGGCGGCAAACAACGCCATGCTTTCCGGGGCGTCCCCTCCGAGGTCGAGCCCGCTGGTGTCTTCTCCTCCTGCGAGGGAAGAGGGTTTGGGATCCCTGGCGAGGAAGGTGACAGCCGTGGAAGGGGGTTCTCAGAGGAGAAGCGAAGACTCTGCGAGAGGCGACGGCGGCGACGGCGGCGGCGGCGGCGAGACCGATGGCCTCGACCTCGACCTCGGACAAGACCTCGACGCCGCCGCCGCCGCCGCCGCCGCCGCCGTCGCGACGAGAGCCGCGACCGCCGCTGCGGCGCTCTCTTCTTCCTCCGGGGCAGGAGCAGCAGCAGGGACAGATGCTGCCCCTCTCTCCGCCGCGGAGGCGGACGCCGTCATCGAGAGGCGGAGGGCGATGCGAGCGGCCTCGGCCGGAGGAGGAGGAGCCGGCAGCAGCAGGGAGGCGGCGAGGAGAGCGGCAAGCGCTTCCGCGGAGGCGGAAGCCGCTCCTGCTGCCGCCCCTCTCGAGACCGCCTCCGCTCCCTCTTCTGTGGAGGCTTCCCTCTCCCTCGACGGCACGGGCGACGGCGTCGAGGAGCACCCGGAGCCCCTGCTCGTCGCCGGGCGCCTCTTGTGGATCCTGCCGCCCGGGGAGCTCGCCGCCGCCGCCGGGGGACCCTCGCTCGAGGACGCCGCCGCCGCCTCCGCTGCTGCGGCTGCGGTGGAGGCCGCCTCTGCTGCTCGCGTGGCGGCGCAGAGGAAGGAAGACGGCGAGAGGGAGGAGGACGAGGCGAAGAGGAAGGAGGAAGAGGAGCAGGGCGAGGTTGCGGCCGAGGCAGCGAGGAGGGAGGCCGCGACGGCGCCGACTCCGGTCGTCGACGTTGCTGCTGCTGCTGCTGCTGCTGCGCCAGAAGCGCCTCTACCTCCTCCTCTCCCTGCTCCTTCGCACGCCGCTCGCATCCCCGGTGTCGTGCGCAGGGTGACCGCGGAGGGAGCTGGAGCAGCAACAGGCAACGGAACAGCAGCAGCAGCAGCAACAGGCAACGGAACAGCAGCAGCAGCAGCAGCGACAAGAACGACGCCACCGCCGACGACCATTTCAGCGCCGCTGCTCCCTCCTCCGAAACCGGCGCCTCTGCTCCTCGCGCCCCCTGCCGCGGCCTTTGTCAGGCTGCTGCTGACCCCGGATGCGCTCGTAGACCACCTGCCGGACGCTTACGTGGCCGCGGTGGAGCAGCTTTGAAAGCAAGGAGTTAATTTATTTTGATTTTGAGGACGAGGAAGAAAGGGACTTTCTTCCCTTTCTTTTCTTCTCTTCTACTCGTCCCCGCCACTTGAGAAACAACGCGTCCTCTATTATCAGGTATTGCGCGATTGTTTTCATCTCTAAAAACGCATGAATGGTAAAATGAGTATATTGCTGGCAGAGAGGGAGTAAGGGAGGAGAAGGGGCGAGGTCGAGGAGGTCGAACCTGCGAGAGGGAGAGGGTCTGCGTCATTTTTTTCTGTCAAAGCGGCAACTCTTCTTTCTCTTCTTCAATTCGCGCCGTCGAAAGCTCGGTTCGCGCTCTCCTGGACTCTTTTGCTTGCGCGACCGCTCTCTCTCAGAATCTCTCCTCTCGCTTTCCCGACGAGCGGCAGCGGCGAACCAAACGCCACACACACACAACAGCAATGGCCGAGGCCTCGTCCTACCTCCGATCGTTCGTCGAGTCAACGGCCGAGCTGCCCGCCGAGGTCCAGCGCACCTTCCTGCTGATGCGCGAGCTCGACGACAAGTCCGCGGCCCTGCAGGAGTCTGCCGACGCCGCGGCGCGGGCCCTGCTGCTGGGCGAGCCACTCCCGGCGCCTCACTCCAGCGGCGCCGCATCGCTCGCGGCGCTGGCGTCGTCGACGGGCGGGATCGGCGGCGGCACCGGGATGGCCAAGCGCGCCAAGCCCAGCGAGGCTTCCGTGGCGGAGATGCGTGAGAGGATGGAGGCGGACATGAAGCAGGTAAGAGAGAGGGGATAAATAGGTGCAGGAGAGAGAAAGAGAGAGATGTTTGTCGCCGTCGCGGTGTTCCTTTCCTCCTTTCTTCAAATCCCTCCCCTCAAAAAAACAAAACAAAAAAAACTCAAAAACTCAAAAAACAGGTCCTCCAGTACTCGAACGAAAAGGCGCAGCTCGCCCAGCAGATCTACGACCACGTCGACTCGAAGATCCGGAGGCTCGACATGGACCTGGCGGCTTTCGACGCGGAGCTGGCCAGGGAGAGGGTCGGGCACGGCCTGCCCGAGTACCCGCCGCCGGCGCCTTTCTTGGCCGCCGTCGGCGGAATGGGTGCTGGCGGCGCCGGAGGAGGGGCGGGGGGAGCCGGCGGCGCTCGCCGCAAGTCAGGGGGACGCAAGAGCGCGGCGCAGATGGCCGCGGAGCAGGCTGCCGAGCAGGCTGCGGCCGCCGCCGCCGCCGCCGCGGCTGCCGCGAGCTCGGGAGCAGGAGGGGCGGCGGGGGGCGCCTCGGCCGCCCCCGGGGGCTTTCTGGGAGCTCCCGGCCTCCCCGGGTCCGTGGTGGGGGGGACGCTCACGGGGATCCCGTACCCCGCCGACCCCTCCGAGCCCGTCTACTGCTACTGCCAGCGCGTGTCGTACGGGGACATGGTGCGAATCCTTTCTCTTTTTTCCCCCCATTTTCTGGTCTTCGATTCCGTTCTCTGCCCACCTCGACGGAAAAACTCTGAACAAACACTACCTCAAAAACTAAAAACAGGTCGCGTGCGACAACCCGGATTGCACCATCGAGTGGTTCCACTACGAGTGCGTGGGCATCACGGAGCCGCCGAAGGGGAAGTGGTACTGCAGGGAGTGCTCCGCGGCGAGAGGGGCGTGAAAAAGGAGAGAGATGGAGGAGGTGGAAGAGAAAGGGGAGGACGACGAGAGAGAAGAGGGGCCTCTCGTCGCTTTTGTAAAACTAGCTGTGCCGCATTCTTGCTGAGGAAAGCGACATGTGAGAGTGAGAAAAGGTACACAAGTGCTTTTGATTTTGTTTACAAGTGAGAGCGAAGGCGCTCGCTCTTGCGAGTAGAAGGGAGTGAAGCGAGAAACCTCAGAGCAGCCGCAGCCCCGCTTCCCTCGCGGCGCCCAGCAGGCTCGCGACGCGGCCGTGGTACCGCTGCCCGTGCGACCTCCTCCACGCCGCTCCTCCTCCTCCTTCCTGCTTATCCAAGGAGGAGACTCCCGCGGCCGCGGCG
>Ga0315283_10003238_pt1 | contig 13835 bp, 13 predicted proteins | sample YL17G09_0_MG_FD_204541 | JGI IMG/M metagenome (GOLD analysis project Ga0315283, IMG submission 204541) | Sediment microbial communities from Yellowstone Lake, YNP, Wyoming, USA - YL17G09_0 | ecosystem: Environmental > Aquatic > Freshwater > Lake > Sediment | place: USA: Wyoming | collected... | reverse complement strand
GCAGGGCATCCGGCTCGTCAGTCAGGGTTCGACGAGTGATGGGCGGCGACCACCTCGATCGGGACGTGATGGCCGTGCTGACGGACGCCCCGGCCGCGGTCGTCTCGGACGCGCTCGACCGCCTGGGACGGCGCGATCAGGTGCTCGATCTGGCGATTCGGCCGCTGTGGCCGGAGGCCCGGCTCGCCGGTGTCGCCGTCCCCGTCGTCATCGTCGCCGACACATCGGAGCCGGAGCTGCCCTACGACGGTGAGCTGACCGCTCTCGACGGGCTCCGGCCCGGCGATGTCCCGATGTTCGTCGTCGAGCCCGGCGTTCGTTGCGCGTCGTGGGGAGAGCTGTTCTCGTGCGCTGCGATCGGCCGCGGGGCGGCCGGACTGGTGGTCGATGGGCTCGTTCGTGACGCGGCCCAGATTCAGGCATTGGGATTCCCGACGTTCGCCCGGGGCCGCTCACCGCTCGACACCTTCGCCCGAGCCGTCGTCACCGGCATCGACGTCGACGCACGGGTCGGTGGTGTGGACGTGAGGCCGGGCGACCTCGTCGTCGGAGACATCGACGGGATCGTCGTGATCCCGCAGGAGATGGCCGCCGACGTCGCCGAGGCCGTCGTCACGAAGCATCGCCTGGAGGGAAACGCGCGCGCAGACCTCCTCGCGGGGATGGGAATCCGGGAGGTCTGGGCGAAGTACGGCGTCCTGTAGCGAAGGCTGCACTTTCGGCACAAGGTTCTGCGGCCGAGACGCAGGGGGATCACGCAGTCGACCCTGGTGAACCTGGCAGCGTCTCGCCCGCGGCGGTCGTTGCTCGTCGTTCGTCAGTGACGGGCCTCCCAGGAGCGGAGGAACCCTGCCTTGCCGCGGCGCACGAGCTCGACCGGGTCGAGCCTGAGGAGCGAGTCGGGGTACGTCTCGGTCGAGAAGATCTCGAGCTCGTACCAGCCCTCGAACCCGCCCGCCTCGAGCGCCCCGAAGATGGCGGGGAGATCCATGATCCCGTCTCCGGGGAGCACCCGGTCGTCCCAGCCGCGCGTCGGGTCGCGCCAGTCGTTCACGTGCACGGCCGGGAAGCGGTACGCGTGCGTGCGGATGTGGTCGAGCACGTCCGGCGTATCCCAGAGATGCCAGGTGTCGAAGAGGATGCCCATCGGCAAGCCCACCTCGTCGAGCAGGTCAACCGCATCGGGAATGGTGTCGATCATCGTGAAGTCGTCGCGTGCCGAGGAGTGGATCGGTTCGAGCGCGACGCGGACGCCGACCTCCGCTGCGGCGCGGGCGACCTCACGGAGTCCCTCGACGACGATCTTCCGGGCCTCCTGCGGGTTCCGGTCGCCCACGGGGCCGGTAAGGCAGAGCACGGTCTCGGGATCGAAGGCTGCGAGCCGTCGCACCGAGGCGCAGAGCGACTCGACCCGCTCCTGCGGGTCGTCGGGGCCCGGGAACGGTGGCAGCGGCAGCACCGAGAGGCCGGCAGGCAGGCAGATCGTGGCCTTCAGGCCGGAGTCGCGCAGCTTCGCGAGCGACTCGTCGTCTCGTCCTTCGGGGAGCTTCGCCTCGGCGATCCCGATCCCCTCGGAGCCCCCGGCCGCATAGGCGGCCAGATCCTCGTCAAAGGAGAGCGGCATCGTGCTGAACTCGGACACGGAAAAACGTGGCTGGGTCATGTGAGTGTTCCTCTCAACGAAGCGGCATGAGGTGGGTGAACGGCTCGTCGTCGGGGAGCTGATCCCAGGCGAGGCCCTCGTCCTGCGCGGCGATGTAGCGGGGCTCGAGGCCGAGCTCCTGCAGAACGATGTTGCGCGCCTGCGGGATCGCCGACGCCTTGTAGAAGGCGAGGTGGCGGTTGAAGCCCTGACGGCCGAAACCGCAGTCGGTGGAAAGGATCAGCTTGTCGGCGGGGATGACCTCGAGCGCCCTGCGCACGCGATCGGCGACCACCTCGGGGAAGTCCGCCTGCAGCGTGCGGTGGCTGACGACGCCGACCGCGACCTTCTTCTTCAGCGAGTCCTTGTAGGGGGCGAAGAGCGACAGCTCCTTGAGGTCGTTCTCGGTCGCCTCGACCGTCCAGACGTCGCCCTTGAGCCGCTCGAGGTAGATCTCGACCGAGTTCGCGTACGACTCGTCGGTGAACACCTTCTGCATGTTCGGGTTGCCCCAGCAGGTGTGAATCCAGACCTCGACGTCGTCGAGCCCCTCGATCTCTCGGTTGAAGCAGTCCACGAGAAAGTCGAGCAGCTTCGTCTCGTTCGGGTAGTAGCAGGCCATGAAGTGGAGAGTCGGCTCCTCGATCTGGATCACCTTGCAGCCGGACGCCGCCAGCTGTCGCAGCTCGAGGTTCATCGCCTCGGCCATGTCCCACGTGACCTGCATCTTGTCGTCGAGGTCGTAGTGGTCCGTATGGCTGTCGAGGAAGAATGCGAGCACCTGCGCGGAGCACGAGCCGAACTTGATCTGCTTGCCGGAGGCCGCGCTCTGCTGTCCGATCCGCCAGATCTTCGCGTACTCGAGCGGGTTCTTCGGGTCGTGCTCGACCTTGCCGACGACCCTGGGCCAGCGCCACGTCTTGTAGATCGAGTCGAGCATCGTGCCGACGGGATAGGCGAGCAGAGGCGAGCGCGTGCTGCGCGTCTGCAGCTCCTCGTGCTCGAGGCCCTTCCAACGTTGCAGCGGGTAGTGGTGCCACGAGCGGCCGGCGACGTCCTCGTCGAGGTGGTAGTCGCCCGTCGTCAGGATGTCGAGCCCGGCCCGCTCCTGGTCGGAGATGACCTGAGCGTGCGCATCGGTGAACTGCTCGCGGAACCAGGGGTCCATCATCGCCGTGTCGAGCGGGCGGCCCCACATGCTGGCCGTGTACCAGCGGGGGCGCGGCCACGAGCCCGTCACCGTCGCCGGGAGCATCAGGTCCTTCGTCGCTGTGAACATTCACGTCCTCCCTTGCTGTGTCGTGGGATGATGAGCGCGGAGTAGGCCCGAAGCCCTCCGTGCCTCGGAGACAACGAGTGACGAGTCGGAAACGCTGACGAGAAGCTGAGCGGGGCTCATGTGGCGAGACCTCCGTCGACGCGAAGCACGGCGCCGGTCACGAACGCCGCTGCAGACGAGGCGAGCCAGACCACCGCGCTCGCGACGTCGTCGGGGCGGCCCGGCCGGCCGAGCGGCGTCGCTGCGGTGGCAAGCTCGCGTTCCTCGTCCGACCACGACCGGCTCGTCGGCGTGTCGATGTAGCCGGTTGCGACTGCGTTTGCCCGCACGCCGTGAGGGCCACCGGCGCGCGCCAGTGCACGGGTGAGGCCGTGGGCGCCCGCTGTGGCTGCCGCGACAGCCTCCGCGCCCGGCAGTCCGCGCGCCGCTCCCGCGAGTGGCGTCACGAGCACGATCGCGCCCGTGCCGTTCGAGCTCATCGCGCGCATCGCGACTCGTGCGAAGGCGAAGGCACCACGGAGGTTGACGGCCATGATCCGATCCCATTCGTCCATATCCGTGTCCTCGAGGGAGAGGCGCTTGTGAAGCATGTCACAGTGGATCAGGACGTCCAGCTTGCCCGTGCGAATCGTCGCCCTGGCGACCGCCTCCTCTGCGGTGTCCTCTGCCGCCGGATCCCCCACGACCGCGGTGCCGCCGATCTTCACAGTGGCTTCGTGCACCCTGTCGCCGTCGTCGTCAACGAGCACGAGCTCTGCATCCTCGCCGACGAGTCGACGGGCGCACGCCAGCCCTACGGCGCTCGTCGCGCCCGTCAGCACGCAAGCCAGGCCGGCGAGGCCGAAGGGGTCGTACCCGCTCATGCTCGTTGCGGCGTTCTCCCGGGCGCCAAGATCAGGCCGCCGGCACGAACGTGTTGGCCCCACCTGCCGCGTAGACCGATCGGCCCTCGGTGCCGAAAAGATGGATGCGCGAGAGGTCGAACTGCACGGGAACGACCTCGTCGGGCTCGAACCGAACGTCAGGCAGCGTCATCGCCTTGATGATCCTGCCGTCGAGGTCCAGATCGACGATCGCTTCGCCTCCAAGCGGCTCGACGGCGATCACGCGGCAGCGCATTATCGCCTGCGGGGCATCTGCGCCGATGTGAACGTCCTCGGGCCGGACACCGATCTGCAGCTCCTGCCCGTTGCAGGATGTGATCGCCTCGATCCGAGAATCGAGTGGCGAGCTGAACGAGAACGTGCCCGCGCGCAGCTGAACCTCGGCGTTCCCGGTCTCTACCCGAACAGGGACGAGGTTCATTGGTGGCATGCCGACCGTTGTGGCCACGAACGTGTTGACGGGGCGGTTGTAGACGTCATCGGGGGTACCCACCTGCTGCACGTGACCACGATCGAGCACACAGATCCGGTCAGCCATGCTCATCGCCTCCACCTGGTCGTGGGTCACATAGACGAGCGTGCGCCCGAGATCCCGCTGCAGGTACTTCAGCTCCGCGCGCATCTGCAGGCGCAGGAGCGCATCGAGTGCGGAGAGCGGCTCGTCGAGGAGGTACACGAGCGGGGCACGCACGAGGCAGCGTCCGATCGCGACCCGCTGGCGCTCCCCGCCAGACAGGTTCGCAGGGCGCCGTTTCAGGAGCGGCTCGATCTGGAGGAGCGCTGCGGTTTCCCTGACGCGACGATCGATCTCTGACGAGGAGACCTTCTCCCGGCCCTGGCGCAACGGAAATGCGAGGTTGTCGTACACCGTCTTGTCGGGATAGAGGGCCAGGTTCTGGAAGACGATCGACACGTTCCGCTCGCTCGGCACGAGGTCGGTTACGTCAACGCCGCCGATCAGTACGGCGCCCTCCTCCGGCCGCTCGAGGCCGACGATCGTGCGCAGCAACGTCGTCTTGCCGGCGCCCGGGGGCCCGAGCACGCAGAAGAACTCGCCGTTCGCGATGTCGAGCTCGATGCCGTCGAGCGCAGTGACCTCCCCGAAACGCTTCGTCACGCTGTTGATCTGAATGCGACTCATCAGGCCAACGCCGTTCCACTCGCGTCCGCGAAGACGTGCACGCGCCGGGCGTCGAGCTCGAGCCCGACGGCTTCGCCGACACGAGGTCTGACGGTCGGCGGCACCGTGACACGAAGGAGATACCCGTCGCTGCTCAGGTGAACGATGTTGCGGGGGCCGAGCGACTCCAGCAGCGTTACCGTGCCGCGCAGAGAAGCCGTTTCCGACCCGGGGTCGACGAGCTCGATGTGCTCGGAGCGGATCCCCATCGTGAACGAGTCGCTGTCGTCCCCGCCGTCGCGGTTGTGCACGGTGAGCGGCCGGGCGTCCGCGAGGGGCATTGTGAGGACGAGGTCGCCGCCGGAGCGGTCGAGCGTCGTGGGCACGAAGTTCATCATGGTGGAGCCGACGAACCCGGCCACGAACCGGTTCGCAGGCTGGTTGTAGACCTCGTCGGGCGTTCCGTACTGCTGCAGCTGGCCGCGGTCCATGATCGCGATCTTCTCGGCCATCGACATCGCCTCGACCTGGTCGTGCGTGACGTAGATCATGGTCTGCGAGAGCTCGCGCTGTAGCTTCTTCAACTCCGCCCGCATGTAGCTGCGGAAGCGCGCATCCAGGTTCGAGAACGGCTCGTCGAGGAGGAAGATGCCGGGCTTCGTGATCATGCTCCGGCCGATCGCGACCTTCTGGAGGTCGTTGACCGACAGGTCGGTGGTACGACGGTCGAGCATGTTCTCGATCCCGAGGAGCCGCGCGACCTGATGCACTTCCTCCCGGATCTCGTCTGCCGGCTGCTTGCGGACTCGCAGTCCGAACGCGATGTTGTCGAACGCCGACATGTGCGTGAAGATCGCGTAGTTCTGGAACACGAAGCCGATGTTCCGGTCTCCGGGCTTGAGCTTGTTGACGACCGCTCCGTCGAAGAGAATCTCGCCGCGAGTCGGCTCGAGCAGGCCCGACAGCATGTTCATGGTCGTCGACTTGCCGCAGCCCGACGGGCCGAGCAACGCGACGAAGGTGCCGTCCTCGAGCTCGAGATCGAGGTCGAGAACCGCGTCGAAGCGACCGAAGGTCTTCGTCACCTGCTTGATCTGGATCTCTGCCACGGGCGTTAGCGCTTGATCGCGCCGAAGGTCAGACCTCGTACGAGGTGCTTTTGGATCAGGATCGAGAGCAGCATCGGCGGGGTGATCAGGATCACCCCGAGGGCAGCACGCGAGCCGAACTCCTCGCCGGTCGCAGCGGAGGTGATCTGGCTGAGGAACACGGGCGCCGTCACGACGTTGTTGCCGGAGAGCACGAGGGCGATCAGGAAGTCCGACCAGTTGAGGATGAAGACGAACAGGGCCGTCGTCGCAAGGCCCCCCTTGACGAGGGGGAGCACGGACTTGCGGAAGGCCCCGAACTGCGAGCAGCCGTCGACAATCGCGGCCTCGCTGATCTCACGCGGCACCTCGTCGAAGAAGCTCTTCATCAGCCACACGACGAACGGGAACGTCACCGCTCCGTAGATGAGGATCAACCCGGCGTGTGTGTCGAACAGGTGCAGGTACGTCCACAGGAAGAGCACCGGGATGATGACTGCGATCGGCGGAAACATGCGCAACTGCAGGATCGAGAAGCCGAGCATCTTGCCCCCTGCGCGGTAGCGCGAGATGCCGTAGGCCGCGAAGGTGCCCACGGAGAGCGCGAGTAGCGTCCCGAGGATCGACGTGATCAGGCTGGTGACGATCGAGTCGGTCGCGTTGATCGGTGTCGAGACGAGGAAGCTGTCGGAGCCGCCCGGGGTGCCGCCGAAGATGCGCCGGAAGTTGTCCAGCGTCGGATGGTCCGGTAGCCAGTACGTCTTGCCACTCGTTGGCGTCCACTCGTCGGCAGGCTTGAACGCCATCGTCACCGTCCAGTAGACGGGGAAGAGGAAGACGCAGAGGACAGCCGCGATCAGCAGCACCCGGAGCGACGTCAGCAGTGCCTTCATGCCGATTCCTCCTGGCGGCGCTCCAGTGGCTTGATCGCCTGCGACGCGGCCACGCTGACGAAGATCATCACCACGATCGCGAGTGCGGCCACGTAGCTCCACTGGGAGTTCTGGAACGCCTCGCGGTAGAGCTTCACGGAGATCGTCGAGGACGCCTCGCCCGGCCCTCCCTGGGTGAGCAGCCACGCGGCGTCGAAGATCTTGAAGGCTTCCATTCCCCGGATGATCAGCGCGATCAGGATGATCGGCTTCACGATCGGCAGCACGACGTGCCGGAGCTTCTGGGCCCACGACGCGCCGAGGATGTCCGCTGCCTGGATCTGGTCCTCCGGCACCGCCATCAGTCCCGCGAGCAGGATCAGGAACATCAACGGCGTCCACTGCCAGATATCGACGAGCACGACCGAGATGGGTGTGAGCGTCGGGTCGGTGAGCCACCGGGCCTCGACGGTCCCCGGCAGGATCGCCGAGAGGATCGTGTTGATCGGCCCGGTCGTCTGGAGGAGCAGGAAGAAGACGAAGCCGGAGACCGCGGGCACGATCATCATCGGGATCAGGAACAGGACGGTTGCGACCTGCCGACCGAGGAACTTCTCAAGGAAGAGGAGCGCGAGCCCGAAGCCGAGCGCGAACTCGATCCCGGTGGCGGCCACGGTCATCACGATCGTGCGCACGACGGCAGTGAGGAAGCTGGAGGAGGTGAGCCCGCCCCCGTAGTTGTCGAACCACGTCCACTGCTGGTACGCGTCATACCAAGGCGACCCGGTCGTGGGCGTCCAGGTGGTCAGGCTGACGTAGATCTCCATCACGACGGGGAAGACCACGAGCAGCAGGAGCAGCAGGACCCCGGGCAGGATCAGCAACCGCGAGATGTGCCGGTGCGGGCTCACCGGCTTCGCTCGCGTACCTCCGGCCGGCGGCACGCCTCCGGCCGGTGTCGTCGTATCGGTCGTGATTTCCATGAAAGAAATGGCTTCCCCGGGGTCGGAGCCCCGGGGAAGCCATTTGGGCGATGTTGCCTAGACCCTGCCCCGCGCCGAGTCGGCCACCTTCGGCCAACCCAGCTTGGCGGCACGCCAGGCCGCGATCTGCTTCGCGCGGCCGACCTTGTTCGTCGTGCGATCCCAGGAAGCGGCGACCGCATCGAGGGCCGCCTTCGGCGACGACTGCCCCGAGAGCGCCTTCTGCAGGTTGATGTCGAGCGCATTGATGTACTCGTTTGCACCCTTCAGCGCCGTGATCGACGGCGCCGCGCCGGGGATCGTCATTCCCAGCACGTCCATCGTGCGCGGCGTGTAGCTCTCCCGCACGAGCGGGTCCGTCAGGCACGCGACCTTGCACGGATCCTGGTAGCCACCGGGGTTGGCGGTCAACCAGGTGTAGATCGGGCCGGAGGCGACCCACTGCAGGAAGAGGTACGCGGCCTCGTGGTATTTCGACGGCGAGAACTTGTTCACGCCGTTCGAGGCGTTGAAGTACAAGCTCGTATGGCGCACGAGCTTGCCGTTCACGTTCCAGCCCGGCATCGGGATGGCATGGGTCTTCGACCCGACGTCGAAGCCGCTCTTGTCGAACGGGCCGCCCTTCTTGTGGAACTTTGTCAGGTTGTTGAACGCGATCGTCATCGCGGCACCGCCGTCGCCCCAGTTCCCGTACTGCTCGACCCAGATCCAGCTGAGCGCGTCCTTCGACCCGTAGGCCGTCGTCTTGATCATGTGGTTCAGGGCCTTGACGCCGCCGGGGCCGTTGATCAGCGGCTTCATGTTGTCGTCCCAGTAGTACGCGACCGGGTTGCCGGTCGACGTGTAGCGGTGGACGAAGTTGATCCACCCCCACTGCGGGGAGCGGAGGTCGGTGGCACCGAGGAGGTTCTGATCGGGCCGGTGGAAGAACTCGGCCATGTCGGCCTGCTGATCCCACGTCTTCGGCGGCTGCAGGGCGTAGCCGTACTTCGCCTTGAAGGCCGCCTGCTCCTTCGGGTTGTCCCAGAGATCCTTCCGGATCACGAAGATCTGGTAGTCGCCGTCGGAGGCGACCGCGTATGGCTTGCCGTTGTAGTAGTTCAACATCCGGGTGGTCGTATTGCCGCCGAGGTAGCCCCACTTCGGATCGTTCCAGTCAGGCCTGTGCTTCGCGACGTAGTCGCTGAGGTCCAGAAGCAGACCGGCCTCGGCGAGGTCGCCCGTGGAGTGCATGTCGAGCTGCACGACGTTCAAGGAGCCGTCGTGGGTCGCCGCCCTCTGAATGTTCTTGGCGTACGTCGTGGTGTTGGGGATGGCGACGAACTTGATCTTGATCCCCGTCAGCTGCTGCCACAACTGGGCCGGCGGCGTCGCGCCCTTGGGGTACGGAGTCGAGTAGTTGCCGATCGAGCCCGGCCAGAGACCGACGACGAGCTGGTACGGCTTATTCGCTCCCTTGAGCGCCTTTGCCGCCGCAACCGCGCGGCCGGGGCCCGAGTCTTCCGGGTACTGATACCGCTCCGAGCCGGCCCAGCCGGTCGGGCCGCCCATCGCCTTGCCGACGCGCGTCCGCCGCGCCGACTTCGTCACGCCACCGGCGGCCGGGCCGGCGATCGCGAGCCCGAGACCCGCCGCTGCACCTGCTGCGACTGCTTGCCGGCGCGTCGTCCGCGGCCCGGCGGGCGCTCCACCAGGCTGCTCATCGTGCTGATTGGCTTGCTGCTCCACCACGCCCTCCTATCGTTGTACCGCCACGCGCATGTGCGCGAACGTGGTCGGTGAGAACTCGCGACCTACGACTTCTGACTCCTCAAGACCGGGGCCTGCCCGGTTGATGGTTCCTACGCCGCTGTCACTCCTTCCCTTATGACCCCATTCATCGTGGTGCCATGGTCACAATCTCCGACGAGAAAGGCGCCCGGAAGTTGGCTCGAAAGCCCGCCACCATGCTCGACTCTGGCGCAGTGTTCCGAACACTCTCCGACGCTGCTGCTCCCTGGTTTGCGAAGGCCCCCACGTACCCGTCTTCCGGGGGACGATGCAAGACTCTACGTGATGCCTCCAGACTTGTCCAGCAGAAGCTTTCTTGTGGCTGCGCCCGCCGACCCGTCGTTCAGAGGCAACCTTTTCCTGCGAGTCCTCCTTTGACTATCGTCGGGGCACTTGTTACCGTGCCGCCGAGCGCACTGTTCGGAACGCGAGCGGACAGGCCGCTCGGAACGCGAGAAAGGGAAGCTCACTGTCTCTCACGAGCGGACGCGAGCGTGTCACCCTGCCGGCCTTGATCGCCGGAGAGCTTCGCCTGCAGATCGAGACGGGCGTCCTGCAGCCGGGCGACCAGCTCCCCGGGCACCGCGACATCGCGGCGAGCCACGAGGTCAGCCTCGGGTCGGCGCGCGAGGCGATCAGCCTCCTCATTGGCGACGGCCTTGTCGAGGCCCGCCACGGTCGCGGCACGTTCGTGGCGGAGCGGAGCAACCTCTCCGTCCGCTCGGTCGCGCCGGTGACGCGCGAGGAGGTCGAAGAACTGATCGAGGCTCGGGAGTTGCTCGGCCTCCAGATCGTGGCGATGGCCGCGGAGCGGGCGTCCGCTGATCACATCCGACGCCTGCGCGAGGTGGCGGCCCGGATGCAGGAGGTCGTCTCCAACGCCGACGCGTACCCCGACGTGGACGTCGAGTTCCACCTCCTCGTTGCCGAGGCGGCGCACAACCGTTTCCTCCGTCAGGCGATGCACCAGCTGAGCGCGCTGATCCGCGAGGACATCGAGCTTGCTGCCACAGCGGGCATCAGGCGGTTTGGGAGTCTCCAGTACAGCGTCGATGCCCATCTCGAGCTCGTAGACGCGATCGAGGGAGGCGACCCGGAGAAGGCGCAGCGCATTCTCCTCGAGATTTTCAGCCGCCATCACGAGTTTGTCATGGCCCTCTATGTCATCGGAACGGAGTCCCCGCGGGTGACGGCCGAGTGACCCCGGCGAGGGACATGCGATGGAGGTAGTCCCTGGGATCCACCGGATCGAGAGCGTCCTGGGGCCTCGACCGTTCTCGCAGTACCTCCTCCGCGACGAGCGCTCACTGCTCGTCGACACCGGCGTCGAGGAGACGCCGGCCGAGGTAATCCTGCCGTTCCTCGACGGCCTCCAGCCGGACTTCGTGCTCAACTCGCACGCTGACGTCGATCATTTTGGCGGTAACGCGGCGATCCGCGAAGCAGCGCCGGAGGCGCTCTTTTTCGCGCATGCACTCGACGTCCCGTGGATCGAGAGCGCCGAGGCGATCATGCGCGAGCGCTATGGGTGGTACGAGCGCTACGGCCTCGGCTACGAGCCCGAGGTCTTCGCGTGGCTGCGCGACGCGATCGGTCCTGATCTACCGATCGACGTCCACCTGCAGGGGGGCGAGCGCATCCGGCTCGGGCCGCGTCTCACGGTCGAGGTTCTGAACCTGCCGGGCCACACACCCGGACACATCGGGCTCTGGGATCCCCTGTCGCGCACCGCGATCGTGATCGACGCGGTCATGGCTCGCGGCCTCCTCGACATGGAAGGCAACGTGATCCATCCGCCGCCCTACTTCGACGTTGCCGACTACCTCGGTGCGGCGCGGACGCTTCAGGCCCTCCGGCCTGCACGCCTTCTGACGGCGCATTACGACGTGATCGAGGGCGAGGACGTCGATCGCTTCCTCGGCGACACGATCGCGTTCGTCGAGGAGGCGGGACGGATCGTCGAGGACGCCCTCGCCGAAGCGGGCGAGCTGACCCTCCCGGAAGTGCTCGCGCTCGGAGACGCGCAACTCGGCCCGTTCACATCGATGCCGAACGAGCTCGCCGGCTCGCTCAGGGCCCACCTGCGTGAGCTCGTGCGACAGGGGCGCGCTGAGGAGGAACCTTCCGGCTTACGCTGGACAACTGCCAATGAAAAGGGAGGCACGTGATGGAGCTCGGGATCATCAGCTCGATCTGGTTCGATACACCCGTCGGTCGGCTCGAGGGAATTCGTAAGGCCAAGGAGATCGGGTTCGACACCTATGACATCTTCGAGGACCCGCTCGACATCACCGACGCCGAGCGCGCAGAGATCAAGGCGGCCTGTGACGAGGCTGGGCTGCCAATCCGCTCCGTCGTCTGCGTCGCGTTCGGCATCGTCGACTTCAACCCGTCGGTGCGCCGCTTCACGCTCGACCGGATCAAGGCGTACGTCGATCAGGGAGCGTTCCTCGGCGCCCGCAACGTGCTGCTCGTCGTTGGCGAGTACTACTGGGACGGCGAGGTCTTCCCGCGCCCCGCGATCTGGGACATGGCCAAGGGCATGGTCAAGGAGGCCGGGGAGTACGCGCACTCGAAGGGCCTCGAGATCGTGCTCGAGCTGGAGCCGTTCAACGAGGCCCTGCTGAAGGACGTGCACGAGCTCGTGCGCTTCGTCAGGGAGATCGACCATCAGGCCGTCCGCGCGAACGCCGACATCTCGCACCTCCACCTTTCGGGCTGTTCGTTCGACGAGGTGGCGGAAATGACCGGGCTGATCGGCCACATCCACCTCTCCGATTGCGACGGCAAGGTGCACGGCGACATGCCGGCCGGGATGGGCGTGACGCCGATCAAGGAGTATCTGGCTGCGATCCGCGACACGGGGTACGACGGCACGGTCTCGATCGAGCTCGAGTACGCCCCGAACCCCGACGAGATCGTCGCCTGGGCGCAGAAGGCCTACGACGGGACTGCCGCGGTCATGGCGGACCTCGGCGTTCGCGGCTAGGTATCGACGATGGGAGCCATCGATCTGCACACGGGGCCCGACCTGCCGCCGAAGACGGACTACGGAATCGGCTGCATCGGTGCGGGCTTCATCATGAAGGACATTCACCTCGTGGCCTACGCAGAGGCCGGGTTCAACGTCGTAGCGCTCGCTTCGCGGACACCGGCGCACGCGCAGGCCGCCGCTCTCGAGCGCGGCGTAGGGACGGTGCACGACACCTGGCAGGACCTCCTCGACGACGAGCGCATCGAGATCGTCGACATCGCCTATCCACCCGACCAGCAGCTCGGCATCATTCGCGAGGCGGTCAAGCGACCGCACATCAAGGGCATCCTCGCGCAGAAGCCGGTCGCGTTCACGCTTGACGAGGCGGTCGAGATGGTGCAACTGTGCGACGAGGCGGGCGTCAGGCTCGGCGTCAACCACAACATGCGCTACGACCAGTCGATGCGGGCGCTCAGGTCGCTGCTCGACGCCGGCGAGCTCGGCGAGCCGATCGTCGCCGAGATCGTGATGAACGCGCGGCCACACTGGCAGGGGTTTCTCAAGGAATACGGCCGGATCGCGTTGCTCAACATGTCGATCCATCACCTCGACGCCTTCCGCTTCCAGTTCGGCGACCCCGAGCGGATCTTCGTCTCCGTCAGGGACGACCCGAGCCAGGACTTCCCGCACAAGGACGGGAGCGCGTTCTACATCCTCGAGTACGCCAACGGGCTGCGGGCGATCGGCCTCGACAACTGCTACACGTGGGCCGACCACAACATCCAGTGGCGCGTCGAGGGTACCGAGGGGATCGCGAAGGGCACGATCGGGTGGCCAGACTACCCGGCAGGAAGTCCCTCGACGATCACCTGGACAACGCGGGCCATGGCAGGAGACTGGGAGCGCCCGACCTGGGACGACCAGTGGTTCCCCCAGGCGTTCAAGGGCACGATGGGCCAGCTGATGCGCGCAATCCAGGACGAATCCGAGCCGGCGATCTCGGGGCGGACGACGATCGGCACGATGAAGCTCGTCGAGGCCGCATACCGCTCCGCCGAAGAAGGCAGGGCAGTGTCCCTGTCCGAGATCGTCTCGCCCGCGGCGGGCCGTTGACGGCCGATCCCTTCCGGCTCGACGGCCGGGTCGCGATCGTGACGGGCGCCGGTGGCGGGTTGGGCGAGGGCATTTGCGCCTCGCTCGCCGCCGCCGGCGCTGCGGTCGCC
>Ga0315283_10003228_pt1 | contig 13846 bp, 10 predicted proteins | sample YL17G09_0_MG_FD_204541 | JGI IMG/M metagenome (GOLD analysis project Ga0315283, IMG submission 204541) | Sediment microbial communities from Yellowstone Lake, YNP, Wyoming, USA - YL17G09_0 | ecosystem: Environmental > Aquatic > Freshwater > Lake > Sediment | place: USA: Wyoming | collected... | reverse complement strand
TCTCTCTCTCTCTCTCTCTCTTTCTTCAGACCCCGCCAGTCTGCGCCGCGACCTCGGCGGCAAAGTCGTCGCTCTTCTTCTCGATCCCCTCCCCGAGGTTGAACCGCGCGAACCGCCGCACCTGAATGTTCTCCCCGATCGACGCGACGGCGGCCTTGATGTAGTCCCCGACGGTCGTCGAGGGGTCCTTGATGAACGCCTGCTCGAGCAGCGCGGCCTCGCCGGCGATCTTGGCGACGCGGCCGTCGACGATCTTGGCGCGGATGGCCTCGGGCTTGGACGCCAGGTCCTCCTTCTTCATCTCGATCGCGCGCTCGCGCTCCAGGACCTCGGCCGGGAAGTCCGCGGCCGAGACCACGGAGACCGAGGGGCATGCCGCGACCTGCATCGCGAGGTCGGCGACGAGCTCCTGGAACCGCTCCCCGCGGGCCACGAAGTCGGTCTCGCAGTTGACCTCGACGAGGACGCCCAGGGCGGACCCCGCGTGGATGTAGGAGCCGATGGCGCCCTCAGTGGCCGCGCGCGAGGCCTTCTTGTCGGCCGAGGCGAGGCCCTTCTTGCGGAGGAACTCGGCGGCCGAGTCGACGTCGCCGCCGCACTCGGCGAGCGCCTTCTTGCAGTCCATCATGCCGGCGCCCGACTTGTCGCGGAGCGCCTTGACGACCGCGGCGGAGACGGCGACGACGGGCTTAGCGGGGGCATCTTCTTTGACTTCCTCGGCGGGAGCGGCAGCTGCGGCCTCGGCGGCAGCCGCCCTCTTGGCGGCGGCGGCGGCCTCGAGCGCCGCCGTCTGCTCGGCGACCTCCTTGGCGAGGTCCGCCTCCTTCTTCTCGAGCCCCTCCCCGAGCTCGAACCGCTCGAACCTGCGCACCGAGATCTTCTCCCCCAGCGCCGCGACCGCCTCGCGGATCGCGGTGTCCACGGTCTTGTTCGAGTCCTTGATGAACGGCTGCTCGAGCAGCGCCATTGTCTTGACCGTCTTGGCGACGCGCCCCTCGACGATCTTGGCGCGCATGTTTTCGGGCTTCGACAAAATGTCCTCCTTGCCCGACTCGATCTCGGTCTCCTTCTTCTTGAGGTCCTCGGAGACGTCGTCGACCGAGACGGCGACGACGTCCGGGCAGGCGGCTACCTGCATCGCGAGGTCGGCGACGAGCTCGCGGAACTTCTCTCCGCGCGCGACGAAGTCGGTCTCGCAGTTGACCTCCAGCAGGACGCCGAGGCGCGCCCCGGCGTGGATGTACGACGCGACCTCTCCTTCGGCGGCGACGCGCGAGGCCTTCTTGTCGGCCGAGGCGAGGCCCTTCTTGCGGAGGTACTCGGCGGCCGCGGCGACGTCGCCGCCGCACTCGGCGAGCGCCTTCTTGCAGTCCATCATGCCGGCGCCCGACTTTTCGCGGAGCGCCTTGACGACGACGGCAGAGATGCCGCCGGCGGCAGAAGCAGCGGCAGGGGGGGAGGTGGAGGAGGCAGCAGCAGCGGCTGCCTCTTTAGCGGGAGCGGCCTCGACGACGGCTGCGGGAGCAGCGGTTGCAGTCGCCGAGGCCTCAGCGTTTTTTGACTCGGCTTCGGAAGAGTCGTCGGCTTCGGCGGCGGCGGGGGCTTCGGCTTCGGCCTCCTCGACGGCGGCGGGAGCGGCCTCGACGGCTGCGGCGGCGGGAGCAGCCTCGACGATGGCGGCAGGAGCAGCAGCAGCAGCAGGCGCGCTAGAGCTCCCCCCAAACGCCTCCTTCGTCAGGCCGGCGCGCGCGAACGCGGCGCCAAACGGCGAGGCCCCCGCGGGCACGGGCGCACCGGCGTTGGCGCCCTTGGCCGCAATCTCGGCCTCGGCGGCCAGCTCCTCGGCCGACCGCAGCGTCAGGTCGACGCGGCGGCGCTTGGGGTCCACGTTGAGCACCAGCAGCTCGGCGACCTCGGCGCCGATCTCCAGGGCCGAGGCCGGGGTCTCGCCGTACTGCTCCGAGTGGAGGAAGCCCTGAAGGCCGTCCTCGCCGTCGAGCTCGACGAAGACGCCGTAGGCCACGGCGCGCGCGACCTTGCCCTTGACCTTTTGCCCCTTCGTGATGGTGAGGTCGGGCCTGCGCTCGCGGGCCACGCCTCCCGTGCGCTTGCCGGCGCTCGCGACCTTGCCGCGCTTGGGGGCGTCACCGCCGGAGAAGTCGCCGCCGTCGTTGTTGAAGTCCCTGCGGCCGCCGCCTCCTCCGCGGCTCCTCTCCTCGCCCTCGGGCACCATCGACAGAGCGATCTTCCCCGTCGAGGTGTCCACGGACAGCACGCGCACGGATACGGCCTGGCCCTGCTGGACGATGTCGGCGACGGAGGAGACGAACTCGGTCGAGAGGTGCGAGATGTGCACGAGGCCGTCGCTCGCGGCGCCGATGTCGACAAAGGCGCCGTAGGGCTGGACGGCGGTCTGTTTTTTCGTTTTTTGTTTGGTTTTTGTGCGTTCCGTTGTTGAGGTTTTTTGCATTTGCTCGATTAGTGTCCAGTTTCGATCGAGTCCGTTACGGGTCTGCGGGGGGAGAGCAAGCGACGCGGCGCTCGGGGCGAGAGAAGATTAAAAACTAGGGGGTCGAAAGGGGGTCGAGGGTTTTCTCGACGTTCCACGTCGACAGCAGCGCTTTTCTTTCCTAGCCGAAGGAGAGTGTCGAAGAAGGCGCTTGAGGGATTCGAAGGTCGCCGCCTCTCCTTCTCCTCGCTCTCTCTCTTCTTCCTCGCCACCGTGACTGCGACCAAGCGTTCGAGCGTGAATGTCGAAGCGCAACGCACCACTTTCCCCTCGACCTGGAGCCCGGCCACGATGTCTTCGGCCTTGAGCGTCACAGTGCGACGGCCGCGGCCGCGGCCGCCGCCCCTGCCGCCGCCGCCGCCTCTGCCGCCGCCGCTGCGGCGCTCGGGCTCGGCATTCGCGAGCCTCCCGGCCTCGGTGATGACGACGACCTCCTCCTCCTTCTGCGCCTCGACAGCAGCGACAGCGGCAACGGGAGCGGCGGGCTCGGGCGCCGCGGTGTCCGCCTCGACGGCGGCCGCGAAGAGCCTGGGGCGGCCAGATGCGTTCGGGCGGGCGACGGCGGCGCCGATGCTGCGAGCCCTGGGAAGTGCGGAAGCTGCCGCGGCGGCGCGAGGAGCGCAGCGCGCGCTCATCGAAGCCTGCATTCGATCGTGACGAGCTGCCTCGGAAGCTCTGGTGGCGTGTGAAAGGGCACGCGTTGGCTCTGAACGCGGGAAGCGGGGGGAAAGGAGAACTAGAATGCTCTTTTCGTAGGAGGAGAGAGTGTTTGCACGAAGTTAGCTTGCCTTTTTTTCCCCCTTTTTTTTCTTTCACTTTTTTTCCAGAGGAGCTCCCGACGGGGAGCTTTTCTCTTCCGCTTCAGCTCCGGAGCCAGCGCTCTTTTTCTTCTCTCGAGGCACTCAGCGGGAGAGAGCTCGCCTCCTCGAGCTCTCTGAGGTGCGTGATGTCGATCGGAGAAGCCTACGACAGGCGCCAAACGGCAAAAGGGCGCGCAAAGAAAAGCAGCGGCGACGCGTCCTCTGCTCCTCCCCTTCCCCTCTCGACCCGCTCCACCTCCCGGCTCTAACCTCCTCTTCTCTCTCCCTCCCTCTCTCGCTCGCTCGTACCCGAGTTCCCGCATTTCTGGATCGAGCTCTTTTAAAGATTGCACAAAAAAGGAAAATCCCCCCTCCTACCTCTGGTCTCTTGTCGGGCTTGCACCCTTTTCGAACCCCCCGCTTTTTTACTCTCTCGTTCTCTCTCATTTTTCTCCTTTCTCGCCCTCTTCCCCTCTCTTAAAAAACAAACAAACGAAACTCTGGAGAAAGAAAGAAAACTGTGTTTTGTCGGTGCGTCGGTTGTTTGGTCGGTGTGAAAGGGATTTCTTGGAATCTAGGGGGGGCACCCGCTCAAGGAACGAGAAAGAAAGAGGAAAGGGAGGAAAGGGAAAGAAGACTTGTTCTTCTCTCTCTATCAAATCACTCGCTCTCTCGCTCCCTCTCTCTCTCTCGCTCGCTCTCGTCGAGGCGGGGCCGCGCAATGAAATGTCCCTTTTATAAGGAGACGGAGGGGGGTCAAGTTAATGTTATCGTTTCGGGTTTGGTCCGGGGAGGGGGATGGGGTCAAGTGAAGAACCAAAAAAAAAACAGAAGAAAGGAAACGAAAAACCTGTGAAGAAACCGGAAAAAGACTTCTCCTCGAAAGCGGGAAAGGAAAAAAAGGGACAAGGACAGAGGGAACGAGCCTCCCCTCCTCTCCTCTCCTTCCCCTCTTTTTTTAAGCCATCGGCGCCCCGCCGCCGCCAAAGTCAAAGCCCCCTCCCATGGCCCCGGGAGGCGGCGGCGCGGCGCCGCCCCCACCGAACGCGTAGGCCCCGGCGGCGGCGCCGGCAGCGGCCGCGCCGCCGCCCGCGCCGCCTGCCGCCGCCGCCTGCGGCGCCAGGTTCTCGACCTCGCCGTCCTCGACGTCGAAGAACGTCTCCAGGATCGACACGGCCTTGTCGTACACGTCCTCGTTGGCCGCGTTCTGCAGCTCCTCGATCTTGTCGAGGCCCTCGGCCTCGTCGACGAGCGCGACGAACGGGTTGACGCCCCCGGCCCCCGCGACCTCCTTCTCGGCCTCGCCGACCTTGAGGATGTTCTCGATGCCCTCGAGCGCGACGGTGACGACGCGGACGTCCGAGCACGACAGCAGGTCGCACAGGGGCTTCACGGCGCCGATCTCGACGAGGTAGTGGACCTGCTCGGCGGAACCGCCGCTCGTCGCGTTGCTGACCGCCCAGGCCGCCTCCTTCTTGATGTCGAACTCGGCCGTCGCGAGCAGGTTGACCAGCGGCGGGAACACGCCCGCGGCGACGACGGCCTGGATCTGGTCGCGCGTGCCGGCCGTGATGTTGCTGACGGTCCAGCAGGCCTCCTTCTTGATCGACTTCTTCGTCGACGTCGAGAGCAGGTTCAGCAGGCAGGGCAGCGCGCCGCAGTTGATCACCGCCTGCGTCTGCACGTCGTCGCCCGTGACGACGTTGCCGACGGTGCGCAGTGCCGGGACGAGCACGGCCGCGGCCTGGTGCATGAGCAGCTCGACGAGCCGGCGCGCGACCCCGGAGTCGAGCACGGCCTGGATGCGGTCGTTGGTGCCGTCGGAGAGGTACGACAGCGCCCAGCAGGCGTCCGTGAGCACCTCCTCATCGGCGCTCGCGGCGAGGCGCGCGAGCGTCGGCAGCGCGAGCCTCGTCTGCTCGAAGGCCGGCTGCGGCTTCCCGCGGCAGAAGTTGGACAGGGTCCAGGTGGCGTTGCGGAGCATCGATAGCTTGGCGCCCTCGGCGAGCTGGTCGAGCAGCGGCGGCAGCGCGCCCGAGGCCAGCACCAGGTCGCGGCACTTGGGCGAGTCGCCGGCGATGTTGCCCAGCGCCCAGACCGCCTGCTCGCGGACGTCGTCGCAGGGGGACCGCAGCAGCGCGACGAAGACGGGCACGGCGCCGTTGTCCATGACGACGCGTGTGTGGTCCGAGGTGCCCGACGCGACGTTGGTGAGCGCCCAGGCCGCCTCGAACTGCAGCGCGGTGTTGTCCTCGCGCTTGAGGAACTCGACGAGGCGCGGGACGACGCCCTGCGCGATGACCTCCTCGATCGGGGGGTTGCGCTCTGGGTGTTTTTTTTCCGGTTTTTTTCGGGGGGGGCGATTTGGTTTGGAAAGGGGCGGCGGCATGAGCCCGGGAGGTGCGAGAGTAAGGACGGAGGAGGAGAGGCACGCGAGGCCAAAAAAAAAAAGAGCGAGCGAGCGAGACGGTTCGATCGGAACGAGGGACGAAGAACAGGAATCCTCACCGATCGACAGCAGCTTCCGGAACTGCATGGTGGCCTCGAGCTGCAGCGCCGGGTCCTGGGACCAGACGCCCTGGACCATCTGCGGGAGCTCGGCAAGGGTCTGAGGCGTGGACGTGAGTGGCGGGTGCGCGCGCGAGAGAGAGAGAGAAAGAGAGAGAGAGAGAAAGAAGAGGTGAGCGAAAAGAAAGGAAAAAAAAGAGGCGATCGTCGATGGTGCTCGTCGCTGCCGGCGAAATGATTGCGTCCCTTGTTTCTGTCGCTCTCCCGCGCCCTCTTTGTCGCCTTTTCTCGTTGCTAGGGACAGAGCCTCGGAAGCTCAATAGAGAGAGGGCAGAGGCTCAGCAGCAGCACGTTCAAAAAGAGCGGCCTTTCTCTTCTCTTCTCCCCCCCGCCATTGCCGACGCCTCTCCGAAAAAACTACCTTGCCACCGCCGCCGCCGCCAGGCCGTGTCGAGTCCTCCATTGTGCCGACGTCGTCGTAGCCGCCAATGCCCGGGAAGCCTGGAGCGCCCGCGCCCGCGCCCGGCACGCCGCCCAGGCCGCTCGACTCCCCGCCAAAGCCGGCGCCCATCCCGCCGCCGCTGATGACGGCGCGCTTCTTCATCAGCGACTCGTCGCGCTTGGCCTTGCGCAGCTCGACGATGTTGGTCTCGCGCTTGCGGCGCGACTCGTCGGCGTCGAGCCCGCGCTGGAAACCCTTCCTCCGGTCGGAGGGGCCTCCGCCTCCGCGGCTGGACATGGTTCGCTAGTGGGAGTTTGCCCGTGTGCGAGAGCGACGAGGGGCGGCGAGGCAGAGAGAGAGAAAGAGAGAGGGAGAACGAAAAGGGGGCGAATGCCTCTCTGTCGAAAGCAATCGAAGTGTGATTTTTCCTTCGTTTCGACGACGGGGAAAAAAAATCGGCCTCTTCCTTTCTTCCTTGTTTTTGCTCCCTCGTCCGGCGCGGAAAGTCAGTTGTTACAAGTCCGTCTTCCTTTTCCTACTTATCCTTCGTCCCCCCAGAAGTCAGGAACGAGGACAGCCTCAGAGCCTCGTCGGGGGATCCTTTGCCGTCGTCGTCCCCGCCGTTCTTCCTCTCCCTCTTCTCCTCTCGCCGCCGCTCCCGCCGCGCCTCCGAGTCGGAATCAGAAGAAGAGGAAGGAGAAGAGCCGTCACTGCTGCTGCCGCTGCCGTCGCTGCTCGAGCTGTCGTCGCTCCTCGACCTCGACCTGGAGCGCCTCCTCCTCTTGCTCTTCGACTTCCTCTTCTTATCTTTGCTCGACTTCTTCTTCGACCTCTTGCTCTCCTTCTTGCTGCTGCTACGCTTCCTCTTGCCCCTCCTCTTCTTCTTATCCTCCTTCTTGTCCTTCTTCTTCCTCTTCTTGTCCTTCGCCTCGAGCACCGTGCGCAGGTCCGCCTGGTTCACCCCGTGCGACAGCTTCCGCGCCCTGTCCGCGTCGAGCTGCGCGCGGAACGCCCTCTGAGCCTCCTCGGTCTCGGCCTCGGCCTGCCTGCCCAGCGCCGCCTCGGCCTTTTGCTCCGCCTTGAACTCCTCCCACGACTTGCGCTGCACGTTGCTGAGGGCCGCGAGGCGCGCGGCGTGCCAGGCCGGGGTGTGGTAGGTGACGTCGGCGCCCTCGGGCGGGACGGCGCGGGAGGCCGGGGGAGGGGCGCGGGAGGAGTCGTTGGCGTTTGTGTCGCCGCCGCCGCCGCCGTCGATCGCCGACGAGAGGAGCTGCTGCTGTTCCATTTCTTTCTTTCTTTTCTCCCGGCCTTTTTTGCTTTTGTACTTTTTCGTCGACAGAGACAAGACGTAGAGGGAAAAGGCTCTAGCGATCTATGCAGAGAGCAAAGCAGACGAAAAAGAGACGAAGGCAAACGTGTGCGGATGGAATGCAGAATCGGAAGACAGCAAGCCGGTGCTTTTTCTCTCGGCGGCGGTGAGTGAACAGAGGACGCTATTTTTTTTCTTTTTTTCCGCTGATTTTACAAAAAAACCCGACACCCTCCCTTGTGCCGGAAGAGTTCCTCCTCCAACTTCATCCACTCACCCGAGGCTGATGCTCGTGTCTCCGTCCTTGGCCGCGCCCACAAACTTCTCCAGCTGCCCGAGCGCCGCCTCCCCCTGCGCCCTCGCCCTCGCTGCCTCCTCCGAGCCCTCCCTCATCTTGGCCCCGAGCCTCCATTCCTCCTTCAGATCTCGCACCATCGAGGCGCGCTTGATCGAAGGGAAGCGCACGGCCAGGCGAAGGGACCGGCGGTAGAGCGAGAACAGGAGAGACGGAGAGGAGGGAGAGGTCATTTTTCGAAAAGGAGAGGGGTTTTCTTCTTCTTTCTAAGTCTTCTTCTTCTTTTCTTTCGAGGAGGCTGCTAGCAACGTGCACTCTTTGAGCTCCTTCACCTGCCGCTGACAGGCCGTCCAGTCGCGGTCGCTCTCGGCGAGGCAGGCCTGGACGTGTTGGAATCGGGGGTTTGCGGAGCTGGTGAGTGAGCGTGAGCGTTGAGTGAGGAGAGAAGAGGAGGTCGAGGTCGAGGTTCGACATTTCTCCTTCGTCTCTAGCAAAAAAACAGCTTCCTGTACACACCTCGAGCTTCGCGTACGCCGCTGCGCAGGCCGGGCCCAGGCCGACGACTGCCGGGTCGTCCGAGTCTACGGCCGCGTGGAGTTGAGCGGAGGGCGACGGAGAGAGAGGAGTTGATGAAGATGGAGGCGATGGTTTCGACGCCATTGCTCAAAAGTGAACTTTTGCCGAATGTTTTTTTGATTTTTTCAACAGATCGATTCGCTCTCTCTCTGTCTCTTTCTCTTCTGCGAATGAGCTTCGCATGCTCCAGGCCGCTGCTATCCTGCGCCTGAGCAGCAGGAGAAAGTTTCGCAGCAGCCATTGCGCGATTCGATCGATCAGGCTTGCAATAGAAAGAGCGAGAACGAAAATGGCACAGACAATACCGACCGGCTCGCCGGCGGCGACTCGACCTCAACACCAACCTCGCCCTCTTCCGGCCCCCGCTTTCTCCGCCTCCAACCCTCTCCGCGTCCTCTTCTGCGGCCGGGACATGCACTTCGGCTGGGAGTACACGCACGAAGCTCTCCTCGGCGATGAAGACATCGAGGTGGTCCAGTGCGACAGGGAAGAAGCCGCGAAACTGCTCCCCGGATTCCACATAGCCGTCCCCTTGATGACCCGCCTCGACGCCTCGGCGCTCTCCGCTGCCGGTCCCGTCTCGAGCAGCGGTCTCGAAGGGGGGAAGCTCAGGCTCGTCCTGCAGTTCGGCGTCGGGCTGGAGGGCGTAGACCTCGGCGCCGCGTCGAGGGCGGGCGTGGCGGTCTCCAACATCCCGAGCGCCTCGGTCCCCAACGCGCTCTCGTGCGCCGAGATGGCGGTCTTCCTGGCGCTCGCCGCGCTGCGAAGGGCGCCGGAGCTCGCCGAGTCGATCAGGAGCCGGAGGCTCGGGGCGCCCCCGGGACGGACGCTGTGGGGAAAGAGGGCGCTGCTGATCGGCTTCGGGGCTATCGGGAGGGCGCTGGCGCCGAGGCTGCGGGCTCTGGGCTTGGAGGTCGACGCCGTGAGGAGGTCGGAGTGGGAGCAGGAGAGCGGGCGAGAAGAGGGGACGACGACGGCGGCAGCGAAGAGGAAGAGCGAGGGAAGAGGCGGCGGCGACGGCGGCGGCTGCAGCGGCGTCTGCCCTCCCGCCCCCGCAGCCTCCTCCTCCCCCGCTTGCTCTCTCTCCGACTATGACATAGACCCCCTCGTCGCCTCCGCCTCTCTCTCCAGGAAGGGCGCATGGGAGGCGGATCTCCACTCTTTCGCGTCGACGGCCGACCTCGCCTTCGTATGCTGCGCCGAGAACGCCGAGACGCGCGGCGTCGTCGGCAACGGGTTTTGGAAGAGCGCCAAGCCCGGCCTCGTCCTCGTCAACGTCGCCCGCGGAGGGCTCGTCGATCCCGCCGCTGCCCTGTGCGCCCTCGAATCCGGGAAAGCTGGAGCTCTGGCTCTCGACGTGCAGTGGGAGGAGCCCGTCGACGTCTTCAAAGATGATTTCAAGAAACTCTGCTCCCACGAGCGCGTCTTTCTCACCCCTCACGTCGCCGGCGTGACAGAGGAGTCGTACCGGGGCATGGCCGAGGTGGTGGCCGTGGCCGCGAGGAGTCTGGCAAGGGAGGGGAGGGTTCCGGAGAGGGTGATGAACGCGCCTGTAGCTGGCTTGGAAGCGTGAAGAGAGGGGGGCGCGCCGCATGAGCTCTCGCCGCTGCCGCCGGCTTTTTACCGGCTCGCTGCTGCTGCTTGCTGCTAGGCGCTCCAAGCAGACTGACCTCCCGAACTGTAAACATATACATGAAAGAGAGAGAGAAATAGAAAGAAACAGAAATGATCGGCAGCAAGAGCTAACAAAGAAGGAGAAATGTTTTGTTTTTTCTTTAGTTCTTCTTCGTCCGCGGCGACGACCGTCGGCTCCCTCCTCCTCCTCCTCCGCCGCCGCCGCCGCCGCTCTTCGCAGCCGCCTTGGCCTCGATCTCGTCCAGGAGGGCCCCCACCTCCCTCTGCAGGGCGGCGGAGTCCATCGTCCCGTCGGAGCGGAAGAACGACGTCGCCTTGAGCTGCGAGCGCGCCTCGACGCTTGCCGAAGAGCTCGTGGTCGAGCTCGAGGAAGAGGCCCTCCCGCCGCTCTCGACCCGCGACTTGAGCACCAGCTCGTACTCGGGCTCAAACCGCGCCATGTTCGACGAGACGCGCAGCGCGGGCAGCGGGGGTCCGGTCTCCTTCGCCGCCGCCTTCGCGACGGCGGCGGCAGCGGCCGCCGGAGCAGAGGGAGAGGGCTTCTTCGTCGTCGGCTGCCTCGTGACCAGGAAGGCGTCCCCCTCCGCGGCCATCGAGAAGGCCGCCGCCGCCGCGGTGAGGATGACGTAGGCTGCGATGCACCAGGCGAGGACGCCGGAGGTCTCGGGCGGCTTCCCCGGGTAGAACTGGGCGAGGAGGGCGATGGCGCACCTGTGCGTTTGGTTGACAAGGAGAGAAAGAGGACGAGGTTGAGAGGGGAAAAAACGATCGCGACGATCGAATAGGTTTTCGATGCCTTTCGAAAAAGAACTCCAAACTCACGCTGCCAATCCGAGGCCCAGCTTCGCTCCGAACAGCCTCCCGTCCTCGAAATAGCCTCGATCGAGCACGGCTTCCACCACGGCGTCGTCCAGGGCGCGCTTGACGGCGGCGAAGTCGTCGAGGTTGACCGGCGGGGGGGGCTTCTCTTCTTCTTCGTCGTCCGAGGAGGAGGCACCGTCGGCGTTGCCTTGGTCATCTTTCGCCGGTTGTTCGGCTACTTCCTCCTCCTTCTTGGCCCAGAATTTGAGCCTTCTGAGCATCTCGGAGGGAGAAACAGAGACTGGCGATCCCGGGATTTGGAGAGGCGAAGAGAGCGAGCCTTGCTCTTCTGAGAGAGACAGAGAAAGATGGAGGGAGAGAAGGGAAACGTGTGCGATCGACGGAAACCCGAAAAAAAGAAAAAGAAAAAAACTCGACAAGAAATAACCAAAAACGCCAGCTTCGGCTCGCGTTCTTTCCACACGCCAAGAGCGCCGGTGAATGAACGCAAGTAATCAAATATCAGCGAAATTAAAGAATTACAAGACAGGCCGAAGCACGCCCCGGTCGATGATATACAGAGGAAGGCAGCGCCGCTTCCTTTTTTTCTCCTCCTCCTCTCTCCCCGCTCTCCGATTTCCCTCCCATGCCCAAAATCAGCCCAGCCCAAGCACCCTCGCGTACCTCGCCCTCGCGCCGGCGTCTTGCAGGCTCTCGTACGCCTTTGTGACCAGGTCGAACGCGTCCCCGGCGCCGACGCCACGGTGCTTGTCGGGGTGAACGCTGAGCGCCAGCTTGCGCCACGCCGCCCTCACTGCCTCGTCGTCGAGGCGGGTGAGGGAGGCCCGCGCGATCTCCCCGCTTCCGCCGCCGGGGAGGCCCAGGACTCCGAGGTAGTTGCGCGCCGACAGCACGAGCTCGACGTCGTCGGTCGCGCCCGGCGGCGCATCTCCCAGGAGGTGGTCCGTGGTGCGTCGGGCCTGCTGCTGCTGCCGCTGCTCCCCGCCGCGGGCGGAGCCCCCCCACTGCTGCCGGTGCCACCGCTCTCGCTCTTGCTCCCGCTCCTGCCGCCGCGGCTCGTCGCTCGGCTGCTGCTGCTGCTGCTGCGAGCTCTTGGAGACGACTCGCCACCAGCCCCAGGCAATCAGGGCGACGGCGAGGACCGAGAGGGGGGCCCCCGGCGACGCCCCGACCGCCGCGGCGGCGAGGCCCCAAGCGACCGGCGTCGCCGTCGCCACGGCGGAGACGGTCCGGACCGTCCTCGCGCCGTCGCCTTCGTCGCCCAGCGCGGCGGCGAGGACCGCGAGCAGGAGGGTGCCGAGGGATCCGGCGATTCCGCGGGCCCCGGGAGCCAGCGCCCACGCGAGGGGGAGCGTGAGTGAGACGGCGGCGACGGGGGAGCGGGAGGCGAGCGAGCCCAGGAGCGCCACCTCCAGCAGCGCGACCCACCACCGCGGCCTCCACACTAGGCCCCGGAAGGCCCGCCACAGCAGGCGGAGGGGCCACGAGGGGACCCAAGGCGGCCGCTCCGCGAACGCGGCGCGAAAAGAGGCGGCGGCGGCGGCGAGGGGGGCGAAGAGGGCGCCCCCGCCGAGGACGAGCAGGGCCCCCAGCGCGACGACGACCGCTGCGCAGGCTCCGAGGCCCGAGAGGGTGGAGAGGAGGAGGCCCTCGCGAGGAGGCGGGGGCGGGGGAGACGCCCGCGCCGCTGCTGCCGCCGCTGCCGCTGCCGCCGCCGCTGCCGCTGCCGCTGTCTCTGCCGCCCACGCTGCATGCGCCTGTGCCCTTTCCGCCGCCGCTGCCCTCTCCCTCGCTGCTGCCCTCGCTGCTGCCCTCTCGCTCCCCCTCCCCCTCCTGCTCATTTCGGCTCAAGCTCTCTTTGTTCGGTTCACCAGAAAGAGAAAGGAAGAGAAACGAGGGCGCGCCTTTCACCGCCCCTCCTTCCCTCTCTCCCTCCCTCCCTCGGCCTCCCGAGGTCGAAGGGCGTTCGTGGTCGAAGATAAAAGAGAGGGGGGATCGAGGCCGACGAGTCGCAGGTGTACGTTGCTGCTCCCCTTCGTCCTCCCGTCTTGGGCCCCGAGCTGCCGAGCTCAGCGGAACAAGCCCACGGTGCTGCGCCTTTCCGTTCGCGGAGAGCAAAGGGCTCGTTGGAGAGCAGCGACGAGAGGAGAACACGCGGAAGAGAGGGAGAGAAAGAGAAAGAGGCGAAAAACGAATGCCTCTCAATCGTCGCCGTCGCCGGGGAGAGCAAGTGTTGCAACAGAGCTCTCTCTACTTCTCAACAGAGCTCTCTCAACTTTTCAACAGAGCACTGTCAACTCCCAAAAATGGACGCCGCCAAGCTCCTCGACCTGCTCAAGGTCCGTCTATGCTCTTGATCCAGTCGCGGAAATGTCTTCTCCGCGCTCGTATTGACGCGCGAGAGAGAGAAGGACTCAGAGCGCGCGAGCGAGCGAAGGGACCCGGGAAACTGTTGCTCTTCGCCATCGATCGATTCCTCATTGTTTTCCAATCTCTCTCTCTCTCTCTGTCTCTCTCTCTTGAAACCCACTCTTCAAACAGGCGGCAGCCCGGAAGCGCGATGGCCCCGCGGCGCGACAGGCGCTGATTGCGCTCAAGGTGAGAGACAAGATAGGTTGAGAGAGAGCGACAGATGAACTCGTCGTCGTCGAAAAGAGATGGAACCAAAACCATCGCGCGTTTCTCGCTCGAAGAAGAGGGGGAAAAAACTCGTCTCTCTTTCACTACCGCTCCGTCTCCGCTCCTTCCGAACGGCCTCCTCCTCCTTCGCAGCAGCGCCCCCTATCAAGACGATGAAATACCTCACCCCAGTCTTTCCTGAATACAATCCCTAAACTGATAAAATTAACCCTCCTTCAGATCAAAATGGCGGAGATGCCCTCCCTGCCCCCGACGTTCGCCCCCTCTGCCTCGGCCCCGGCCGAGCTCTCCCTCGCCCGCGAGGCCCTCG
>Ga0315283_10003227_pt1 | contig 13849 bp, 11 predicted proteins | sample YL17G09_0_MG_FD_204541 | JGI IMG/M metagenome (GOLD analysis project Ga0315283, IMG submission 204541) | Sediment microbial communities from Yellowstone Lake, YNP, Wyoming, USA - YL17G09_0 | ecosystem: Environmental > Aquatic > Freshwater > Lake > Sediment | place: USA: Wyoming | collected... | reverse complement strand
AGAGCTACATTATGAATTCTTCCCGGTATTGAACCGCCGAATTGAGAATATCCTCTGCCAATGCGTTCTTTGATACCAAATGTATTGACGTCAGTCGTTGAAGACACAGGAAAAGTTTCTTCTACGGGAATCGGTATTGTGAGCGTGGTTACGCTTCCGCTGGCGATTTTCAACATGGAGACCTCAATGCTTTTTAATAATTCTTTTTCATTGACAGATCTGCCGTTTTTTGAAGGTTTAAATGATAATACTTTGCCGCCGGAAAATTGAAAGAGTGCGTTTTGAGAAGGAATGTTGATTTTTTCTTTGAGTGCGTAAATGGTATTGAGTACGATTTCTTTATTCCATACAAACACGGGGGTAAGACTGATCTTTTTTTTGAACAGCCGGTCATTCATATTGCTGAAATAATAAGGAGATCGGCCGGTGACATATGCCTGCGTGGCTGAAAGTGTCGCATCATATCCTGCATTAAGCATCCCGGCAGAAAGCGTTGCGATGGTCGCTTCATGTGTCAGTTGTATAAAAATATTTTCAAATGCTTTATTTTTGGATAACCAGAATTCTTCGACTTCTTTTTTTGTTTTTCCTCCAAACGGTATTTCCTGCATGACCACCGGCGGGTATACTTTGTTTTTATACAGAACATTACTGAACCAGTAGTACCAGACTATGGCTCCTATGACCGTTGTCCATATAAGGAGTGCAACTGACAGGATGATGATCGGAAGAATTGCTCTTCTCTTTTTTTTCTGCCGCATGATATGATAATTGTATCAGAATCTATGATTACTCCACCAACAGATAAGGGTGTTCCGTTTTCTTTTGCTTTACCTACGACGCCTGACATTGGCAAGCAAAGTCAGGAAACAATAATCGTGCCTCCCCAAGGAGGAGTACCGAGTGGTTTACCCCCGGAAATTCCGGTCCCGGAGGCTCAAGTTGGGACACCCGCCGCAGACCCGGGAACACTCTCTGTGCCGCCAATTTCTCCCACCACCGCCAATCCATGGCCAAAACGGATTATTATATTGATTATTTTGATAGTATTTTTGGGAGCAGCAGTTATTCTCGGGAGATTTGCATTTGCTACTCTCACCACGCCAAAAGAAGTGACGCTCACGTATTGGGGGTTGTGGGAAAACGACGGAGTTATAAAACCGATTATTGCAGAATTTGAAGCGCAAAATCCAAACATAAAGATACAGTACAGTAAACAATCCCACAGGCAATACCGTGAACGGTTGCAGGCGGCTATAGAGCGCGGCGACGGACCGGATATTTTCCGGTACCACAATACATGGGTGCCGATGCTCAAAAACCAACTCTCTCCAATTCCGGATACTGTTATGACGGCAACACAGTTTAAGAGCATATATTATCCGGTAGCTGCCAACGACTTGATTGGGGGAGAAACGATTTATGGTATCCCTCTTATGATTGAAGGGTTAGGGCTGTATTATAATGAAGACCTTTTTGCCGCAGCCGGTATTACAGCGCCGCCAACCACATGGGAAGAACTGTTGGCAATGGTTCCGAAAATAGCCAAACCGGAAGGCACCGGTTTTGCCATATCAGCTATCGCACTCGGAACGACCGGAAACATTGAAAACTATAGCGATATTTTAGGAACAATGTTCATGCAAAACGGCGCAAACCTTGCAATTCCTAAAGGGAAAGAGGCGGAAGAAACGCTTGCGTTTTATCATAAATTTGCCAATCCTACGGACCCGGTGTATACATGGAATGAAACAATGGATAATTCTATGTATGCGTTTGCCAACGGAAAAGTCGCGATGATTCTTGCGCCTTCCTGGAGAGCATTTGACATCATAGAGATGTCAAAACAGGTAAATCCGGGTTTGAAATTCAAAATTGCTCCCATCCCTCAACTTCCCGGAAATACGATTGCGTGGGCATCATATTGGGTAGAGGGGATATCCGAAAAAAGTATAAACAAAAAACAGGCAGCGGAATTTTTGAAATTTTTCACATCCCGTGAAACCATGACAAAGCTGTATATGGAAGAATCAAAAGTCAGACTTTTTGGTGAGCCGTATGCACGGATGGATATGGCATCACTTTTAGCAAACGACCCATATGCAGGCCCATATATTAATCAGGCAAAAGATGCGCGGTCGTTTCCCTTGGCTTCCAGAACCTTTGATAACGGATTAAATGACCGGATGATGAAATATGTGGAAAACGCCGTTAATGCTGTCACCGGCGGATCTTCTCCCGGGCAGGAATTGGACACTGTTGCCAGTGGTTTTTCTCAAGTACTCAGTTCATATGGGTTGGTAACGAGTTCTGCCACAACAAGCAACTAACGTGATGAATCTTTCTTCATCGATACTTTTTACCCTCGTGTACGCCGATATTTTTCAATATGCATACACGTTTGATGAACTTGTGGCATGGATACCGGAAAACATATGGAAGAAAAAGGCAATTCAGAAACAATTACAGGATTTAATCAAAAAGAAAATCGTTTCTGAAAAGTCACCATTTATTACGCTTTACGGACATACCAAAAATATTCAGGTAAGGCTGAATAGGGAACAGCACGCAATTTCTAAATGGAAAAAAGCCCGGCGCGCTGTTTGTATACTCCGAGCGATTCCTACAATTATGTTTATCGGAGTCACAGGAGGACTTTCTGTTCAAAACGCAGATGAGGGTGATGATATTGATTTATATATATGTGCAAAAAAAGGCAGTCTTTGGATAACACGATTTTTTTCAACAGTGCTTTTGGAGATGTTTGGCATTCGTAGGCGTCCGGAAATGAGAGACGTGAAAGACACAATATGTCTTAATATGTTTGTCACGGAAGATGCACTCGCAGTTCCTCATCAGGAGAGGGATTTGTATACAGCGCATGAAGTTCTGCAGATGGAACTCCTGTGGGAGAGGGGTGGCGCATATACTGCTTTTTTAAAAAAAAACACGTGGGCGTCTGAAGTTTTTTCTCAAAAATGGAAAGAGGCAATACAGAAACATAAAAGCAAACACGTTAGCTCTAAGCAGCGTCCATTCATTATCTGTATAGAGAGTTTCTTAAAAATATTTGAAAGACCTGCGAAATATATTCAGCTTTGGTATATGAACAAAAGGAGAACGAGTGAAGTGGTTTCCGATACAATTCTTCGTTTTCATCCGCATGATGCCAGGCTTTGGATTCGTACCCGATTACAAACGAAATTGAAACGCTACCATCTCCCACTTGACAAGAATTTTTTTCGAACGTAAAATAGCAGTCACTTCAAAAGACTGCCAGTTATTTGATGGAGTGATAGAGTAAAAAATTGTTTAGCCCGCCTAAACTTTCTTCTCGCCTTAGTAGATTTCTACTGCGGCTCGAAGTGCGTTTTATCGGCGGGTTCAAGAATCTCTAATCCAATCTTAGGAAAGATTGGAAAGAGCTTCTAAAAAAAGGAGTATCATATGAGTAAGTTAAATATCGCACCGTTGTTTGATAATGTTCTTGTTAAACCCCTCGAAGGAGAAGACCGGTTACCATCAGGCATCGTCCTTCCGGATTCCGTAAAAGAAAAACCCCAAATGGGAGAAGTCATGGCCGTAGGTCCCGGAAGCACAGATGAACATGGAAAACATATTACGATGGTAGTCAAGGTCGGAGAGAAAGTCATGTATAAAAAATGGGGAGGACAGGAAGTAAAAGTGAAAGGGCAAGAGTGGATGATCGTGGAACAGAAAGATATATTGGCAGTGGTGAAATAAGTATTAACAATGTTTAGCCCGCCTACGCTTGCCCCGACGTAACGTCGGGGAGCGCTTCGGAAGGGTTCAAGAACTTTTTATCCAATTCTTCGAATTGGAAAGAATTTCTAGAAAGTATTTTATGGCAAAACAAATTAAATTTTCCGATGATGCCCGGAGCGCGCTGGTCAAAGGCGTCAATCTATTAGCAAAAGCAGTCGTCACGACCTTGGGTCCCAAGGGAAGAAATGTAGCCATAGACCGGAAATGGGGAGGACCGAATGTTATTCATGACGGCGTATCTGTGGCTAAAGAAATAGAGCTTGAAGATGCATTTGAGAATATGGGAGCACAGCTGGTCAAAGAAGCAGCCAGCAAAACTAATGATGTGGCAGGAGACGGGACTACGACTGCGACCCTTCTTGCCCAGTCCATCATCAACGCCGGTTTTAAAAACGTCACAGCCGGCGCCAATCCTATGATATTGAAAGTCGGGATGGAAAAAGGCGTTGTCGCTGTCGTATCAGAAATCAAAAAAATGAGCAAGACCATTAAAGATGCCGATGTTGCCAAAGTGGCGACTATTTCAGCCCAGGATGACAAAATCGGATCGATGATTGCCGAGGCTCTCCAGAAAGTTGGGAAAGACGGTGTGGTGACAGTTGAGGAAGGCAAAGGGTTGACCATGGAAATTGAGTATAAAGAAGGAATGGAATTTGATAAAGGATATGCTTCCCCATACTTTGTCACGATTCCTGACAAAATGGAAGCGGAAATTGAGGATCCGTACATTCTCATTACTGATAAGAAAATTTCTGCAATTTCAGACCTGTTGCCGTTTTTGGAAAAATTCATTAAGGTTTCCAAAAATCTCGTCATCATCGCTGACGAAATTGACGGAGAAGCTTTGGCAACGCTCGTTGTGAATAAACTGCGGGGGACGTTTAACGTTCTTGCCATAAAAGCACCGGGTTTTGGAGACAGGAGAAAAGCAATGCTTGACGATGTTGCAACCTTGACCGGCGGAACAGTCATCTCTGAAGACACCGGCAGAAAGCTAGAAAATATTACAGTTGAAGATTGCGGACGGGCTGACAAAGTCTGGGCTGATAAAGAAAATTGCCGGATCATCGGCGGAAAAGGACCAAAAGCAGGCCTTACAGCCAGAATTGCCCAGATCAGACGGGAAATCGAAGACACAACCAGCGATTTTGATCGCGAAAAACTGCAGGAGCGGTTGGCGAAACTTGCAGGAGGGGTTGCTGTTATAAATGTGGGGGCAGCAACAGAGGTTGAGCTGAAAGACAAAAAAGAGCGGGTCAATGATGCAGTGGCTGCCACAAAGGCGGCTCTTGAAGAAGGTATCGTTCCGGGAGGAGGAGTTGCGCTACTGCGGGCGCGGTCTGCGCTTCTCAAGCTGAAAGACACATTGGGCAATGAAGATGAGAAGACAGGAATTGATATTTTATATAAAGCACTCGGAGAGCCGGTCCGATGGATTGCCAAAAATGCAGGAGCTGATGATGGATGGGTCATGAAAACCATAGAAGATAACAAAGCGATGGATTTTGGATTTAACGCCATGACCATGGAATTTGGATCTATGTTGACAGAAGGAATTTTGGATCCTGCAAAAGTGACCCGGACTGCAGTTCAAAATGCCGCATCAGTGGGCATGATGGTTCTTACCACCGAAGCGATCATTACGGATCTTCCTGAAAAGCATCCGCCAGCAGGCGGACCTGGAGCAGGAGGAATGGGCGGTATGGGAGGAATGGGCGGAATGGATTATTAAAAATGCTAAATGCTAAATGACAAATGCTAAATAAAAGCCCCGCGAAAGCGGGGTTTTTAGTATAAAGAAAGAGTTGATATATCAATCTTTGATTATGTAAAAAGCATTATAGGACACAGTAGAGTTGCCTAAAACTTGCCTTTTGTGCTACTATCAAGCCAACATGAAGCAAAAGGTAGTGTTTTTGATTGGCATAGTTCTTCTTTTTGTCATAATCGGCATTGTCATCACTGTTGTCCGGTCGCGTGCTCCAAAGCAAGGAGAATTAAAAGTTGAAAGTCAGCCGTCAGCCAGCGTGTTTTTGGATGACAAACACATCGGCAGGACGCCGATTGGTAAAACTTCCTATAAGATCGACTCCGGAGAATATACACTCAAAATTACTCCGGACACGGGTACGGTAACACTTGCTAATTTTCAGGAAAAAATAAAAATTACTCCCAACACACTTACCTACGTTGACGTTACCCTTTCAGAATCAGAACTCACGACATCTTCATACGTTCTTGGTCTTGAAAAGATGACGGGAAATAAAGCAGAGATTTCCGTGGTGAGTACTCCGGACGGAGCAAATATTCTTTTAGATGATGAACCCAAAGGTGTGTCCCCCATGATCATTTCTGATTTGACGCCGGGGGATCATACACTGTCTATCATATCCCGTGGATTCACACAAAGAACGATAAAAATTAAACTCAATGCAGGATACCGGCTCATCGCAGGGGTACGGCTGGCTCTTGCTCCGGGTGGAAGTTCAGTTGCAACAGATGTTACAGCTACCCCATCAGCAACGACAACTCCCGCTAAACCTACGCCAAAAGGAAGTCCTTCTGTCACACCCACTGGTTCTCCAAAGGTGACGTCGACCAAGGCAATTGTTGCAGATCCAGCCAAGCCGTATGCTCTCATCAAAGACACGCCGACCGGGTTTTTACGGGTGCGCGCGGATAGCGCGACATCTGCGGCTGAACTGGCACGAGTCAAACCGGGAGAAAAATATTCCATACTGGAAGAAAAAACCGATTGGTTTAAAATTCAACTGGAAGCTACCAAAAGCGGGTGGATTTCTTCCCAATACGCACAGAAGGTTGATTGAGAAGTTCTTTGTTGTTAGTTCTTAGTTTTTAGATATAACTGATAATTTTGAAAATAAAACCAGGAACAAAGAACTAGGAACTAGTAACTAATCATCCCCCTATCCCGTACACGATCAGAAATACGCTTACTCCCCACAGAATTACCGTTGAAAGAAGCGGTAAATCAGAAGTCAATACTTTTTCCGGTGATTCACCTTTTCCTTCATAAATAAGCTGCATATACCGCATGATGCCAAAAAGGACAAACGGGATAGTTGCCATCATCCATTTTCTCCCTGGAAGATCCGATGCGAATTCATTATATCCATGAAAGAAAAACCCCTGGGTTAATGGTTTTTCTAAGAATGTATAGAATGCATAGGTGATAAATGTTGAGGTTGCAAACATTGCCGTAAATGCATCTAAGAGTTTTTCGGAATATCCGGAAAGCGTTTCCCGCGTGTCTTTTGGCAGTACCGCCTTATATCCCTGAATGAGAGTGAGTTCAGCACGGCGTTTCCCGATCGTTAAAAATAAAGCCAGAGATAATGCGGCAAGTGCCAGCCATATGGATATGTGATACCCCGTAGCCATTTCTCCTGCGTAGACACGCAAAAAATATGCAGTCGTGATAGCCAGAATATCGATAATGCTTTGGTGTTTTAGGAAAAATGAATAGCTGTATTGAAGTATCATAAAAAATAATGCAAGGACGAGAAATGGTCTTCCCAGCATTGCGCTGATGGAGATGCCGACGATAAATAAAAGAATTCCGGTTGTCCATGCAATGGGCAGAGGAAGTTTGCCGCTTGCAATAGGGCGGAATTTTTTAAACGGATGTTTTTTATCCCGGGAGATATCCAGAATGTCATTAATAAAATATGATGAAGAGGAAAGAAGGCAAAACGCCACAAATGCCCACACGGTAGCGGTAAATGCCTTCCCGTTAAACAATTGCCCGGTAAACAGGATGGTTGTAACGACCGCAACATTTTTTAACCACTGTCTGGGTCTTGCTGTTTTGAGAAGTGCGAAAAGAAGTTTACCCATAAAAGAAATCCTCCGATAATCACGCTGAATAAGAGCAGTGCAAACACTTTTTGCTGACTTTTTACCGTAAGCGCAACTATTCCAAGTATAGCCGACACTCCCCAGTAAAACAAGGCAATCCTCCGTCTGCCCCATCCTAATTCGAGAAGTTTATGGTGAAGATGCCCTTTGTCAGCAACTACAGGAGAAGACCGTTTGATGCATCTGCGGACAAGGGTATATACCGCGTCAATCATCGGAATTCCCAATACCAAAAGCGCAGTGCCGAGTTTGGCATACGAAAGGATTCCCAGAAGTGCAAGGAAAAATCCCGCGACTGTTTTTCCGCCATATCCCGGCATGATTTTTTGCGGGTAAAAGTTCCAAGGGATAAATCCCACAAACGCTCCTGTTACAATAAACGCCAGAAGCGTAACCGGAATTTGTGATGGATCCGCAATACTGAACCGAAGCGATAAAATTCCCAGTACTGCTGCGGCGATGGCAACAAACCCCGGCATTTGTCCGTCTACTCCGGAGGACCACCCGATGATGCTCATCGTCCACATGATCCAAAGAAAGGCAACAAAATCAGCCAGGAGGAGAATTGAATGTTCACCAAAAAAAGGAATGATAAGAGATTGTGAAGAGAGTGAAATAATTCCACCGGTAAAAGGATTGGTGACATACGGTACTCCGACACCGGCCAAAATAACAATAAGAGCTGCGATGCCATTTGAAGTGAGACGCAGAAAGGGGTTCACATCTTTTTTATCATCAAAAAGCCCAACGGCCACCAGGAGTGTTGAAGCAATAGTGATGCTTATGAGCAATCGATTTATGGGAAGCATGATAAAAGAAGCAATGAGAATACCCGATAAAAGAGCCAGTCCACCTGCTCTGGGAATAATTCCTTTGTGTGTGTGGGCCGGGTGATATCTTTTTTTAGGATTATCGACAAGGTCATGGCGTTTGGCAAACTTGATGACACAGGGAGTGACCAGATAGGTCGATGTGAATGCAAGGACAAAAGCGGAAACAATAGAAAGAATTAACTGATAATCCATATGATCATACTAAGGGTGACACAGGAAAACATGCTTCCCAAAAGCGCACTTAGGAAAAGTATTTGAGAAAAGACAAGATGTTCTTTAGTGACATGAATAGAAAGGAGTGAATTGATGATATACCAGAAAAAACTTGCTCCGGGCAAAAGAAATAACCATAAGGGGTTGGCCAGGCGGTCTTTGCCCCAAGGCTTGGAATACCAAAGAGGGACTTCGGTCGGGAGTTTGTTCCATGAAAGTACAAGAATCAGTATTGAAAAACATATCAGCACCATCGTAATTCTGCTTGCATAACGGATAATGGTATTTGTATGCAGACTGAAAAGCGCGTCAAATTCTTTTTTCAGAGCTGTAGAAACAGAGTTAAATAGTTTCATAGAGTGTCAGACAGTATGATTAATGACCATTAGCCAATGTATATTGGATGGAATATGTTCCATCGGTTTTAATAAAAAATGCACGGATCGGGTATGTAGGAAGTGAGGATAGATTGTAGACGGGAGAATAAACAGCATCTCCAATATACCAGGGAAACGGGTGATTGTAGGGATTGTACAGTCGGACGCTGTTTTTATCTTTTGCATAATAGAGCGTTTCCATAAAAATGATTGCATCAGACGCAACAATGAGATCTCTTGGAGTTTTTATTACATTTATCTCCTGAAATGTTTTTTTGATGTCAAGTTTAGCGTGTTGAGCCGGATACCAGCAATTAAATAAGATGACACCGCTCAGAAGCGACCCGGCAAATATTTTTTGTATGATGGCACGGGGGATTGCCAAAATGGTATATGAAATGAGAAGCGTTTGAGCAATAGTTACAGGGATGAGGTATCTATTGACGAAAAGGGGTTTATAAAAAGAAATACCGATAACGACAATAAGAGGAATGAATATCATGAGAAACAGCGGCACTGTTTGTTTTCTGGTTTTTTTCTGAATAAGTGCAATACAGAAAAATATGAAGAGGAAAACAGACAGTATTTTCGTAGATACCCACATGTACCATGGGGTTCCTTCATATCCCAGAAACATATTTCCCAGTACGGATTGTATGAGATTGATGTTGACCGGGAAGTACCATGACTGTTTAAACCGTTGAAGTTCTGTGGAAAGCCGGATGATCCAGGGGATAAAAAGGATTCCGATAATTCCCAAAGACCGTATCATCGGGTCTTTGAAAAGTGCGGCGGGTTTTTTTATCAACCGCCATGTTTTATTCTGATATATATAATAGAGGAAGTGGACAAACGGAATGACTCCGAGGTAGAGATGGGTATAAATACCAAAAACCACTGCCGTTCTGTAAAGACGCCACTTTTTTTGATCAAAGGCAAATAATGCAAGGGTCGCAAAGAACATATACCATCCGTACGCCCGTACCTCAAACGCATAATACAACAGCATGGGATTGAGAAAGAAAAATAAGGGCGTAAATTTCGAAAGCCAGTGAGACTTGAATAGTTTGTCCGCCCACTCAATGATGACAATGGTTGCCAGCATAAATCCGACCAGAGACAGGCTTCTCGCTGCAATTTCGCTTGTGCCGAACATTTTTATCCAAAAATGAAGAAGGATATAATAAAACGGAGGTTCCATAGAGCTTTTGGAAATGAGTGATAATAACGGTTGCCCGGCAAGAATGACTGAAAACGCCTCATCCCGCCAGAAGCTCTGCACAAAGTAAAAAAGAGGGGAATGAATAAGTAGAAAGTTTATAAAGTTCATAAAGTTATAAAGTAACTTATAAAGTTCATAAAGTCCAAGCAACTTTATAACTTTATAAACTTGGTACTTTATAAACTATTGTTATTATACTTTTTCCGTTACCCGATATTCCAATTTTTTCCCAAGCATGAGCCGGGTATGAGCATCCAGCCCCGGGAGTGCGGAAAGAAAAAATGAAATGACGGGAAGCGTAAACCATTGGAGGTAAAGAAACGGTAATTTCCACATGGCAAATTCTTTTGGTCTCGGTGGTTTTATCCGCCAATCGATAATAAAAACGATTACGAGAAATATTGCTGAAAGCGTGAGAATTCCGGAAGAAATTCGTGCAAGATTGTGTCCGAGGACCGTCCGGGCAAAAGCGGAATTGACCAGCGGCGGTATCGTACTGCCAAGAGTCAGCAGGAACCAGTTGCTCGGCCAAAAGATATGCTGTTCCAAAAGGAGAACGATTCTCCTCAATCTGTCAGCGAAGGGGATTTCTTTATGAACGAATGCATTCATGATGACAAAAGGAACGTCAGATACTCCCCACGCCCACCGTTTCGATTGTTCATATTGGTTGATAAACGTTTTGAAAAATCCGTTGCTTTCCGCAGCATCCACAAGAATCGGCAGAAATAATCCTTTGGTAGAGACTTTTTTTCCTTTGCAAAAATATACCTTAAAAAATAAATGATAGTCCTCCGGAATGACATCAGTATCCCAAAATCCGGCATCCACGACTGTCTGAAGAGAGAGTGAATACGTAGAGAAGTTGATGAACCGGTTTGATTGAGAAAGAAGGGAAAAATTCCAGATACTGCCGATTGTATTGAATATTTTATTGGGCAAGGGGATCCGCCAGATGTTTGAGTAGAAAAGGATCGCTCCCTGGTAGAAATGATACTGCCGGCCGGGATCTGTAAGGAAGACGTAGGAAAGGTAGGAAATGTATTTGGGGTGAAGCATAGCATCAGCATCACACGACGTCACTGTTGTGTAGGCAAGATCCATATGTTCTTTTTGGAGCATTGACACGATCTGTTTTCCGGCGTATGCCATATTGGATGATTTGCCGGCTACTTCTCCCGGGACCAGCGGATGAGCGGTAACGATAAATTTTCCGAATTTTTTTCCATACTCACTGGTTAGTATCCGCACGGTTTCTTCCCGCTGGTCATCTTTTTGTTCTGTGGCAAGAACGATGATGAGATTTTTTTTGGGGAAATCCTGTGCCGCGAGGTTATCAAGTGTTCTTTTCAATATGTGTATCGGCTCTTTGTATTCGGGGATAATGACGACATGATTGAGTTTTGAAACATGACGGAGTTTTTTTACTTCACCTATCCAGTCTACTTTTATGTGAGCCTGCATGGTCAAAAATGACCGGATGGCGTAGTAGGCGAGAGAAAATGATTTATAAAACCAGTAGATGTCAAAGGTGATGATGAGGTAGGCCACTAGGGCAGGGTGCCAAAAGGAAAGCCAGAGAGGCATGGTGATCAAAAGCCATGCAGAAAGGGGGATGATGATTTCTATAAGTCGGCGCATAAAGACAAGCTGTGCCTATTTTACCATATTTTATCGATGCAGGTCTTATTACACGTGTATTTTTTTGCGCGCTTGCGGTCGCAAATGAAAATTTAGACGCGTCTTCAGTTCCAACCGATTGTCTGTCCATCAGCTCCATCCTTAAGAGGAAGTGAAGCCGCGCAAAATTTTATTTGCTCCCTCCGCGCCTTATCCTTGTGTCACCCGCTCTATTTTAAATTTGAAATAAGGCCTTTGCGTTTTTCGTCGTCTGTGCCTCAATTTCCTTGATATCACAGCCTTTAAGTTCTGCGATTTTTTTGGCAATCAGGGGAATATATTTCGGTTCATTGCGCTCTCCCCGGTGGGGAACCGGAGAAAGATATGGTGCATCAGTTTCCAAAAGAAGCTTATCAAGAGGGATAAGCGGAATCGTTAGTGCAAGTTGTTTGGAGTACGTGACGTTGCCGTCAATGCCGAAATAAAATCCACGATTATTTATGTGTTTTATGTCATCGGTTCCTCCGGAAAAACAGTGAAATACTCCCTTTGGAAGTGAGGGGAGCTTGTCTATCACGTCAAAAATTTCTTCATACGCATCGCGGCAATGGATGATTACCGGAAGATTATGTTTGAGAGCAAGACGTAATTGTTCTTCGAATAATTGTTTTTGCTCTTCTTTTTTTCCTACTGCAGGAAATCCTTTGTACGCGTGATAATCCAGTCCGCATTCTCCGATTGCAACGACCTTTTCTCCGATCATTTTTTCTAACTTCCTTACGTCCGGGAAATTTTTTGTTTCATACGGATGGCACCCGACAGAAGCAAAAATTCCATTTCGTTCTGTTCGTGCAAAGGAGACAGCCTTGTATGAAGATCCGATGCTTGCTCCGGGAATAAGAAATTCCTTGACTCCTGCCTTTTTTGCATTTCCGATAATAGTTTTTCTATCCTCATCAAATTCCGGAAATGTGAGATGGCAGTGGGTATCGATATACATAGTTTGAATTTTCAATTTTAAATTTTAAAATTTCAATAGTCCGGCGGAGCCGGATTAGGTTTGGAATTTGATTATTGAAATTTCTTTGAAAATTGTGATTTGTGAATTGAAAATTATGTTACTGTATCCTCGGAAACAGCGGCGGTTGCGATTGAATTGTGGGTCCTTTAACCTGTGCAAGGATTTTTCCTGCACTTTCCGGCAAAAATGGCTGAAGAAGTACTGCAATCGTACGGATATTTTCGATTGCCTTTATCAACACGTCTTCCAGTGGTTTGCCTTCCAGCTTCCACGGCGCGTTTTCATCAATATATTTATCCGTTTCCTTCACAATATCCCAAATACCGGCAAGCGCATCGCTAAACCGATATTCCTCCAGTGCATTTAGATATTCATTATTCATCACATCTTTAAATCTTACCTCATAACTCCTGCCTGCCGGCAGGCACGGCTTAACTCTTAACTCTGTGGCAAGTTTCGCCACCCTTGCCACAAGATTTCCCAATCCGTTTGCCAGGTCTGCATTATACAGTTCTTTAAATCTCCGTTCGGAAAAGTCGCCGTCATCATAGGAAGGAATTTCGCGCAGTAAGTAATACCGGAGCCCGTCAACGCCGTATTTTTGGATAAGCTCGTTTGGATCAATGACATTGCCTACGGTTTTACTCATTTTTTGTCCTTCGACCGTGATATATCCGTGCACAAAAATAGTTTTCGGGAGTTTAAGTTTTGCCGACAAAAGAAATGCAGGCCAATAGATAGCATGAAAGCGGGTTATGCCTTTGCCGATCACATGGACATCAGCCGGCCACCATTTTTCATATTCTTTCTCATCCCATCCAAATCCGATACCGGACTGGTAAATGTTGAGCGCGTCAAACCAGACGTAAATCCGCTGGGTTGGGTCACCGGGAACCGG
>Ga0315283_10003226_pt1 | contig 13850 bp, 13 predicted proteins | sample YL17G09_0_MG_FD_204541 | JGI IMG/M metagenome (GOLD analysis project Ga0315283, IMG submission 204541) | Sediment microbial communities from Yellowstone Lake, YNP, Wyoming, USA - YL17G09_0 | ecosystem: Environmental > Aquatic > Freshwater > Lake > Sediment | place: USA: Wyoming | collected... | reverse complement strand
TTGGCCGGCACCAGGATGCAGGCGGCCGAATTCCCTTCAAGCGCGCGCACGCGCCCTTAAGCCATGGGCATAGAGGCAGGCCATCGGTGGCTTGCCATATTTGCCAAGATCTCCGTCCTCGACTAGCAAACCGTTGCAAGGCCCTATATGGCCAGTCGGTACCAGTCGGTATGAGTGTGTTGCTGAAGGTGAACCCCGGCCCATGTTTAGGTATCTCGCAACGATGGTGAACGCCAAAGCGCGCGTGATCGCGACCTGTGCCCTCTTCGCCGCCGCCCCGCCGCCCGCGAGCTTCGCCAGCGCCGCGGAGGTATTGATTTGGGTGGAGCAATCGAATGGCGGCTTGACGACACTTGCCTATGGACCGCTCGACCCGGCCAAGAGTCCTCTCTTTCTGCTCTCTTGTTTCAGCGGAATGGGCATTGTCGTGCTCGACGTGCACATAGAGGTCGTCGGCGTAGCGCCCGGTAAGCCCCTCACCATCGAGCTATCGTCCACGAAGGCCCAAGCGCCGGTCGAGGGTGAGGTGGCGCAGGATGAAACGAGCGGCACGACCTTCGGCGAGGCGAGCGACATCAACGTGAAGCCGGTGCTGGAAGTGCTTCGCGACCCCGGTTCATTGACGCTCAAAATGGGCGAGACCACCGTCACGCTTTCCGACCAGGGCAGGGCTGAGGCAGTCTCCCAATTCAGTCAGAACTGCAGCATCGAATAGTTAGGCGGGCGGCGGAGAGGCCGGCGGCGAGCTAGCTTAAGCTCCTCGCTCCCTGGTGCTCCCCTTTAGGGCGACGCCGGCAGAAATGTGAAGGGCTGCGCCGGTTCGAAGCTCGATGCGGCATTCCCTGCATAGACCTTGCCTCCCGCTACGGTGAGCTTCTTGACCGGCGCGCCGGCCTTCAGATCGAGGTCAGCCAGCGGCACCCAAAACGTGTTTGGGCTGGTGGCTGAATCAAAAAAGTAGACCTTGTTCTTCTGATCCGACGCGGTGCGCCACAGCGTCGAGGCGATGTTCGGTTGACCGGGGGTGGTGATGCCGAGAGGCACGCTGACGCTGCGGATGACGCCAAGCGTGCTGGCAACGGCCTGATTGACGTAGGTACCCTGTGGCACTGCTTCGATGTAGTTAGGGTCGGCTTCTGTCGGAATGGCCTTGATCAGGAACGAGGCGCGGGCGAAACGATCCGCCGCGCGACTGGTGCCGGGGAGGAAGGTGAGGCCGCCGATGCTCTGCCAATAGGCGTTGAGCGCGAGCTGATCGTCGAATCTCGGCGAGTTGGTCATCACCTGAAATTGTTTGCCGTGATGGATGAGCAGCTTGCCGCCGATATATTCGAAGATCGCCGAATCGCCGCTCGCATCGGAGAGCGACAAATGGAGCTTGGCCGGAGGCAAGTCCGGTACTTCGGGTGCCACGATCTGAAACGGCTCCGCGCGCAATGCCTCCACCGCTTCCGCGACCGTCGCGAAATTGTCGAGGACATACTGGGCCCAAAGGCTGATCGAGAGCTTCGGCCTGCTCCCATCCGGTTCGCCGTAGTCCGACTCGGCGAGATAAAGCAGATTGGCGACGAGGCCGGCTTCGTTCATGCCGTCGGTCGTCGCGAAGTCATAGGCGGATACCGTGACGCTGCCATATTTCGACACCCAGGTCGGGGTGTTGGGGCCGGCCGCACCGTCGTGCTTCATTCCCGCCGGGAAAGCCCACAGATTCGACTTCATGTCTTCCATCCAGTCCATCGACCGGCCGGTAATGACCACGCCGTCGGAGCCGAGATATACCGCACGCGTACAGGCCTCGACCGGCGCAAAGGCACCGGCGGCCATCGCGGTGCCGCACAACAGCAGCCCGAGAAATTTGCGTTGCATAGTCACCCCATGGATTTGTCTGTGCGTCGCAGGCCGCGCGCGCCAGCAAGCCATGCCGCGCCGTTCAGGCGAGGCGCACCGTTCCGGTGCCGCCGATGTCCTTGCCGAGGGTCGCGAACACCGTGGCGACGATGCCCGAGGCATTGAGCCCTGCTTTCTCGTACATCACTTGCGGCTTGTCCTGCTCGATGAAGCAGTCCGGCAAGGTCAGGGTGCGGACCTTGAGGCCGCGGTCGAGCAAGCCCTCGCGTGCGAGAAGCTGCAAGACTTGCGATCCGAATCCGCCGCTCGAACCTTCCTCGATGGTGATGAGCACCTCATGGTGGCGCGCGAGCTGCCGCACCAGCTCTTGATCGAGCGGCTTGGCGAAGCGCGCGTCGGCAACCGTGGTGGAAAGGCCAAGACCCGCGAGTTGGTCGCTTGCCCGCAACGCCTCTCCGAGCCTGGCGCCGAAGGACAGCAGGGCCACGGCCGAGCCTTCGCGCAAAATTCGTCCCTTACCCAAGGGCAGGACTTCGCCGCGTTTCGGCAGAGGGGCGCCGCTGCCTTCGCCGCGCGGATAGCGGAAGGCCGACGGGCCGTCGTCGATCGCAGCCGCCGTCGCCACCATATGCATAAGCTCGGCCTCGTCGCTCGCGGCCATCACCACAAACCCAGGCAGGCAGGTGAGAAAGGCGACGTCGAAAGCGCCGGCATGGGTCGGTCCGTCGGCGCCGACCAGTCCCGCCCGGTCGATGGCGAAGCGCACCGGCAGCCGCTGAATGGCGATATCGTGGACCACCTGGTCGTAGGCGCGCTGCAGGAAAGTCGAGTAGATGGCGGCGTATGGCTTGAAGCCTTCCACGGTGAGGCCACCGGCGAAGGTCACCGCATGCTGCTCGGCGATACCCACGTCGAAGCAGCGCTCTGGAAACACTTCTGCGAAATGGTCAAGCCCGGTGCCCGAGGGCATCGCCGCCGTAATCGCCACGATCTTGTCGTCGGCCCGCGCCTCCTCGATCAGCGCATTGGCGAAGACGCGCGTATAGCTCGGCGGCCCACCGCTTGAGGGCTCCTGCGCGCCGGTGACGACGTTGAAGCGGCTGACCCCGTGGAACTTGTCGGCGGAGGTCTCGGCCGGCTCGTAGCCCTTGCCCTTCTGCGTCACCACATGGATCAGGATCGGGCCGTTCTCCGTGTCGCGCACATTGCGCAGCACCGGCAGCAGATGATCGAAATTATGCCCGTCGATGGGACCGACATAATAGAAGCCAAGCTCCTCGAACAGCGTGCCGCCGGTCCAGAAGCCCCGCGTGTACTCCTCGGCGCGGGCCGCCCGGCGCTCCCAGCCCTTGGGTAGGATCTTGGCGAGCTGCTTCGCCCAATTGCGCAGCTGCTGATAGGTCTCCCCGGAGATGAGCCGGGCTAGATAGGCGCTCATGGCGCCCACCGGCGGCGCGATCGACATGTCGTTGTCGTTGAGGATCACGATCAGCCGGGAGTCCATGGCGCCGGCGTTGTTCATCGCCTCATAAGCCATGCCTGCGCTCATCGCGCCGTCGCCGATCACGCAAACCACATTGTGCGTCTTGCCGGCAAGGTCGCGCGCGACCGCCATGCCAAGTCCTGCCGAGATCGAGGTTGAGGAGTGGCCCGCGCCAAAAATGTCGTATTCGCTCTCGTCGCGCTTGCAGAAACCGGACAGGCCCCCGGCCTGGCGCAAGGTGCGGATGCGGTCGCGCCTGCCGGTGAGGATCTTGTGGGGATAGGTTTGGTGGCCGACATCCCAGATGAGCCTGTCGTCGGGCGTATCGAACACCTTGTGCAGCGCGATGGTGAGCTCGACCACGCCAAGCCCGGCGCCGAGATGGCCGCCGGTCACCGAGACCGCGTCGATGGTCTCCTGGCGAAGCTCGGCGGCGAGCTGCGGCAGCTCGTGGTCCTCGAGCGCGCGCAAATCCTCGGGATTGCGCACCCGGTCAAGCAGCGGCGTTGGGCTTTCGGCGCTCATTCGCTCCCCGCACGAAATTGACAAAAAGGGCTCGGATTTCGTTTTTATGACAGGTCTTTATCGACCGGAGCCCAAGCTTTCAACTAGCCTAACAGCTGGGTCCGATTGTGTCATGATGTCATGGGCGACGGCTCCGCCCCAAGCGGGACTAAAGCTCGGAGTGGCCCCGACGCTAGTCCTCGACGTCGAGCGGCTCGGTGCCGGTGGGCAGCCCGCCCGCGTTCAGGGAGATCTTCTCCACCTTGGCCTCAGCCTTTCGCAACAGCGCATCGCAATGGGCCTTCAGCGCCTCGCCCCGCTCATAGATCAGGATCGAGGCCTCAAGCTCCACATCGCCCTTCTCCAGGCGATCGACGATGGCTTCGAGCTCCTTCAGCGCCTGCTCGAAGCTCAGGTCCTTGATATCGGCGGGTGCGGATGTGTCGGCCATGGCCCAGGCTTTAGCCTTTTGGGGCGGCAAGATTCAAGAGGCAGCCTGCATCAGCACCTCGACATGGGCGGCCGTGGAGCGCCCCAAGGCTTCGAGATTGTAGCCGCCCTCGAGCGTGGAAACGACCCTCCCGCCGGCATGCTTCTCGGCCATCTCCAATAGCTTTTCGGTCACCCAGGTGAAATCAGAGTCCACCAGCTCGATCTGCGCCAGCGGATCGTCGCGATGGGCGTCGAAGCCGGCCGAGATCAGGAGGATATCGGGGCTGAAATCGTGCAGCGCCGGCAGGATTCGGGTGAGGAACGCCTCCTGAAAGTGCTCACGGCCATCGCCGGCCCTGAGCGGGGAGTTGCAGATATTGCCCACGCCCGTCTCGCTCAACGCGCCGGTGCCCGGAAACAGCGGCATCTGATGGGTGGAGCCGTAGAATAGATCCTTGTCCGACCAGAAGGCGTCTTGCGTGCCGTTGCCGTGATGCACGTCGAAATCGATCACGGCGACGCGCTCGGCGCCATGGGCGGCGCGGGCATGGAGCGCGGCAATCGCCACAGTATTAAACAGGCAGAAGCCCATGGGTCGTGACGGTTCGGCATGGTGCCCCGGCGGCCGGACCGCGCAAAAGGCATTTTTGACGGCGCCCGACATGACCTGATCGACGGCATGGACCGCGGCGCCGGTGGCTCGGAGCGCAGCCTCCCAGCTGTGCGGCGACATCACCGTGTCGGGGTCGAGCCAGATGAGATCGTGCGTTGGCGTGGCGGCACGGACCGCCTCGACATAACGGGCCGGATGCAGCCGTTCGATCGCCGTAAGATCGGCAAGCGGCGCCAGCTCACGCCTCAAGCCGCCAAACGCATCGGTCGATAGCGCGTCGTCGATGGCGCGCAAGCGGTCCGCCCGCTCGGGGTGGCCTTGGCCCGTGTCGTGCAGGAGGCAGGCTGGGTGGGTAAGCAGCAGGGTGGGCATCGGCAAAGCACTCGAATGGGGTCTGGCTTGACCCGTCAATGCTAACACGCGAAATGGATCGACTATGCAAACTGGAAATGAGCTCTAGTTTTCGGACCATGCCGATCGTCGCTGCCACGAATGAAGCCATTGAGCGCGCCGCGCAAGCGCTTGCGCTGGGTGAGATCGTCGCCTTTCCGACCGAGACCGTCTATGGGCTCGGTGCCAACGCCCTCGACGCATCCGCCGTGGCCAAGATCTTTGCCGCCAAGGAGCGTCCCCGCTTCAATCCGCTGATCGTGCATGTGCCGGGCGCGGACGAGGCGGAAGCCTATGCCGCCGTCAGCGACACGGCGCGGAAGCTCATGGGAGCTTTCTGGCCTGGACCCTTGTCTCTCGTGCTGCCGCGCCGCGCCGGTTGCGCCATTGCCGATCTCGTCAGCGCCGGCCTCGATACCATCGCGCTCCGCGCGCCGAGCCACCCAGTTGCTCGCGCCCTGCTTGCCGCCGTGAAGCTCCCCATCGCCGCGCCGAGCGCCAATCGCTCGGGAAGGATCAGCCCGACCACCGCCGCCCATGTCGCGGCCGAGCTTGGGCGTCTGCCGGCTATTATCCTCGACGGCGGCCCCTGCTCGCTCGGGCTGGAGTCGACGGTGCTTGGTATCGAGGGTGACGACGTCACTTTGCTTCGCCTTGGCGCCTTGCCGAGGGAGGAGATCGAGAGGGTGCTGGGGTACCAGCTTGCCGGTCCTGATGCAGGAGCGAAGCTGACATCGCCACGCGTGGCATCGCCGGGGCAGCTTGCCATCCACTATGCGCCGAGCACTCCGCTTCGCCTCGACGTCACCGACGTGCGGGAAGGAGAAGCCTTGCTCGCCTTCGGCCCGAACGCGCTGGATTGCGTGGGCCCGAGGATCAATCTCAGCCCGCGCGGCGACCTGACCGAGGCGGCGGTGAATTTCTTCGCCGCGCTCCGCGACCTCGATGCGGTAGGCGCGGAAGCGATCGCCGTGATGCCGATTCCGAAGCAGGGTCTGGGCGAGGCCATCAATGACCGTCTGCAGCGCGCCGCGGCTGGTCGCACCGAGGATGTGCAGGTCCCAGACCCGCGTCCTGCGCTTGCCTTCCCATGACGCGCGGCCACGAGCCATCGATACGCCCGAGCCAAGCCACGCTCGACGCGCTGGTGCGCATCGTCGGCGAGGCGCATGCGATCAGAGACGCCGAGGCCATGGCGCCCTACCTCGTGGAGTGGCGCGACCGCTATTTCGGCAACGCCGCGCTCGTGCTCAAGCCGGGGTCGACGGCCGAGGTCGCGGCGATCCTCAAGCGCGCCAACGAGACCCGCACCGCCATCGTGCCGCAAGGCGGCAATACCGGGCTGGTCGGCGGCCAGATCCCTTTCGAGAGCGGTCACGAGGTGGTGGTGAGCATGAGCCGGCTCACCCATGTCCGCGACATCGACCTTAGCGGCAACACCATGACGGTCGAGGCTGGGCTGGTGCTCGCTCAAGCACAAAGCGTGGCGGCGCGCGTGGGCCGCCTGTTCCCCTTAAGCCTCGCCTCGGAGGGCAGCTGCCAGATCGGCGGCGTGCTCGCCACCAATGCCGGCGGCATGGCCGTGCTCGCTTATGGCAACGTGCGCGATATGACGCTCGGGCTTGAGGTCGTGCTAGCCGACGGCAGCGTGTGGAACGGGCTCAAAGCGTTGCGCAAGGACAATAGCGGCTACGACCTCAAGGACCTCTTCATCGGCTCCGAAGGTACCCTCGGCATCATCACCGCTGCCGTGTTGCGCCTCTTCCCAAGACCGGTGGAGACGGCAACGGCACTCGCCGGGCTCACCCAGCTCGACGACGCTGTAGCCTTCTACTCGCGCGCCTACAGCCTCGCCGGCCCGGCGCTGACGGCGTTCGAGCTCCTGCCGCGCATCGGCCTCGACTTCGTGCTGCGGCATGGCAGCGAGACGCGGGACCCGCTCGATTCGCCGCATCCCTGGTATGTGCTGTTCGAGCTGTCGAGCCCACGGGAAGGTGACGAGATCGGCCGTCTCGCCGAGACGCTGCTCGCCGAAGGCATCGAGGCCGGAGAGCTTGATGACGCCGTGCTCGCCTCCTCGCTCGCGCAAGCAGGTGAGCTTTGGCGCTTACGCGAGCTGATGAGCGAGGTGCAACGCCAAGAGGGCGGGAGCATCAAGCATGATGTGTCCGTACCGGTGGCGCGCGTGCCAGAGTTCATCGCCCGCGCCGATCAGCTCGTCGAACTGATGGTACCGGGCTCCAGGCCCGTGCCCTTCGGCCATCTCGGCGACGGCAACATCCATTACAATGTGAGCCAGCCCCCGAATATGGATCGCACCGTGTTCCTCGCCAATTGGGAGGCGTTGAATGCCGCCGTGCATGAGATCGTGCTCGGCCTCGGCGGCTCGATCAGCGCCGAGCACGGTATTGGGCGACTGAAGCGCGATCTCTTGCCCCACGCCAAACAGCCGCTCGAGCTCGAGCTGATGCGGAAGATCAAGGACGCCTTCGACCCGAACGGTATCCTCAATCCGGGCAAATTGCTGTAGCTCCCAGAGCTACGCCGCTAATCGGTCTCAGGGCGGTGTCTCGGAAACAGCAGTCGCTGATAAAACCAGCCGATCCCCATCAGCACCGCGCCAAGGCCCAAGAAGGACAGCGCCTGGTAGATGCCGGTGAGATCGGACATGTCGATCAGAAAGACCTTGAGCACGGTGAGCATCACCACCGCGGCGGACGCCGCGCGGACAGGCAGCGAGCGCAAGGAAATGCCCGCCCCCAGCAGCGCCACGCCAAAGGCGAGCCAGACCGCGGAATAGGTGTATTGCTCGGCATCTGTGTTGATGCCTTCCGTCAGGATCGGCCAGGCCCACCGCGACGACCGCTGCCGTGGCGCTGTACCAGCGCGGCCGGTGACCGCGCGTCAGCAGCGCCAGCGCCGCCGCCAGGATCGCGGGCACGCCATAGCCGAGCAGGATCAGATTGATGAAGCGCCCACCGACGGCCTCGCCGGAGAATAGGGGATTTTCGCTCACCCCGAGCCCGAACACGATCGCGAACAAGGTCAGCGCGGCGATGATGAGCGCGCCGGTATTATGCACGCTTCCGCTGCGCAGGCGGATGCGTTCCAGCCCGATCACGAGCGCGATGCCCACCGAGACGTCGAGTGCGGTTTCCGCAAGCGTGTTCGATCTCGTGTAAGGATCGCCGCCAGTGATGGCATGGCGGATCTCGAACACGAACAGCAGCACGGTGAAGAGCAGCGCCGCGGCATCCACCATGCGCGCCGGAACGTCGTCGGCCCGCCGCCGCAGCATATTGCCGGCAAGCCAGAAGGCGGCAGCCGGAACGCCATAGCCATAGAGCAGCCAGTTGAAGATCGGCGTCGTGCCGAGATCGGCGCCGGCGATGCGCGGGTCCCAGGCGATCCGCGCCAGCACCACACCCGTGATGGCCGCGGCGAGCTAGCGGAGCGTAGGTAAGGGCCGTTTCTCCACGACCCAGGCGATGCCGGGGACCATGAGCGCGAGCGAAACGGTGAGCCAGCCTTTTTCCAGCGCCATGGTGAGCGCGAGCGCGAGCGAGGCGATGGCGCCGGTGGCGAAGATCGCGGAGGCCGAGGCCGTGCCCGGGTGGGAGGGACGCCGGATGAGCGCTTCGGTGGCAAGCGCCAACAGCCCGGCAAGCAGGAGGCTCGCACCCGCAAAGGGAACCGAGCGGTCGAATTCGGCGATGCGGTAATAAAGCGCGATCAGGATCGCGATTGGTACAAAGACCGCCGAGGCGCTCCACAGGATCGGCGGCAGAGGCCGCTCACTGCGGCCTTGCGCGAGAAAGCCCGAGGCCCCGAACAGAACCGCGAATGCCCCACCATGCGCCAGATGGGTCCCGGACAAATAGCCCTCCGGCTCAGGTAGCTGGCCCGCTCCGTAGGCGAACCCACTGACATCGAGTTTGATCGCCCATTGCGCGAAGACGAGGGCGACGAACGCCGCTGCCGCGGGCACTGCCGCACTGGCGCTTTCCGCGCGCCAGGCGATAGCCACCGTCGCTGCGACCAGGAGCGAGAACGCCGCAAGCGCCGCCGGATCGTGACGGGTGGCGAGCACGAGAAATGCGGCGCAGCCAAGATAGACGGCGAGCGCGCCGGACGAGATGGCGTCGACGCGGCCGGGGGCGGCGTCTGGGCCGAACAGCAAGCCCGAAACGATCAACGCGGCGACAAGCACGAAGCCGACCACAACGTGGAAGATGTGCGGCGCCAGAATGTCGATGCCATAGGCGGCGCCGGGAGGCAGCGTCCATAAAGCGCCAAACACGACGGCGGTGATGGCGAGCCAGCGCCACAGGCGTGCGCGGGCGAGCGCGAAGGCTGCTGCCGTGACGACCGCAAGATAGAGATAGAGCGCCCAGTAATTCGGCTGCTCGCTCGAGACGATCAGGGGCGTGACGAAGGCGCCGACCAGGCCGAGGCCGGCGAGCGCCGGACCGTGCAGCAGCGCAGCCGCCAGCGTGCTGAGCGCCACCGCGCCGAGCAGCAGGAAGACGACGGCCGGGCCGATAAAATCGTAAAGCGCGTAAGCGGCGTAGACATCGGCATAGGCGATGGCCGTGCCGGCGGCGGTCAGGATGCTTGGAATATGCGCGGCGGGGAAACCGGTCACGCCGGTATGGATCTCGGTGCGCCGCGTCCATTCGCCGGCGGCGATGAGCGCAAACGCCAGCACCGCGCCGAGAATGACCCGCATGCCAGGGAAGAACCATCCCTGCTCGATCGAGTAACGGACCAGGAAGAAGCCGCCGAAGACGAGCGCGATGCCGCCGACCCAAACCACCCATTGAGTGCCGAAGCGCTCCTCCAGGCTGATCGCCGGCCTTGGCGCAATGCTTGGTGGGGCGGACTCAGAGGGTGGCGTTGCCTCCAGCTCCGCGGGCGCTTCCTGCTCCTCCGGGGCAGCCGGCTCCGGCAATGATTCGATGACGGTTTCGGGCGGGACTTCGCTTGGACGCGGCGCCAAGTCGACGCCGCCCGCCAATCCGGCTAGGCGCTGCTCAAGCCCGGCAAATCGGGATTCGAGCATGCTGAGCCGGCTGCGCGTCCCGATCGCCATGACGAGGCCGGCAATGGCGGCAATCGGCACGGCGATAATGGTGAGAACCAGTAGACCCCACATGCATGCCCCCCAAAGCCTCGCTGGCCAATGGCGATGCTACGACGGCAGCCTTTTTCTCGAAAGCGTCCTTCGAGGGGGTTAAAGCAGCCGCGGCTGCACAGGCTCCTGCACGCCAAGCTCGTCGTGCCGGGAATCGTTGAGCTTCGGGTTCATCTCGACCGCCTCGAAGAGATCGTCGGGCGCGGGCTGCAAAAGTTGCGAGGCCGCCTCCACCTCCGTCGCCTCGCAGTCGAGCCAAGCCTCGAAATGCTCTGAGCCGAGCGCCACCGGCATGCGGTCGTGCAGCGGGGTCACGGTGGCGTTGGCGGCGCAGGTGATGATGGCGACCGTGTCGATCTCGCCGCGGGCTCTATCCCGCCAGCGTTCCCAAACACCGGCAAACGCGATCAAGCCGCCCTTCCGCGGGCGGAGCAGGAAGGGTCGCCGCGCGCCCTTGGGTCCGGTCCATTCGTAGAACCCGTCCGCGGGCACAAGACAACGGCGCTTGGCGTAGGCCTGGCGGAAGGCCGGCTTGTCCGCGATGCCCTCGGCGCGCGCATTGATGAGCGTAGTGAAGGTCTTCGGGTCCTTGACGAAGGAGGGCAGCAAGCCCCATCGCATCAGCCTGAAGCTGCGTCTGCCCTCGGCGTCGAGGCACACCACGCCGATGCCTTGCGTCGGCGCGATATTGTAGCGGGCCGGGAAGTTCGGGGTCTCCCGATAGCCGAATGTGGCCCGTACCGCTTCGGGCGGTGAGGTGAGGCTATAGCGCGAGCACATGGGCGGACGGCACTCGAAGTGACCCTTTGGCAATCATAGTCAGGCAACACTCGGTCGGTAGATGGGGCAACTGAGCAGCGTGTCAATGTTTGCCGAGCCGCAGAAGCGCGATGACATGGGCCGGTCAGGGGCGCGGGAGGATGTGAGCCTCGAGGATATCGTGACGGTCTTTCGCTCGGTCATGATCGGCCATTTCCGCTCCCTTATCCCCGGCACCAATATCAACGAATCGACGTTGCTCGCGAGCGATTATCTGAACCATTTCCACGGGCTCGTCATGCTGCTCGAAGCGGTCGCCACTGATCCGAAGGGCTTTGCCGACGATCTCATGGGCTGGCGCCCGCTGACTTACGAGGAACATTTCCGATATCGGCCCCCAGGGCGCGATCGACTGTTGTTCAACACGCGCTGACTGGCCAATACACTGGCCAATATGATGGGACCGCTGAGCTGATTGGCCTTGCGGCGTGGCGCCTTGGTCCGGGACGCGCGCCTAGCTTTCGCCGCCAAGACGCGTTACTCAAGGCTCCATGAAAGGTCCCGCGCCCCGACCCCTCGCGCTCGGCTTTGGCTTCTGCTTGCTCGCCGCTTGCGTGCTTGCTTGGGCGCCGGTTGCTGAGGCGCAGTTTTTCTGGTCGCCCTTTTTCCAACAAGAACAGCCCCGCCGTCCGAAAGTGCGCCCGAGACCTGCCGCGCCGCCTGCCGACGACCTGCCCCCCATCGTTCCAAGAGAGAGCTCGGTGCCGCCCCCGCCGGACGACCGGCCCTATGACACGAAGCTACTGCGGCTTGCCGAGGTTCTTGGCGCCGTCCACTATTTGCGCGAGCTGTGTGGCGCCCAGGAAGGCCAGCTGTGGCGCGATGAGATGAAGGAGATCCTCAAGAATGAGGGCTCCACCGCCGTCCGCCGGGCCAAGCTCGTGAACAGCTTCAATGATGGCTATCGCGGCTACCGCCGCACCTATCGCAGCTGCACGCCGTCGGCCACCGTCGCCATCACCCGTTTCTCCACCGAGGGCGCCCAGATCGCCGCGGCGCTGGCGCAGCCATCGCATTACGCAAGCCGCAATGCGCCCGATCAAACGGCGCCGCCGTCAACCAATGAGCAGGCTCCACCGGCAAACAAGGATGAGACCAATAAGGGAGAAGCCAAACCCGGCGAAGTCAAACCAGCCGAACCGAACAAGGGTGAAGCGACGCCCGCCGAAGCCAACACGACCGAAGCCAACACGACCGAAGCCACCACGGGCGCGATCGGCGGGCCGCATCGGCACGAAAGGCACAAGGGGAAGAAGGCCGATCACGCTGCGCCGGCCGAAGCGAGCCAATCCCCAGCCGACCAGTTTCCCGGGATTAACCGTTAGTTCACCTTATTTGCCCATGGGCAACTCCGCCGTGCCAAGGTTGAGGCTAACTTGGCGCAAAGCAGGGGGGTACCCGTTGCGGTCGGCCCAGAGAACACCGGCGAGCCCGGAGGACGGCGCTCAGAAGCAAGCCGCTTTGAGATACATCCTCGATGCTTGGGAGGAGGCGTTGCATGATGGCATTGAGCCGGAAATGCTTGCCAACGCCGCGCTGTTCGCCTCCCTTGCGGATCTCATCGCCCTTTATGGCGAGGACGCTGTGGCGAAAATGACGGGGGGCCTGTCCCGCCGCATCCACCATGGCGAGTTCACGCTGAAGCGCACCTCGCAATAGGTGCTCGCGTTCGAAGCGCTAGCTCTAACCCCAATGCAGCACCAGCTCGTTGAGCAAGAGGATCGCGCCGAAGGCGATCAGTCCCGTTCCCGCCACCCGGTTGACGAGCCTGAGCCGGCTCTCGTTGAGCTGATGCCTGATCGTGGAGATCAGCTCGGCAAGCCCAAGCCACCACAACAGGCTGCCGCCCATCACCGAGGTGACGAGCAGCAGCGCCTTGAGATAGGTGTCGAGACCACCGATCAGCGAGCTCAATCCGCCGATCACCGCGAGCATTCCGATTATGGCGCCGGGGTTGCTGATGGTGAGGAAGAACGTCTGCGGGATGATGCCGGTGTGCTCCCACAGCCGGGACTTCTGCTCTGGGGCGATCGCGAAAGCCGGACGCGTGAACAGCAGGCCCGCGCCGAAGGCGATTAGCAACAGGCCTCCAAGCAATTGGATTGGTCCGGCATAGGCGATCATCACCTCGGAGATCGCCGTCATGCTGAAGGCCGCGATCGCCGCGAGCAGCCCGTCGCCGAGGACGGCGCCGAGCCCCGCGGCCACGCCGCCCCAGAAGCCCTTGGTCACCGCCCGCTGGATGCAAAGGACGTTGACCGGCCCAATGGGCGCGGCTACCAGCACGCCAATGCCGATGCCGGCGAGCACCAGCTGGATGCCGGAGAGGACGATATGCACGCCGGAAAGCACGTGCAGCCTATCGCTGCGAGACGACGCGCTGAGACGAACGATTGGACCCCGCGCATCGCCTGCGGGATGCCCCGCCGGCCCCGTGCGAAAGGAGCCGAGCGCTCAAGGAGGATTGGATGAATCGCCGCGCAAGATCGTTCATAGTGGCCCTTGCCGCATTGGTAGCTGGCACCTTCCTTATTGTCTGCGTCTACCGGGCCGGGCACGGCGCGCTAGACCTTGCTGAAACCAACAGCCAACAAAATGCGTTCCACGCCGGCGCGGCCGAGGCCGGG
>Ga0315283_10003225_pt1 | contig 13853 bp, 12 predicted proteins | sample YL17G09_0_MG_FD_204541 | JGI IMG/M metagenome (GOLD analysis project Ga0315283, IMG submission 204541) | Sediment microbial communities from Yellowstone Lake, YNP, Wyoming, USA - YL17G09_0 | ecosystem: Environmental > Aquatic > Freshwater > Lake > Sediment | place: USA: Wyoming | collected... | reverse complement strand
CAATCAGCCAGAGGTACTGAACAGGCTGCGTCCAGCTAATGTCCCATTTCGGATAGCTAAATGTCAGTTTCGTCGGCCATAAGAGCTTGCCGACGTAAAACCACAGCGCCCTTGCCGCAAGAAGCAGCCGCTCAACGGGATTCAGACCCAGCTTCAGCCTGCCCGTCCCCTGCAAATGATGCTCCCACCAGACCACGAATATCCCCATCGCAAGGCCCAGGACTACGAATGGGGCGATTTGCAGCCGGCGACTTTTGTCGATAGGAATGCGTTTTATCCACAGTATAAGCACAAGGGCGGCAGGCAGAGTGCAGGCAGTGGTCTTGCTGAAAAGAGCAAGTGCATAAAGCCCCAGCGAGAGAAAATAAAACCGCCAAAGAGGGGTGTGGCACGGCCATCCTGGCCGTGTATTCACGGGCTGTAAGCCCGTGCCACATATCCACATCAGCAGCGACAGAAAAAGAAAAAACGTCATCAGGACATTTTTCCGCTCGGTAATCCAGGCAACCGACTCGACCTGCACCGGGTGCAGGGCGAAGATTGCAGCGGCAAGCCACGCTCCGGGGACATCCAGCAGACGCAGCAGCCGCCATAATAAAAGAGAATTGATGATGTGCAGGATGATGTTTGTGATGTGATAGCCGGCCGGATTGAGGCCCCACAGCTTGTGTTCGAGCCGAAAGGTCGTGAAGGTAAGCGGAAAATACTGTGAGGTCTGCTCTTTCGAGAACCAGATGCGATACAGGCCGTCGGGCAGAACCATCAGCGGATTGTCCGCAACATAAGCATCATCGTCCCACACAAACCCCCCTCGCATAGCGGGAATATACACAGCCAAACAGGCTGCGATTATAGCCAATCCCTTTATAAGATTATTTGTCGAAACGCTCATTTTTCTGATAGAAAAACCTATTCACAAAATTACTCAATTTTTTCAGCAATGTGAAACTATCGTTGACAATCATAAAAGTCTAATTAGCATAATAAACAAGCCGAATAATGCAATTTTAATTCGAGGATATAACGATTCCTGATACCAACGAAAAAGTTTCGCGTCGCAAGTTTCTGGGCTGCACCGCCAGGGTTGTGGGCGGTATTCTTGCCGGCAGCACCCTGGCATCGTGTAATCGCCGGCAGCCGATTCCTGTCAAAATAATAGGCGCCAATGAGCGTATCAATATTGCCGTTATCGGCATTCGCGGCCGGGGGATGGAAATCGCCCGTGGATTTGCAAAAATCCCGAATGTTTGTGTCAAAACTCTCGTCGACGTCGATGAAAATCTTTATGCGAAACGTGTTAAGGAAATCGGCGAAATTCAGAAGTTTACGCCATCTACGGAGTATGACCTTCGCCGAGTGTTTGATGATAAAGATATAGACGCTGTGGCTATTGCCACGCCCGACCACTGGCACGCCCTGGCAACTATATGGGCCTGCCAGGCAGGCAAGGATGTTTATGTGGAAAAGCCCTGCTCGCACAATATCTGGGAAGGCCGAAAAATGGTCGAAGCCGCACACAAGTATAACCGTGTTGTGCAGGCGGGTTTCCAGAATCGCTCCATCGAGAATGTCCGTCAGACCATAAAATTCCTACACGATGGCGGTTTGGGCGAGATTTATATGGCCAGGGGGCTTTGTTTTAAGCCGCGTGAATCCATTGGCAGACACCCTGACAGCCCTGTGCCGAAAGGCGTGCATTACGACCTTTGGCTTGGGCCGGCACCGCAGAGGCCCTTCAACAAAAACCGTTTTCACTACGAATGGCACTGGTTCTGGGATTACGGCAGCGGCGATATCGGCAACCAGGGAGTCCACCAGCTTGATATTGCCCGCTGGGGAATAAACAAAAATGAGCATCCGGTAAAAGTCAAATCTACAGGCGGATATTTTGCCTTCGACTCCGACCAGCAGACGCCCAACACTCAAATCGCAACCTTTGAATACGCCGATGGGAAAATACTTCAGTTTGATGTCCGCGGATTGTATACTAATACAGAGGACGGCATTGCCAATAAAGGCAGGAGCGTCGGCAACTTATTCTTTGGAACCAAAGGCTGGATGTCGATAGACGGCAGCACTTGGCGGACATACTTTGGGCGAGATAACACGCCGGGGCCTTTTGGCGAAGCCGCCGCAAAATCCGCCGACCCGACAAACCTTGCAGGAGCCGGCGCAGGTTCGCATTACAAAAACTTTATTAGCACAATGTGTTCAGGCAAAAAAGATGACCTTAACTGCGGTATTGAGACCGGCCACATATCAACCGCCCTGCCGCACTTGGCGAATATCTCTTACCGCCTCGGCCGCGAAGTTATTTTCGAGGGTGCAAATGAAAGATTTACAGGCGATTCGGAAGCAGACAAAATGCTGAATCGCGATTACCGCAAGCCGTATGTCGTGCCGGAGCAGATATAAATTTAATTTTAGAGGGCCGTGAAAATGAAATATACGCAATTCGGTAAACTTAATGTGAGCCGGTTTATTATTGGCGGAAATCCGTTCAGCGGCTTTTCTCATCAGAGCGTCCAGCAAGACAAAGAAATGGTCAAATACTTCACCTGCGAGAAAATCAAGGAGACGCTCGCTGAAGCGGAAAAACTCGGCATTAATACCTTTGTCGGCAGGACTGACAACCACATTATACGAATGCTGCAGGAATACTGGAACGAGGGCGGCAAAATACAATGGTTCGCTCAGACCTGCCCGGAACACGGCTCGCCCGAATACAGCGCCCGGCGGGCGATAGATTTCGGCGCAAAGGCCTGCCACATTCACGGCGGCACAATGGATTATTTCTACGCACAGAACAAACTCGACGAGGCGGTAAAGACGATAAAACTTGTTCGCGATGCGGGTCTGCTGGCCAGCGTTGCCGGCCACAGGCCGCACGTATTCCGCTGGGCAAAAGAGAATCTCGACGTGGATTATTTTATGTGCTCATATTATGACCCATCGCCGAGAGACAAAAGGCCGGAACACGTGGCGGGAATAGACGAATACTTCAGGGAGGAAGACCGAAAGGCTATGGTGGAGCTAATAGCGGAGATTCCTAAGCCGGTAGTGCATTACAAGATAATGGCGTGCGGAAGACATAACCCGGCTGAAGCGTTTGTCTATGCGGTGAAAAATATGCGGGATTCCGATGCTGTTTGCGTGGGAATATGCCAGAAAGATTTGCCGACAATGCTGGCAGACGATGTTAAATTGTTTGAAAAAAGTATCGCCGATGTGAAAAAGAAAGGCAAATAACAATGAAAACCTGGAATTTTGGAATAATCGGGGCGGGTTTAATTGCTGATTTTCACGCTATGGCAATAAGGGACATCCCCAATACGAAACTTATTGCCTGCTGTGATGTAGTTTTGGACAAAGCGAAAAAACTGGCTGATAAATATTCGTGCAGGGCTTTTGCCGGCTATGAGGAGATGCTCAAAATAAAAGAGCTTGATATCGTTACCGTTGCAACGCCCAGCGGCCTTCACGCAGAGCCGACTATTGCAGCGGCAAAGGCAGGCAAGCACGTAATATGTGAAAAGCCGCTCGATATTACGCTTGAGCGAATCGATGCTATGATAGAAGCGCATAAAAAAAGCGGCACCGTGCTGGGCGGGGTATTTCCCCTGCGGTTTAATGATGCCGTAGAACCACTGAAGGAGGCGATAAATTCAGGCAGGTTCGGCACAATCACTTATGCCGGCGCTTATGTGCCGTGGTGGCGGACCGATGAGTATTACAAAAATACCTGGCGAGGCACCTGGAAATTGGACGGCGGCGGCGCCCTGATGAACCAGTCCATTCATCAGATAGATATGCTCTGTCACCTGATGCCGCCGATAGAATCTATTCAGGCATATACAGGCAGGCCCGGCCATCCGCAAATCGAGACCGAAGATACGGCGGTTGCGGTGCTGCGTTTTACAAACGGCGCTTTGGGAATTATTTACGGCACGACGGCATCGTACCCCGGCCAATTCAGGCGAATTGAAATTACCGGCACAAAAGGCACGGTCATTTACACTGAAGACAGTTTCACACTCTGGCAGTTCGCTGATGAAAGGCCGGAAGACGAGCAAATCCGCAAAAGGTTCGGCAAAATCACAGGCGGAGGCGGCGTGGCCGACCCGGCGGCTATTCCATATCAAAATCACACACGAAATTTCAAGGCGTTTATCGATTCGCTGGAAAGCGGAAGTCCCTTCAGTATAAATGGTTATGAGGCACGCAGGGCGGTGGAGGTTATACTGGCAATATACAAATCCGCAAAAACCCAAAAGCCGGTCAAACTTGAGTAGTTTAAAGATTCGTTTGTTAAAATGGGTAAAATTTAGCGATTGTAGGGGCGCGAAAATTGGGTTCGTTTGGGTTCGTTTTGAATAACAGTTCATAGTTCATTGTTCATTGTAATTCGTTGTTTTTACTAAGGTTACGACCATTTTTGGCATTCCGAAAATTGGGTTCGTTTCGCATAATTTGATATTTTTGATTGAATTTTCCGCCCAAGGCAGACAATCGCTGCCTCCGCCAAACGAATAGGCAAACAAATCCGCCTGCGGCGGACAAGTTTTGTTTCATACAACATCGGGATATAGAATCTTCCCATAATTGGGCGGAGATGCGTGTTTTGATTGAAAAAAGATTTAGCCACCGAGGTCACAGAGGACACAGAGAATAGATAAAGTATTACAGGATAAGGAGTTAGGAAATTGTAAAAAATTTGACGATTTTGGGATTTTTTTGGAAAAGTAGCCTCACAAATGATTGATTTATTGTAAGCTGCGCGGAGTATAAAGGTGTAGGAGTTTTGGTTGACAGATAAGCTGTTTCAAGCGAAAATGCAGCCCCAGTAGGGAAATAAACGAAAGAAAAGGATTTTACCTCCTTATGAGTAATTGTGGGAACAGGGTTACTGCAATTGATATATTTTGCGGCGCCGGCGGTTTTACTTTGGCGGCTAAGCAGTTGAAAATAGATGTTATCGCCGCAATAGAATACGATAAATACGCTTGTGAGACCTACCGTAATAATTTCATCAAAAATAAACGTCAAAAACTGTTGTTATATGAAAGCGACGTTTTAGATATCTTGCCCGAAAAGCTTTTATCAGATTTGAAAATCTCTTCCGGCGAATTAGATATTCTCATGGGCGGACCGCCTTGTCAGGGCTTTTCGACTCATAGAATTAAAGACGCAGGAGTCAACGACCCCAGAAATCAACTATTAACCAGATATTTTGATTTTGTCCGAGTCCTTAAACCTAAAGCATTTATAGTCGAAAACGTTTCCGGCCTACTGTGGGACCGTCATAAAGAACATCTCGAAAAGTTTTATCAGTTGGCCCGTAGTTCCGGCTATGATGTCTTTGAGCCAGCGGTCTTGAATGCTAAAGATTATGGCGTCCCGCAAAACCGTAAAAGAGTTTTTATTCTTGGCATAAGAAAAGATTTGAATCTCGAAATTAACTGGCCGCCTAAGCCAACACGTTTTGCCCCTAAAAAAGGAGTAAAACAAAACGGTAAATTATATTGGCTGCCAGCCTCAACAGTTTTTGATAAACCTTTGGATAAAAACGACCCTAACAATATTCATATGAACCATTCTAAAGAATTAATAAAAGTATTCAAAAGCACACCTAAAAACGGCGGCAGCCGAAGCCAGTCAATTAGGCAATTACCTTGTCACAAAGGTCATAATGGCCATAAAGATGTTTACGGCCGTATCGACCCCAAAAAACCCGGCCCTACGATAACTACCGGCTGTGTAAATCCGTCAAAAGGAAGATTTTTGCATCCGACAAGAAATCATGGAATTACTGTTCGCCACGCTGCAAGATTTCAAACATTTCCGGACAATTTTATTTTTAGCGGCGGCCTTATGGCCTCTGCCGTTCAAGTCGGAAATGCTGTGCCCATTAAATTGGGACAAAAAGTTCTCCAAACGATTGCTAAATCTATCGGAGGCTAATGCTTTGGATAATCTGACTGCCAACAGCGGAGCCAGTATCTTGTTCGAGGGGTAATCCATGTCTGACATTCTGACACCATCACAGCGCCATACCGTTATGTCTCACAACAAAGGGAAAGACACAAACCCGGAAATTTCCGTTCGCAGATTAATACATTCCCTCGGACTTAGATATAGGTTGCACAGAAGAGATTTGCCGGGTTGTCCTGATATGGTTTTCCCGGGCAAAAAGAAGGTGATATTCATTAACGGTTGCTACTGGCATCGGCACAACTGCAAAAAAGGCCGTTCAATGCCGGAAACAAGGAAAAAATTCTGGCAGGCAAAATTTGAAAGAACCGTTGAAAGAGATAAGAAGAATTACAAAGCATTAAAGAAACTCGGCTGGCAGGTTCTCGTTTTGTGGGAATGTCAGTTGAGAGATTTAAAGAAACTAAAGAAAAAGGTGAGTTTCTTAAAATAAGACAAGCCTAACCCGTGCCTGATCACAAGCCACAACGAGATTATTCTATCTGGGGAGGCCCGCGACAACCATAAACCACATTGGGTTTATGGTAAGGCAGGCATTCGAGGACAGGAGGGATTGAAACACAACAATAAAGAACCCCCAAACCACAAGGGGTTTGGGGGCTAAACATTAAATTAAATACAAACGCACAAACGGCCCCCGATAACAGAGTTCAAGGACAGGTATAAGGGTCGCCGTGTGGTTCGACTGCGCTCACCACAGGCCGGCGACCGCTAAACACATAGTAATTGGTCGGGCTTTCCGGACAAATTGACAATTTTTGACTAAGGGGGGCGATTATGATATTATGGAAGCGGTAGTTTTGAGAAATAATTATGCACGCATTGACGCTGGTAATCGTAAGCCTGCTTGTGTTCGCCCCGGCAATCTAAAAAACCAGATTGCTTCGCTTCCATCCTTCGCAGTAGACTGCTACGAAGGACAGGTCGCTCGCAATGACACCAATCGCATTTTCTAATCTCGATTGGTATAAGATTTCCCCGCCAAAGACTGAAAATATCAAAGTAAGGGGGTCAAACGCGGTCAGCCGTTTGGGGAAAGGAGGATTTTGGCCAACCGCTTTTTGTCGGTGTCGGCGCTGTTGAAGACGGGGATGTCGGTAAATTCCGACAGTTCCCTGATGTGCAAAGGGGAACTGGAACATACGCCGGACAGGACATCCGGCACTAAGCCGAACTTGTCCCGCAGTGTAATCAGGCCGCCAATAGCGCCAAAGGCGTCGTTTGCACAAAAGATAAATTTGTGAATCCTCGATACTATTTCCGGGGAGCTGAGCAGGATGGCGGTTTCGCGCTGAATAATGCCGTCGGCAAGCTCCACCACCCAGAAATTTTTGGGATTGTTGGCGTATTTCAAATCGAGCAGATTGAAGATATTCAACAGCTCATCTTTGGGCAGTAAATAGGTGGAGGGATAGCCAAGATAAGTAAAATCAGCGTAAGTGTGCGCACCGGAATCGTTCATATGAAGGATGTCTTTTAGGCTTGCGGTGCCTGTAACCTTCGAGGCCCTTACGGTAAATCCCATTGAGGTCAATGCCCAGCAGCAGGCGGCGGCAGCCATACTCTTGCCGGAATTCATCGATGTGCCGCAGACGAGAATCATCTGCGAACGCGGCTCTCTTTTTATCTTCCTTTGAGGCTTTATTGCAGAGAAATTTCGTGTGTTCAAAACGGTGCCGTTTTCATCGCAGACGTAGCCTAATACTTTTACGCCTGTCGGGTCTTTTATCATAGAGTTTTGGGTTTTAACGACGCCGACGACCCCTGAACGAGCGATAAGGTCGAGCCTGTCGGTCATCTCATCAGGCACCAATCCTTCATAGAAATCGGGGGCATACCTGTTGCCGAAAACAAAAACGGCTCTTGTGCCATCGTGTATCGAATGTATTCTGCCGGAGACATTTTCCAAAGATGAGTGCTGGCCTATTCTGCTGATTGCGCCATAGACGAGGTCTCCAATCTGCGGCGGCTTGTCCAAATACGTGTAAAACCTGACCTGCTTGTGGCGCATAGTATAGGCTGCGCTGGGGAATATAACGCCCCTGTCGATTTTTTTAATCGCCCTGCTGCTGTGCAGAGTCGCCGAGGTCTTCGTCCCGTTCATCACCAGCCTCACCGCCGTAAGGCAATTCGGTAAACAATGTTTCTCTTCCTGCACCGCCCTTCTCCGCAAGGCGGGCACAGTCAACACAATATCGCGCCCAGGGAATAGCTTCAAGTCTTTCTTTTTTTATAGGCTCGCCACTACCTTCGCAGATTCCGTAAGCGCCGTCCCTGATGCGGCGAATCGCATCATCAATTTCGATTAGAATCTTTCTTTCGCCGTCCATCAAGCCGATGGTATTTTGCACCTCAAAGTCGTCTGACCCTATGTCGGCCATATGGACGGGTAGGTTCGACAGGTCGCTTTTGGTTTTTTTCAGCGACTGTTCCTCCATACAATTGACGCTGTTAAGCACATCGGCGCGTTTTTCCAAAAGCAACTCCTGAAATTTTTTAATATCGGCCTCGGTTAATTTTTCCGGTTTTTTTTCTCTTTTGAACACTCAAACACCCTTACTTTCTTTTAACAACCTTACATAAATAACCTTGTCATCGCCCTGAGCATAAAAATTTTCTACGCAGGCAGCCCTGCGGTAGTTCAACTTTTCATAGAACCTGCGGGTCGAAAGATACCGCTGCGTTCCTGACGTTTCGGCAATAATCATCCGACCATTGCGACCTTCGATAATATCAGCGGCATACTGCATAAGGGTCGACCCGATACCGCAATGCTGTTTTCCCGGGTCGACTACTATCCAGTAAACATCAAACGTGCCGAGGGTGCAGGGTGTCGGGCCGAAACACACCCATCCTACAATATCCCGGCCATCTTCCGCAACAAAAGACTGGTAATGTCCTTCCGCACCTCTGGCCAGGGCATCGTCAAGCACCTCTTCGGCGACCAGCAGCTCCTGCGGCCGAAAAAAATTTGTTTCCTTAAGAATCGACAAGATTCCCGCCCTATCTTCAGGAGAGGTGAACCGTATACTTATCTTCGGCAGATTCTTTTTTCTCATTGACCGCTGCAGTCCTTGACGCTTTCGAGCAACTTCCGCTTAAAAAAGCTGAAGCATTATCCAGTAAAATTCGTACAAATTCCTCAAAACCAATTTTCGCGGCAGCCAGAGCCGCTGCGAATCCCGCGTCCGGAGAAATATCCGGATTCGGATTGACCTCAAGTATAAAGATATTGTCCTTTTCATCAACACGAAAATCCACGCGAGCAAAATCCCGGCAGTCGAGAACGTGCCAGGCATTCAAAGCGGCGGTTCGAACTGACTGCGCCAGATTCTCGTGCAGCAGTGCGGGGATAATACGAGGAGTATTATTATAAGCGAAAGAACCGGAAAGCCATTTGGCCGAATAATCCACGATATGGGGATAATCGTTGCCGAAAGCACTGAAATCAATCTCGGCCACAGGCATAACCATAATCTCGTCTCCCCGCTGCAACAGCGAAACATTCAACTCTCTGTGCGGTATGAACTGCTCGACAAGCGCCGGCTGTTTCAACTGCTCGTGGACCCGCCTGACGGCATCCAAAAGAGACATACTTGGCAGGTCGACGACAGATTTGGCGTCAATTCCCTCGCTGGCATCAGACAAAACCGGCTTTACTATATATTTCCCCGGTGCAAGAGCCGGCAGGCGGATTTCCTCGCCCGGCGGGACAGCGAAACCCTCCGGGCAGGAAAGGCCGGCGGCCTTAAGAACCGCTTTGGTCCGCCATTTGTCCTGCGCCAATAATAAACACCTTGTGTCGCCGCCGGTGCAGGCCTTGCCGAAAGCGTGGCAAACCGCAGGAACATAACAGTAATCCGATATAAACTTGTCAAGGTCTTCAACCAGATTGAAAACAATTCTCTCGGGGCTGCGACTTAAAATTTCGGGCAGTTCGGCAATTTGCCTGATTCTCTCTATCCTGTACTCTATACCCAACTGTTCAAGGGCGGCGGCAACAGCCCGAACCTCATCCATCACGCTGACATTGCTATGCTCGTATTCAAATTTCTCCGCAGCAGCGGCAGAACGCCTGGTAAGGTGGTGAACAATCAATACTCCCTTTCGCATACTAACGCCTTCCTGTCACCCCAAGTCTCGACAAAGCACTCCTGATTATCCTGTCAAGCAGTTCAGCATAACTCATTCCTTCCTGCGTTGCAATCATAGGCAAATCAGAATGAGTAGGATGCATGCCCGGCAGCGGATTAATCTCCAAAAAGCACGGCAGTCCTTTGCGGTCGCAGCGGACGTCAACTCGTGCGGCATCATTACACTGCAAAGCCTTGTAAGATTCAAGCGCCAACCGCACAATTTTTTTGTAAAGAGGGCCTTTTCGGTATGGCAGATAAGTTACCAGCTTCTCACATCGCTCCTTTGCAGTGTATGAATATATGTTCGCCTTCTTATCCTGCGGCACTTTTATCTCCATAACGCCGAGAACATAAGCCTCGTCCCCATTTCCCAGCACCGCCGCCGTAAATTCCCTCCCTGGGAGAAATTCCTCGACCAGCACCGGCTGGGCAAACCGCTCTAATAAAAATTCGCACATCTGTTTTAATTGTGAACGTGTTCCTATTAAAGAATTGCGGTCTATGCCTTTGCCGGTGCCTTCCGCTACGGGCTTGGCAAAAAGAGGGTACTTCAGGGCAATATGGTTAATATCTGAAATACTATTCACCACTGCAAACCGGGCGGTCGGCAATTTGAACGCCTGAACTATCCGCTTGGCAAAACTTTTATCCAGAGTTATCGCACAGGCAAGCGGGTCTGAAAATGTATAGCCGATTCCGTACACTTCCAGCATTGCAGGCACCTGCGATTCGCGACAGCGCCCGGATAAGCCCTCGGCTATATTGAATACCAAATCCCATCTTTTGCCGGCAGCAAGCTTCTGACACAGTGAACGGGCGTTGCCGATACGTTCGGTCTGATAACCCAGCGATTGTATAGTATTATCTATAACCGCTATCGTCCCTTCAGAATCGAACTCAGCTACATCTTCATCACTATAACCCTCGGCAAGATATTCGCCCCGAAGGTCATAAGTAAGGCCAACTATCATAACATCCCAACTTTTAGAAATGTTCCCTACTCCGCCCTAAGCGACAGGGCTTCGCAGGGCAGGCAGGCGTGGATTCGACAAGCTCACCACAAGTTACAAATCAAATAAAAAGCTGCTGTCGAGCTTTGTCATTTTTTTCCTTTTTTCCATTATACTCTGACGTCTTCGACAACGGTTCGTATCGGCAGGCTGAATGACCGAAGCCTGTCCGTCGGCAAGCTCCCACACCCCTGCGGACTCGCCGTGCCCCTTAGGGGCAGGCTGCTCCTGTTTAACATCTGTGCAGGGTGCGTTACCACAGCCGGGTTCAGGATAGTTCACCAGCAGTCCTTCATAGTTGCGAAGCACCGTATGCGTGGGGCTTATAGTAACAACATAATTAGGCATCACCGGGATTTTCCCGCCCCCGTGCGGTGCATCGACTACGAAATTAGGTATGGCTATTCCGCTGACTCTGCCCCGCAGATATTCCATTATCTCTATACCCCGGCTCAAAGGCGTGCGGAAATGCTCCACACCACGAACAAGGTCACACTGGTAGAGGTAATAGGGTCTGACCCGCATACGAACCAGCCCGCGACAAAGCTGTTCAATTATCTTATGGCTGTCGTTGACGCCACGAAGTAAAACGGTCTGGTTGCCCAGCGGAATACCTGCATCGACTAACTTTGCACAGGCCGCCGCAGATTCCGCCGTCAGCTCGCTGGGGTGGTTGAAGTGTGTATTTATCCAGAGTGGATGATGCTTGCGCAGCACTTTTATCAGCTCATCGGTAATCCTCATCGGCAGAACAACCGGAACGCGAGTGCCGATGCGGATTATCTGCACGCTCTTAACCGAGCGCAGGCCCGACAATACGGCGTCAATCACATTTGTCGGCATAGTTAAGGGGTCACCGCCGGACACAATCACATCGCAAATTTCAGGGTGGGCAGTGAGATATTCTATTACCTGCTGGAGTCTTCTGGCGGAAATCAGGCATTCCCTGGTCCCGGCGACTCTCTTGCGTGTGCAGTGCCGACAGTACGAGGCGCAGGTGGTCGTGGCTATAAGAAGGGCCCTGTCAGGATACCGATGCACAAGGCCCGGCACCGGCATATCAGCATTTTCTTCCAGCGGGTCTTCGCTCAGACAAGCGGGATTATTCAATTCATCAATCTGCGGAACGCACATCTTGAAAATCGGGTCCGACACATCGGGCGTTCTGACAAGCGAAGCATAGTAAGGCGTGATTGCCATCGGATATTTCCTGATGACATCTGCCAAAGGCTGAATATTCAGGTTCGGCAGATAAAAAGCAAGCTGCTCAAGAGTGCGTATACGCTGTTTTATTTGCCATTTCCAATCGTTCCATTCACTCGCCGTGCTGCCGCACTGGCGCAGCAGGCTTGAAACTTTTGGTCTTTGCTTTGTGTGGATGGTTGGAGGATTGAGGGTAGCAACAGCCGCCCCCTGAGTACTCGGAGGTTCACAACATTGGTCTTCTTCCTGAACAGAACCGGAAGACTGATACATAAACTACTCCTTAAAAGGCTTGTTCTAAAATGCCCCAGGGATGAAGCCTCAGCATCCCACAAGAGCAAACGAATCTCTGACAACATCTCTGGTGCAGCTCAATTTTATTTTTCTTAATTAGTATGACCATATAGTCGTCTCTAATATAGTCGTCAATAAAATTCCCGATTTTTAAGAAAAAATTTTAAAATTTTTTTCTGCCGGTCTGTAACAAGAGAAATGATGACCAGCCATTGCGAGTGGAGTAAAGCAATTTCCGCTTTCCTACAAGAAGCAAAAGTCGCCGTCCCGGCGACTGCTAAACATAGAGATTCTTCACCCTTCGACTGCGCTCAGGGCATGCTTTGCTGCGCTCCGTTCAGAATGACAATTTTTCGCTGCGCTCCATTCGGAAGACGGTTTTTCAAGTTTTCAAGCGAAAAAACGGCTTTAAATCTCCTATAAGGCCGTCAGAAAAATTTAATCAAATTTTTGGAAAAAAAGTTGTTGCATTGAAACGGCAAAAAATATAGAATAAGATTTTTACTAAAATAAAATCGTTCAGAAGAACGATACTAAAGGCGAAATTTAAGTTGAAGGAGAAAAGTATGGGAAATTTAATGAAGCAGTTTGTTTTTGTAACAGTTGCGATTCTGCTCGTTGCAGGAATAGCGTCAGCTGTTACAGGCACCAGCAAAATGGTGACAGGTTCTTCACTACTGGCTCATGAGCCGAACAAGCCATGCGAGCCGAACAAGCCGGCCGAGCCCAATAAGCCGGAAACGAAATTTGTGGGATTGGCTGCAGAGCCCAACAAGGAACCGAACAAGCCGGTCGAACCCAATAAGCCGGCAAAGGAATCAGTTCTTTTGGCTCAAGACCCCAATGCCGAACCGAACAAGCCCGAGCCAAACAAACCAGGCGAGCCGAACAAGCCGACAAAGCCAAGGAAGGCAAAAAAGCCGGTTGCTTAATTTTGAGTTGAATGCGAATCAGTCCGGACCGGGTAAATAAGCCGGTCCGGACTTCTTAATTGTAAACTATTTGGCGGCTATTCCCAACTCTGACTAATAAAATCTGCCAGCCAGTCCTTCAGGTTCATCTCCTGGGCAGACAAATTTCTACCGCACCGCACTGACCTGACCCCCGAAAACTGTACCATTGCGGATTAGAGGGTATCCGATAACATTATTCGGTTTTTTAGTGAAAGGGATACCCAAATGAAACGCAAGTATCATACAGCAGAACAAATCGTAAATAA
>Ga0315283_10003224_pt1 | contig 13854 bp, 8 predicted proteins | sample YL17G09_0_MG_FD_204541 | JGI IMG/M metagenome (GOLD analysis project Ga0315283, IMG submission 204541) | Sediment microbial communities from Yellowstone Lake, YNP, Wyoming, USA - YL17G09_0 | ecosystem: Environmental > Aquatic > Freshwater > Lake > Sediment | place: USA: Wyoming | collected... | reverse complement strand
CGGGCGCGCGGCCGGGGGGGGCTTCCCATCCCCCTCCGGGGGGGGGGGGGGGGGGGGGGGGGGGGGGGGGGGGGGGGGGGGGGGGGGGGGGGGGCGGGGCCCGTTGTGAGCGACGCACGCCCTCGCCCTTCTCTCTCTCTTCTCTGACCTGTGATGAAGCTCTTCGTCCCGTCAATCGGGTCAATGACCCACAGATACTCCCCGCCCGCGCCACCGGCGGCGGCCGCCGCCGCCCGCGGCAGCGTCATCCCGCCCTCCTCGCCATACACTGCGTGCCCGGGCACCTCCCGCCCCAGCAGCGCCCGCGCCGCGGCTTCCGCCTGGCGGTCCGCGATGGTGACGGGCGAGGCATCGGCTTTCGAGTCGATGGGCAAAGGCGAGCGGAAGTAGCGGGTCGTCACGGCCGCGGCCGCGGCCGCGACGGCGTGGGCGAGCGCGAGGTGGTCCGGGGTTGGTGGGAGCACGGGCAGCCGCGGACGTGAGGAGGTCGACGCATGCGCTCGCATTGTGTGGGGGCGGGCGGGGCACGCCCCCGCCAGAGTACCCCGCTGGATGGCACGGAGGGACGTTGTTGCTGGTGGGCGCATGAGCGGGACGGTGAGCGCGCGCGCGACCGGGGTCACACACGCAAGCGAAAAACAAAATGGCAAGAAACGTTCAATGCATACTCATTTTTCTTTTGAGGTGGGGGGACGGCCCTGAACTGTGGCCGGCCCTGCTGTGTGTTTCGGATGCCGCCCACCCGGCGCCCGCCGCCCGGGCCGGCGGCGCCGCCTGCCCTGGTGACCCGCGACATTGCGGTCTACTGGTTCATGACGGCCGTTTGTGTGGTTGGTGCGTGTTGTGTGTGTGGGCTGGAGAGCAGGGGACTCTTCTCCCGGCAAACGGACAACGCACTCACAGAAGGGGTCTCTTCACCCCCGCCGCTGGCATCTCAACCAGCGCGCTTGTGGTGTGCCCCTTCCCGAGCGCCCACGACCCCACGGCCCAACTGGTCTTGTGGTGCTGTGTGTGTCTTGTGCACGTTCGTCGACCCTCCCTCCCTCCCTCCATCCACCCCCTCTCTTCTCTCATCTCTCCCTCCCCTCTCAGTCTCCCTCCGCCCGGGCTTCCAGCGGCGCTGGACGGTCGGCATGCCCTTTGCGAGCGTGGCCGCGTCCCTGGGCATCCTCGCGGCCCGGCGCCCGGCCTTCTACGGCAGGCACCGCACGCTGCTCGCGGTCGCGTTCCGCCTCGCGTACGCGGGCGTGGCCAACGCCGCGATCGCGGGCACGGTCGCCCGGGTCGTCCTGGGCAGTGGCCCCAGCCTCGCCCACCACGACGACCAGCAGCAGTCGACCCGCCTCCGCTTCTGGGCGGAGCGGACCAACCCGGTCATCCTGGCCGTGTTGGGCTTGACGTCGGGCCTGGGTGCGGGCCCGCTGGCCCTGCTGTGCGCGGGCCAGCTGGCCCTGCTGTCGGCCGGGGTCGGCCCGGCCTGCCGCGCACTTGAAGCGCGCCACCCGTCCCACCCGGGCCGGTTTGCTGAGGCTGCGTCCGCTTTTTCAAATTTGGCGGGCGGGTTGTTAGCCACGCTGGTGGGCGATGCCGCGACGTTCGTTGATGTGACGGGCGTGGGCGGGGCTGGAGGAGGAGGAGGAGGCGGGGGAGCAAGGGGCGGCCACACCCCGTCAACCTCCTCCACCCCTACCACTCCCCTGCACGCCCGGGTCTGCCCGCACCGCACCTGCGCTCTGGTCATGACCCAGCTGTACATGGCCGCCTTTGCGGTGGCCATCACCACCACCCTGGCCAGCGCCCGCCGCCAGCGGGCGGCCGCTGCGGGCGCGCCCCCGGCCGGCGGCCCCGGCCTTCCCTGGTGGCGGCGGTCCAGCCCGCTGGACCGGCACTCCCGGGTGGCGGTGCTTGAGGCTGGGGCGGCCGTGTTTGTGGGCTGGCTGTTGCTGACGGCGGTGGATGGGTGGGCGGGGTGCCCGGCGTGACGAGGGAGAGATATAGGTCGGGGGGCGCGGCCCCGTCGAAGTGCGTTCTTAGTTTTTTTTTTTTTTTTTTTTAATGGTTGGACAAGATCAATGATTTTCTTTTCTACACGGCACTGCCCGGAGGGGCGCGCGCCATCATCCCCAGTGCAGCACCTGCCCTCTATCTAGAAAACTTATCAGGTCGGCGACCCCGATGCCGACCAGCCCGGCCGCCAGCGCCTGCGCCGCCGCCCGCCCAGCCAGGGTGCGCACGGGTCGCCGCCCAGGAGAACCCGCCCGTTCCGCGAGTGTGCGGTAGCGCAAGGCCAAGCCCGCTGCTAGGGCGCCAAAATGGAGGGCGGCCATGACGGGGAAGCAGGCCTTCTGGGCGGCCGCAAGGGGGGGTGGTGTTGGTGCAGGCGGGCCTGCAGGAACAACCAGTGCTGGGGGCGCAGGACACAGGCCGTCGCTGAGCAAAACACCCACCACCCACTGCACGCCGGCCCTCCCAGCCCGGGCGGTCGCTATGAAATAGGGCGCCGTCCCATGGCGGTTGGCCACAATGCCGACGCACGCCCGGCGTTGGGACAGGATCAACAGGGCGGCCTGGGCAAAGGCGACCGCGCGGGCGGTGGTGGGGTGCAGGCGGGCGCAGAGGGTGAGCAGGAAGGTGACCCACACCGCGTGGCGTCCGAGGAGGAAGACGTGCCAGGAGAAGGGGCCGGCCCTGCCAAGGCCGTGCGCTAGGGGGGCGCCGGGTGACTGGAAGAGGGAGGGGAGAGGAGGAGAGGGAGGGGGGCACGGTGAGAGCAGACAGGGAGACAGGGAGAGAAGGGGAGGTCGCAACAACCTTCTTCTCTCTCTCTCTCTCTCTCTCTCTCTCTCTCTCTCTCTCTCTCTCTCTCTCTCTCTCTCTCTCTCTCTCTCTCTCTCTCTCTCTCTCTCTCTCTCTCTCCATCATCTCCATCACATCTAAAAAACTCACCGGGATCCAGGAGGCGGCAATCATCCGGTTGATGCTGACGCCATAGAGGATGCGTAGGAGCACGGTCGCCCGGTCCCGGCGGGAGCGCCAGGCGGCCGCAGCGCCCGGTGGAGCATGTGCGGGCGGGGGCGGAAAGACCATGGCCTGCCACCCCAGCGCGATGGAGGTCACGCCTATCAGGGAGAGCACCACACGGGCCTTCATGCTTGTAAGCAATGCGCCGCCAAGTGGTACCACGCTGAGAACAAAAGCACGGAGTGCCCTGGTGATGTGATTTTGTAAGGGTGATTTTGTGAGTCAATGATGGGTGGAAACAAAAAGTAGTTGTGAAACTCTCCATCGTTCTCACTCTCACCAATCCGTGGTCGCGGTGAAGGCGTTGTCGGCCGCCAGGGCGCCGTCATCGGGATACGGCGGTGGCGCGGCGGTGGGCGGTCCTTGCTGTCGGGCTCCTGCCCGTCGCCACACGCCACCAACACTCTCACCCTCACCCTCATCAATGACGGAGGTGGTGGATATGGTGGGCGTGCGTGGAGGCGGCGGGCGAGAACACGAAGGAGGTGGGCGTGCGATGAAGAGGCCCGGCGGGAGGCGGGGTGGAGACGGCGGCAGAGCGGAGGACGGGCGGCGGTGGAGGTCGCGGCGAGGCGGGGCGATGGAGGAGGTTTCAAGGACAGGGGCTGCGGCGGCGGCCGGGGCGTTCCCCTCCCTTGCCGCGCCCTCCTGCGCGATCGCCCTCCCCTTTCGCCTTTTCCGCCCCATGCGCCGCATGGGGCGGGACAGGCGTGTCTCGGTAGGGCCGGCCCTGGCGAGAGGTTCACCGCATGGGCGTGGTGCGGCTGGGCGGGGGAGAGCGTGTGCAGCGCGTAATGTAGAGGAAGCGAGCTCTCTGGGGCACCTCGCTGTGCGACCTCCCCGACCCTTCATCTTCTCTTCGAACCAAAACCTTGTTGACCCCCCCGCCCCGTGCACACCACGCACTTATGCCTCGCCGCCCTCCTGCCGGCCAGTCCCTGGCCGCAGTCGTAGAGTGGCACTCCCCACGGGCGGCCCACCGCGTGCGGACGCGGTCCGCGCAGTGGGCCGCCCTGGCGGAGGAGGAAGCATGCACGGTGGCCGCCCAGGCAGCGCGCCAGGCGGCGGCCGTCGCGGCAGCGGACGCCAAGGCAGGGGCCGAGGACGCAGCCGCCCGCGCACGCCCGCGCACGCCGCCGGCCGTGCGCCGGGTGGCCCTGGCGGACAAGGCCCGGGCCGTGGTGGCCGCGCGCGCGGCCGCGGCCTCGCAGGCCGTGGCCGCCCTGAAAGCTCGGGCCGCCGCCGAGTCGGACTCGGCTGCGCTGGCCGCAGCTTCGGCTGCGGCTGCCCTAGACGCGGCCGATGCGCGAGCCCGCCAGGTTGAAGAACACCGGGCGGCGGCGGTAGCAGCGGCGGCGGCGGCGCGTTCGGAGGGCTCGGCCGTCGCGGCCGCCGACGCGGCGGCGGTCGAAGCGTGGGAGGCTGAAAAACGGGCCGCGGGGGCTCGCCAGCGGGTCTGGGCGGCGGAGGTAAAGGAGGTCGCGGCCGGCAAGGCAGTGGCCGCGGCCGTGGCTCGCCGGGCAGAGGTCGAGTCGGGCGTGGCCGCCCTGGCCGCGCTGGCGCTCGAGGAGGCGGCCGGGCGGGCTGTGGCGGCCGCGGGCGGGGTGATGGACGCGAGCGCGGCGATGGCGGCGGCCGCCCGGGCGCACCGGGTCGCGCACGCTGCGTCTGCCCTCGCCACCAGTGTCGCGGCCGCTCGCCGCCTGGCCGCGGCTGACGCGGCCGCGACCGCCCTGGCCGGCGAGCGCGCTGCGGGTGCAGTGGCGGGCGGCCTGGGCGCCACGTCCGCCCAGGCGGCGTGCGACCGGGCGGCGGCTGCGCGGGAGGCTGGGCTGCGTGCTGCCGCTGTCGCGGCCGACGCCGCCACCCGGGCCGCCCGCCAGGCGGTGGTAGCGGAAGCCGCGGTGGCGGGCGTCGCGGCCAGGGCGGCCGCGGCACTGCAGCACCAGCGCGGCGTGGTTGAGGGGCGGGCACGGGGGGGGGGGCGGGCCACCAAGCCGCCGCCACCCAAGGCTCGACCAGTGGTTGCTCCTGGAGGGGTGTGGTGGTGATGGTGAGGCGTGCACCAGGCGGCGGGGGGCCGCCCCTGGGGTTGAGGTTGTGTGTGGAGAAATGGAAACCCTAAATCTCTACAGCTCATCCCCACCGCCCGTCGCTTCGCGCCCCGTACACAGGCGGGCCAAGTCGACGCAAAGAATGCGGGGTATGTCCTGTGCGTTGCTGTCGTTGTTTAAAAGGTGGGCCTCTAGGGCGGGGCCGTGGGTGGTGAGGAGGGCGGCGCAGGCGGCGGCGCCGGCCGGCGGGTTGTTGACCTGGGGAAGGATGGAGAATGAGAGAGCAGGGGCCTGGAGACCCCCGACCACTCGATTTCTCCCTCCTCCTGGCTGGGTCACGCGCACGCACCTTGGGGCATGTCGCCCCTGGGAGAACGGCCACCGCGGCCGCGGCTTCCGTGACCATAGCCGGCAGCCGGCGTGTGTGGGGGGCGGCGGGCGAGGGTGTGGCTGCCTGGAGCGCGGCCTCCACGGCCCGGGCGGTGGAGAGGCAGGCGGAGCAGGGGGATGGTGCTGATGCTGATGCTGATGATGATAGCGGAGCCACCACCAGGCACAGCCACGCGGTGCTCCGGAAGCGCCGGCGGGGCATTGGGGCGGGCGTGTGAGGAATCCCCTTGCAACTATCTTAAAAACGGATTAAGGCTCGCCCTCATCCGCTCACTTTCTTTCATTTCTCGCGCTCCTACCCATCCCCTCCCACCTTCCACCCTTCTCCACACACCCGCTGCACAGGGGGACGAGGCCAGGCACACCTCACGCGCCTGTTTACCCCCCACCTGTCTGGTTCGCCGCACCCGCGCGCGCGAGCTGGTCTAACCTAAGAAAACATGAACATGCTCGCCCTTGCGGCGGCCGGGCCGGCCTCTCCCTCTCTAGGGGGGCGCCGCCCGGTCGTCCTGGATGCGCGCCGCGTCCGCCCCATGGCTATTCAGTCTGTGGTATCCTGCATGGTGAGTCTGAGAGTTTCGGAGGCGGGCCGGGCTCGCAGGCGGAGGCGGGTGCAGGCTGCTGGAAAAAAAGGGCGCATGGCAGTCTCTCTGACGCGCTGATGCGAGGCCCGCCGCCCGATCTCCCGGCCAAGCACCGCGCCGTTGTGTGCTGAAAGGCCCGGTGTGGCCACCACGCTACTCGTGGTTGAAGATTTGGCGCCATTTCGGGCTCATAAGAGTCACCATTCCAAGGCCGACGGCGGGCTGATTCAATGCCCTCTCTCCCTCGCCGCGCGCCCTCGCCGCGCCTCTCAACCCTCGCGACCCTTTTTTCTCTCCCCCTCCAGGCCGCCGCGTCCGTCCGCGCCCTCTCCACCACCGCCCCACCCCCCCTCCGCCCCCTCCGCCCCGCCGCCCGATCCACGCCCTGTCCACCCCCGCGTGCGCACGATGCGACCCCCGTCGGCAACCTGGGCCTGTACACGCCGTCCGACCAGGACAAGGACGCGTGCGGCGTGGGCTTTGTGGCGGAACTCAACCGGGTGCCCTCCCGGGCGTGCGTGACGGACGCTCTGGAGGCCCTGGAACGCATGGCCCACCGTGGAGCGTGCGGTTGCGAGGCCAACACCGGTGAGTAGGGATGGATGGATGGAGATGGAGAGAGGAGTGTAGTAACCAAGTAACCTAACCTGCACGCCGGAGCCGCCGGGTTGGCGCCCTCGCCGGCCGGCTGCTGTTTGGGTGGGCTTCGCGCGCGCTGTACGCAGGTTTATCCTGCACGCCCCGATGTGGAGACGAAGTCCCTTGTCTGTACCTGGGGTTCTGCGGTGAAGAAGTTGGCGTTTCCGCGTGCCTCGCGGCTCACATCAAAAACGTGCAACGTATGCACGCAACACGCGCGCGGCCCCTCGACCCTGGCACTTCACCCCCTCCATCTCTTCTCTCTCCGCTCCCCTCACCATCTCTCTCCCCACCTCTTTTTCCTAGGCGACGGCGCCGGTATCCTGGTCGCCCTCCCTCACGACTTCCTGGCCCGCGTCGTGGCGGCGGACTGCGGGGTCGCCCTCCCCGAAGCCGGCGCGTACGCAGTCGGCCAGTTTTTCTTACCCAAGGACAACCCGACGCAGTACGCGGCGGCCAAGCGGGTCATCGAAAAGTGAGTCGGTATGGGGAGATAACATAAAAGAGACAGAAAGAGAGAGAGCAGAGAGAGTGCGTAGAACACCAGGCGCCCGGGGTGAGAGAGAGAGCGAGAGAGACGCAACCACCTGACTCATTCCTGTCGTCCACCATCTAATCCATCATTTTTTTTCCTCAGGGTCGCCGCCGAGCTGGGCTACTCCATCCTCGCCTGGCGATTCGTCCCCACGGACGCCTCCACCCTGGGCGCGTCCGCGGTGGCGGTGGAGCCCAGGGTGGAACAGGTGTTTTACACGCCGTCGGCCAAGGCGAAAGACATGCCACCTGGCGCCGACCCGGAGGCGCCCTGGTACCTGTTGCGCAAGCTCACCGAAAACGGGCTGGCCTCCAAGGGCGTGGGCGAGGATGAGGCCTACATCTGCTCGCTCTCGGCCGCCACCTGCGTGTACAAGGGCCAGCTGACGCCGGGGCAGGTCCCGCTCTACTACCCCGACCTGGCAGCCCCGGACTTCACGTCGTACCTAGCCCTCGTCCACTCGCGCTTCTCCACCAACACCTTCCCCTCCTGGGGCCGGGCCCAGCCGATGCGGACGATCGCGCACAACGGGGAGATCAACACCCTGCGCGGCAACCGCAACTGGATGACCGCCCGCCAGGGCGTCATGGCGTGCGCCGCGTTAGGGGCGCCCCCTGACGTGGTCCGCCGCCTTCTGCCGATCGTGCCGCCCCGCCAATCAGATTCGGGTTCCTTCGACGCGGTGCTGGAGCTCCTGGTCCGGTCCGGCCGTTCCTTGCCGGAAGCCATGATGCTGATGATCCCGGAGGCCTGGCAGAACGACCCGGCCATGCCGCCGGCCAAGAAAGCGTTCTACCGGTTTGGGTCTGCGAGCATGGAGCCGTGGGACGGGCCCGCCCTGGTCGCCTTCACGGACGGGCGCTTCCTGGGCGCCACCCTGGACCGGAACGGCCTGCGCCCGGGCCGGTATTACCTGACCAAGAGCGGCCGCGTCATCATGGCGTCCGAGGTGGGCGTGGTGGACGTCGACCCGGCCGACGTGGCCGTGAAGGGGCGGTTGATGCCGGGCAACATTTTCCTGGTCGACTTTGAGGCCGGGTGCGTGGTGCGGGACGAGGAGATGAAGGCCCGCATCGCCGGCGCCCGCCCCTACGGCGAGTGGCTGGCCCGCCAGGTGGTAGAGCTGAAGGACATTGTGGCAGCCGCGCCGCCCGGGGCGGTCCCGCCCGCGCTGGCGACGTGGGAGTCGTCGGTTGGGGGTGCTAACAGCGCTGGCAACGGGAAAAAGGCAAAGCTCGCCCGTTCCGCGACCTGGCCGGCCGACCCCGTGGCCGCGCCCGCCCCGCCCTCTAACGGCACCCCACCCGCCGGGCAGGCGAACAAGGGCCTGGCCCGCCTGCTGTCCCCGCTCATCGCGGCCGGGTACACCCAGGAGACGGTGGACCTGCTCCTGCTGCCCATGGCCGTCAGCGGGAACGAGGCTCTGGGGTCGATGGGGAACGACGCCCCCCTGCCCCCGCTCTCCCGCCGCCCCAAGCTCCTGCCGGAATACTTTAAGCAGCTGTTTGCGCAGGTGACGAACCCGCCCCTGGACCCGATGCGGGAGAAGGTGGTGACGTCCACGCGCTGCATGGTGGGCCCGGAGGGCGACGTGACGGCCGCGGGCGTCGAGGCGTCTGCCCACCGCCTGGAACTGCGCCAGCCCATCCTGACCCGGGCCGAACTGGAGGCCGTGGCGGCCATGGACTACAAGGGGTGGACGGCCGCCACCATCGACACGACCTGGGCGGTGGGCGACGGCCCGCGCGGCATGGCGGACGCGCTCGCGTGCGTGTGCCAGGCCGCCTCGGACGCGGTCGACGACGGCGCCTCCTTCCTCGTCCTCACCGACCGGGCGGCCGGCCCCGACCGGGCGTCCATCCCCTCCCTCGCCGTCACGGGCGCCGTCCACCACCACTTGGTGGGCCTGCAGAAGCGGTCGCGCGTGGGGCTGGTCATCGACGCGGCCGACCCGCGGGAGGTCCACCACTTTTGCACGCTGCTCGGCTACGGCGCGGATGCGGTCTGCCCGGCCCTCGCCCTGGAAGCCCTGGCCGCCCTGCAGGAGGACGGGCGCACCAAGGGCTCCGACTCCCTGGGGGCTGTTACGGCCAAGTACGTCGCCTCCATCAATGCGGGCGTGCTGAAGGTGATGGCCAAGATGGGGATCTCCACGCTGGCGTCCTACAAGGGGGCTCAGATTTTCGAGGCCCTGGGCCTGGCGCCAGACGTGGTGGACCGCTGCTTCGCCGGGACGCCCTCCCGCATCGGCGGCGTCAACCTGGCCGGCCTGGCATCGGACGTGCTGGCCCTGCACGCGGCGGGCTGGCTGGGCGTGCCGCTCGCGTCGACGGAGGCCACGCTCGCGGCGGCGGCCGTGGGTGGCGGGGCGCTCGCGGCCAGCGGCGTGCCGATGCCCACCACCGCGGCTGCTCCCCCGTCCCTCCTCCCCAACCCGGGCGATTATGCCTACCGCAACGCCGCGGGCGGGACGGCCGCGCCCGGGTCGACGGAGGCCCACCTGAACGAGCCCATGGCCCTGGCCGCCCTGCAGAAGGCGGCCCGGGAAGGGGACGTGGCGGCCTTCAAAGACTTTGTGGCCCGCACGGACGCCCTCAACGCTGAGTGCACGCTGCGCGGCCTGCTCAAATTCAAGGACGCGCCCAAGAAGACCGGCCCCGTCCCCCTGGAGTCTGTCGAAGCCGCGGCCTCCATCGTCAGGCGTTTCGTGACGGGGGCCATGTCGTACGGGTCCATCTCCCTCGAAGCCCACACCACGCTCGCCATGGCGATGAACAGGATCGGCGGCAAAAGCAACACGGGCGAGGGCGGCGAGAACGTGCGCCGCTTGGTGCCCAACCCGGACGGCACGCCCAACGCGATGCGGTCCGCCATCAAGCAGGTCGCGTCCGGGCGGTTCGGGGTTACTGCCAACTACCTGACCAACGCGGACGAGCTGCAAATCAAGATCGCGCAGGGCGCCAAGCCGGGCGAGGGCGGCGAGCTGCCGGGCGTCAAGGTCAAGGGCGACATTTCAAAGACCCGCCTGTCGACCCCCGGCGTCGGCCTCATCTCACCGCCGCCCCATCACGACATTTACTCGATTGAAGACCTGGCCCAGCTCATCTACGACCTCAAGTCCGCCAACCCGGCCGCCCGGGTCAGCGTGAAGCTGGTGTCCGAGAACGGGGTGGGCGTCGGTGAGCTTTGAGTGGCGGTGGTGGTTGGCGCCGCGCGCGCTTTGCTCTTTCTCAACCTCTCAACTCACTGCTCTCTGACCTCCTTTCTCTCCTTTCCTCTCCTCTCCTCCTCTTCCCAGTCGCGGCCGGCGTGGTGAAGGGCCACGCCGACCACGTCCTCATCTCCGGCCACGATGGCGGGACGGGCGCGGCCAAGTGGACCTCCATCAAGTCCGCCGGCCTGCCCTGGGAGCTGGGCCTGGCCGAAACGCACCAAACGCTTGTGGCGAACGACCTGCGCGGGCGGGCCGTCCTCCAGGTGGACGGCCAGCTGCGGACGGGGCGGGACCTGGCCATCGCGGCCCTGCTGGGCGCGGAGGAGTTTGGCTTTGCGACGGCGCCCCTGGTAAGGAGTGGTGGGCGTGGGCGGAGGAAGGCCGTTGGGGAAAAAGACCGGAGAGAGGGGTGGGAGGGTTGCACCGCGCGCGCGCGCGTCCACCCCGACTCCTCGCGCTTTCTGACCTCTTTATTTTTTTTATTTTTTTCCATATTATCCGCGGCATATCCCTAAATGATATGTAGATCGCGATGGGCTGTGTTGTTATGAGAAAGTGCCACACCAACACTTGCCCCGTCGGCATCGCCACCCAGGACCCCGAACTGCGGGCCAAGTTCGAGGGCACGCCCGAACACGTCATCACCTACCTGTTCCTGGTGGCGGAGGACCTGCGGGCCCACATGGCGGCCATGGGCTTCAAGAGCGTCCAAGAAATGGTGGGCCGGGCCGACATGCTGGAGGCCAACCCGGCCTCCATCGCCTCTCACCCAAAACTGGCGGCGGGCCTGGACCTGAGCCGCCTGCTGACGCCGGCGGCGACGTTGGGCAAGCCCGGTGCGGCCCAGACGTGCGTCGAAAAACAGGACCACGGGCTGGAGGCGGGACTCGACTGGGCCATCCTTCCCCAGTGCGCCCCGGCCTTGCCCGACCCGTCCGCCCTGGCCGCCGCGGCCGTCACCCGGGCGGCCGACCCGGACGCGCCCATCCAGCTGGCGGCCCAGCCCCAGCCCGTCTACATTGAGGCCGCAGTCCGCAACACGCACCGCGCGGTCGGCGCGACGCTCGCGCACGAGGTCACCAAGCGCTTTGGCGGGGCGGGCCTGCCCCGGGACACCATCACCCTGGCCCTGACTGGCCACGCGGGCCAGTCCCTGGGCGCATTCCTGTGCCCGGGCATCACTATCGCGCTGGCGGGCGACGCCAACGATTATGTGGGGAAGGGCCTGTCCGGCGGCGTCATTGCTGTCACGCCCCCCCCGGCGTCCGACTTCCCGGCGGAGGAGAACGTCATCGTCGGCAACGTTTGCCTGTATGGCGCGACCGCGGGCGAGGCCTACTTCCGGGGCATCGCCGCGGAACGCTTCTGCGTGCGCAACTCCGGCGCGTCCGCGGTCGTGGAGGGCGTGGGCGACCACGCGCTCGAGTACATGACGGGCGGCACGGTCGTGATTTTGGGCCCCACCGGCAAGAACTTTGGGGCGGGTATGTCGGGGGGCGTGGCCTACGTGTACGACGCCCAGGCCCGCCTGCCCGCCCGGTGCAACCCGGACGTCGTGAACGACCTGGTGCCCCTGGACGACGAGGACGCGCTGGCCCTGCGCTCGCTGCTCCAGCGGCACGTGAAATACACCGGCTCCACGCTCGCCCGGGCGGTGCTGTCGGGCTGGGCCGACGCGCGCGCCAAGTTTGTGAAGGTCTTCCCGCACGAGTACGCGCGCGCGCTGGAGGAGGCGGCGGCCGCGCGGAGCGTGAAGGCGACCGCGGCGGGCGAGGAGGCCGGCTTGATGGCCGCCTGGCGGCGCGCGCGCGGGTCGCCCTCCCCTTCCTCCTCTACGACCACCACCACCGACGCGTTCGAAGAGCTGCGCGCCCTGGGCATGGACGTCATGGCCCGGGGCGAGGGCCTGCCCGCGCCCCCGCCCTCCACGACCCCAGCCGGAGACCGGGCCCGCCTGGACGCGGACGCGGCGGCGGGCATCCCGGTCGCCGGGCGGGCGGCCACCTGGGCGGCCGGGCGCCCGACTGTCGTGCCATCCGGCTCCTCCCTCAAGGCCCGGGGCTTCCTTGACTACGGCCGCGCCCCGCTGCCCTACCGGTCCGTCCCGGAACGCCTGGAGGACTGGGACGAGGTGATTGCGGACCTGGCCCCCGCGGAGAAGGATGACGCGGTCACGACGCAGGCCGCCCGGTGCATGGGGTGCGGCACGCCGTTCTGCCACCAGACCGCGACGGGCTGCCCCCTGGGCAACCGGGTCCCCGAGTGGAACGCGCTCGTCCACGCCGGCCGGTGGCGGGAGGCCCTGGACCGGCTGCTGGCCACCAACAACTTTCCGGAGTTCACGGGCCGCGTCTGCCCGGCGCCCTGCGAGGGGGCTTGCGTGGCGGGCATCAACGGCCCGCCCGTCGCGATCAAGACGATGGAGGTGGCCATCATCGACCACGCCTTCGCGCAGGGGTGGATGACCCCGAAGCCGCCGGCCGTGCGCACGGGCAAGCGCGTCGCGGTCGTCGGGTCCGGCCCGGCCGGCCTGGCGGCCGCGGACCAGCTGAACAAGGCGGGCCACGAGGTGTTTGTGTTCGAGCGGGCCGACCGGTGCGGCGGGCTGATGATGTACGGCGTCCCCAACATGAAGGCCGGCAAGGTGGAGGTCGTCCAGCGCCGCATCGACCTGATGGCGGCGGAGGGGGTGACATTCGTCACGTCCGCGCCCGTGGGGGCGGAGGGCGGGCTGGGCGTGGCCGAGCTGGCGGGGGGCGGCGTGGACGCGGTCGTCCTGGCTGCGGGGTCGACCACGCCGCGCGACCTGCCCGTGGCCGGCCGGGACGCGCCCGGCGTCCTCTTTGCGATGGACTTCCTGACGTCCAACACCAAGTCGCTCCTGGACTCCGGCCTGGCCGACGGGGCCTACACGTCCGCGAAGGGCAAGCACGTCGTCGTCATTGGCGGGGGGGACACGGGGACGGACTGCATTGCCACCGCCGTCCGCCACGGCGCGCTCTCCGTCACCAACCTCGAGCTGATGGACGCCCCGCCCGACGCGCGGGCGGCGGCCAACCCCTGGCCCACTTGGCCCCGCGTCTTCCGCGTGGATTACGGGCACGCTGAGGCGGCGCACGTGTTTGGGAAGGACCCGCGGCGGTACCACGTGCTGACCAAGCGTTTCATCACAGACGAGGCAACGGGCAACCTGAGCGGCGTGGAAGTGGTCGAGATCGAGTGGGGCCCGCCCGCCGAGCCGGGCGGGCGGCCCTCCATGGTCGAGGTCCCGGGCTCGGAGACCGTGCTGGAAGCGGACCTCGCCCTCCTGGCGATGGGCTTCCTGGGGCCGGAGGCGAAGCTCGCGCAGGCGTTTGCGGTGGAGACCGATGACCGGAGCAACCTGAAAGCCGACTACGGGCGCTTCGCCACGTCCGT
>Ga0315283_10003223_pt1 | contig 13856 bp, 9 predicted proteins | sample YL17G09_0_MG_FD_204541 | JGI IMG/M metagenome (GOLD analysis project Ga0315283, IMG submission 204541) | Sediment microbial communities from Yellowstone Lake, YNP, Wyoming, USA - YL17G09_0 | ecosystem: Environmental > Aquatic > Freshwater > Lake > Sediment | place: USA: Wyoming | collected... | reverse complement strand
CCCTCCTCCCTCGCACTCCATCCCCATCCCGCCTTCCTCGGCCGGGCGGGCCCGCTTCGACGCCGCCGCGCCGGGGGGCGTGGGCGGCGGGGAGCGCGGGGAGGCAGCGCCGCCAGGCACACACCCGCCCACCCCGCCCCCGTCCTCGCACCGCAGGGAAAAGTCGGTGGGGATGAAGGGGTTGGGGGCGGGGAGGGTGAGGGTCGGGAACAGGGCGTGCCCGCCCTCAGCCGTCTCCCCCCCCCCCGCCTTCCCCTCGCCCGCCGACGCCGCCACTGCCGCGCCCCACTCCGCCAGCAGGTCGACGGGGAGGGGGATGGTCACGTAGGGCAGCCCAAACCAGGGCTCCACGCCCTTGGTGGCGCCCGGCGACGCCACCCACTCCCCGAGGCGCCCCGGGGGCGGGGTGGGTGGGCCGTCACCAGGAGGCGCCACAGCCGGGCCGTCCTTGCCACCACCTCCCTCCCCACCCACCGGGGGCAGCACCGCCGCCGCCGCGCTCGTCTGCAGGTCCAGGCGCGCGTTGCCGGGCGTCAGGACGGCCGTCAGGTCGGCCACCAGGCCCGCATCCCACTCGTCGTGCAGGTACGGCCCCGCCAGCGAGTGGGCGGCCGGGTAGCGCCGCCCGTCGCCGGCTAGGCGGGCCGCGTACTCGGCCGCCTCCTCCTCCTCCGCGAACCGGAAGCGGGCGGCCGCGATGGCGGCCACCTCGCCATGCACCCAGGCCTGGGGCCCCGCGGCGGTGAGGAGGCCGATGTAGGAGAAGAGGAGGGGGAGGACAGCGAGGCCCGCCCCCGGGCCCGCGGCCAGGCCCGCGTCTGTGAGTGTGACCCCGACCTCAAACACGTACGCCGCGGACGACCGGTCCGTGCCGCCCTCGCCCACGCCCGCGGACAGGCCCGTCGCCCAGCCCCGGGCCTTCAGCGCCGCCAGCAGGGAGCCCGCGCCTTCGTGGCCGATGAGGTGGGCCAAATAATCTTCCGCCTTGCTGCGGTATTGCTTCCCCAGCGGCGGCAGGCACCAGGAGGTGGTGAGGAGGTGGCCGTCCTTGACGGCGGGCGAGATGTGGAGGGCGCCGCCGGTGTACGGCGCGCCGGACGCGGCATGGTCCGGCGGCGGGCCGACGCCGGAGGGGACGGCCCCAAAGGCGGCCCCGACCGCGGCCGCCAGCTCTGCCAGGGCCTGGCCGCCGACGACGACGAGCGTCATGCGTTCCGCCCCGTACTGGGCCGCATAAAAGTCCAGGATGGCCGCCCGCACGTCCAGGCCGGCCGCCCTGGGCTTGTCAGCCAGGGAAGCCCGGTTGCCCCACGCAAAGCGGGCGTACGGATGGCCCCGCCTCGCCGTGTGCGCGCGCAGCTGGGCCAGCCGGCAGCCGTCCGATTGCAGCACCCCACTGAATTCGTTGTCTACCGCCCCGACCTCCCGCTCCAGTGCGTCCGCCTTCACGAGCGGGCACGTGAAGAACTGGGCGAACCGGTCCAGGGCGGGGAGGAGGGCGCCTGGGGTGCAATCGAAATAGTACACGGTTTCCTCCATGTCCGTGAACGCGTTGGAGGAGCCGCCGTGCTTGGCCAGGAAGGCGTCATAGTCGTTCTCGTCCGGGTATTTGGCGGACCCCATGAAGAGCATGTGCTCCAGGTAGTGGGCCAGGCCGGGGAAGGCGGGCGGGTCGGCCAGGGAGCCCGTGGACACAGCGACCGCGGCCGCCGCTTTTTTGGTGGGGGCGTGGTGAGGGGCCGCCGAGGGCGAGCCGGCGCCGCTGCTGCCGCCATCGTCGTCAGCGTCGTCGTCGTCGGAGCCGGAGGAGCCCGAGGAGGACCCGCTGGCGTCGGAGCCGGAGGAGGAGCCGGACGCAGCACCAGGCGCGCGCGCCGGGTTGTTGCCCTCCTTGCTGCCGCCGCCCTGCTTTTTGTCTGTCTCCCCTCCATCCTCCTCATCCACCCCCTTCGACGCCGCCTCCACCATGGAAGGGTCGTGTACCAGCAGCACGGTCATTCCGTTGGGCAGCACGAAGCGGCGGTAGGCCCGCTTGTCCGAGGGCGGGACGATGAGGGCCTCGGCGGGAGGGGGCGGGCGCGCAACGGCTGCCAGGGCAGATGCCACGGCGTCTGCCCTGGCCGCGGCCGGGTCCGGGGGGGGCACGGCCCGGCCGAGGGTTGGGGGGTCGATGACCATAAGAGTTATGCGGGTGTGGGTGCGCAAAGGCGCACGGAAGATATATAGAGGTCTGATTGAAAGAAGAAGGTGCAGGAGCTGGAGCAAAGTGCGAGCAGTCTCGTTTCTGCTCGGAGGCGAGATGCCGCCCTAAAAAACTACTTGCCATGGCATCCGCCCCCTCCGACGCGCCGCTCCTATACAGCCGGGCTGCCCGGGCCTGGCTGGGCGTGGCAGCACCCGCGGCCGGGCGCGGCAGGCCGCCCAATACCGTCCCACAACAGCTGGCCGAGCCGTCGACCTCCGCCTCTGCTTCCGACGCCGCGCCCACCTCGTCCTGCTCCGCCGACAGCGTCAACTCGGCGGGGATCGGGGCGAGGCCGCACAGGCAACCGCGACCCAAAAACCCACCCGTGAGGCCGGCTGAGGCGGCAGTGGCAGCCCCGCATGTGCTCCCACCCCGCCTTCATCCGCCCCCACCCCCACCCCCACCCCCACCCCCAGCCCCGCCGCTCACGCCCGCCGACCATGCCTGGTTCCTGGAGGCGGAGCGCCTGCTGGCGGGCGGGCGGGGGCTGGCCCGGGATGCGGCGCGGCGGCATGAGCGGCTGGCCCAGGCGGTCGCGGCCGCCCGGGCGGCCTGGTGGTGCGCTGCCTGGGACAGGGCAGCCACCACCCACGACGGCCGGCGGGCCGCGCTCGACCCGGCGACCGCGGCGGCCGCCGCGTCCACCGACCGGCGGCGGGCGGGGCGGGTGAGCGCGGCGTGGCCCCGGGCGTGGCGCCTGGCGGGGAGCCTGCCGCTGGCGCCCCTGGTGGATGGGGCGGCGGCCGCCGTGGCTGGAGGGGGTGGCCGCGACCGAAACGGCCGCGGCGTGTCCTTTGGGGGCGTCCTCAGCGGCGGCGGGGCCGCCCTGCCGCCCCTGCGCCTCGCCAAGCCCGGCAGCCTGCTGGTAGTGCCGCCTGCTTGCGGCGCCGGTGGCGCCCCCCCGACAAGCGCGGGACCGCCGCCCCTCCACAGGGACCCTGCCGCCCGCCAGTGGGCGGCCGCGACAGGCGCGGCCGTGGTCGTCGCGGCGCCCGCCCTCCTGGCCCTGGCGGGCGCGGCCGTGGAGGCCCGGCCACCGCCCGGGTGGGAGGCAGAGGACTGGACCCTGCCGGTCGTCGTGGAGGGCGGGGTCGTGTTTGTGTCGTCGCCCCTGCCCCGGCGGGCGGAGACGTTGAGGGAAGCGAGCGCGCGCGCCGCTAAAGCCGCGCTGGTTGCCTTGGCTCCCTCCCCCTCCGCCACCGGCCGGGCCCCGACGTACGCGCGTTGGGTGATGGCTGATGGTACCTCCCTCATCGTCCGCTCCCACGACCGGGGCCTGCTGGGCGACCGGGTGCCGCCCGCGCCGGGGGCGGCCTTGGCGGGTGGGGGGGAGGAGGCGCGGGAGGACGGCGACGCCGCCGACGCCACCGGCGCTCCTGCACCGCCACCCCCTCCCGTCCCCGCCTCTATCTCCGTCACTCTCCAGTACGGATCCGCCGCGGAGGCGGACCGGGAGGAGGAGGCGCCTGCGGCGACGGCCCGCCTGGAGGCCGCCGCGGGTTTGAGGGGCGGGTGGGGCGGGGCCCTGGCCGTCGCGCACGTTTCGCCCGCGCCGGGCGGCCTGCGCCTACTGCGCTGGCGGCGCCTGGATGGGGCGGTGGCGGCGGGGCGGGGCGGGGTGGCCCGCCCGGTGGGCGCCCTGGCCGCCCTACTGGGTGGCCTCGCGCCGTTCGGCCCGGGCACCTTTCTCATTTCCTGCTGCCCGCCTCCTCCGTCCGCGGCCGGCGGCGGCGGCGGCGGCGAGCCCAGCCTCGCCGTCTACGCCGCCCTGGCCCCGCCTGCCGCCCCGCCGTCACTTTTGCCGCCCCTGCCCCTGGGCCTGCCGGGACCGGGAGACGCCGCGGCGTCCGCCTGGGACCTTTGGGCCGCGGCCGCGGCCGCGTGCTCCGGCCCCCGCCGCCCAGCCGCCCGGGGGGCGCCGCCTGTGTGGCGGCCCGCGCTGCCGGGCCAGCCCCAGGTCCCGCACACCCCGCCACCGGCGTGGCGTGGGCGGACGCATCCGCAGAAGAAACAGGGAAGGAAGCAGCAAAGCGGGCCTGGTGGCGGCGGCGTCTGCCGGGCCCCTCGCCGCGCCCCACCCCTGCTCGCCGCCGGCCGTAAACGTAAGCGCGCCTCCGCGGCCGCCCGCCTGGCCCGGTGCCTACCATCTGCCTGGACGACAGCCGGGGTGGAGGACTGGGACGCGCCGGCCGGGTGGGCGGGCGAGGAGGCGGCGGGCGGGCCACCCCGACCCAGCGGCAATAGGCGGAGCCCTCCACCACCCCACCCGCCCGCCGCCACCCTGCTGGACGCGGCGGCGGCGGAGCTTTAGAAGAGACGAGGGAGGAGGCAGAGGAGAGAGAAGACAATGTGTAGACGCGCAGAGTGTGCTAGTTCTCATTCCCTTGCTCTCCCGTGTCGGCCTAACAAAGCGGTGCACCCCCCCCCATATCGTCTCTCTCCATTCGCACACCCTTCACACGCCCACGCTCTCGCCCTCCCACCCCTTCACAGGTAGCTCGTGGGCGGCCGGCAGGCGTCGCTCTCGATCATGTCGCAGGGGAAGACATCCTCCGGCTCCGGGTACATGAGCGTGGCCTTGCCATCAAGGTACCGGTTCAGCAGGCGGGTCGTCGCGTAATTGAAGCCGGACGGCTTGCGCTGGTTCGTCCGGCAGGAGTTGATCTCCGTGCGCATGCGGCTGGCCAGCACTTTGCCTAGCTCCACGCCCCACTGGTCGAACGAGTTGAGCCCCCACACGAAGCCCGCCGCCGCGATGCGGTGCTCGTAGAGGGAGAGGATCTGGCCGACCGTGTACGGGTTGAGGGCCGGCAGCATGATGGACAGGGAGGGCCGGTTGCCGGAGAAGGTCTTGTGCGGGATGAGGTAGTCGGGCACGCCCTCCGCCCGCAGGTCGAGCGGGGACTTGCCCACCGCCAGCGCGTCCGCCTGGGCGAAGAAATTACACATCAGTTCGTCATGGTTGGACACGACCTCGCCCTTGAGGTAGACAGACTGCTGGGACTTGATGATGCCTATGAATTCGGCGGGCACGGGCCGGCCCTGGTGGATGAGCTGTGTGTGGGGGGGGGGGGGGAGGGAGGCAGGGAGGGGAGGGGGGGCGGATGGAGTGGCGTGAGAAGGGGGAGAAGGGGGAGAGCCAAGGGCAGGCCGGGGTGCGCGCGGGCTGTGCCGCGTGCATGCGCCCTCCTAAAATAATTACCTATTCCCCCCCCCAAAACCCCCCCCCCCCCCCCCCCTCCTACCTGGTAGAACGAGTGCTGGCCGTTGGTGCCGGGCTCCCCGAAATCAATCTCGCCCGCCTTGAAGGGCAGGGCCGTCCCGTCCGCCGCCACCCCCTTCCCATTCGACTCCATGGACACCTGCTGGATGTGCGGGGCCAGCTTGGCCAGTGCCTGGCAGTAGGGCAGGATGGCGAGCGAGGAGTACCCGAGGAAGGTGGAGTTCCAGATGCCAGCCAGGCCCAGCTGGACGGGCAGGTTCTCCTCGAAGGGCGCGGTCCGGAAGTGCGTGTCCATCGCCCAGGCGCCCTCGAGGAAGCGGGCGGCCGTGTCGAAGCCGTACTGGAGGGCGAGCGGCAGGATGCCGACGGCGGAGGTGACCGAGTAGCGGCCCCCGACCCAGTCCCAAAACGCAAACGCGTTTGCCGGGTCGATGCCAAACTCGCGCACGAGCTTCAGGTTGGTGCTCACCGCCACCATGTGCTTCTCCACGGCGGCCTGCCCCAGCGCCGCCGTCAGCCAGGTGCGCACGGTGCGGGCGTTGAGCATGGTTTCCACCGTGGTGAAGGTCTTCGAGACGACGACCACCAGCGTGGTGGCCGGGTCGAGGCCGGAGAGCGCGCGCGCGACGTCAATCGGGTCGACGTTGGCCAGGAAGCGTAGGCTCCGCCCCGCCGCGGCGGACGCCGACTCCTGGTCCGTGCGCAGGGACGTGTGCACGAAGAGCGGGCCCAGGAAGGAGCCGCCGATGCCGATGGCGACGACGGAGGTGAGCGGCTTGCCCGTCGCGCCCACCCACGCGCCGCTCCGGATCTGTTCTGTGAAGCCCTCGATCTTGTCCAGCACCTCCCACACCTTGGGCACGACGTTCCCCTCGCCGGGCGCCTCGATGACCGCGTCCCGGGGCGCCCGGGTGGCGACGTGCAGGACGGCCCGGTCCTCGGTTGCGTTGATGGGGTCGCCCCGGAACATGGCATCGATCTTGGCCCGCAGGCCCGCCCGCTCCGCCAGCGCCGCCAAGAGGCCCTGCGTCTTGGGCGTCATGCGCTGGCGGGCCATGTCCAGGAGGACACCGTCATGCTCGTGGAATAGGGCGTCACAGCGGGCCTCGTCCCGAAGGAGGTCCTTGAGGTGACTGGTGGAGAGAGTGGGGTAAGTGTTGGGTGAGAGGGGGCAGAGGGGTGGGGTGGGGTGGGGGGTGGGGGGGAGGGGCGGCGCTGCCTGGAGAGAGCAAAGTGTGTCATGATCATCCCCTTTGTTCTCCCCTTCTCTCAACAGCAGCAACGCACGTCTCCTGGATCTCGTCCACGTGGGCGACCAGGGCCTTCCACTCGGGCGTGTCCGCGATGGTCGCGAACTCCTTGCCGGCGCCGACCTGTGGAAGAAAAAGAGGAGTGTGAGGTTTTTTTGTCCGAGCACGCACTGGGTGCCAAGCGAAAGCAATGACCGCTCCTCGCCCCCCGACCTCCTCTCCCCTCTCGTTACCACTCACCGTCGTGACCGCAGGCGCGTTGGCGACGGCAGCCATCTTAGTGGTCTTGGGGCGGCCGGTTGAGGTGGAGGTGCTGTGGGTGGAGAGGAAAACAGGGAGTGAGCAAAAGGGGCGCCGGCCGGCGGCGGCGGGGGTGCTTTGCTTTTGAATGCGAGCGAGAGGCCTAGCCATCACACCTGTGTGCGGGCAAGGGGGTCAGGTCCAAGCCGTGCGGATGCGGCTCTGGCGTGCGGCAGCACGCGCGTGTGCGGGTATGCGGGGAGGGGGGCCAATGAAAACAAAAAACGGGTAGTGGAAGAAGCGTCCCAGCCGCGTTTTTGATTCGCTTTCTCGCCCTCGCAAATGTAGCGACCTCAAAAGCGTCCGCCTAGCCACGGCCGCCCGCCCGGCTGGCCCGGCCCCCGCCACCATCTCCCTCCACCCTGCCGCCTACACTATGTGGGCTGGCTAACTCTCTCCAGGAGCGGCCAGGCGCCCGGGCGTGGCCTTCCACCGGAAAGGGCAGATAGAGAAAGGGTGGGGGCGCGAGAAAAAGCGAGAGGGCGGCGGCGCTCCCCTTTTCTTCTTTCATTTTCTCACCGTGTCGGCTTGGCGATCGCGCACACGCGCAGGGGCGTGCCGGCCGGCCGGACAGGCTTGCGCGAGGAGGAGGCAGTGGGCGCCAGGTTCCGGGGCGCGGGCGCGCACCGGGCGGGCATTTGAGAGGGGAAGAGGGGCGCGAAGGGCAGGGGGAGAGGAAGGGACGAAAGGGAGTGCGAGCGCGACCAAGAAACCTTGACCCTCATCTCCCAGACTCTCTTCTCCCGCGTCTCCTTTCCTTCACTCTTTGCGCGCACGCCAAGTGGGGGCTGCCTCTGGCACCAGCTGACAAAACAGGGCATCACCCACAATTCCCCCCCCCTCACCCTGTCTCCACCCCTTCCCTCTGTCCGGCCAGCATCGCCAGCACCCGCTCGTACACCACAAACGTGACGGCGGACTGGGGCACCACGCGCATTAGGGTCGGGACCAGGCCCTTGTACAGGCCGCCCAGGCCCTCGCGTGCCAGCACCGTGCGGGCGGCCGCCCAGGCGGAGTCGTACCGAATGGCGGCGCCCGCCGCGCGGCCGGCGGCGCCCGTCACCTGGCGCTGCTGCATGCGGGACCGGATGACCTGGGTGGGGTAGGTGGCAACGCAGGCGATAACTTTTGAGGCCGCGCCCAGGGCGGACAGCGTGGCGGTCGGGAGCGGGGTGGCGTGGCGGCCGCCGAGGCCGGAGGAGGTGGAGGAGGAGGAGGGGGCCGGGGTCGACCCTGGTGGTCGCCCGCCCGCCACTTTCGCGCTCCACGCCACCGCCAGGGCCCGCATCTCCTCGTACGCCGCGAACTGGATGGCCCCATGCGATACGAGGAGCAGGGAGGGCGCGAGGCCGCGGTACAGGCCGCGGACGCCCTCCTCCCGCAGGATGGCCGCGACCGTGCCGGCCACGCCCACATACCTCTGCTGGGCTGCTGCGCAGCCTGCTGCGCCTGCTGCGCCTGCCGCTGCCGCGTTTCCTGCCGCCCCGAACGCGCTCGCCGCCGCGGGCCCCAGCCGGCTGGACGCGGTGGAGGCGGCGGCAGCGGCGGCCCCGCCGCCGCCCCGCCCAGTCACCACCCGGCGCGCTCCCACCCCGCCCACGCGCTGCAACTGGAGCCGGGTCTTCACCACCCACACCGGGTTGGTCAGCACGCACACAAACACGCCCGCCTGGGCGGCCGCCAACAGGTGCAGGGCCGTGGACGGAGGCGCCGGACCGCCGCCGCCGCCGCCGCGCGCGGGGAGCCCCCCGAAGCCGCCCTCGGACAGGCGGGCCTTGGCGGCCTGGTAGGCGGTGAAGTAGGCGCCCCACGACAGGCCCGCGCCCAAAAGGGCGGGCGCCAGGCCGGCGTACAGGGAGGCCCAGCCTTCGGTGGCGACCATGGTGCGCAGGGCGTGCCAGGTGCCGGTGTAGGCGGGCAGGGCGGTGCGGACGATGCCGTCCTGGACTGTCGTGCGAGAGAGAGAGAGAGGGGGGTTGTGTGAAAGCGGTTGAGGAGCGAGCGTGGTGTGGTGCCTAGGCATGCGCTCTTTCTTTCTCATTTCTCTTGTGCACCTTGCAGCCGCGTCTTCACCACGTCCAGCGGGTGCAGGGCCAGGACGGAGGCCAGGCCGGCGGTGCAGCCGGCGACGGCGTGCTGCCTTAGGGCGTGTGTGTGTGTGCGGGGAGAGGGGAGATATGTGAGAGAAATAATGAGGGAGCGAGCCCGATTTGGTGCAGGCAGGAACGGGGTTGAGAGTGTCGCACGCACCACCGCTGGGCGGCGTCGCCGGAGGCCATGGGTGGGTGATGACGGAGAGGGTGCTGTGTTGGGTGCTGCGGTCCTTCTCGAAGAGGAGAGAGAGAGAGTGCGTGTGTGAAAACAGAGACACGGCGTTTTTTTTTTTGCAGGGTCACGCGCGGCGCTGCGGCCCACCTCAAAACCCATCATCATCGCCCGCCGCCCCGGCCCCCCCTCCCCCGCCCGCCGCCATCACGCCCTCCGCCTCCGGGTCGGCTACCACCACGCCCGCCCGTTCGGGCGAGGCCAGCCGCAAGCCCCGGCCCTTATTCGCGGCGCGGCGAGGAGGCGGGCCGGCGGCCCCACCGCCCGCGCCGGGCCCACCAGGCGGCACCACATTCTCCTGGTCGTCATTTTCAGCGGCCGGCGGGGCGGCGACGGGCGATGGCAGGGGGCGGGTCAGGGTGGCCGTCGCGCCGGAGCCCACCCCGGCCGCGCCGCCGCCGGGCAGGCGGAAGAGGGTGTCCTCGTAGGGGACGAGCGCGTCCTCGGCCGCCCGCTCCTCATCTTCTTCCTCCACCTCACCGCTGCCACCACCAGCACCGGCACCGGCCGCGCCACCAAAGGCCGCCACGAGGGCTGCCAGCGCGTCCCCGGTGCCCAGGGTGGCCGTCGCGTCCGCAGCAGGCGCGCCCGCTTCATCCTCACTCCCGCCCGCACCCCAGGGCCCCGCCACGCCGCCCGGGAGGGCCCCACAGAAGAGGCCGCCGACCGCGGCGAGCGCGTCGCGGGTGGCCAGTGTGACGTCCGCCTCGTCCTCACCGGCGGGAGGGGCGCCGTCAGCGTCGTCGTCAGCCCCATGCCCCACACCAGCAACCGCAGCCTGGGCGGCGGCGGCCTCAGCGGCGCGGTGGCCGGCGAGCGGGTCGGCCACCAGGCGGGAGAGGGCGGCCGCCCCCCCTGCCTTGTCCACCCGCGCCAGCCCACCGCGCCCGCTGCCGCCGCCCGCCGCCAGGGCCGCCCGGGAGGCGGCCACCGGGTCAGCCGCGCACTCCTCGTCCACGCACACCTCTAAGAGCGGGGCGGCAGTCACGACGGGCGGGGTCGGGGCGGCGCTCCCGCGGCCGCCGCGGGAGGAGGCAGGCGCAGCGGCAGGCAGGGCCGCGCCCGCCCACCCGCCCGCGGCGGGCTCGTTCTCCTTGCGCTGCGCTGCCTGGGGGGCCAGGGACTCCCACCCATCTCCCCGGGCGTGGGTCGTGGAGGTGAGCGGGCCGGGCGGGCCGCCGCCGCCGCCGCCAAAGGCCTCATCCACAAACACAGACAGGGCGGCACCGCCGGGCCCGCCGCCTTGGCGGGGGGGTGCGGCCGCCGCCGCCGCCCGCCGCCCGGGCGCCGCCGCCCGGCTCGCCCCATTCACGGGCGGCGGGCGCGGCGCCGGCGCCCCAGGGCGGGCGGTGCGGGTGGTGCGGATGGCCGCCAGGGCGGCCCGGGAGGGCGTGGATGCAGCGGCACCGGGCACCTCCACCCCGCCCCCGTCGTCCGCGTCCCGGGCCGCCCGCCGGGCCATGCGGGCCTCAAATTCGGCCGCCCGGGCGGCCAGCCTGTCCACGGGGGCCGCCCCGGCCGCCCGCCCGGCCGCGTACGCCGCCCGCGCGCCGTGCCAGTCCCGGCCCAGCTCCGCGGCCGCGGCGCGGGCGGCCCAGAAGAGGGCCGCCCCCACGCCGACGCCCCGGGCCTCCATGAATGCGAAGACGTCAGCGGGATCGGGCAGGGCGTCCGCGTATGCCAGCCACAGGCGCAGGTAGCGCGGGTCAGCCGCGTACGCGGGGGCGGCCTGGGACGCCTGGAGTGTCCGAGTCGCGCGTTCCAACAGGGGCAGCAGCCCGGACGTCAGGCCGCCGCCGCCCGCCCGGGCCGCGTCGGCCGCCCACCGGGTGTAGCGGGCCCAGATAGCCAAAGGGTCGGGGCCGGCGTAGGCCGCGAGCTCGGCCTCAAAGGCACTAAGGGGGTGGGGTGGATGGGGGCGGAGAGAGAACATAGGGAGGTTGGAGGAGAGTGAGAGAGAGTCGTTGAAGGTTGTTGAGGGCGTTGATTTTTGGGCGCGCGCCCATTTGCCCCCGGCCACGCTTCACGACCGAGCATGCCATTCACACGGCCATGTAGCCCGGCCTCTCCGCAACTCAACGAGGTGAAGAATAAGTCAGGTGCGAACATGCCAACGCGCGCTCGGGAGCTTCTCCTTGGACATTGGCGGGCGCGCGCCCCCTCTTTTCTTCTTCAACTCACGCTGCCTCCTCCGCCTCGGCCGCGCCCACACCCGCCGCCTTGCCCAGGGGGAGGGGCCGGTCTTTCAGGGCGGCCGCACTGCGCCCTTTAGCAAGGGGCTTGTAGTTCTCCTTGGCCGTCTCCCAGGCGTGGGGGTCGTTGCCCTTGCATGCGGCGGCGGCGGCGGCGGCGCCGCCGCGAGTGGGGCGGCCGTTGGGTGAGAGAACGCCCAGCGGGGTGGCTCCAGGGGAGGTCATGGGGTGTCCCGGGGAGTGCGCTGGGTTGGGAGTGCCTTGCCCCTTGCCTCTGCGTGGCGTAGTGGGAGTGGGGCGCCCGCGCGTCGTTATGAGTATGTTTTTTTTTTTTTTTTTTTTTTTTTTTTTTTTTTTTTTTTTTTTTTTCTCTCTCTCTCTCTCTCTCTCACGTTGCTCAGACTCACCACCCACCACGCGCCCGCCACGCACCCGGTCCTCCTCGCCGCCTCACACCTTGCAGCACACCTCGCCCCCCCCCCCCCCTGCCCTCCTCTGCACACACTATGGCACCCACCGGCTGTCGCGCGCGCACAGCCCCCCTCCAATCAGGCAAACCCGCCACCTCGCGCAGCACGCCCTGCCCCGCCACGGCCGGCCCGCCCAAAGATTCGCCCGGCCCGCCCTCCTCCTCCTCCCGGGACTGGGATGCGGCCTGGCGGAACGTGAAGAAAGGTGAAAAAAACAGGAGAGAGTGAGAGGCGTAGGAAGGCGCTCTTTTCTTCAATCATTAGCCACCTCCTCGCACTCCCCCGACCCTGGACCCTCCCCTCGCCCCTAGCCCTCCCCCCTGTCGAACCCGCCGTCCGCCCCTTGGACTCGCGGGCCGCCCGCCAGGCGGCCGCCCGGGCCGGGGCGCCCCCCTCCCCGCAGTTCAGCGGTGGGCGGAACGACAGGCAAGGCCCAGGTCCGGCCCCGGGCCGCCCCGACCCAGCGGTCGAGTCCATCCGTGCCCAGGAACGGGTCGCCCTGGACGTGTGGAGCGACGCCCGGTTCGCGGCGGCGGGCGGGGCGGTGGCGGGGGTGATGCTGCTGGTGTTCTTGGCCAAAGCCGACTTTTAAATGGAGTCAGGGAACGGTGCGGTGGGGGGAGGATTCAGATGATGGGAGAGAAAACATAGCTGGGGCGGAGGGCGCAGAGAGGTGGAAGCGACTGCCTTGAAACACTTCTCTGTTTGTGCCCCCTCACACGTGCCCCGCCCACCCTTTCCCGCTGCTGACCGCCCCGTTAGTCGCGCCACCTGTCTCGTCAAGCCCTCGCACCGTCGCACATTCCGGGTTCCAAAGGAAAAAACACCATGGCGCCCACCTTTGCAATGGTGTCTCCCGCTCGCTGCGCGCCGCGCTACGTCCGGTCCGTAGCGCTCGCCCCCCTGCGGGCGCGCACCGCCCTGCCGGTCGGACGGCGCCCCGCCGCGCCCCGCCGCGCGTCCCTCGCTGCCCCGCGCGCGGTGCTGGACGTGGATGAGACGACGTTCGAGGCGGAGGTGTTGAAGGTGAAGAAAAAGGAGTTCGCCGGTGGGTGTTTTTGCCGTCTGCCGGGCGTGGGTGGGGGGGGGGGGGGGTGCGTGGGCGGGGCGGTGGCACTGATCCCTTGCCCCCCCTGGCTTCATGCCCATCGTGTGCACGACATCTGCGTACTCTTGATCCGGGGTGATGCACGGCGTGCCGTCTGGTGGGGCCTGCTCGCACACCCGATCAGCACGCTCCCGACCAAGAGAAAGAAACGTGGTCGGGGGAAATGCCGCTCACCCCCCCGCCCTCTGTGTCCCTTTTCCTTCCCTCGTTGACTCCCTCCCAGTCCGACGTCCCCGTCCTCGTCGACTTTTGGGCCACCTGGTGCGGCCCCTGCAAGCTGGTGGCACCCCTGATGACCGCGGTGGAGAAGGTGAGAGGAAGAGAGGGGGCTGGGTGTGGGCGGGCGGGCAACCGCTGCGACCCCCCCTCCCGCGCGCTCTCTCCTCTCTCCACACACAACCTCGCCCTCTTTTTCTCACCTCGCTCTCACGCACGCCCACACCAGGAATTCGGCCCCGCCCTCAAGGTCGTCAAGATCAACGCCGACCCGGCGCCGGGGCTGGTGGAGAAGTTCAAAGTGTACGGCCTGCCGACGCTCATCATTTTCAAGGGGGGCGCGCCCGTCCCGGGCTCCCAGCGGGAGGGCGCCATCAACAAGGCCAAGCTGGCGGACTACCTGGCGGGCCACGGCCTGAAGAGCGGGGTCGAGGCGTGAGGAGTGCAGGCCTTGGGAGAGGGAGGAGAGAGGGAGGAGGGGGGGGGCGTGCTAGGAGGGGAGGGGGGGAGAGCCGGCAGCTGGCTTT
>Ga0315283_10003220_pt1 | contig 13864 bp, 13 predicted proteins | sample YL17G09_0_MG_FD_204541 | JGI IMG/M metagenome (GOLD analysis project Ga0315283, IMG submission 204541) | Sediment microbial communities from Yellowstone Lake, YNP, Wyoming, USA - YL17G09_0 | ecosystem: Environmental > Aquatic > Freshwater > Lake > Sediment | place: USA: Wyoming | collected... | reverse complement strand
AGACGACCTTCTCGTAAACGGCCTTCGAGACCCCGAAATCCGTGAGCTGGCCCTTCCTGTTGAATTTCATCTTCTCGAAACGGCCCATGTCGCCGTCGATGAGGTATCTGGCGAGCTGGACGCGCCTGTAGTGGCCCATCGGGGGCCTTGGCCACTTCTCCATGACGCTGCCTCCTTCCGGATAGAAAGAGAAAAGGTGAGTGCAGGCGCCCGCGTCGCGCACCTGCTGGAACAGCTCTATCATCTGCTTCTCCGTCTCGCCGAGGCCGACAATAAGGTGCACCCCGACATAGTCCTTTCCGAATATGTCGACGGCGTCAATCAGAACTTCCCAGTAATGCTCCCACTTGTGGGGGCCCCTGACGCCCTTGCCCCTGAACTTCTCGAACAGCTCGGGCGTCGCGGCGTCAATGGCGACGCCTATGTGGTCCACGCCGGCCTTCTTGAGCATCTCGAGGGGCTGCCTTCCCTGTATCATCGTCGGCCCGATGAGAGCGGATATCTCCAGATTCGTTTCGTCGCGGAACCGCTTGGCGACCTTGATGCAGTCCCCGAGGGCCTTCGGATGGGTTATCATGGAGACGCACACGCGCTGCAGGTGCTTCCCGTGCTTCTTCGTCCGCTCGATGACCTCGTCGACGGAAATTTCGGGCCAATCTACGCGGATGAACGAGTCCTCTTCAGGCTTCCTGGAGGCGGAAAGGCCGCAGTAGCCGCAGCGGGCATAGCAGCCCGATTCGTAAGAGAGGAGGAGATTGAGGGCGTCAAGCCTGGCGCCCCTGTGGAATTTGCCAGGATAGAATTTGAGGGTCATGGCGGCGGCGGTGCTCGTTCGGACATAGTCCGGCGACTGCCGGTAATTTTGTTTTGCACCGTTGCCCGATATCCCGGCGCCTTTCTTTTTCGATGTCATCCGTCAGCCTCTATTCGCAGTCTCATTTTCCCCGGCATTTATTGCGGTTCCTGGGCCCGCCGTCCGCTTTCTTCAAGTAATCCACGGTCTCGGTCATGCTCTCGCTCTTTTTCAGCTCCTCTATTATCCAATCCTTGATGGCCTCGGGGTCGCCCAGGAGGTCCTTCGAGAGCATATCCTTCTTCAAATTGTCGGGCTTAATCGAGATTATCCATGATTTGTAGGGGTCGCGGTTTATCTTGCGCGGGTTTTTGAGGATATCCTGGTTGACGCCCACGACCTTTCCGCTGACGGGAGAATAGATGCGGCTCACGAACTTGGCGGATTCGAAGCTGCCCACGGAGGAGCCCTTTCTGACGGCGCTCTTTTTATCGAGCTGGATATAGTTCAGAAAACCAGCGTTCTCCGTGAGGAACGAGTCCATGCCCAGCTTTACCGTCCCGTCCTTGTCGGCGAACAGCCAGACGTGGGCGCCCCTCCCTTTGTAGTAGCGCCTGTCCAGCGGGAACTTCATCTTGCCGACCGAGACGGACCTCACAGCCATTCCCTCACCCCGATTTCCCCTCAGTGCCGTCCCATGCGACTGACGATATTTATAATTTGTTCCCCGTCGAAATCCTTGCCCATCAGGGACTGCCAGTTCCATCTTGCGCCCTCGACCGATTCGGCCGAGATTATTTTTCCGCCCGAGCTCTTGACGAGGAGCTCACCCCGCGGGGTCGGGAGCTGGGCGATGAAGGAGCCCTCGCGCAGCTTGACCTCGCGCCACTCCTTCCTGACGCCCTTGTCCGAGAGCCATTTCTCGGAGAAGAACTCCTTGCGGAGCGCCTTCATCTCATTCTTCACAGGGCCAGGCAAAGGCGACCTTTCCATCCTGCCGAGAAGGGCTTCGTATCGTTTCGCAACCAGCTTTCTGAGCAACTGGTACGACGGCACCGACGGAATTTCCCTTTTCACGGTCGTCATGTTGTTTTCCAGCCCGTCCCGCAGGGCCTTCCTGAAATTCTCAGACGGGCACAGCAGGACGGAGGCCATCCTGTCGAAGTTGAAGTCGAGCAATATGTTGGTTGCGAGGACATTGCAGCTTCCCACCTCGCCTCCTCCGGTGCCCGATATCTTCCTGCCCCTCACGAGCAGGTCGTTTATGGGCCTGAACTCGGCATCGATGCCGATGTCCGAATAGACTTCCACGAGCGGCTTGAGGAACCTCTTGAAAAAATTGTGCTGGCCCGCCGGAACATCGTCCCGGTCCCTTTTTATCACAAGCTGGATGAGCAGCTGCTCCCTCTCTATGAGCACGGTGCCCCCGCCTATCTCGCGCCTGAATATGCTTATTCCCTCCCGTGCGCAGAGCCCCGCGTCCACCTCGGACGGGATGCCCCCGGAGAAGCCGACGCACACATAGGGGCTCCTCGAGCGCGTCAGCACGAGCGCTTCGACGCCGAGCCTTCCTAGCGCGTGGTACACGAGCTGGGTCTCGTCCCATTCCATTTCGGGGATGTCTATCAGGAGCATTTCGCATTCCTCACATCATGATGCCTGAGGCTGGGTGCCTGAAAAAATGAGAACCGGCCGAGCCTACTTCTTGTATTTCTTGTTCTCGGCCTCAAGCCACGCCTGGAACTCCGGTGTGCCCGCCTTGAAAAGGTTCTTGAGCTCCTCATCGAGCTTGCTGGGCTTTATCTTCACAATCCAGCCGTCAGCGTAGGGGGAGTCGTTGACCGTCTTCGGCTTCTCCTCGAGGACCGCGTTGGTCTCGACGATGACACCGCTCAGCGGCGACTGCATCTTTCCGGTCCACTTGCCGGAGCTGAGCGTCCCGAAGGGTGCGTGCTGGTCTATCTCGTCGTCAGGCTCGAGCGTCTGGATGCGCTTTATGGTGCCGGCCTGCTTCTGAGCGAAGTCCGTCACGCCGAAGACGACGATGTCGCCCTCGACGCGGGCCCACGCGTGGTCCTTGTGGTAGAACAGGTTCTCGGGGCATTCGTAGTCCAGGACTTTCATGGGTCTCCTCACTCCTTCTTTATGGCCCTGAGCTTGTTCTCCGCCTCGATGTAGTCGATGGGGGAGAAGTAGCCCATGAAGCCTCCCGACTTGTCGTTGACTATCACGGCCGCCGGGCGTTTCTTCTTTATCTCGACCAGCGCGTCCTCGAGCATGTCATCGTGTTTGATGTAGAGGATGTGGGTGTCCATTATCTTCGCGATGCCCTCGGCCATCGGGTCCTCCTTGAGGTCCAGGATGCCCTTGAGGATCTTGCGCTCCGTGACGACGCCCAGGACCTTCTCGTCCTTGCCCTTCACGAGCACGACGCCGCGCTTCATGTCCAGCAGCGCCCTGGCGGCGTCCCTGACCGTCATCTCCTCGCCCACGGTCGCAAACTCGTCGGTTATGACAAAGTCCTTCACCTTGAGCTTATCCGGCTCGCCCTTTGTGAACTTTTTCGCCATGTGAATTCCCCTCACTCTCCCGATAACGGTGGGTGGTATTAAATCTTTATAATGTGTGAATTCCCCAATATGATAACGAAGCGCCCCCCTCAAAAACTATATATATTGAAAAACCCTCTCTTCGTGTGGAAGAAGAAAACGGAATTCGTTCCTAGCTCACATTCATCTATCCACTTTGATAGAACTCATTGGATAAATGCTCCAGGTTGGGCGGATAGAGGGCCCCTCGAGAAAAAGGAGACCCTGTCGAGGGAGCGATGCACAGAATTCTTCTTCAGTGCATACGAAACACAGGAGGAAAACAACATGAACATTGACCCGACAGCGATGAAATACGTCATCCATGCCAGGCTCCAGACGGACGGCATCGTTGACAAGAACGACGTGGTGGGTGCCATTTTCGGCCAGACAGAGGGGCTTCTCGGAGAGGACCTTGACCTTCGCGACCTTCAAAAGAGCGGCAGAATAAACCGCATTGAGGTCGAGGTGGAATCCCAGAGGGGCAAATCCCTGGGCAGGATTACCTTGCCTTCGAGCCTCGACCAGGTCGAGACCGCCATACTCGCCGCAGCCCTGGAGACCATAGACCGCGTCGGCCCTTGCAAGGCCAAGATCGACGTGGATGATATAGAAGACGTCAGGGTGCAGAAGAAGAACAAGATAATCGACCGCGCAAAGATACTGCTCCAGCAGCTGCTCGACAAGGGCAAGACGAGCGGCGCGGACCTCGCCTCGAGCGTGAGGCAGTCCATCCAGATCGAGGAGGTGATATCGTTCGGCAAGGACAAGTGCGACGCCGGACCAAATGTTGCCGACCCCAACTCGGACGCGATAATAGTGGTCGAGGGCCGCTCCGATGTCCTCAATTTGCTCCGCCACGGCATCAAGAACGCCATTGCGGTCGGCGGGACGAACATCCCCAAGACCGTGCAGGACCTCAGCAAGGAGCGCATCGTGACCGCCTTCGTCGACGGCGACAGGGGCGGCGAGCTCATACTCAGGGAGCTGCTCCAGGTGGCCGAGGTCGACTTCGTCGCCAGGGCCCCGAGGAGCTGCGAGGTCGAGGAGCTCACCCAAAAGCAGTTGATGAAGTCGCTGCGCAACAAGATGTCGATAGACCAGTTCCTCGAGTCCGTCGGAGGACCAGCGGCGCTGCATGGCAACACCAAGGTTGCCCTCCCGCCTCCCCCGGAGATAGAGGATGACGAGGATGATGTTGAGGCCCAGCGAAGGAAGATTCCCGAGGGGCCCAGGCCAGCCGCACCGGCGGAAGCGCCGAGGCATCCCCAGCCCGGAGTGCTGGAGCCGGCCCCGCCGGCGGCACCCTTGACGGCAATGAACGGCGAGCCCGGCGTTCCGGTACAGGCACCCGGACCGGGAGACGGCCCGCAGAGCGCCGATGAGCGGAAGGGATGGTTCTCGTCCTTCATGGGACGCAAGGACCAGCGCCCCGGAGCACCGGGGGTCCGCCAGGAGAAGAGGCTCTCCCCGGACCAGCTGCGCCACAAGCAGGTGCTCGACAAGCTGTCGGGGACCCAGATGGCCAACATACTCAACACCAAGGGAATCGTGGTGGCCGAGGTTCCCGTAAGGGACCTCGTGGACAAGCTCAAGGCACCGCCGGCAGAGACGAGCGCCGTCGTCTTCGACGGCATAATAACCCAGAAGGTGCTGGACTCGGCGGCCGAGGGCGGCCTGAAATACGTCGTGGGCCAGAAGACCCACAACATCACGAAGCTGCCCGCGAGCGTCGAGGTCTACACCAAGACGGACCTGGAGTGATGGGTCGATGGGTGGAACGGAAAAGGTCGACATGCGCAGAGGAGGCCGGCTCAGGGATATTGAGAGCACGGCCGATGTTAAGATACCGTCGGACCCGCTTGAGCGGGTAGTAGGCCAGGACGAGGCTGTGGAGCTGGCACGGATAGCCGCACGCCAGCACCGCCATTTTTTACTCGTCGGTCCGCCTGGCACCGGTAAGTCGATGATAGCGCAGGCGATCTCGCTCCACCTTCCCCAGCCGCAGGAAGAGGTACAGGTGGTGCACAACCCGGAGGCTCCGGAAAGGCCGTTCGTCCAGGTCAAATCACGGGCGGACGTCCAGAAGGAGCTGGAGTTTAGGGAAGGCGCGGAGGGCGAGCTCGTTGAGCCCCAGGATGCGCCCCCCAAAGTTGCAGAGCAGTTGGGCTACAGATGCGTCAACTGCGGGGCCTACTCCGGTCCCACCGAGACGATGTGCCCGTCGTGCGAGCATTCCAAGCTCGCGCAGCTCAAAGGCGCCGGGGGGGCCAACAACCCCTTCAGCGACCTCCTGGGCGGCATCGTTGAGGTCACGATCAACCAGCTAGGCGGCGGCGGACGCAACCGCGTCACCACGACCCGCAAGAAGGGAGGCAAGGAGGAGGTCGTGGTCTTCGAGCGCGCCGGCGACAAGATAAAGCTGCTCGACCAGAGGGCCCTCGAGAAGAGGCGCGAGGTCGAGAAGACCAACCCCCGGAAGACCATTGTGCCGATAGGCCGCAACCCCTTCGTGCTGGCAACGGGCGCCAGCGAGACCGAGCTGCTGGGGGACGTGAGGCACGACCCCTACGGCGGCCATCCGCAGCTGGGCTCGCTGCCCTACGACCGGGTGATACCGGGCGCGATGCACGAGGCCCACGAGGGCGTGCTGTTCATAGACGAGCTTCCCCACCTCGAGCATCTCCAGCGGTTCATCCTCACGGGGATGCAGGAGAAGCGCTTCTCGATATCGGGAAGGAACCCCCAGAGCGCGGGCGCGAGCGTGAAGGTGGACAACGTCCCCTGCGATTTCATATTCGTCGGGGCGTGCAACATCCAGGACCTACCGAACATAATGTCGCCCCTCCGCTCCCGGATTTCAGGCGCAGGATACGAGATACTCGTGGAGACGTTCATGCCCGATACCGACGAGAACCAGTCCAAGCTCGCCCAGTTCGCGGCCCAGGAGGTCCTCATGGACCGCCGCATCCCGCACGCTGACCGCTCCGCCATTGCGGAGGTCATCAACGTGGCCAGGCACAGGGCAAAGGCCCTGGACGGCAAGGAGAAGATGCTCACCCTCAGGCTCAGGGAGCTGGGCGGCCTACTGAGGACCGCCGGAGACCAGGCCGTCATGGCGGGCGACCCGATAATAACCGCCAAGCACATCAGGTACGCAGCCAAGCGCGCCCGCACGGCGGAGGAGCAGATAAAGGAGCGCTACGGCTCGCTCTTCGCCGGGGTCATGCGCGACACGACGTCCGCGCAGAAGGATTACGCTCCATACAATCTCTGGAACCAGCACATCGCCGATGACAAACGGGGGTATGAATAGAGAGAGGAGGGCGCAAGTGAGGCTCAAGGACTCCAAGGTGGCGGAGCTCGTGGCGGAGCACGGGGTCCCTATTGCGGTTCCCGGCGAAGCGCCCGGGGAAAAACCGGAGTCCGAATGCGCTCTCATAGTCACCGTCGACCCATGGGCCGCAAAGCCGGTCATCCTTCTGACCAGAAGGGCAGTTTCCGACTGGGGCGCGCTCTCGGAAAGATCCCACCATGACGTGGTGAGGGACCACTTCGAGCCCGGAGAGCCCGTCACGGGATTTGTCGGCAGGGAGCTGGCGCGCAAGGCAGGGTTTTTGGCTTCGGATTTTGTGCAGGTCGAGAGGCTCGTCGTGGCGGCCCACAGGCTCTTCACGGAGCTCGATTGTCTCTGGGTCGAGTTCAATCCCATCATCAAGACGAAGGATGGGTTCAAGGTCCTGAGGGCCACAATAGAGGTCAACGACGAGGCCCTTTACCGGCATCCGACCATCGAGGACCAGGTGGTCCCTCATCCGGCGTCGCCCCCCTCCGACAGGGAGAAGACGGCAAGGGCGGCGGGCCTGATATATTACGACCTCGACGGGGACATCGGCATTCTCCCCGGAGGCATGGGAATAGGGCTCGCCATCGTCGATTTGGTGCATCAGGTCGGAGGGGCTCCGGCAAATCTGTTGGATTCCGGCGGGGAGCAGACGGCGCATCATATGAAGGTCATGCTGGACCTGCTGATGGACAATCCCAAGGTGCTCGTCGTATTGTGCTGCCGCTTTGGCGGCCTGAGCAGGTGCGACGACTGGGCCCGTGCCGTCATACCGTACATCATCGGGCGCAGGGACATCAAGCCGATGGTCCTCCGCCTCGGAGGCAACAACGAGGATGACGCACGCCGGCTCTTCGATGAGGCGGCGCGTGCGAACCCGGAGGCATTCTACAAGGTCCGCATATTCTATTCCAGCACCGCTGTCGACAACGTGGCCAGGGAGGCCGTTGCGCTCGCGGAGGCCATGAAGAAGGGCGAGGACCCGCATACGGGCGAGGGGGTGAGCTGACGGCCATCCTCATCGATTCCGGCACGCAGGTGATGGTGCAGGGCATCACGGGCAACGCGGCCCGAACCTACACGAAGGCGATGCTCGAGTACGGCACCAAGGTCGTAGGCGGCGTCTCGCCCGGAAATGGCGGCGAGAGCGTCCACGGCGTCCCTGTCTACAATACCGTCCGGGAATGCCAGGAGCAGCACCCCGAGGTGAGGGCGACGGTGCTCTGGGTCCCGGCCAAGCACGCCAGGGACGCGGTACTGGAGGCCATCTCCGCCGGAATCAGGCTGATGGTGCTCACGACGCAGGGAGTCCCGGTTCACGATATAATCTACATGAAGCGCAAGGCGCGCGAGAAGGACCTGCTAATACTCGGCGGCAACACGCTCGGCGTCATCAGTCCGGGCAAATCGCTCGTCGGGATGCTGCCGAAGGTGGCGTTCAAGCCCGGCAACATAGGCATCGTCTCCAGGAGCGGCATAACCACCTACTACATCGCCAACACGCTCGAGCTCACCGGCATGGGCGTGAGCACCAACGCCATACTGGGCGGGGACGACTTCACGGGCGCAGGCTACGAGGATATCCTGAGGCGCTTCGAGGACGACCCGGAGACGCAGGCAGTTGTGGTGGCGGGCCAGCCGGGAGGAGCGCTCGAGGAGACGGCCATCGGTTTCATGAAGAACATGCAAAAACCAGTGGTGGCGTACATCACGGGCGTGAGCTGTCCGGAAAGCATCCAGGTGGACCCCGGATATCCGCCGGTTCTGCCCCACAGGCCCACGGGCGCCAATAAGGTAAGGGTCCTGCGGGAGAACGGAATCCCCGTGGCGGACACGTTCCTGGACATATCGAGGCTGTTGAAGAGGCCCCAGTGGAAATGAGACGGTCCTTAAAACACGTGTTTGTTGTGAAATCGATTTATTATCCTGAAAATGGTCAAAAAAAATTAATTTGGGTGGGCCGAAGCCCACCCATCAATGTCTACTTCGTCGGGTTCGGGAAGACCTCTATGGTCTTCGTGGTCCCGTCGGCGTATTTCACGATTACGACGCCGTCGCCGCTCGTCGTTGCGGAAGCGAGCTCGACGCCCCTCTTGGTCTGGATGGTCATGGCGCCGCTGAAGCCCGCCCCGGAATACGATGCCGCGATGGTCATCGTGATGTCAGTGCTCGCGTCGGTGATGATATAGCCCCAGTTGGCCGTGCCCGCGGCGCTGTCCGTAACGCTGCCTCCGGCGACGCTGTACGTCTTTCCGCCGTACGTCACATTGCCCCCGACGCTGGCCGAGGCGGTCGTGCCCGTCTTGACGATGCTCACCGCAAGGTCCAGGGTGGCTCCCTTGGCGGTATTGCCCTTGAGGGTCGTCACGAGGCTCGTCATTCCGTAGGTGGACGTGCCGGTGTAGGTGACCGTGTATGTGGCCTGCGTGCTCGCGCCGCTCTTTATTGCGACCGAGGCGGTGCCGCATCCGGGGGCTCCCGTCCAGGTGAGCGCCACGGACGCGCTGCCGTGGCCGTCGACCGTGACGGAGCCGCCGGTGCCGTTGGAGAAGCCCGTGCTGGCTATCATCCCGTCCAGAGCTTCGACTGTGTCTGCAAGCGCAGCGGAAATGTCATAACCGGTCTCGACCGTCGTCTTCTGCGCGGCGCTAACCGTCTTCTTCGGGGTCGGGCTCGTCGTCGTGCAGCCCGCCAGAAGCAGTCCCACAACTATCACGCCTATCAATGCGAGTATCTTTCGGTTCATCGATTACACCTTCTGGAGGGGAACCTCCCAGGGATTTGATAAGCGTTTCGCCGTTCGACGCTGTGACCGGCGCTCCATTAAGGCCGGCCGGGCGGGCAAAGGCCAAAATAGGCCCAATGCGATGGAACCGTGCCTTTCGGCCGGAATCGACGGATGCCCGAAAGCGCCCCCCGGAGAGCGCGGATGGTGAAGCGCAAGCGGACCAGGACCAAGACGAGCGCGTTCGGAGCGCCCGGCAGGATAAGCCATGACGCCTCCATTTTCTACGGCAGCCGCCTCTACGAGGGCCAATGCAAGGAAGAGGACTCCAATTATCATGAGAATCCCATTCCCAAAAAATATCTGGACCGCATATTCTGCGGCTCGAGCGAGGCGATGAAGGAGCTGCCGGACGAGAGCGTTCACCTGATGGTCACATCGCCCCCTTACAATGTAGGGAAGGAATACGACAAGGACCTTTCCCTTGACGAGTACCGTGATTTTCTCAAGAGGGTCTGGGCCGAGGTCAGGAGGGTCCTGGTCCCCGGCGGGAGGGCATGCATAAACATCGCCAACCTCGGGAGGAAGCCCTACCTGCCACTCCATTCGTACATAATCGAGGACATGCTCGGCCTCGGGTACCTTATGCGCGGCGAGATAATCTGGAACAAGGCATCCAGCGGCAGCGCCTCCACGGCGTGGGGCAGCTGGCGATCCCCGATGAACCCCACGCTCAGGGATATCCACGAGTACATACTGGTCTTCTCCAAGGGAATGTACAAGCGCCCGGCATGCGGGCGCAAGAGCACCGTCTCCCGTGACGATTTTCTGGAATGCACCAAAAGCGTGTGGACGTTCCAGGCCGAAACAGCGCGCAAGGTGGGCCATCCCGCGCCTTTTCCGGTCGAGCTGCCGCGCAGGTTCATCCAGCTCTACACCTTCGAGGGAGAGGTCGTACTGGACTCGTTCATGGGAAGCGGACAGACGGCCCTTGCGGCGCTCGGGACACGAAGGCACTTCGTCGGCTACGAGACGAAAGAAGAATACGTCCGGCTGGCCCTCAAGAGGCTCGGCAGCCCACCAAAATTATAATATGGCCCACGCTCCTGAGCGCACCGGATGGCGATAATAGCGGTCAGGGCCCTTACCAAGACCTACGGCAAGATAAGGGCCGTGGACGGGCTCGACCTTGATATCGAGAAGGGCGAGATATTCGGCCTCCTGGGTCCCAACGGCGCCGGCAAGACGACGACCATCGGGATGCTCTGCACTGTAGTGAGGCCGACCTCGGGCTCCGCCACCCTTGCGGGCCACGATATCGTGAAGGCGCCAGCGGCCGTGAGACGGAGCGTCGGCATCGTCTTCCAGGACCCGACGCTCGACACGACGCTGACGGGCCGCGAGAACCTCATATTGCATTCGATGCTCTACGGTATTCCCAAGGGCCTTCGCGAGAAGAGGATAGATGAGATACTGAAGCTCGTGGACCTGAAGGAGCGCGCCGACGATGTAACGAGGCAGTACTCGGGCGGGATGAGGCGCCGCCTCGAGCTGGCACGCGGGCTTCTCCACAGGCCAGCGGTCCTGTTCCTCGACGAGCCCACGCTCGGCCTTGACCCGCAGACCAGGGCCCGCACGTGGGAATACATAAAGAAGATGGCAAAGGAGGAGAAGACCACCGTCGTCCTCACGACCCATTACATGGAGGAGGCGGACCAGGTCTGCGACCGCGTGGGCATCATAGACCACGGGAAGATAATCGCCATCGGGAGGCCGGAGGCGCTCAAGGAGAAGATGGGCGGCTATCTCGTGGTGCTCAAGGTCAAGAACCCTCCCATCGAGAAGATAAAGGCGCTCAAGTATGTCAAAGATGTCAAGGAGGATGGCGACACCATCGGCGTCACGATGGAGGCCGCCCACATCCATCTTCCGGAGCTGCTCAATATTGTGCAGGGCGTGGAATGCGTCGAGACGCGCGTTCCGACGCTCAACGACGTCTTCCTCAAGCTGACGGGACGAGACATCCGCGATGAGGAGACGGACGACACGGGCGGCTGGGTGACGCAGGTGGCCCAGCACCAGCAGAGGGGGAAATAGATGGGCGCCAAAACCCCCAGAACCGATAAAACCGATGTTCCGGAGCCCGGAGCGCGCTTATCGATGAGCGCCGAGCTGTTGGGCGTGTACGCCGTCTGGTGGCGTGAGATAAAGGTCTTCCAGCGCGAGAAGAGCCGCGTGGTCTCAAGCATCATTTCCCCCATAATGTGGCTGTTCCTCTTCGGCGGCGGCGTGGGCTCGTCCGTGAGCGTTGGTACGACCTCCTACACCGACTTCATCTATCCCGGCGTGCTGTGCATGTCAGTTCTCTTCGGCTCCGTTTTCTTCGGTCTATATATTGTGTGGGACAAGAAGCTGGACGTCCTCAAGGCCGTGCTCGTGGCGCCGGTGTCGAGGGTGTCCATATTCTTCGGGAAGGTGCTGGGCGGCTGCACGGACGTGATGATACAGGCTCTGCTTTTGTGCTGTTTTGCCCTCCTGTTCCCTGCGGTGAACATGTGGATGATACCGGTGGCGCTTTGCTTTCTGTTCGTCACGGCCGTGGCCATGGTATCGATGGGCCTCGCCATAGGCTCCCTGTTCGAGAGCCTCGAGGGATTCCAGGTGATATCGACGTTCCTTGTCTTCCCGCTCTTTTTCACCTCGGGAGCGCTCTATCCCGTCGATAACAACCTGCCCGGCTGGCTCCTCACTGTCGTGAGGCTCAATCCGCTCACCTATTCCGTCGACGGCGTGAGGGGCGTCCTCTTGGGCCAGAGCTCCTTCCCGCTCATTGCGGATTTCGGGGCCATATTGCTCTTCGCCGTGCTGATGATACTGATGGGGACCTGGCTGTTCTCCAGAATGAAATAGGCCAGCGATGCAAGCAGGCAGCAATAATGACCGCGCTTCCAAATGTCGTGAAGAGGGCGGCCGTCCCACGCAGTGCAAACGAATGTACAACCCTTGCGGTCGCCGCAAATCGTAGTCCGGCGTGCGCTGCACGCCGGTCCGATGCCGTATATGAAGCGTCTCAGCTCGACGGCGTCTCCGCGGCCGCAGGTTCCTTGGGCGCAACGGGCTTCTTGAGGTGGTCCGCCATGAACCTGTAAAGGCCCACGACCTCGAGCTTCTTGCCTTCCTTGCCCGCCGCCAGAGAGCCCCTCAGCAATGACAGCTCGCACGTCGGGCAGCAGGTGACGACGACCTCCGCGCCCGTCTCGGCGGCCTGGAGCATGCGGTTCTTTGCCATCGTTCGGGCCAGATCCTTGTCCGTCGCCATCATCCCTCCTCCGGCGCCGCAGCATATCGAGAAGGAGCGGTTGTTCTTCATCTCGAGCAGCTCGACGCCCATGGCCTCGAGTATCTTGCGCGGCTCCTCGAAGAGCTTGAGCTTCCGGCCCAGGTCGCACGGGTCGTGGTATGTGACCTTGAGCTTCTTGTGGTCAGCGCCCCTCGGCCTTTTGAAGTTGAGCTTGTCGAGGTTCTCGGCTATGACCTGGATGGCGTGCTTCGGGTTGAGGCCGTATTCGTTCTTGAAGGTGTGGGTGCAGGAGGGGCAGATGGCTATGAAATCCTTGTACTTGATGACCTCCTGGGTCTTCCTCTTGATATCGGCCATGTCCCCCTCGTAGCCGAGGGCATCCGCCACGAAGCCGCAGCAGTACTCGTCGCCTATCTTGGGCCGGATGCCGCAGGCGTTGAGCAGCTTGCACAGGGCCTTGACATCCTCGGTGTTGTCCTTGTACTGGCAGCCTATGTACAGCGGAACCACGCCTTCGCGGCCCTCCTCCTCGTACCGCTTGGCAAGGTCTATCTTCCTGCCGTAGACGTCGCCGCTGGACTTGACGGCCTCGACGAGGTCCTTGTGCTGCTTGAGCCCCAGGCCGCGCTTGACGAGGATGGCCCTCATCTCCTTGAAGCGCTTGTTGTTCTCCATGGCGCAGCGGGCGTCGCAGGAGCCGCAAAGGAGGCACGTATAGAACATCTTCATCAGCTCCTCGGAGGGCTTCACCTTTCCCTCGAGCATCCCGAGAATAGACCTGTTCTTCCCGCGGGACGTGTAGGTCTTGTTCCTCCTCACCTTGTAGATGGGGCAGTCCTTCTCGCAGAAATTGCACGAGGTCCCGAAGCAGGTCTCGACGTCCTTCCTGAACCTGGCTATCTGCTCGTCGTCGGTCATGGCTTTCCACCTCCGCACTGGGCGCCCTCCCATTTGAACTTCTTTCCGGGGTTCATGATGCCCTTCGGGTCGAAGACCTTCTTGACCTCCTTCATGTAGGCGACGGCGTTCCCGTGCTCGTACTCGAGATACGGGACCCGCAGGTTCGTGTCGCCCATGTAGGTGCTCATCGTGCCTCCCATGTCCACCGCGATCT
>Ga0315283_10003219_pt1 | contig 13865 bp, 8 predicted proteins | sample YL17G09_0_MG_FD_204541 | JGI IMG/M metagenome (GOLD analysis project Ga0315283, IMG submission 204541) | Sediment microbial communities from Yellowstone Lake, YNP, Wyoming, USA - YL17G09_0 | ecosystem: Environmental > Aquatic > Freshwater > Lake > Sediment | place: USA: Wyoming | collected... | reverse complement strand
CTGCAATACGGAAGGCATCCTCTATCCAATTAGCCTGATAGGTCTTTTCGGCATCACGGAGAGCATCTGCAATCAACGGTGTAAGGGGGCCAATATTTGCTTCATAAAGTTGGAAGATATTGGGGTGCTCAGAATATATATCGATGGGTTGGTAAGGATTGTCCTTTGTATTCCACTCACCGCGCTGAATGGCCTCGATCACCGCCCGACCTTTTGGGGAATTCAAGCAGATTACCTTTTCCTTTCCTTCTTCAAGGATTAGATCGGCTTGAAGTAGTGTGCCACGTTTGACTGCCTTTTTAATATCATTAGCAATAGCAGTGCGGGTAGCGTCCAAATCATTTCCCTTAGACTGGATAAATTTGGAATCATTCATCAAGTCTGAAAAACGTAAATAGTGCACAGGTCCTTCCATACGGTCGAGACGCCAGAAAGTGTAGAGAGTAAGCTTAAGCTCATCCAAATCATCAATCTCAGATAACACCTGGCGAAAGAACTGCTCTGGGATGCGGATTTTGTCTGGATTATCTTCTAAAAAACCTGGGAAGGTCATTTTTATATTTTCCGCAGGTCGATGATTTGAGTGGCAGCATTTTCAAATTTAGTCAGGTTTTCCCGAAATACCAGCTCAATATTCCCGACTGGACCGTTGCGGTGTTTGGCAATTTTTATCTGCACCAGGTGGCGCTTAAGTGTATCTTTCTCATACAACTCTGGGCGGTGTATGAACATCACCACATCTGAATCTTGCTCGAGGCTTCCCGACTCCCGAAGGTCAGAAAGCTGTGGCTCTTTATCGGCGCGCTGTTCGATGGCGCGTGATAGCTGAGCCGCAGCCAAGACTGGTACGTTCAGCTCACGTGCCAGGATTTTCATGTTGCGTGAGATAAAAGAAACCTCCTGGACCCGGTTCTCAGAACGCACACCGCCACTCATTAATTGCAGATAATCAACCAAAACCAGGTCAAGGTTGTATTCCATGTGCAAGCGACGGCACTTTGTGCGCAATTGGATGGGGGTGAGACCAGGAGTATCATCCAGGAATATGTGGGTGTCATTCAATACTTCGATTGCCTGAGCAAAAAGTGCCCATTCATCATCGGTAAGCTTGCCCGTGCGCAAATGATGGGCATCAATACCTGTTTCCTGAGCGATCAAACGTTGTGCCAGCTGATCATTGGACATTTCCATGGAAAAAATTGCGATATGTTTCTTGTGGATCAAAGCGGCGTTCTTAGCTACCGTGAGCATGAAAGAAGTTTTACCTGTACCTGGTCGTCCAGCTATGATCAGAAAATCGGATGGCTGCAAGCCTCCTAATAAACGGTCCAAATCGATAAATCCCGTGGGGACACCAAAGGTTTCCTCTGCCCGTTGGGAAAGCTGGTCGATCCGGTTGTAATATTCACTGAGCACCGTCTTTATGGATTGAAGATCACGCGTCATACGCCGTTCGCTGACGCCAAAGATCGCTTTTTCAGCCTCATCTAAAACAATTTCGAGACGGTTTTCCTCCTGGTAAGCGAGTTTAGCTATCTGGTTGGCAGCTTCCAACATTCGACGGCGGATAGCAGTTTGTTCAACAATATGGCCATATGCTTCAGCGTGTAGCGAAGAGGGTACATTATTGATCAGGGTAGATATATATGCAGATCCACCAATTTCATTCAGTTGTCCGTTCTGGTCCAGCTCTTCAACAACAGTGAGAAAATCAATCGGTGCTCGGCGTTCATGCAAACTCATAAATGATTCCCAGATCCAACGATGACGTTGAATATAAAAATCCTCAGCGCGAAGAAATTGGGATACTTCAAAGTACGATTCGGGGTTGATCAGGACCGCGCCTATTACTGCCTCTTCAGCTTCCCGGCTATGCGGTACCACCTGCGAGGTTGATACTGGGGCTTCTTCAAAGGAAAGGAAGTCGCTCATTTTCCACTTTTTCGAATAGGTTCGATCGAGATTATATCCAAGAAATGCACGATTTTATTTGGCACCCTGTGAATATGTTTTATTTATGAAGGATATTTCCCTTCATCATCTTCCTGATCACCCGAATCTTCGTCATCAATATTTAAGTTTTCAAGAAAGTCTTCAAATACCGATAAATTCTCTTCATTGACGTCAGAAGGATTAGTGTCAGATTGTAGGTTATTGTCACTGGCTGTTTCCTGCAAATCTTCTTCTGGGGTCACCCCAACAGATTCCAGGATCGGGCGAGCGACTAAAATGGGCACATGGGCTCGCACAGCAAGAGCAATTGCGTCTGACGGGCGGGAGTCAATATCCAGCATACGACCATCAAATTCGACGACAATATTACCGTAATAAGTATCATCGTGCAGTGATGTAACTTCCACTCGTAAAATACGAGCATCCATGATAGCGAAGACGTTTTTTAACAAATCCCAAGTTAAAGGACGAGCCACTTCAACTTCCTGAAGTGCCAAGGCAATCGCTTCCGCTTCATATATCCCAATCCATATAGGCAGGTAGCGATCTGTATCAGCCTCCCGCAGGATCACGATCCTTTGTTGCGAAATCAGGCTGACACGGATACTATCTATAACAACTTCAACCATATCTGGCATTTGAGGCCTCCGTATTTCATATCCTCAGTGGGTGATTCTAACATGGAATAAGTGAGTTGCTACTCGCATTAAGGTTCGGTATGATTATGAGAATATTGCATTCTTATGTTAAAAGAATCCTTTAACATCTTGTCGGTTATTAAGATTACGGTATAATATTCCCACTTTATTTTAAGAATGGGGGTATATCTGCAAGGAAAGATTGAAAAATGGATATTGACGAATGAAGGCAAGGATATTATGGGTGGAAGGAAAGCGTGCGGATAACCCGTCCTTTGTATCCTCCCTACGAAAAAAGGAATATTGGGTAGAAATTGAACCAACGGGTAGCGCTGCTGTGGCGCGTTTGGTTGAAGTAGACCCTGACTTGGTTGTGATAAACGCGGCTTCCTTCCGTAGCAGTGGGAAGAGAATATGCAGCGAGATTCGTGAAAAGTCGAGTAAACTTCCAATTGTGTTGATCGTATCACCGGATCATGCGATTTCTGGCACAACCTCAGCCAATGCTGTCCTTGAGCTTCCATTCACTTCACGCAAGTTACTTAACCGAATTGCACCTTTATTACCCGGAGATGGCAAGAGCTTTTTACATGTTGGGTTTATCCGCCTGGATCTGGAGCGCCATCAGGTTCGCTGCCTAGGACGTGAAGCACGTTTGACTCCCAGAATGACCCATTTGCTTCATGTGTTACTTCTCCATGCCGGAGAAGCAGTTGAACGGGAGAAGTTATTTTCTGAAGTCTGGGAGACTACATATACAGGGGACACACGCACATTGGATGTCCACATCAGCTGGCTGCGTGAAGCCCTGGAAGAAAACCCAAGAAAACCGCAATTTTTGAAAACCATTCGCGGGGTGGGTTACCGGTTGGACGCATGATTGCCAGCCTCGGTTTATGAGAGAGACAGGACCCGTGATAAGCAAACGACGGGTTTTTTGTTTAAATCGATTGTATTCCTCAGGATTTTGTACAGATCAGCTCTTTACCAGGCAATTCTTCCCATGGATATCCACCACACGGGCGCACAATGGGAGTTTACTTTTTGTGCAAGGAACTACCAGACGATCAGTAATGACCCCTTTTTTACGCGGTCTGATTGCCTGGGAAGCGCTCCTGTAAATGTCCCCATCCCAGGCGGGATCGACCTCCCAATAATCAACATCTTCTAAATGTTGGGTTACCAATTTTGTTATTTCACCATCCCAATCCAGGCTCAGAGAACCGGTTAGCTCGCTATCATTAATAACAGGTTTGGTGCCCTTTAGATGCTGCAAGCCAAAAACCTGAGTCCCTGCTTGAATAAGCCTGGTACGGGATGTGTGAATCGCCCGAAAGCTTAGATCACTTGCGATATAACGTCGTCCAAGCCTGGCAGAGACGACCGCAGTAGTACCAGAACCGCAGAAAAAATCAGCCACCCAATCGCCTGGATTGGAAGAGGCCCGGATGATCCGTTCCAGCAAGGCTTCCGGCTTTTGGGTAGGATAACCACTGCGCTCCAGATGCATGCGAGCAACTACCGGAAAATACCACCAATCTTCCGGGACTTTTCCTCGTTTTAGATCAGGGATTTTTCCGAAACCAGCTTTACGGGAAGAAGCAAAAGTCTTTATGGTAACAGGATTGTAAGGTTGGCGTATCTCATCGACGTTAAATGTGTATTCTTCACTCTTCGTATAAACGAGGATCGTATCATGCTTGCGATTAAAGGCTGTACGGATAGGCGAAGGACCGTGATAAACCCAGACTATCTCATTCAGCAGATGGTCGGAGCCAAAAATCTCGTCAAGGATCATCCGGGCATATGCACTCGCATGCCAATCAAGGTGCAGATAGAACGTTCCCGTGGGGGCAAGCAAACGATGCATCAGGATAAGCCGTGGGTAGAGCATATCCAGGTAGGCATCCAGGTCGGTCCAGTGATCTGGGTAGCCTTCTGCCAGCTGCCATTCCTTGGGATTGCGAGAATCTTCACCTCTCCCAATGCGCATGGGATATCGTCGATTGGTAAAGAATGGAGGATCAGCATAGATAAGATTGAGCTTACCTTCGAATTCAGGCAGCAAGGCTGACATTACCTGCAGGTTGTCTCCCAGGATAAGCTGGTTTTCAGGGGATGAATCAGGATACCCCACGCCCCGGGGATAGACGATCGAATCCATCTCCAGGGCGGCGGTTGGTAGTGAGGGTGTAGATTTTGTAGCCCAAGTAAGTGAGGGCATCAGCTTTAGTAGTGGTTGACCAAACGATTCGTTATTTGCTGAATTTAGCTTTTAGGATATCTGCCAATGTTGGCTGACCGATTTCCTGCAGCTCGTAACGTACACGCTGCGCGGGCTTATTGATTTTGAGTACGCGTTTCAGGTCGATCGGTGTGCCAATAATAACCAGGTCCACATCTGCATTATTGATTGTGGCTTCAAGGTCCCTGGTTTGAGCTTCGCCGTAGCCCATGGCTGGTAGAATGGGTCCCGTTTTGGGGTATTTTTCGTAGGTAGCCTTGATGGATTTCACTGCAAAGGGACGTGGGTCAACGATCTCAGCTGCGCCAAAACGACGGGCAGCCACATAGCCTGCCCCATAAGCCATCTCTCCATGCGTGAGGGTTGGACCATCTTCAATGACCAGTACCCGCTTGCCTCGTATAGCATCCGGGTCATCCACAAATAATGGGCTGGCTGCTTCAATGATGGTTGCCTTCGGGTTAAGCAGGCGCAGGTTTTGGCGGACCTTGATCACATTCTCGGCGTCCGCAGTATCCACTTTGTTGATCACGAATACATCTGCTGCAATGACATTCGTCTCTCCGGGATGGTAGCCCAGCTCATGACCAGGCCTGTGTGGGTCTGCCACAACGATACTCAAATCGGGCACGTAAAAGGAAAAATCGTTATTTCCACCATCCCACAAGATGATGTCAACTTCCTTCTCAGCCTGGCGCAGGATCTTTTCATAGTCCACTCCTGCATATACGATGACACCATTGTCCAGGTGCGGCTCGTACTCTTCCCGTTCCTCGATGGTGCATTCGTGTTTATCCAGGTCCGAGTAATCAGCATACCGCTGGACAGCCTGTTTCACCAGATCGCCGTAGGGCATGGGATGGCGGATGGCAGCCACTTTATATCCCATGTTGCGTAAGATCAGTGATACACGCCGGGTGGTCTGGCTTTTACCTGAACCGGTGCGAACAGCACATACCGAAACCACAGGTTTGGTGGATTTTAGCTGAGTTGTTTTCATTCCCATCAGTCGAAAATCTGCACCGGCTGCCAGGACTGCGGAGGCTTTATGCATCACAACCTCATGCGGCACATCGCTGTAAGCGAAGATAACCTGGTCCACATTCTTCTCACGGATCAATTTTAGTAGGTCAGTTTCGGCGAAAATGGGGATCCCCTTGGGGTAAAGCTTACCTGCCAGCTCGGCTGGATATGTGCGCCCCTCGATATCCGGGATCTGGGTGGCGGTGAATGCAACGACTTCATAATCGAGATTATCACGGAAAAAGACGTTGAAGTTGTGGAAATCGCGCCCTGCGGCGCCCATGATAAGAGTACGGATGGCTGACATTGGCTGGCTTTGCTCCTTTAATTTTTTTATATTTTAATAAGAGAGGTCAGGATAACCTGGCAACTCTCCTGGCTACATCACATCAGGTGATCCTATATCCAGCAGATGTAAAGCATTGGCAAGAGTCTGCCGGGCCGCTGCCACCAGGCGTAAACGGGCATCACGGATCCGAAGATCTTCTGTTTGAATGACAGGGACAACATGATAAAAGCTATGGAAGGTGGCAGCCAGATCGTATGCATAGTTTGCCATGATCAGCGGGCGATATTCCATAGCTGCCAATTCAACAGTATCTGGAAAGCGTGAGATCAGGTCAATCAGCTGTACTTCATGGCTGGTCAGGGGGTAATCAAAATTCGCTTCTGGTGGAATGCCTTCACCTTTCTTTAATATGCTGTTGGCACGCACGTGAGCATTCTGGATATAGGGACCAGTATGACCGTCAAAATTTAGCGCGGCTTGCATATCATAGACCATATCCTTATTGTTGTCGATGGACAGCATGGCGTAGACCATCGCACCCAACCCAATTTGCTCTGCAACTGCCTGGCGCTGCTCCTGGGGCAGGTCGGGATTCTTTTGCTCAATTTCCAACATCACCCGCCGGGTAGCTTCATCGGCGACGTCCTTGAATAATACCACTCGTCCTTTACGGGCAGACATGGCTCCTTCTGGCAAACTGACAAAACCGTACCCCAAATGATAACACTTAGCTGCTTGGGGGAACCCCCACATCTCCATAATTTTAAACGCTTGTTGCAGGTGCATGCTCTGGCGTACATCCACAACGTAAACCGACCGGTCCACATGGTAAGTATCAAACTTGATCTTCGCCAGGGCCAGATCTTTCGTCAGGTAGAGAGTGGTGCCATCACTACGCAAAAGGATGTTGCTGCGGTACTTTTCTTTTTTAAGCCCCAATTTTTCATCGATATGGACCACCACCGCGCCACCCTGCGGGCGCTCGTCATCAGCGATGCCGCGCGCAACCAATTCTTCAACGATGGCTTTGGATGGCTCATCTACTTCACTTTCGAAGAACCATACATCCATCTTAATATCGAGCATGCTGAAGATAGCTTCAAGCTCGTCCAGGCTCCATTGACGAGTCTTGAACCAGAGCTCGCGAACATCAGGGTCGTGGATGTCCCATTTGCGGTAAAGCTCTCTTCGCTCGGCATCATAAGTTTCACGCAGGGTTTTCTCATAGGGCGTTTCGCCATCCTTGGGCTCAAGCAGGGCGACTGCCTCGGCATATATCTTGAGCAGCCATTGACCGCGCTCATGGATGCCTTCTGGTTCCTGTCCCTGGTAAAACTTCTGGTAGATCCACAGGACGGTGATCACACCCAAGCCGATATCACCGGGATAGGTGGCACGGATCGTGTCAAACCCTGCAAAGTCCACCAGACGAGCCAGTGCTTCTCCTAAAACCGCATTGCGGAAATGACCGATATGGAAAGAATGATGGGTGTTGGGCTGGGCGTACTCAATCATCACCCGTTCGTTTTTCGATATACTCCGGCCAAAATCTGCACCCATTTCGAGCACGGTATCCACCAGGCTCTTGGAATACTCTGCTGGCGAGAAATACAGATTGAGATAGCCTTTTGTGGCTTCCACATGGGAATAACCAGCCTGGTTACCCAGGAATTCTGCGATCGCGGAAGCTAATTCTTGAGCGCGCTCTGCCACATTAACGGAAGTTCCGGTGGTTTCTTTGATCGCTCGCGCTTCTTGGGCGGCAAGTTGGAAGAATGATGTCGAAATACCCCATTCGCCTGAGAAGGGGATCGGTTTCCAGGATATCTCACCAGGTGAGGGAAGTTGGTGCTCGGAGCAAAATGACCGAATTTCGTCCGAGATGACCTGTTGTTGAGGTTTAAACATATGCTTTATTCTAGCAAAAAAGCGGGAGCGCCTGAATCTCCCGCTATCTAATAATAATTGAGATGGAACTTGGGTTGGTCTTGGGTAGTGTCAGGCAAGACCAGCCAAATGTATGTCAGGCGGTGGTCTTTTCCATTTGAGCCAGATGACGCATCAGGCGGCTCTTGCGACGGGCAGCGTTATTCTTATGGATGATCCCTTTTTCAGCAGCTTTATCCAAGGCGCTGATGGCTGCAAGAGTTGCAGTGCGGGCGTCTGTTGCTGTACCTTCTTCAACAGTTGTGCGGGCGTTCTTGATAAATGTACGTGCCCGTCCGGTGAATAAGCGGTTGCGTAGTCGACGCTTATGGTTCTGTTTGATGCGTTTGATTGCAGATTTCGTATTAGCCAACTTAGTCCTCCAAAAACTACTTCTTGATTACGGCAGGCTATTTTACTTGAGAGCGGTGAATTTGTCCAGTTTTCCTTGACCTGAATCTACAGGGGTGGTAAAATCCCGTCGCTTGGAACCCGCCCCCATCGTCTAGGGGACCAGGACGCAACCCTTTCAAGGTTAAAACGCCAGTTCGAATCTGGCTGGGGGCACACACGAATATTCGCATCAACAAATTAGAGTAAGACAAATATCTCCGTTTCGAACGTGACTCGAAACGGAGGTTTTATTCCTGTGGAAATCAATTAATAATGGGCACGGAATGAGTTTCCTATTCGAATTTTCAACCCCATTCTTATTTATGGACATGTTGATATTGCTTGTATCCTTGGGGTGAGGAATCAGTGACGATTTAATATACCAATCATCACTTTTATTTATTGCCATTGGTCACGCATTTGCTTAAATCACACAATTAAGAACATATTTAATGATAATGACCTCTATTCAAACCCTGCGATAGGGAATCGCTGAGGATGCTTCTCGCCCGCGTTGGTCGAAATTACCACAAGGCCTGATTATCTCCTCAATAGCGGCAAATAAATATGCAGATTGCCATCGAATGGGATATATCTCGGAACGATAACGTTAACGGCGACCCCGCTAACTAGTTGGCCATTCACATGGCCTTCGATGGCGACACTCGGTGTGATGCCCTGCGGCACTGGCGAGCCAGGAATAATGCTCAAAGTCACTGTTATCTGTTCACCAGGCAACAGCGTAACTTGGGCAGGTGAAACGCTTTCCATCCAATCCGCGGGCAAATCCACGGGAAGAGCGCTTATATCAATTGTCGTCGTCTGTGTAAAGGGGTTGCCAAGCTGGATGGTGGTTCTTATCTCGTTAATCTGGGCCATATTGTTACCGCTGCCCGCAATTACTTGTTGCAGGATATGTCCTGCACCTACGTGAAAGGCGGGTGCGAAAACTTCGGGATGGAGTAATCTCTGGGCGAGGTAATTCAAGCGGTTCGCAAGGTCCGACAATTTGGCGCGCGGGCTACCAGCAACTTTTTCGGGATCGGCGTCAATATAACGCTGGCGGATCCTTTCAATCTCTTCAGGGGGCAGCCCGATGGACTGATATCCAGCCAATTCGGTTGCTGAAAATCCCTGAGTGCTGAGGCGGTTTTGATAAGAGACCACATCGTTTACTGTGATTTCTACATCAGGTATGTTTTCCGCAACCAATACCTGATAAAAGCCTGTGATCGCTTGCGTGGCCGTGATGAGCGCTGAACCAAATTGTGAGTTGTAATACAGCATGGCGTTCGATTGCTGTGATGCCCACAGTATGTCCTCGGCGTCAGAAGCGCCGGCATAGCGGTCTATGGAAGTGTCCGACCCGCGCCCATAATAGACTACATCGGTCAATGCCTGTCGGACATTATCTATTGCAGCCGCCATTGCAGGCGAAACACCAACCGGTGGTTCGGCAGGTGGAAGGGTAATTTTAGCCGGGATAGTGACCGATGTGAAATCCTGGCGAGGTGGATCCCCCACCAGATTCCGGGAAATCTCCGCCGCTTGCGCCATCATCCAGGTAATCTGCTGTTGTACCGCATAAAAGGGGATACCAAATGGGTCCGTGTCAGCAGCCTTATCAATAAACCAGTTGACCGCGTCTAGCGCATTCTCAGCCTGCATCAATGGCCCTTTGGTCGCTGCGTCAAGCAGAGAGCCCGGAAGCGAGTTGGTGTTGGCTTCCTTCTCCCCGTACTCTGGGAGTGGAGGATTGAGCAAGCCTAAGTCTCCAATGCCAACAATGACGTAAGTTACCTGGAAACAGTAGTGACCCGAGACACTCGGTATCCAGGGCACCACGATTGTCAGTGTTTTGTTTGCAGGAATAATTACTCCTGGCACTTCAGCAACCGGTCCAAATACCAGCCCAATGCTCGATTGCACGTAATTAAAGCTTACATCTACAGTGACAGGCATGGTATAGGGGTTAGTCAATTCTGCAGTGAGGGTTGAGGTGATACCCACGATGGTGGGCTTAGGCAGAATGATCAAATCGGAGTTCACGTACGGGGCAGCAGAATTCGGCATCAAATCTGTAAAATCGAATGGCAGCGTGAAAGTGATCTTGGATATCGGCGAGAGAGCGCCTTCGCACGTGTTCAATGTATCGAGTGCGGCAGTAACGTCCGCATCACCCACAGATTGTGAGGTGAGATATGCCAGTGTTTTACCATCTACGCCAGTAATGCCGCCGTCCACCACGCTACCCAGTGAGCTGGTCAAGCGTACTTTGCGGCCTGGCAACGGCGTTCCGTTGCCATCACGCACGGTGATGTCGAAGTACACCCGCGTCAAGCCATTCGCGGGTGCATACCAGCGACGCGGTGAGAGGTTCAGAATAGGCGCATCGCTCAACGGGAGAACAGGAATCATTAATGAGTCCGTAAGCACAGGTTGAAACAGAACACCCGCCGTAATTTTATCGCCTTGACCCGTGCTGCAGCCAACCACGTCCGATTGAGGTCCACCTGCATCCCCCCACCAATTGTTGGTCGCCAACACTGCGCGAGTCGGCGTCAGATTGCGCACTCCATACAGCGTATTGCCAACGATCTGGCTTTCCAATATGGAACCGCCCCAGTTATTATCAAACCGCACTCCATCTGTCATGCTGTAGCGGATGAGGCTGTGGTGCACAATCAGCTTGCCGTTGGCTACTTCGATATTTGCGCCATTGATGTCACTACCCGCATATTCGATGGTGACGTAATCTAGATGAGCGACTGCCTCGTGCACCCCGCCATCGATAAAAAGACCGCTCCATCCACCAATAGTTTGGGTCTGCGCAGTCATGGTGATCGGTTCGCTAGGAGTACCCACCGCGTCCAACCGCCCTCGGATATTCAACCAACCGGCTGAAGTGAATTGCAATGTGTTGCCCGGATCGATGGTAAGCACGTCACCCAGGTCGGTCCGCACCGGACCATCGACGATGTAGGGAATGCCGGGGAAGGTCCAACGATGCTGTCCGTGAAATACCGACCCACCGACCAGACGTACACCATCGGTGCCATTTCCACTTGCGCTCAGATCGGTCATCAACAAATCAGTGGATGGCTGATTAAGTTGGATGGCATTTTGGCTGTTACCAACGAAGTTAGTAGAGTGGGTGTCGAATAGCGAGTTTAAGGAAATGTACACACCGTTGCCAGCGCTGTTACGGATGAGGCTGTGTGTGATCGTTACCACTGCTGAATCAGCATATACCTGCGCTCCATACGATCCGCTTACTCCGCCATAATCAAGGGTGACATAGTTCAGGTTGACAAGTGCGGGTGCGTTCACCATTCCAATGGCTGAAATCCCACCCCATGAGCCTGGGCTGGACACAACGCCCGTGAGGGTAATCGTTTGGGTAACAGTTCCACTGGCAATCAACGTGCCTTGCACATTAAGTTTATTACCTGCCAAAGCATCGAATTGTACGGTGACACCCGGATCGATTGTCAGCGTTATGCCAGACGGGACGGTAACCCCAGATCCGCATACATCATAAGGACTGTTAACCAGGGACCAAGTGGTGTCGCTGGGAAGCGAGCCACATACTGGGGTGTTGATGTATGCTGTTTGAGCCGGGATATAGGTTCCGGCGAATAACATAGTTGCTATGGCCAGCCCTCGAATAACAATATTGCTAATGCGGTTCATGGTTTTTCTCCTATATGGCTAACGCTGGGTATCGCAATTAACAAAATAATTCCTATTATGTTTTATAATAAATAGAGCCCCTGTTATTAACCAGGAAAACCCCCAGATATTGGACTTTTTACATTACTATCTCAGATCCACCCAAAACAGATACATTGTTTTTAGAATCGCCATCAACTGACCCGCCCGTTGTTCCATAAGGATGGTTTTTCATTCAATAATTTCTGGGTAATTTTTATGAATTACCAATCTCAAGCAGATTGGCGAGCTGATGGTCAAGGCTTCTGGTGTTTCAAGAGAGTCACAGACATTTTCTCTTGATTCCAAAGAGATATATTCTACCATAATTATCAAGATATTATACTATTCAGGAATAATCTGTGCCGAGGGTCAATATTTATTAAAATCATAAAAACGGGTCATAACATATGCGATGAATCTGCAGCATCTGCTTACTCTAAAGAAAACATGTTTGGATATCAACGCAATGCACTTATCTGAAGACTATAGAAAGTTTAAGGTGCTTTAGTTCTAACCGGCCGACAGCCAGGTTTGATCATACTATTTAACACTAGATACGAATGATATGAACTTTGATTTGTCATGCACCAGTACTTTACATACTCATTGGTTCGATTGGACACTACTATCAATATTATTTAGCTTGATCCCACATGTATACTTTCGTACTAATGGAGTCACAGTTATCCAACCCTGAGCCTCAAAGAAGAATAACCTTTAGGCGATACACCAAAATATGCATTTGGGTTATAAGGAAGAGTGTGAAGTCAGGATAGTAGTCGCTGCCATTATAAAAGGTAAAAAAACACTTGGATAGTAAAGATACCATTGATTACATTGACAGATCATCCATCTCTGGATATAAACAAAGTATAACGAGCCGATCAACCCCCACTAAGGTGGGGTTGTGTATTAACCGAAATGGCGATTGCAGCCCAAGTCAATTTGCTATAGGCTAAAACGTGAGTTTCCCCATCGTCTAGGGGACCAGGACGCAACCCTTTCAAGGTTAAAACGCCAGTTCGAATCTGGCTGGGGGCACAGTAGAAAACAGATGAGCGGAATTCACCCGCTCATTTCGTTTAATAATTTCAACGCTCTTCGGGAATCTGGCAATCATGACCAGCATAGCTGGTTTTAGACCCATAACTTTGCGTCGCCAGTTTTCACTGGTTTTGCCTGTTCGGTGGCCTGGCGATCATGGTCAGCAAGCTGACTTTAGATCCATGGCTTTGCGTCCCAAGCTTTCGCTTAGTTTGCTATTATCGGCGGTCTGGAATCGTGTCCACCAGGGGAAATGGATTTAGACCCATGACTCTGCGCACTAAGCTTTCACCTAGCGAGCCTTTTCGGAGCGTTGCAGTTTAATTATAGGTAGATGCATAAATAAGTCAAGTAAATTAGTCGTGAATATTTATACAAATAGCAAGGAAGATGGGATTTTAGTGGATATTGGTTAAAGTGCGAACACCTGGGTGAGGGGGGCACCCAGATGTTCGCAAACTTATTATTACATAAACCGATTAAAAAGGCAAGTTAAGGTTAGATTAGACCGAATAAGCTGTTGGGGCGGCGCTTGACAATCAGCATTCATCTGGTAAAATTAGCCCGCATTATTGAGCACCTTAATAATAGGCCGAGATAGCTCAGTTGGTAGAGCACGCGACTGAAAATTGCGGTGTCG
>Ga0315283_10003217_pt1 | contig 13871 bp, 12 predicted proteins | sample YL17G09_0_MG_FD_204541 | JGI IMG/M metagenome (GOLD analysis project Ga0315283, IMG submission 204541) | Sediment microbial communities from Yellowstone Lake, YNP, Wyoming, USA - YL17G09_0 | ecosystem: Environmental > Aquatic > Freshwater > Lake > Sediment | place: USA: Wyoming | collected... | reverse complement strand
GCGGAGTGGACGACCAGAATCACCTGCTGGCCCCAGGTCACGACCCGGCTGCCCCCGACGGGGAAGTCCTTTTCAGCCGCCACCCGGGCGGCCGGCTGAAGTTCCGAGAGCTGGAGGTAGTCGCCGGGCAGGAGAAAGAGCCCGATGGCGAAGGCGAGGGAGAAGATCATCAGGCCGACGACCCCGCCGAGCAGATACTCGTTGAACCCGGCTTGCCAGCGGCTCAGGTCATCGCCGGAACTGTCGGACGCTGCCGGATCCGCTGGCGGGTCGAGGGTGGTGGTCGGCACCGATAGCCTCCAGTTCAGGTTTCACCGCAACAGAATGCCGACGTTGGCCTTGAGCGATTGCCCGTAAGATGGGTCGGGCTTTGGTGCCATACAAGAGGCTCTGCGGTCTCTTCATGGGGGCTTCATCATCGCCTCACAAAGCCGCGGCGGTGGCCGATTTCCCCTTGAAAATTCGCGGCTCGCCACCACCTAGCGCGGATCGGCGCCGGCGTTAGTTTGTTGGTATTCGGACACTTCATTCTGGGGGAGGCAGACCAATGCGTGCAGGCAAGATGATGGCGATGGTGGCGGTGCTCGGCCTGGTCGGAGCGATCCTGGCGACGCCGGCCGCGGCGCAGGCCGCGCCGGCCAAGAAGCCAACCGTCATGGCCCATGAGGCCACGGGGAAGACCGACTGCCTGAGTTGCCACACGGGCCAGGTCAAGGAAGCCAAGGCCGCGCCGGCCGATCACGCCACCCGCCCCAACGAGTCCTGTCAGCTCTGCCACGCCAAGGAAGCGGCGGTGCAGACCAAGGACGCGCCGCACATGAAGCACACCCTCACTGGCAAGACCAACTGCCTGATGTGCCACAGCGGCAAGATGCCGAAAGTCCCGGCGCCGTCGCCGGCCGCCCACGTGGGGATCACCGACAACAAGTTCTGCGCCTACTGCCACCTGCCGGCTGCGCCCGCCACACCCTGACGCGCAGTCGCTGAGGACCCCGCGGACCCGCATGGCACAGGCCATGCGGGAAGGGACGGCAACCCGCGGAGTCCGCCATGCAGCTCTTCGATACTGTACTCCTCACGGGGTGCAGCGAACACATCAGTCAGGGCCTGGGCCGCATCCTCAGGATGACCGGCGCCGCTCGCCGCGTGATCGGCTCCGACAGCCACGAACACCACCCCGGCGAATTGCTATTCGACGCCTGCGGCCTGGTCGCCCCGGCGGAAGACCCGACCTTCCTCGACTCCATCGCTGACCTGGCCGAACGGCACCACGCCGATCTGATCATACCCGTCCTCGAGGCCGAGATCGCGCGCTTCGTCCGGGAGGACGTGACCGAGAGGCTCGGCACGGTGCCGGTGCTGCTCCCCAGCGCCAGAGCCGTGTCCACCGGCCTCGACAAGCTCGCCACCGCCCTGTTCCTGCGGCGCCAGGGCCTGGCCCATCCGTGGACCGAGGTGGTGGGAGACGTCGATCCCCGCCAGCTGCCCTGCATCCTCAAGCCGCGATTCGGCAACGAGGGGAGCGGCCTGCTCCGCATCGCCGATGCGCAGCTGGCGAGCAGCTATCGGCGGACCCGACCCCGGGACCTCTGGCAGGAACTGCTGCAGCCCGACGACCAGGAGTACACCTGCGGCGTGTATCGCTCGCGGCGGGGAGAGGTTCGGGTGATGGCCAGCCGGAGGGTCTGGCGAGGCGGCAGGACCTACGCCGGTACCGTCGTTCGGAATCCGGAGATCGAGGACTACCTGACCGCCATCGCCGAAAGCCTGGAGCTGCTGGGCAGCATCAATGTCCAGCTGCGGCTCACCGAGCGCGGTCCGGTGGCCTTCGAGATCAACCCCCGGTTCTCGGGCACGGTGGTGTTCCGGCACCTGCTGGGCTTCGAAGACTTCTGCTGGTCGCTGCAGGAGGCTCGCGGACTTCCCCTGGCTCCCTACCTGGGTGCGCCATCCGGCGCCCAGTTCTTCCTGGGCGCGCAGGAGCTGGTCATTCCCGCACCGAATGGCGCGGCGGTCGCGTCGAACCTGGCGCTGTATGCGTCGTGAGTAGAGGTCCTGGTACCCGAGCGCCCTCGCACCGAATTCAGTCCACCGGCCTGGCCAGTGCGTCGAACGGCGGGTAGCCCCGCAACGGGGCAAACTCCGGTAGCTGATGGAGCACGCTGCGCCACCCATACCCCGCCCGGCAGGCGTCCTGGATCAGACTGACCGCGGCCTCCCGTTCTCCCAGGCTGGCTGCAATCGCCGCCCGAGACATCAGGACGTCGGACTGATGGCCCGGGTCCGACACCCTCGCCAACTCTGCATCGATCCGCCGGGCCGTGACCCGGTCGCCCTGCTCCGCGGAGACCCTGGCCAGGAATGTGTCGACTTCCAGGTCCTCCGGGCCCTGGGCCACGAGTCGGGCGGCCAGCCGCAGGGCTTCGCGCGGCTGTCCGGCCGCGAGAAGGAAATCCAGAAGGGGTGACGCGAGCGCCCGCTGCTCGTCGGGTGGCTGCTGGCCGATCCAGTCGACGGTGCGCTCGGCCAGCCGTTTCGCCGCGTCCGGATAGCCATGCGCGCTCAGTTCGGCGATGGCCTGGTCCATCGGCTGGTTATCCGTCCAGTTGCCCTTCTGCTTCATGGTGAACGCCCGGTTGACCTCGGCCTCGACCTCCGCCACCCGACCCAGCGCCGCCAGCGCCTTCAGGAGCACCTGCGCGATGATGCGATTGGTGGGGAACCGCCGGCGCGCTTCCTCCATGGCGGAGAGTTCGCGTTCATGCTCACCGGCAAAATGGAGGGCCCGGCCAAGCAGCATCCAGTAGACGGGGTAGCTGCCGAGCCAGCCGAGGTCCGGGCCAGCCTGCTCGAGCACCAGGATCGCTTCCCGGGCGCGGCCGACCCGGACGGCGCTCTCGGCCAGGAAGTAGCCCCACTCCGATTGGGGTGCCGCGGCGGCGATGGCAACAGCAGCCGAGTATTCGCCGGCCAGGTCGCCCTTGAAGACCATCAACTGGTGGTCCACCATCGCCCGGTCGAGCGGGGGCAGCAGGCGCGGCTGCAGCGAGCGGGCCAGCGAGTCGGCGGTGCCCGGCTGTCCGGCGTAGTAGCTGGCCCAGGCCGCCAGGACGGTGGCCATGGTGAAGCCGGTGTCCCGTGCCGCGGCCAGAAAGTGGGATGCCGCGGCACCATGCTGCATGTCGGTGTAGAGATCGAGTCCCCGACGGAACTCCTGGTACGATTCGAGTGAAGTCGGTCCGCTCGCGTGGGCGATCCAATGCGCCAGCTTCGGGTCGAGCCGGGTAGCCACCACGGTGGCGATCCGCTCCGCCAGTGAGTCGGTCGCGCCGGCCGAGCCGGACGCCAGGGGACCCGACCGGGTCCCCCAGAGCTGTTCCCCGGACCTGACGTCGGTCAGGGTCGCGTCGATGACATCCCCCCGGTCACCGAAGCCCGCCACCGTCACCACCACCCCGGCGCCGGCCCGCACGGCGGCGTCCCGGGCATCGGCACCAGAGGCGAGGGAGAGTACCACCGGCGTCGCAACTTCCGCGGCGGTCAGCCGGCGCGCGATCGTCTCAACCACCAGTTGGCTGCGCGAGGCGGTGGCGGCGGTGCCACCGGCCGGCACGGCGGCGATGAGCGCGACGCGCCGCGGGTCCATGGGCGGTGGCGTCCGATGTGAAATGCTCCGCCAGATGGCAGTACCCGTCACGATGACGACGAGCGTCGCGGCGAGCCCAATCCAGCCGGGCCGCCGTCGTGATCTCGGCGCGACGGGCGCTGTCGGAAGCGGCGTGAGAGAGGGTGCCGGTGGCTCGGGCGGGACAGATGCCGGGTCGGCCGCTATCGGGATGCGCGGGGCGGCCCGAATGCCAGCGATCAGCCGCTCGAGTTCCCCGTCCGGCGCGAGGCCGAGTTCCCCGGCCAGCAGGGCCCGGTAGGTCTCGGCGTGGCGGAGCGCGCTGGGGCGATCACCCAGGGCGAAGAGACTGGCCACGATGCCTCGCGCCCGGCGGCCGTCGAACGGATCGATGGCGGCCAGGCGGCGCCACCACCGTAGCGCCCCGGCATGATCGCCACGCGAGGTGGCCTCCGCGGCGAGGGCCTCGAGGGTGTCCCAATACCGCCGAGCCAGGCGGTCCCGCTCATCGTCGGCCCACCGCTCGAACTCCTCCGAGTCCCCTGCCAGGTGGAACCCGTCCAGGAACGGACCGGTGTAGACCTCGACAGCCGGCTCGAGTTCGCCGCGTGCCAGCAGCCGCTCGAAAACCACCCGATCGCAGGACACGACGCCCAGGTCCAGCTGCAACTCCCTGGATCCGAGGACCGTTTCCGGGCCCAGCTCGTGGCGGAGGATATAGACCACTTGTTTGAGGCTGTTGCGGGCGTCCTCCTGGTCACTCTCCGGCCAGAGCAGGGCCGCCAGTTTCTCCCGGGAGACCCCCCGCTCCTCGTGTGCCGCCAGCACCGCCAGCAGGGCCAGGCTCCGCCGCTGCGAGGCGCCCCCGACGACTGGTCGCCCGTCCCTGGTCAGGGCAACGCCACCTAACACCTTGAGCTGCAACGTCATGCGGAATTGACCAGGAGATAACCTCCGTCTGACGGTGGCCGGCTACTATCACCGACAATTACAGTCTCATTTTGCTCGCCGACAAGGGCCTCAGTACCGTGGCCTTGTGGACACGTTCGCGGTTGGAGGCAGTCCATGTACCCAACAATACCCGCCCCACACGATTTCGCTCTCTCTCATCGGCTTTGGTTTCACGCTGTGCTACCCAAAGGGGCCTTCATGCAGCGGCTGCTCCGTACCCTCTTGAACACAACGGGCTTCGCCGCCCTCCTGCTCGCCGCCGGCTGCAGCGAGAACCCGGCCACTCTTGAGACGGCCAGCAGCCGCGGCGACACGAACGGCACCGGCGTGATGACGAGCGGGCTCGGCCTCTCCTCCGTGATTCCCCCTACCGGCTCCTGGACATCGCTGCGTCCGATGCCGACGGCCCGCTACGGGCTGGCCTCCACCGCCCTCGACGGTCTGGTTTACGCGATCGGTGGTGCGTACCTCAATATTGGTTTCCAGGGGGTCGGGAGATGGGCGGTTGAAGCCGTTGAGGCATACGATCCAGCCACGGACACGTGGAGGACAATGGCCCCGTTGCCCCCCGGGGGTCGTGTCTACCCGAACGGCGCCACCGTGATTGGCGGCCGCATCTACCTGTCGGGCGGCGCGGGTCGCGACACCCCCTCCGCGGGCGAATACAATACGCTATTCATTTTCGATCCTGCCATCGGACCCCAGGGAACGTGGACCGTCGGCCCTCCGATGCCCCATGTCATGCTGGGGGGGACGAGCGGCGCGATCGACGATCAGCTGTACGTGCTGGCCGGTTGGGACAACGGGTATCGGAACTACTTCCTCCGGTACGACCCCGCAAACCTTGGCTGGACCGAGCTGACCGGATCTCCCTCTGGTCATACCTGGGGGGCGAGCGCGGTTATTGGCGGGAAGTTCTACGCGTCCGGAGGCGAAGGAAGCCTCACTCCGCTGGACATCTATGACCCGGCGAACAACTCGTGGACATCGAAGACGATGCCCGTCGGGTATCAGCATCACGCAGCTGTGGCGATAGGCAACATTCTGTACCTGGTGGGCGGAAACCAATTCATCAACGGAAACTACACCGGCGACAACGTCGTGATGGCGTACGATCCGCAGAGTGATTCGTGGACCACGCCCGCCCCGGTGCCGGCGGCGGGTGGCCCCTATGCCGGAAACGCCGGTACGTCTCTGACATTCTCCGGCAGTTCCAGCAACACGTTGTCACTTCTGCCCTCCTCCCTCGACCTTCCCGCCGCGGCGAGCGTCGCAGGCGCGCTCTACATCATGGGGGGAACCGTGCCCCCCCCCAGCACCGGAGCCCTCAGCACCCTGTTGGGGGTGAATCCACCCGGCACGGCCCCGCTGACGTACAGCTGGGATTTTGGGGATGGACAGCAAGGTACGGGTGTGAGTCCCGCGCACGTCTACGCTGCTCCAGGCAACTACACGATCACGCTGACCGTTGCGACGCCGGACGGACGCAGTGGCGGCACCACCGCCCAGGCGACGATCAACGCCTCACTGAACGTGGCTCCGGTCATCACCAGGATCACGCTGCCGGGGAATCCGGTGCCGCTCGGCACCTCCGTCGGCGTTACCGCGGACTTCACGGACGCCAACCAGCAGGACTCACACACCGGCACCCTGGCCTGGGACGACGGAACCAGCTCCATCGGTCAGGTCAGCGAGTCGAACGGGGCCGGGAGTGCTTCCGGCGCGCATTCCTACCCGGCGGCGGGGGTCTACACGCTGGGAGCGGCGGTTAGCGACGGCAGCCTGACCGGAACGCGCTCCAGCGAGCTCGACATCCCGTCCTACATTGTCGTGTACGATCCCTCCGCCGGCTTCGTGACCGGCGGCGGGTGGATCACCTCGCCGGCTGGTGCGTATCCGGCCAACCCCGCGCTCACCGGCAAGGCCAGCTTCGGCTTCGTCTCGAAATACAAGAAGGGCAAGACCATCCCCGAGGGGAACACCGAGTTCCAGTTCCACGAGGCGACCTTCAACTTCAGCAGTTCGACCTATGAGTGGCTCGTGCTTGCCGGCGCCAAGGCCCAGTACAAGGGCGTCGGGACCGTCAATGGAGGCGGGAGCTACGGCTTCCTGCTGACCGCCATCGATGGCGATCTCGCCGGTGGTGGGGGCGCCGACCGGTTCCGGATCAAGATCTGGGAGCAGGCGACCGGCGCGGTGGTCTACGACAACAAGATGGGTTCGCTCGAGGATTCGTCCGATGCAACCGTCCTCGGCGGCGGCAGCATCGTGATACACAAGTAGCCTGAGGTGGCCAGGGTGCCAGGGTGGTAGCACCCTGGCACCTGTCCCTCAGAACGCCGCGATCGCCTTCTTCGCCACCGGCACCAGCGCGGCCACATCCGTGGCCGTGCCGGCCGCTCCGGTCCAGTACTGCAGCTGCAGCAGCCGGCCCCCCTTGAGCATGTACATCGCCACCCCGAACGAGGTCTGGACGGCAAAGGCCTTGTCGCCCACGCCAGGTACATCGGTCACGGTAACCTCGCCTTCCTGACCGGCGGCCTGCCGGGCGCCCGCATAGGCCATCTCGGCGTTCGGCCCGGTGGCCGACATCTTGGCGGCGAGGAGCTTCTTGGGGCTGCCGGCAGCAGTCCAGCTGCAGGCGCCCGCGCTGGACTTGGCCGTGGTCGGCCCGCCCAGCAGCATGCTCAGGTCGAATGACTTGAGCAGCCCGCAGCTGTCCGACTGGGCCCGGAGCGGTTGGGCGGAGCAGAGCAGGGTGCCAAGGACGAGGCCGCCAACGAGCAGGGTCGGGATCTTCATGAGGATGTCTCCAAGGATGGGGCGGGGGGAACCGCAAATGGATCGGTGAGGTCCCTGGCCTCGCGGACGGCCTCGCGCATTGCCTGCAACTTCGGTGCGGCCACGTAGTACCGGCCGCGACGTTCTCCCTGCGCCACCAGGAACCCGTTCTCCACGGCAAGTTTCAGGTCCTTGCTGGCGACCTGATCGGAAACGTCGGCCGCCGTCCGATAGGTCGGATTCCGCACGCGAAGGCCCATCGCCGCGTCATGCAGTCCGAGGGCCATCCGATCCGGGAGCTGCAATCGCTTGAGCGCCTCCTCCATCATGTTCCAGAGCTTTTCGTACTCACGCGACCGCCGCAGCAGTGTGGTGGCTTGATGAAAGTGGGCGGTGAGACAGAACCGGATCCACGGCCGCGCATCCCGTTCAGGATGCCAGGCTCCGTGGCCGACGGTCCCGAGGACCTGGTAATACGCGGGCGTGTTCCTGCCGAGGTATTCCTCGATGCTCGAGAAGACGGGCGAGAGGGTGCCGGTTCGGGCGAGGACCAGGGTCTGCAGGCAGCGCCCCATGCGGCCATTGCCATCGCTGAACGGGTGGATCATCACGAAGTTGAGGTGGGCCATGGCCGCGCCGATGTGCGGATGCGGGCGGTCCTGGTCCGTCAGCGACGCGACCAGTGCATCGATCAACGCCGGCACCCGCTCGGCTGGAGGCCCTTCATACACGATCTGGCCACTGGCCTCGTTGCGGACGAAGACGATCCCCGGGCGCCACCGGCCGGGGTGCTTCGTCAAATCGTATTCGAGCATCATGTAGTGCAGGCTGCGGATCAGCTCGGGGGTGTACCGGAAATGGGGATCGTCGGCGAGCTGCATCACGTAGGTCATCGCCAGGCGATATCCGGTGATGGCCTTCCAGGTCCCGCCGGTGGCATCGAGCGGTTCCACTCCCTCCGCAGCCGCCATCGCATCTTCGACCGAGACGTGGTACCCCTCGATGCTGTTCGACCCCTGAATGGCCCGCGCGAAGGTGTTCCTCCGCAGCAAACCCTGCCAGCGCGTCGGGGCATGGCCGATCAGGTAGCTGAGCTGGGCTTTCAGCTGGTCGATTCTCGCCAGGACGGCCAACTCGCGGCCATCCAATGCAGGCGCCTGAAAGAGCGACATGGCGGCATCCTTTGTTGATGTTCTGGATATAGATATTAACTATACTACCAATAGCTGTCAACCATATAACCATACTCCCAAGGCACAGATTGCGGGAACCCGAAGCGCCGCTCTATGATTGCTGCGCGCGCCGCGGCCACCGATCCTTGACCCAGGTCTCGCCATGCAGCAGGTACAGGTCGGCATCTTCCTCTTCGACGAAGTCGAGGTCCTCGATTTCGCCGGACCGTACGAGGTCTTCTCCCGGACCCGCCTGACTCCCGGCGTCGAGTCCCGCCGCTCCGACGAGACCGCGCCCTTCAAGGTCTTCACCGTCGCGGCCGAGTCGCGCACCATCACCGCCACCGGCGGGCTCCGCGTCATCCCCGACTACGACTTCGCGGCCGCCCCGCCCATCGACCTGCTGGTGGTGCCCGGCGGATTCGGGACCCGGGCGCTGCTCCACGACGCCCCCGTGCTCGACTGGATCCGCCGCACCGCCGCCGGCGCCGTCCGCGTCACCTCGGTCTGCAGCGGCGCCCTGCTGCTGGCCCAGGCCGGCCTGCTGGCCGGCCGCCGCGCCACCACCCACTGGGGCGCGCTGGATCTCCTGGCCAGTCTCGACCCGACCATCCGGGTCGAGGCCAACGTCCGGCTGGTGGACGACGGCATTACCACCTCGGCCGGCGTCTCGGCCGGGATCGACATGGCGCTGGCGGTGGTGGAGGTGATGCAGGGCCGGGTGGTCGCCGACGACACCGCCCGATATATGGAGTACGACCGCCGCCTCCCGCCCACCGCCCGATGAGCACCCTCTCCGCCATCCTGCTGCTGCTGCTGGTGATGGACCCGCTCGGGAACATCCCCTTCTTCGTGGCGGCCCTGGGTCCGGTGGACCCGGCGCGCCGAGCCAGGGTCGTCGCCCGGGAGCTGCTGATCGCCTACGGGGTGATGGTCCTGTTTCTCTTCCTGGGCCGCCCGCTGCTCGAGGTGCTGGCCATCTCCGGCCCGGCCCTGACCATCGCCGGCGGGGTGATCCTCTTCCTGATCGCGCTCCGGATGGTCTTTCCGCCGGCAGCCGGCGTGCCGGCTGAGACGCTGGCGGGGGAGCCGTTCATCGTGCCGCTGGCCATTCCCTATGTGGCCGGACCGTCCATCCTGGCCACCGAGATCCTGCTGATGAACCGGGAGCCGACCCGCTGGGGCACCTGGTGGGTGGCGCTGACGGCGGCCTGGCTGGTGACGGCGATACTGCTGATGCTGGGGAGCCGGCTCGGCGCCGTGCTGGGGGCGCGCGGGATGATCGCGATCGAGCGGCTGATGGGGATGATCCTGGTGGCGGTGGCGGTGCAGATGTTCCTGTCGGGGGTGACGGAGTTCCGGATGTGAAGGCGATCGCCTTCACCATATATCAAAGGAGACCTGTCTCATGGATCGCAAAGCGGAAGCCCGCTGGGCCGGTGACCTGAAGGCCGGCCGCGGCAACGTCAAACTGGGCAGCGGGGCCTTCGAGGGCGCCTATTCCTTCGTCAGCCGTTTCGAGGATGGCCCGGGCACCAATCCCGAGGAGCTGCTGGGCGCGGCCCACGCCGGCTGCTTCTCGATGGCGCTGGCGCATGCCCTGGCGACGGCCGGCCATCCGGCCACCAGCATCACCACCACGGCCACGGTGCACCTGACCAAGGGCGCGACCGGGTTCGCGATCAGCGGGATCGACCTGGTCACCCGCGGGGTGGTGCCGGAGGTGTCGGCGGAGACGTTCCAGCGGATGGCCGAGGACACCAAGCTCAACTGCATCGTGTCCCGGGCGCTGGCCTCGGTGCCGATGAAGCTCGACGCCCAGCTGGTGAGCGGCTGAACGCTGCGGCACCATGATGGTGTGGTGTCCGTGCGGCACAATGAGGGCCGTGCGGGTCAGCGCTGACCAATCACGAGCGAATCAATCCCCTTTCCCGAATACCGCCGCAACCGGCCATCTGGGCCGAGTTGACGGCAATGTGGCCACCTGTGTCAGAGAGGTGGCAACGTGCCGTCGACGTAGACTCATTGCCACGGAGGACGCGCATCGGGAACCGAACTCTCCTGCGCTGGGCTGATCTGTGGCCTTGGCCGGCGGTATCTGCCGATGATTCGTTAGAACGTCACCGAAGTGTTTGTCGAAACGCCGCCCACACAGCAAGACCTGCCTCATCGTGAACATCACCGGTGAGTAGGATACTCACCAACGCTCGTAATCGAACCGTCTCGAATCTCGGCGTCCACTCTCTTCCAGCACCGTTGGGGAAGCGGACCATGAACGGCACCGTGGTCCCGGGAGGGATGCCATCGATCGAACCACCGCGCCAGGAGTGGTCTGAGGTCACGACAAACACTGTCTGCTCCTGGAGCCCCGACTGCTGGGTGGCGGCCAGAATCCGTGAGAGGACATGATCCGCCAGTGCTAGGTTGTCGAAGTAGCCTGAGGTATGGAACTGAGTCCACGTAAAGCGGCCGTGCTGCTCGTCCCAGACGGGCGGGAAGTGCGGCAGGGGTAGGTGTACGAAGACCAGCCGCAACGCCGAGTCAGAGGCCGCGCGAAGCGCGGCGTCCTCGAGATATCGGATCCGGTCCTCCTGCGCCGCACGGTTGCTGATGCCGATCAGCAGGAGGGCAGAGAGCTGCCGCAGCACGGCGCGAGGCAGTCCTATCCGTCCGTCGAGGACACCACCACGGGAGTTGGGACGCCATGTGCAGTGCTCGAGCAACCGGGCAAAGGCCAAACCGCAATACGGAACGTGGTAGCCTACCACTGCGCTTCGGGCACCGAGCAGGGTGGCATCGTCGAACATGCCGGGCTCGACGTTGATGTCGAGCGGGATACTATCACCGACCACCCGCGCCAGATACTCACCGGGCTTCCCTGCAATCGCGGAGTCCACTTCTCGGCCGATGAGGTATGATGGAATCGCCGACCTGGTGGACCGCGCCGGCGCGTGCGCGTCCATTGCGAAGAAGGCGTGGCGTCTGAGGCTGTCGAACGCGGGCAGGCGGAGTGAGGCAGGCCGGGAGGGGAACGCATAGTTGAAGTCCATCTCGTCGAACACCAGGACCACTACGCGCACTCCAGGGCGCGGCCTCGTGAGCCCTAAGGACGGCACAGTATGATCGAGCGTTGCGAAGTCTGCGGTCAAGGCGACCAGGCCCGCCCGGCCAGCGGTCACGAGTAGAAAAGGTGATAGCAACAACAAGAGTAAGTAGAAGCCGTGCGCTAGCCGGCGGTGCCAACGCAGCGAGAGCAGCACCAGCAGCAACCCGGCTACAGGGAGGAACCAGCTGTCATGCTGAGGCAGCAGCACGGCCGGCGGAACCAGGTTCAGGATGAGAAGGCTGCTACTGAGCAGGAATAGGTCACTGACGACGCGTACAACCCTCGATGGTGCCGGTCCCATGGCCGTTGCGAGCAGAGCACCCGTCAAGAAGGCCAGTGCGCAAACCGCCACCGCCGCCAGGCATGCCTCCGCCGTCGGTCGATACCAGAGTGTCGCCGATCGCACGGGGTCGAGAATCATCTTCCAGGAATCGAACATCGCCACGTTCAGCAGCGAGGCGGCGGCCAATCCGGAGAGCACCGCCCGTTTCAGGTCCGAACGCGTCACGCCGTCGCTAACTTTCGGAGCACGAGGACGACGCGACCCTGTTCACCGACCGGGTGGCGGCTTTCGAGGGTGAAGTGACGCGCCGCTTCCGCTTCGAATGCGCCAAGGCTCCAGCGCTCAGGAGGAACGGGCCGGCCGGCTGCCAGGCGGGTGCACCATGGGTCCTCGGCGGGGACGAACTCTGCGATCAGTAGATCTGTCGAGAGGGTCGCCATGAGGTCCACGACCGCTGCCAGCGGCAGCCCGTCGCCGACAACGAGGTGATGCAACACAGCGAGACAGAGCACGCAATCGAAGTACCCCGTCGCTCGGTCGAGAAACGATGGTCGCTCGGTGTTCCGCCACCCTGTGGCGGGTGTCGGATCGGCGAGATCTACAACGAGCGGCAGTACGCGCACTGATTCAGGTTTCTGGCGCCGGAACGACTGATCCACCACGGCCTGATCGCGATCGATCGCCACGACCTCGGCGCCGGTAGCGGCTGCCAGCTCGGAGAACGCACCGTCGTTCGCGCCGACGTCCAGCAGGCGCGTCGGCCGGTGGGTGCGCAGGATGCTCTCAACGAGTTCGAACCGCGCGGCGTGGTAGACGGCCGCATGAACTGCCGGATCGCGGTAGGCGGTCCATGCCGAGCGACGTGGTGCTAGTTCCTGGCTGTCGAGCGCCTTGCGCAGGTTCGCCAGAAGCCTGCGCAGCACGAACTTCGCGCGTCGCGCGTCCACGACTGGCTGAACGGGGAACACCCCCCCCCTGTGTATCCGGCTGAACAACACCGGACCCGTGACAGCGCCAAAGACACCGGATCTCATTCGGCTGCGCCATCCGAGCGCGTCGAACAGTTCCTCTGGCGTCAAGCCGTCGCGCCCGCCGGTGAAGGTGCGACGCATCGACCACCCCAGGTGGCGACCGGCGATCGGCGGTAGCACGAAGGTCCTGATGAACTGTCCGTACGGCAACCAAATCGGGCTGTGCGGGTCGCGATCCTCGATGGACAGCGCGTCCACGAAGATTGGCCGTTTGCCGATGAACAGCACGTTCAGCGGCGTCGCGTCCTTGAGGCTGCGGTGCTCATCCAGCAGGTCGTCGGCAAGATCGAGCGTCAGCAGCCCGGCCGCGCGCAGCATGGCGGGAGACCACTCGCTCGGGTAGGATGGGAAGCCGACGGTCTCATGTTCGAGGACCGTGGTGACGGTGCCGGCGAAAGTGGCGGTCAGGTCGGGCCAGTCGCCACGTGGCACTTCGCGCGTTTGCACGAAACGCTGCTCCGCCTGCCACCGCGCGACGGTGGGGGACTCCAGACAGGCGCGCGCATGGGCCAATCCATCCGGATGCACCACCCGGAGCACCCTCCCCTGAACGCGCAGCAGTCTGCCCGCTGGATCGCGAAGCGACAGCGGGGTACCTGTCACGCGGTCGGCTCGTCGGGTCCCTTGTTGCGCTTGGAGAAGAAGCGGCGGTACAGCGTCGACAGGGTGTTCCGCAGGGTATAGCCTAGCCCCGCCAAACCGACAAGCAGGAGCTGCCAGACCAGGGAGGAGCTGCCGGGGTCGATGTATTGCACTATGTCCCCTTGCGCTTCGTCAGGCGCCGTCCTGAGCAGGACCGCCGCGCTGTCGTTCTAGACGGCCGAAACACCGAGGATATTGCTGCAGAAGCCATGGGATCGCGGCAATCTCCTCGTGCGGTGCTGGAACCCTTCCTGCTCCGCGCCCTGACGAGAAGTGAAGA
>Ga0315283_10003215_pt1 | contig 13879 bp, 6 predicted proteins | sample YL17G09_0_MG_FD_204541 | JGI IMG/M metagenome (GOLD analysis project Ga0315283, IMG submission 204541) | Sediment microbial communities from Yellowstone Lake, YNP, Wyoming, USA - YL17G09_0 | ecosystem: Environmental > Aquatic > Freshwater > Lake > Sediment | place: USA: Wyoming | collected... | reverse complement strand
TTAAGGAATCAGGAAGAGGAATTTGAAAAAAGAACGGCAATAGCATTAGACCTCCTGCATGCAGCGCCTGTTACCGGAGGGACATACAATATTGTGCTCAATCAGGATCTCGCAGGTGTGTTTACCCATGAGGCATTCGGCCATTTCTCAGAGGCTGATCTTATAGAAGATTCTACCATGAGGGAGAGAATGCAGACCGGAGCTCATCTTGGAAACGAAGCGCTCAATATCATCGATGACCCTGCAATGCCCGGACAGCTTGGTTTCTACTGTTACGATGATGAAGGTGTAAAAGCAAGGCCGGTATCGCTTATGAAGCAGGGCGTACTTGTTGGACGGCTGCATTCGAGGCGGACAGCAGCAGCCTTTGGAGAAGGATTAACCGGCCACTGTGTTGCTGAAGATTATCGTTATGCTCCAATTGTGAGGATGGGCAATATTTTTATTGAACCCAGTGAAAAGACCCTTGAAGGCCTTCTCGCAATGCTTGGTGACGGATTATACATCCTTGACAGTAAAGGTGGCCAGACAAGCGGAGAGAATTTTACCTTTGGCGCACAGTATGGTTATGTAATAAAAGAAGGAAAAATCAGAAACATGATCCGTGATATCAATATCACCGGAAATCTCTATCATACTCTGAAAAATATCACTGCGGTCGGAAATGATCTTGTTTTGAGCAAGACAGGAGGGTGCGGCAAAGGGCAACTGAATATCCGTTCCTGTCACGGAGCCCCTCATATCCTGATCAACAATGTAGTTGTGGGAGGAATCTAATGGAGCAGTTACTGGAAATGGCGGGGAAGGTTAGTGACAAAGCCGAAATATACTCTGTTGATGCCAGGGGAGACAGTGTTTCATTTGAAAATGCACACCTGAAGGATATCGACAGCAGTATTCAATCCGGGGTCAGCCTGAGGATCATGAAGAATGGCATATTAGGTTTTGCATATACAAAAAACCTTGCTAACAGGGAAGGACTTATACAGAATGCCCTTGATTCTCTCAAAGGAGGAGTAGAGGGATTATTCGAATTGCCTCTCACAAAAAATGTGCCTTCCCTTAACACATATGACCCTTCGGCAGAAACCCTGTCAAATTCGGCAATGGTGGAAGAATGCAGCAGGGTATGTGAGATCCTGTCTCAGAAGACAAAAGGACAGATCAACATTTCAGCATCCCGTTCGACAGGCAGCATAAGGATTATAAACAGTTCCGGAACAGACCTGTCATGGAAGTCCTCTGCGTATTATTTAAGTCCGCATATCCTCTATCCTTATTCTTCAGCTTCTTTGCACCGTATTCTTAAGTCAAAAGGATTTGTAAAGGCCGCAGATGAATATCTGAATTTCCTTTCTGAAACATATGATCAGTCATTGAAGGAAGTGAGTCCTGAAGGAAGAAATCTGAAGGTGCTTTTTTTACCTGAGACCGCGTATGTATTGATGTGGAGGCTTCAGACCGCAACAAGCGGCTTGAGCATTTACCAGAATATTTCTCCTCTAACTCAAAAAATCGGCGAAAAGATATTTGACGAAAGGCTCTCCATATATAGCGACCCGCTGAACGATACCCTTCCCCATGCAAGGGCATTTGATGATGAAGGAACTCCGTGCAGCCTTTTCCCCATTATCGAAAAAGGCGTGCTGAAGAATTTTTATTATGACCTTTACTTTGCCCTGAAACTGAAAACCTCTCCGACCGGGCATGGATTCAAAGGTTCAATATCATCGAAACCGGCCCCATCCCTTACTCACCTCTGTGTAGCGCCAGGGAATAAATCTTTTTCTGAACTTTTAAAGTCCATCGACCACGGAATAATCATTGCAGGCGCTTTGGGAGCGCACAGCGGCAACATTCCGAATGGAGATTTTTCGATAGGCGTTGCCCCGGCGCTCTATGTTGAAAAGGGGGCAATAGCCGGACATGTGAAAGATGTCATGGTTGCAGGAAATATCTATGATACACTGAAAAAAGTTGCTGAGATAGAAGATACTGTTTATCCTTCTCACGGAGGGAATTTCCCGGCAATACTGTTTGATAATATCAATGTAACACTGAAAAAGTAGTGACCGTAAACTTTCCGCCTCGGCGGATCGCCTGCGGCGATAGTTTGCGCAGAATATACGCAGGCTGTAGTCATAATAGATGTCGATCATCAAGTCTGCCTCCGCAGCCTTTCTCTTCTTCCTGGTCCTCTTCCTCAACAATCAGGAGCGTCAGGCCGCAATCTGAGCACTCAGTGTCATCGGCTCCCACAGGGGAACCGCACGCTGGGCACTTACCCTGTTTGGCCAGTTCGTGAGAAGCCCGGAGTTCCGGATGGATTTCCCTGAAGTATTCCGCAACGCGCTCCCGTGCTCTTTCAAGGTCCTCCTTAGACACGATCAGCCGGAATTTATCACGGCAATGGCCCTTGTTGCAGCCGGCCTCGGAAGTGATTGTGCAGGGAATGCCGGAATCGATGAGGACGTTGTAGAGTTCACCCAACCACTTCAGATCGCCCTCCCTGACTACGGCTAAGTTTTCAATGGCCTTCGCCGCCAGCTGTTTCTTTTCCTCCTGCGCCCTTTTATGCTCCTCATGCAAGAGGAGGACCGCGCCACAATCAGCGCATTTCTCGATATGCGGCAGATACTCAACTTCGCAATGAGGACATATCTTATTTCGGTTCACTCTATTATATTAGCAGAGCTTGGGACAAATTAGAGATAGGAGAATGTTATGGGTCTTGTACACTGGACGGAATAAAGATATGTTAAATGCACGATGCAGGACTTAACCCTATAATGGTTGTGCCCCTTAACTGAAGGCTCCTGTATACACAGGAAGGAATCTGGAAAAGAGGAGTCCCGGCGCCGCCTACTTTTTCGTAAATAAGAGAGACCTCTGCACCATCAAGTCCTCACAGTTATACGCAAAAGCATCAGTTTCTGATATCTATTCAATTCCCATTCAAGCAAATAAAGCGAGAAAGATCATTGGCGTTTCTTTCGATTTGAATGACACATGGTCAAATATTGGGAAGGTATTTAATTCGGGAGGAAATATTCCTTTTTATGTCGATGTCCCGATAGGGAGTGAAATATTTATAAAGTTTATTTGCTTCTACGTGAAACCATAAAATTGTTTGCATTCATAAGGCAATTTGGTAGTTTAACTTATCATTTTTTTATATAGACAGAAAATGAAAGGTCAACCGGGAATAAACATTAGGGAGGAATATTCGTCATTGCGCAGTATTTATGTGAAGCGACCATTTTAACCTGATCAACCAATTCGGAGCCTTCCTTCAGCTAATGCGCACACGCATGTTCTTCAATAAGTATGGAGCATACCTATAAATTCGCATCTTTGATAATTTGGGGAACACATCAACTCCCGCCTTAGAAAGCAAAGGACATCCATTGGTAACGATAATAATTTATCGATAAATCTACTTAATGCGTAGAACTTATTTTATCGATTTTCGGACAACGTGAATCGCCCTTCAATCACTTAACCTAATTATCCATCGCTCCCTCGGCAATCCACTGCCTGAGTGCTTTGTAATCGGCATCCGCTGGTGACCAGAAGGCGCCTCCGCCATGAATTACATTTTCGCTTTTCTGCTTTTTCGTTTTTGAAAGCATAGAGCTTGAATCAGGATTGTTCCTGTATCCGGTCGTCATGTCCTTTATTCCTCTTTTGGTCCATATTGTACCACTTACCGTAACTGAAGAGCCTTCATATGATGTGAGATCAAGTGACTTACTGTAATCTATTTTTGTTAGCGGATTCCCTTCAAAATCGGATTGGGTCACGATCCTTGTCCAGGTCTCGCCTGGTATGTGGCAGGGTGCACATTTGTTTCTGAGTATAGGCAATATATGCTTTTTATAGCTGAGTCGTGATGGCGGATAAGATGGGAGCGTGCTCTTTCCAGTACCCCACAAAGCTCCTCTGCTTCCCATGGGGGCATGGTGCATACTGCAACTCATCCTTGAATTTGGATCGGTTGCTCCACCAACAGGAGCAATTGTTACCATAGGCCTGATATGGTCACCGTATTTGACCCATGCTTTATATTGCCAACTTCTTGTATCATTGGGGTCTGCTGGATGAAATCCCATCTCATCGATATGATAAAGCGGATGTGTTGTACCCCCATGACTTGCAACTGCATAGGGATTGCTGGCAATCGGTGCATTTGTCCAGAAATTCCCAACCTCGTTGCTGGTCATGCTTATCACATTGCCGGTAATATCCTGCAATATAATCTCTCCGCCCTTCAGAGGTTTTCTTCCCGCCCTGTCTTCATAAACAGTGCCTGACATTGTAAATACTACTGGGGCTTTTCCATTAAGCTTATGGCAGGCGCCGCACTCCTCACCTGCATTGTGTGTCCCCTTTCCCGAACCTTTGTCCTTGCCCGGGATATGCCCGGACGGAGCCGGCTGCAGTTTGCGGCCGTCAGAAGAAAAATTCGATGAATCGTACCCTGCTGCAAAGATGCCGGGTGTAAGGCATAAAATTAAGACTATGAATATTAATAAGCTTTTAAACATCTGAATAGGCCTCCCTCTTTTTTAAATAACAGCATTTATTAAAATTGGGTTAAGGGCATTCGTCGCCTGATCCTGTTGAACCGCCGCTATCTCCACCCGGAACAACCTGACCTGTTGAAATATCCACCATAGAAACCCATCCTGTATCCATCTCTGTCCTCGGCGCTCCTATCAACAATTCGCCATGTTCAGAACCCGCAAGAGATGTTCCATATCCCTGGTCCCTCGCAGCTCCCTCGAATACTGTCGAGTTTGAGAGTGTTGAGGAACTGCTTATATCTTCTCCCTTAAAAAAATAGACTTTGCCGGACAGATGCCTAAAAGAGTCCAGATCGTTCATCGGAGCGCCTACAGCAAAACCGTTATTCTGTCCGTTCTCTATGTTACCGACAACAGCGATTGAAGCACCGAACCTGTCAAAAAGGGCTCCTCCATCAATACGGACTATCAGATCGGCAGATGGAGTATCCACATTCACCGTCCTTTTTCCTGAGCCCCCCTTTACTACATAAATGCTGCCTCTATCTCGGGTTCCATTAACTACAGCGTTCGGAGCACCGATTACAATGTTTAAATCTTCTGTTACGGCAATCGACTTGCCGAATCCTGAGCTCGCGCTTTTAATCGTAACGTCAGGAGAATCTATTGATGGATTAAAATCTTGTGCACCATAATAACAAAGCACCTTACCGCCGGCTGAAATGCACAGATCAGAAATATTGTCGCCGTTTATATCTCCTGTGGCTGCACTCCAGCCAAGCCCCTTGCTTACTGAAGAAGCATAAAGGGCAGCTTTATTGATAAAGTCAGGTGCAAAATAGACATATACTGCGCCTCCCTGATAAATCGCTGGATCATTCGTGTTAAATGGAGCCCCCACGATCAGGTCTTTCATACCGTCACCGTTCAGGTCACCTGCCGAGATGGAGATTCCAAACTTGTCCATCGGGCCCTCTCCGGAAAGCTTCGCGATAATCTTTCCGCGCCCTTCATCATAGTTAGAGTTTCTGCCGCCTTTGTAGATAGTAACACTCCCGCTTAAAGATACGTCTGCACCATCACCATTGATAGCTCCTACCGCAAAATCTTCCTTTCCGTCTCTATCGACGTCACCTAAATTGACAAATGTGAACCCGTAATTATCGTCTCCCTTCATAATCATGAAAGGTGACATGGAAAACCCTCCATCAGCAGATCCTTTGTATGCAAGCACAGCGCCTGTGTTCGATGATGAAGAAGCATAAGGCGCTCCAAGTATCTTGTCAGCGATGCCATCTCCGTCAACATCCACAAATCCCACTGATTGGCCCTGCCTGCTCCCTGTGAGCGTAAACCCTTTTAAGATTTTGTTTCCGGAGTTATCTGTATAACCGGAAGAAATAACACAAAATGACAGAATGAATGTACAAAAGATAATTCTTTTTATCATCTGAACTACCCCCTTAAACAAAATATACCGGGGAGGGAGCAATCCCTCCCCGGGTTAGAGTAACGAAGCCCGAACTTATGGCGTAGTAACGCTGGCAGTGTTCGACCATCCAGATTGGGTCGTGTTGTCGAAAGCATGCACTCTGTAGTAGAAGATCGTGCCGCGCGCTACGTCCTGTGTTAACGTGGTGACGTTGGGTCCAACAGTGACGTTCACTACGCCACTCGTAAAGGTGGCGTTATAGGCCCGCTGGATCAGGAAGCCCGTCTCGTTGTTTGTGGCGGGGTCCACCCAGTTCAGAGTGACGGTAGCTGTCTTCTTGTTCTTCAGAACCGCGCTCGCCGTCAGGCCGGTAGGAGCGACTAGCGTGGGAGCCGGTGGTTGTGCACCCGGCAGTGAGGTGAGCGTCAGAGTAGGCCATCCGCCGCCCGCTGGAATCTGATTGAACGCGGGGTTAGAGTAGTCCCAGGTATCTCCCACCACGTTGATTGCATACACCTGGTAGTAGTAGGTATTTCTGGTCCTGTCCACGTAGGTCCTCGTTCCAAGCCCCGGTCCAACAATCAGCCGATCGGACGGAACCGTCGCCAGGATGCTCCACGGGCCGGTTGGGCTGGAGGAGCGCCGGATGACGAACGCAGTCTCGTTCTTCGAATTGTCAATCCAGGTTATGGTATACCTCCGATTGTTTCCGGTTCCAGAGGCAACTGCACTTATAAAGGTTGGGGCCGCTGGAGGGATGCCGACGACCTGCGAGTGCATCATGTCCATCTCCTCGTGGCTCAGAATATGGCAGTGGTATACATACTCCCAGCCGAAGTTGACGAAATGGTTCACGATATCAACCGGTTCGCCGTCCGGGTTGAAGGCCAGTAAGGGCAGACCGAGCGCCTCGCGCTGTGTCGTGTTTGCGCCATGAAGGAAAGCGCCTTCAGGCATGGACGGATCGAGCAGGCGGATGCTGTTGGGCAGGCCGTTCCAGGCGGACGGGATGTGCGGGATGATAGGTCTCAGGGCGACGATAGTGTCTTCCAGCGGGCTGACACGCAGGGTATCCTTCCAGCCGAGTTCATTGGCGTCAGGCTTGCGGATGATTCCGTCCCAGCCTACACGGTTGAGCAACTGTACCTCGTACAGATGCCAATGAATCGGATGTGTATCCACACCGTTATGGGTAATTTTCCATATCTGTGTGCCGTCGTCAGCCGAGGCAATAGGAGTGATGTCCAGACTGGTATCTGTCCCACCCACTTCGACGCCATCGATGACCTCGTCCGGTGGGTAGGTGTACGGGTGCAGGACCATGTTCTGAATGCCGGCCTGGGCGTTCGGAACTTCCACCCCCAGGAAGCCGCTCATGCGCCCGTATTCGAGCTCGAACGCTTCGCCCATCTCATCCTGGATCATCTTGGGCTTCAGATTGATGGTGAGCTGAGCGCCTAAAATGGTATTGAATGTCAATGAGGTGTCATAGATCTGCACCAGACCTTCATTTCCTGTGAATGCGGTGCCGTAGGCCGAGTTGTAGGCGCCCTGTCCTACGATAATCGGGTTCTGACCTTTCTCGAATGCGCCGGCGGGTTGGCCGTTAACATCCAGGTGGTGCGCGAAAGCAGCCTCGAGCGCGGCAACATCATAGCCAGGCCCGGTACCGGGATTTACCTTGATCTGCAAGATGGTGCGGGTGTTGGGACCATATCCGGGCAGTGTCGAAGGTGCACCGCCAGTGTCTCTCAAGTCCGGATTGCCGGTGTAGTAGTCATAGCGCGGGTCTCGCGCCGGGAATGCCGCCGGTGCATCGTTGTACAGGATGAGCGTCTGTCCACCGAAGTTCGAAAAATCTACGATCACATCTGCACGCTCAGCAGGGCCGAGTAGCAGAGAATGTTGGTCGACATTGCCGGCGTTGAACACGGTAGGATCGGTCACCCAAGTGGTTACATGTGCCGGGATAACGACCGGCGCAGGCAGAAATCCACCCTCAGTACCGAACTGTATCCAGTCCGGCCCTTCCATACCTGCCAGCGGAGTCGGGAAAACGCCTGCAGGATCAAGGAGAGCTGCTGCCACTTCGGCAGGGTTCAGAGCGACCTCTGTGCACGCAACCCCTGTGCTCTCCGGCACAGGGTTGGCGTTGGCTGTATCGCAAAGGACTCCGTTTGCGTCGACGGCTTTGTAGAACGACAGATTAAAGAAGCGGTCGTTAGCAGCGCTCAGGATACGGAAACGGTAGGGCTTCGGGTCAACAGTAATAGTTGGGTAAGCCGTTCCGTTGACAATAGGCGTATCGTTGAAAGATTCCATTCCCATTGAGAGATAAGGAACGCCAGGCATATATTGAGGCTCGCACCACTGGAGATCGGGGTTACAGTTTGCGTCGTAGTATGGATTAAGAATCGGTCCGTAATCAATGTTATTGGTGGGCGGCCAGAACCATGGGCCATAGGCCCAACGGCCGTATTGATTGACTCCGGACGCGTCGCCCGGATTCTGCGCCGGCGAGTAGACGTGTGGCAACCAAAGGTCGCCCTCGTCGCCCCAGCGTGCGATGTCCCAGGTCTCGTCCTGCAGGGCGAGTTGTGTAATGTTAGGCACAAAGGTCTTATCCTGGATGACCAGCGGGATGGTGTTAACCAGATCAAGCGGGCTGGGAATGAGTCCCGCACCGACCAGATCCATCTCGGCTTGGTCAGCTATGATGTAGCCAGCGGCCTCACCAGCGTAAACGTTCAGGCGGGTGATACCCCAGGCATGGTCATGGTAGAACATCAGCCGGGCGCTTTGCTGGTTGGTGTAGAAGAACGTCTGGCAGCCATCGTCTGCATTTTGATTGCATATGGTCATGTCAGGAACGTCCACTACGCTGACGCCCTTCGGGTATTCGGCATTTCCCCCGGCAGGTGTGATCCACTGGTGGGGAGTGCCGTCGCTGATCCAGGGCGAGATGCCGCCGTGCAGGTGCAGAGTAGCGCGGTTCTCGGCAAAGCAGTGACCCATTGCAACCATATCAGCCTTCATAGGATCGCTGCACATCGGATTTTGCGGATCAACCATATCCGGATTCGCCATCATCCACTCATGGCCGTTTGCGGTCATTCCTGAGCCCATGACGGTGGTGTCAACCGGGATGAACAGATTCCCTTCCGCACCGTCCGGCAGCAGGTTGCGGAACACAATACTAACCGGTGTATCTTTCATGGTGACGATGGCCGGCCCCAGGTAGCTGGGAGCGGTCACACCGCAGTAGCCGGTTGGTTGCGTACCGCCGCCGCGCAGCACGTTCGATAGAGGGACGGCTCCTGGACTGCTGCAGGGCGTGAGTTGTACATAGCCGCGCAGCAGGGTCGGGTTCACCAGGTCAGAATGCATCTGCCGTTCGTATTGCACCAGGCCGATCTCGTATGTAGGGTACTCTGGCCAGCGTGTGTCGGCAGCCGCGACCGGGATATCCGGCCCAAACAACGGAAGCGGATCCACAAACTTGCGGATGCCACCGGTGATCACGGTATTCTGACCCGATAGGTCGAGCACCTGCGCACCAAAGGAATAGGTGCGATCCTGGGAGTAGATCGGAAACTCTGCACTGCCGAGTGTGATGATCGAATCCTGCAAAGGTGGATTTGGAGCTGGGTAGCTGAGTATATCCGAGCCTAAGCCCGTATCGACTGGGATGCCCTGACCGTAGAAAGCGAGCACGTCACCTGCCTGGACCGCCAGGTTCGCCACGCCAAACGTAGCGATCTCGCTGACTGCGGGATCGGCCAGCGCCGGCGCGGTGAGCAGACCGCTATCGAAGATGACTGTATACTCGTTGGCATTACCGGTCGGCCGCAGCAAGTAAGCGTGGAACACGTTGCCGGCCGAAGGGAAAGGACTCCCGCCCGGGGTCGCCTGGTTCCAGGTCTGGAACGATTGGATTATCCCAACAGGCAGCGCGGTTGGCAGGACCACGAAAACCGGCGCCGACTCGCCGACGCCTACAGGAAAGTCCGAGGCGTATGCCCGATCTTGCAACGGATTACCAACAGAAATGACAGCGCCGCTGACTGTCGGCAGCGGGCTGTTGGCGTAGTTCGGATGGCTGAAGTAGTGCGTCGCCCCGTTGATCAACGCCATCGGCTGTGCCTGCAGCATCAACGGGTTGAGCACTCCCTTTTGAAGCGCCAGGGCCGCCACTTCCTTCCTGTCTGCGGGTGTTATTTCCCCGTTGTATTTCAAAACCTTGTCTAACTTGGTCTTCGCCTGAGCAATGCTACTGTCAAAACCCCAGGAAAGGGCAACCACGGCCAACAGCAACGCCATAATGCTTATGAATCTTCTCTTTTTCATAAATCAATTCCTCCTGATTAAACTTCCTTCAAATTTCTGAATCTTTGTGGTTGTCATCCTTCATGCGACAACACTTCAGCCTATGTCTAACACCGCATTCATATTTTTTGCTGTCACCTCCCTTTTCAGAAAAAGATTTCGTGATGATTGTTTCAACACAGTCATTTCCTTAGTCCATCCGCAATTCATATTTATGTTTTACCTCTTACTGAAGAGAAAAGGTATAGGCAGAACTCTCTTTTTTTTGTAGGAAGGGGGGTTTTTTTCTTGTAGGAATTTATCCTACGCAGGTAGGGGGTCTTAAGAATTTGTCAAAAATATTAATATGCTCTTGGAAGCGCTTTATAGGATTTGATTCATTTGTTTGAACCGAAACAATAGATAACAAAAAGACAATTTTTCAAAACATTTTGTCTTTACATATGAAACTCTACAATGGCAACGTCAGGGTCAGGTCTACACAGCCTGTTGAAAAAGTCTTTTTTCTGTCATTGCGAGCGAAGCGCGACAATCTCGCCTTTAATAAAATCAATGGGTTAGAGATTGCTTCGTCGCAGAAACTGCTCCTCGCAATGACATGCGATAGGTTTTTCAACAGCCTGTACACATTTGACAAGATAATAATGCTTCTAATTCTTTCCACCTATCCCATTAAGAAAGCGACAAGAGGTCACATCTTAAATCTTTGCATTCCTATTGTCGCAAAAATGGTAACTGGTAGTTCATCAGAAGCAGCCATATCCCTCTGCAATTTATAAATATAATGCTACTAATAAATAGCGGGGCTGTCAATTGGAATTTTGGAGGGAATTGAAGATTTCTCACATATATTTTTTAATCTCCCTTTGATTCTGAGCTCTGCCGCTGATTTACAAAGGAAATTTTCAGAATTCATAAAGAGACTTATCGTACATACTTCAAGTTAAAAATTTACCTTTACGTCTGGATTGACCGTGAACGAACACCTTGTAACATTAATGTTACGTTTTGTAGGATACGGCAATCCTTAAAGCTTTACCGAATAAGAATCATGCGGCAATTGACTGCGAATAGCAGGCTGGGAAAATATACGCGCCTATCTCTCAAAAGAAAATAAAGAAAGGAGAAACCTACCGATTAGCTGTTAGGGGTTGACAATCTACATAGCAGGTGTTAGAAACGTTTTTGTCTTTTGGGGAGACAAGAACTCATTCCCCAGCTCCTTAATCTGATGTCTTTCCAAGTGTGACAGGGAGTGATTCTTTGCCGCGAATGGAACCATAAAATTGCCTGGAATCAGTAAAAAACTTTTATATCTTCAGATTTTTTCTGCTGCAGGTTTGCTGCAACATTAAATAAGAAATTGCAGAAATGGCGGATGATCCTTTAAAATCATTTATGCGAGAGTGGCGGAACTGGCAGACGCGCTGGCCTTAGGAGCCAGTGGGTGACCGTAGGGGTTCAACTCCCCTCTCTCGCACCATCAAAAGACACGAGATTAAGATGACAAGTCCGATCCTGGAAAAGGATACAGAGATTCATTTCCCGCATTTTATGATCCTGAAGGCGTCTGCAGGTTCAGGTAAAACACATACCCTCACAGAACGGTTTGTCCAGTTTATCCTGTCAGAGAAAATCCCGCGTAACAGTTTGCGGAATATCCTTGCTGTTACGTTCTCAAATAATGCAGCAAAGGAGATGAAGGAGAGGATACTCTTCTGGCTGAAATCTGTCTTTTTCGATGATGCAGAACTTATGGCAGAACTCTTGCAGATTGTATCTCTGGACAGGGGAAAAATGAGAGAAAAGGCAGGAGAGTTAATAGAAGAGATCCTTGATAATTACTCTGACTTTCAGGTAAAGACCATAGACAGTTTTATGACAACCGTCTTCAAAACATCTGCGATAGATTTTGGCTACAATCCGGAATTCGAGATCCTTTTAAGCATTGATTCCCTCATGGAATATTCTTTTGACCGTTTTCTGAGAAATGTACGTGAAGGAACAGCAGAGGCAGAGCTTTTTGAACGGATTATCCGGATAATACTCGATCAAAAACTTGAAAGCTCTGCCTTTCCATGGGATCCTTCAAAGCCCCTTCTTGAAGAGGTGAAAAAGATCTACAGAAAACTCGCCTCAACCGGCGGAGAAATAAGGATACAGGATTTCTCATCAGACTTGCAGCTTTCGAAGGAAAGAATCAGGATGGCAATGTCTGGAATAGAGGATATGATACTTCAATCAGGATTGGAACAGAATGCGAAATCTTCTTTTGCAGGCATCCTCACTCTAATTGCGGAAGATAGATTTGCTGATATTATCGGCAAAGGAATTAAAACCCCGCCGGTGAAGAAATTGCGAAGCGGTCAAACTGCCCTAAAAGTTTCCTACGACAGAATAGCAGATCAGTGGGCAGAGGTCGGCAACCTTATCAGGGAATATACCGCTTTCTATTCACGTTCTTATTACCAGCCGTACCTGAAAGTCTATGAGGAATTCCGCGAAGCTATTGAGAAGGTGAAGAAACAGCAGGGGAAGATATTTATTGAAGATATCAACAGGTATCTTGCCGAATATCTGAGCAGGGAGATCGTACCTGAAGTCTACTTCAGGATAGGCGAAACCATCTTTCATTTCCTTATCGATGAATTTCAGGATACTTCACCTATTCAATGGAGAAACCTCTCGCCGCTCCTTGAGAATTCTCTCTCACAGGGTGGAAGTCTTTTTGTCGTGGGAGATACCAAACAGGCTATTTACGGATTCCGTGATGCAGACTATACCATCATGAAGGAGACCGAAACCTTGAACCCGTTTCCCTCAGCGGAACATATGGTGAGGGAACTCGGCAGGAACTACCGGAGCCTGCAAAAGATACTCGACTTCAGCGAAAAGGTATTCAAAGGGATTGTTCCGGCAAATGATAAATACAGAGAAGCAGGAGACAAAAGTGGTCTGACTGATTATGTCCAGAAAGTTAAAGAGGGTCGAAAGAACACAGGATATGCAGAGGTGTCCATATATGAAAGGGATAATGAAAACCCTGTTGAGAGGCAAAAGATACAGGATCTTGTTAATGATTTGCAGACAAGGGGATTCAATTATGGGGATATCGCTGTTCTGACACAGAAGAATGAAGACGCTGTCAGAGTGACCACATGGCTGAACGAGAAGGATATCCTTTTTATCTCATACAGCAACCTCGATATACGAAGGAGGAAGATCACAGGTGAGATAGTCGCTCTGCTGAACTTTCTCGATTCACCTCCTGATGACCTCTCCTTTGCAACCTTTATCCTCGGTGATATCTTCGGGAGCATACTCAGGAAGGATTCCGCAGGAATTGATACAGAGAAACTGAGGCTATTCTGTTTCGGACATAAAGACAGACCGCCTCTGTATAAATCTTTCCAAAAGGAATATGGCAGTCTCTGGAGCAAATATTTTGCAGGACTTTTCAGGTCATCAGGCTATTTCCCTTTGTATGACCTCGTTACAGAGGTATTCAGTGTCTTCAGGGTTTTTGAGACGATGGAGGATGAAGAGGCTGCATTGGTGAAGATACTTGAAGCGGTCAAGGAGTTTGAAGGCGCCG
>Ga0315283_10003214_pt1 | contig 13881 bp, 12 predicted proteins | sample YL17G09_0_MG_FD_204541 | JGI IMG/M metagenome (GOLD analysis project Ga0315283, IMG submission 204541) | Sediment microbial communities from Yellowstone Lake, YNP, Wyoming, USA - YL17G09_0 | ecosystem: Environmental > Aquatic > Freshwater > Lake > Sediment | place: USA: Wyoming | collected... | reverse complement strand
AAGCTCGACGACGCCGATCACCGACCCGTTCGTCTGCGAGGTCCTCGTCGGCAGCCGGTACGTCACGTGGGACGCCGACGGCACGGGCCTCAAGCCGACGCTTCAGTCGGTGCGGATCCGCGGGGCTGGTGCGTCGCTCGACCCGCCGCCGTTCCCCGGGACCCCGGCACCATGGGGCTCTCCGCCCGACCACTACGTCGTACCCGACGCGCAGGGTTGGGTGAAGGTCGACCCGCAGGCACTCAATGGCGGCTACAACGGCTGGCTGATGGGTTTCGCCTCGGGCGTTGCGGTTCTGGGCGGCGATCCAACACCCGGCGTCGCAGCCGGCACGGCTGTTCCGCCGGCAGATCAGAAGCACAGCACCGACCTCTCGATCGTGTTCGAGGCAACGCGCGTCAGCAACCCCGCCGCCGCGCCGGCCGACTACACGAACACGCTCGGGCGCATCCAGATCAACAACTGGCCGGCAGTGGCGCTGCTCGATCTCCTGCAGTTCCACTCGGGTGGAGGCACGCCGTGCTCGCCACTCTCGACCGATCTCGACATCGAATACACGACCGACCACGAGCTGATGGCGGCCTGGTCGATCGAGCAGATCACGGCGGCCAGCGTTGTGCCCGCTCCGACGTTCCCGAGCGGTGCCGGCCCGCGAGGAGCGGCGGGTTCCGACCACCACGACATCTCATCGTGGCCGACCTGCTCGTACGCCATCCGGTTGCACACGAGGCGTTCGCTCACGACCGGACTGCAGGACGACCCCGGCACCTTCGTCGAGAAGACGTTCTGCATCGGAGCGAGGAGGCGCCAGCTTCCGAACCCCTGAACGTCCGAGGTCAGCGGGTGCCCCACCATGGGGCACCCGCCGTTACGTACGCGGCGTCGAGGTTGCAGTGTCCCGAGGTTGGCCGCACACCGGTGCGGCAGCCTCTCTACAAGAGGAGGACGTATGCCCACAGTCAAGAAGCGAGGCTCGGAGAAGGTCATGGCTGCCTGGCAGGCGCGTGTGCTGACCGAGGAGTCGGTGCGCGAGATTGCCGGCGCTTTCGAGAAGTCGCCCGCCAGGATCGAGGGTGCCACCGTCGTCGGCGGCGAGCACGCCACCGGCATGAGGTTGTCGCTCGCCTACGACGGCGACGACGGCCCGTCGTGCGGGAACGACATTCTCTTCTGGCTCAAGTGGCACCTGGGCCACGGAGGTGTCGTCCATCCGCCCAGGATCATCATCAACGGGATTCCGTTCCCCGACCTCGTGCGGATGGAGCTCGACTTCGGCCACGTCGGAGAACAGGTACCGGGTATTCGGGACATTCCGAGCAAGGCCGTCGCCGGCGGGTTCGGTGGCTAACGACGGGCCGATCGGCATCGCGCCGGTGCTGCAAGTGCATCCGTCGCGACGTTGCAACATCGCCTGTGCCCACTGCTACTCCTCCTCGGGGCCGAAAGTTCGAGAGGAGCTCCGTCTGGAGCTCCTCTCGAACTGCCTCGAGGATGCCGTCGGTCTCGGGTACCGACAGCTCGCCGTGTCCGGCGGTGAGCCGTTGCTCTACGGGCCGCTGCCCGAGTTGCTCGCCTGCGCTCGCGGGCTCGGCATGGTGACCACGATGACCTCGAACGGAATGCTCATCACACCCGCCCGCTGGGAGCCGCTTGCGCCGCTCGTGGACGTTCTGGCGATCTCGATCGACGGCAGGCCCGGAGAGCACGACGAGATCCGGGGTCGCAGCGGGGCGTTTGCGCGCACCGTTGCCAGCCTCGAGGTCGTGCGGTCGTCGGGTGCGCGGTTCGGCTTCATCTTCACGCTGACGCAGTACAACGCCGACAGCCTCGAGTTCGTCGTCCGGCTCGCGGCCGAGCACGGCGCGCGCAGCGTTCAGGTGCACCCGTTGACGTTGCACGGCCGGGCCGCGACAACCCTGTCGGGAGCACGCCCGGACGGAACCGAGCTCGTTGCCGCCCTGCTCGAGGCGACGAGGCTCGGCGGTGAGCTCGGCGTGGTCGTCCACGTCGACGCAGTCACGATCGATCAGCTTCTCGAGTACCGCGACCACCTCGTTCCGGACCGGCCGGTGACGGCGCTCATCGACGCGGCACCCATCCTCGTCGTCGATGCCGACGGGTCCGTCGTGCCGCTGACCCACGAGGTGAGCCGCACGCTAGCGCTCGGCTCGCTGGCGGACGCCCGCCTCGGCGTGCTCGCACGCGACTGGCTCGCCTCCGGCCGGGCCGACAGGCTCGCGGAGGCGTGCGAGCGCACGTGGACCGAGCTGACGGAAGCGAGTGTCCCTTCGGCCGCCTACTGGTACGACGAGGTCGCGGCGCGAACGAAGGCTTCCCTCGTCCTCGCGGCCCTTGTGTGAGATCGAGTCCCGGGCGATCTCCCGTGGCGACGGCGCAGTTCCATCTGCCGGGGCGCATCCTGGAGAGCGGCGCGCCAGACTTTCACGACGCCTATGCTCGTTCGTATGGGAGGGGCTGCCGAGTCCGCCGCGACAGGAGGCCAATCGTTGACCGACCCGGGCTTGCCGGTCCCGGACGAAGGGCTCCTGGAAGAGGAGCAGCGAATCGCTCACACGGGCTCGCTGGCGCGGCTCACGGCCGGCTGCGCACGCCACCCGTGGCGTGTTATCGCGGGGTGGTTTGCGGTGCTTCTGATCCTGATCGGGATGAATGCCGCGTTCCACGGTCGGCTGATCAACGATTTCCAGATCCCGGGCTCGGACACGCAGAAGGCGACCGACCTGATCACTGCGAAGTTCGGAGGGCACGGGGGAGCCTCGCTGCGGGTGGTGCTTGCGGCGACAGACGGAGGCCGGCTGGATACGCCGGAGCGATCCGCGGCGGTCCGGAGGATGCTGGCCGCCGGCCATGCGTCACAACATTCCCTCGCAGAGAACCGCAAGGATGTCGCGGCGATCACGAATCCGCTTGCCCCTGACTCGGACCAGCTGGCGAAGAGCGGTCGGATCGCGTTCTTCGACGTGCAGTACGACCGCACCGGGTTCGAGCTTCCCCGGGCGGGCATCGTCGCGCTCGAGGATCAGCTGCGGTCGATTGGCGGGCCCGCAGGCATCCAGGCCGATTTCACGGGCGAGGCCGAGAGTGCGCCGCCGACGCAGGGCCTGAGCGACATGATCGGGCTGCTTGCCGCCTTTGTGATCCTGCTGGTGCTGTTCCGGGCACTGGTGCCGACGGTGATCCCGCTCGTGTTCGCGATCGTGGCCGTGATCAGCGCCTTCTTGATCCTGTTCCTGGCCGCTCGGCTGACCCACTTCAACACCGTCACCGAGATCCTCGTGCCGATGATCGGCCTGGGCGTCGGCATCGACTACACGCTCTTCATCGTCACCCGCTTCCGGCAGTTCCTCCACGACGGGCTGTCGCCGCAGGAGGCGGCCGCCGCGGCCGGTGCGACGGCGGGCCGAGCGGTCATCTTCGCCGGCGTCACGGTGGCGATCTCGATCACCGGGCTGGCCCTGATCGGGCTCGACTTCATCACCAAGCTCGGAATCGGCAGCGCGCTGGGAGTCCTGACCGCGGTGCTCCTTGCAACGTCGCTGCTGCCCGCGGTGCTCTCCCTCCTCGGTCACAAGATCGACCGTGGCCGCCTCGGGATGCCGGTCGTGGACGAGTCGCGCGAGGGCCAGGCGCGCACACCGGTCGCCGCCTGGGGACGCTTCGTCTCGCGCCACGCGAAGGCCGTGCTCCCGATCGTCACGGTGTTCCTGCTTTTGCTCGCGTCACCGGTGCTCGCTGCCCGCCTCGGCCTCGCCGACGCCGGCACTGCGCCCAGGGATCAGACGACGCGTAAGGCGTACGACCTCCTGTCGAGTGGGTTCGGGCCCGGCTTCACCGAGCCGATCCCGGTTGTGATCGATCTGCAATCGGACCACGCGGCCGCCGACAAGATCGGGGCGGCTCTGGCGCGGGTGCCGGGCATCACGCAGGTCGAGACGCCGGTCTACAACAAGAAGGACCGGAACGCAGCGTCGGTCGCGATCGTGAACACCTACGGGAAGTACGCGCCGCAGGACTCGCACACCGACGGCATCGTGTCGGCGCTCCGGCACACCGTGATCCCGCAGGCGCTCACCGGATCCACCGCCCGCGCCTACGTGTCGGGGTCCAACGCCGCGTTCACCGACATCGGGCACCAGATCTACTCGCGTGCCCCCTGGTTCCTGCTGTACATCATCGGGATCACGTTCGTGGTGCTGACGATGGCCTTCCGGTCGGCGGTGATCGCCCTCAAGGCTGCGTTGACGACGCTCCTGTCGGCGCTCGTCGGATTCGGCGTGCTCACCTTTGTCGTGCAGCAAGGGCACGGCATGGGGGTGATCGGTCTCGACCGTACCGGCCCCATCGAGAGCTTCGTCCCCCCGATCGCGTTCGCCATCCTGTTCGGTCTCTCGATGGACTACGAGGTGTTCCTGATGAGCCGGATCCGAGAGGAGCATGTGCACGGAGAGGACACCGTCTCAGCTGTCAAGGACGGCGTGGCCGGCGTCGGCCGTGTGATCGTGGCCGCCGCGCTGATCATGTCGTCCGTGTTCTTCTCGTTCCTGCTCAGCCCGGAGCGCGTGTCCAAGGAGTTCGGCCTGCTGCTCGGCGTAGCGATACTCACGGACGCCCTGTTGATGCGGCTGACGTTCGTGCCCGCATTGCTGACGGTGCTGCGCGAGCGATCCTGGGCGATTCCTCGCTGGCTCGATCGTGCTCTCCCCAACATCACGATCGAGGCGCCGGGCGAACGCCCACAACCCGCCCCGAGGCCGACGCCGCACTCCGGGCCGGCCGACGCTTCGGCCCCGTAGGCTCGCGTCGGCCCCCCGGGGGAGGTCGTCGCGGGTATCCGGGAATTCCCGGATGCGCTCGCACGCCGGGCGGTCTATTCAGAAGGGACCGAAAAGGAGGGTCAGCGCGCCACGCAGGCTGGCCGGACGGAGGTGGTGTGATGCGATCGGGAACAGAGAGTCTGAGCCCACAGCCGTGGCCCTGGCCTGGGCATCCCCGCGTCCTGATCGAGCACGTGGACGAATCGGCGGGGATGAACGTGGCGGCGGGCCTGCGTCAAGCCGGGTACGCGGTCGCCGTCTGCCCCGGCCCAACTCAGTCGGCACGCTGCCCGCTCGCCGGAGACGACGGGTGCGAGGTTGCGCACGGAGCCGACGTGATCGTCTCGAGCCTCGGGCTCGGCACCCCACAGTCCCGTGAGGTACTCGAGGCGCTGCGGGCCCGCTGTGCCGGGATACCTCTCATCGTCGAGGTCGCCCCCGAGGAGAAAGCCGAGTGGGCAGATCTTCTGCAGGGCTGCGAAGTTGTCGTCTCCCCGGTTGCGCCCGAAGAGCTCGTGGCAGCCGTTCGAGGGGTGCTGGCGATCCGGGCCCAGGGAGGCTGAACCATCGTGCGCAATCCGTTCCGTAGCGAGACCGAGGCCTTCCGCTTCCTGCTCTTCACGCTGGGGGCGTTCGCGGCGATCGCCGTCGCGAGCCTGCTCGGAGGTGCCTGGGCCGGAGTGCCGGTCTGGGCTGTGTTGACAGTTGCAGCAGCTGCTTTCTACCTGGTGCCACGACGAGCCGCACGCGAGATACGTACCGCTCCACCTCACGTAGGCGGCGCGGGTGAGCGGCAGGTCCTCGTCGTCGTGGACGGCGCTGCCGCCGACGAGTCGATCGTCCGAGCGATCGAGGAGGCGTCGACCGGCTACCGGAAACGCGTGCTCGTCGTCTGCCCGGCACGCGTCTCGCAGCTCGACCACTGGGCGTCCGCGGTCGACGGCGCCCGAGCGCAGGCGGAGCGATACCTCGACGAGAGCCTGGCCTGCTTGCGCGACGCCGGGATCAAGGCCCGAGGTGAGATCGGGGACGAGGATCCGCTCCGCGCGATCGAGGACGCGCTCCGCACCTTCGGCGCAGACACCATCCTCATCGTCACTCCGCCGGAGGGACGCGAAGGCTCGGCTGCACGCGACGTCGTCGCGGGCACCCGTGCGCGCTTCGCCCTACCGGTCATGCGCGTCAGCGTCGGCGCCGGCGCAACGGTCACCGCTGCGCGTGAGTAAGGCGTAAGGTTGGGCGCGCGCCCGTTCGGGACGAGCCGGGGATTCAGATTCCTTGCGCTCGGTTCTGCGCTCGCCGCCTGGGCACTCGTCGCCGTGGGCGGGGTCGTGCGCGTCACCGCCTCGGGCCTCGGCTGTCCGCACTGGCCGCTCTGCACGGGGAAGGCGATCCCGCTCGACGAGCAAAAGTCCGTCATCGAGTACAGCCACCGTGCCGTTGTCGCGCTCGTGATCGTGCTCGTGCTCGTGGTCGCGATCCTGGGTTGGCGAGGGTACCGCTCGCGTCGGGACATCCTCTGGCCGGCGCTCACGGCCGTGGCCCTCGTGCCGTTCCAGGCGTTCCTCGGTGCGGTGGTCGTCTGGCTCGAGCTGCCCGGCTGGGTCGTCGCGTTCCACTTCGTCGTCGGGATGCTGTTCCTCGGCACGGTCTCCTTCGCCGCGGCGGCGGCCTGGCGACGTCCCGGGCAGTGGGTCACCCGGAGCTTCGCACGTTTGGCCTGGGGCACCTTGCTCGCCGCTCTCGCCCTCGTCTCACTGGGTGCGGCGGTCGTCGCGGTCGACGCCGACTCGGCGTGTGGCACGCAGTGGCCGGGCTGTAACGGGAGCCTCGCTGCCGGTGGCGGTCATGCCGAGCTGCAGGTCGCCCACCGCATGCTGGCATATGCGGTTGCGGGCCTCGCTCTGGCGCTGCTCGTGATGGCCCTGCGCGGCATGGGGCCGCGGCTCGCGGGCTCGCTACCGGTCGTCGTCGTCCTCGTCCAGATGACCTTTGGGGTCCTGATCGTCGTGGTTGGCGACGAGGGTCGCACGCATCAAATCCTCCAGGCTCTGCACGTTGGAGGCGCCGCAGCCGTCTGGGCATCGCTCGTCGCGCTCGCCGCGCTCTCGGGAGATCCCCGCGGCGAGCGAGCGTCTCGGCCTTACGCACCCGCCGGCGTAAGCGGGATGCACAGCGCCTCGGGTGCGTCGTAAGGCCTGTTCGCTTCCGGCGGTCCTCACCGCCGCCGGCTCGGCCGCGCGATCCGTCCGAAGGCCCGCTGGCCGTCGTCGCTGCTGGTGAAGGCGCTGAGTTGGATGCGTTCGCCGTCGAGCTCGAGGCCTGAGCCGATCACACCAGGCCCTCGGAGCCGAAGGTCCTCGCCGAGGTCGGCGGAGGGGCCGCGGGTGACGGGGGCGTCGGCGACCTCGTCGACGAAGCCGGCGATCCGCTCGGCGTGGGTGGGCTGATGGTCGAGGCGTTCGAGGGCGTCGAGCAGGTAGCCGGCTCGCAGCTTCGGCCACAGGAGCGCGAAGGCGTCGGGGCGGGAGACGGTGTCGAGGCAGAGGTCGTTGCCGATCGCGAGCACGGCGCCGCACTGGCCCGGCTGGAGCGGGAACCCGTCCTCGAGCGCACGGAGGCGCTCTCCGTAGGCCTCGAATGTGTCGCGAGCCGCGCCGGTGGGCGAGGCAACGGACATCCGCATCTGCTTGTCGCCGATCTCGTCCCAGACCTCTCCCTGCGCGATCCCGCGGGCCATGGGTTGGGCGGCGAGCATCTCGGCCTTGCGCCGGCGCAGGTGGGAGTGCGAGATGTGCATCGCGGAGTCGAACGCGGCCGAGGAGCGGTTCCAACGCCCCTGCTCGACGCAGGAGACGGGGATCGGCATTTTCGCGCCGGCACCGACGAGGACGGAGACGTTGAGGATCCGGTTCTGCTTGGCGCCGACGAGCTCCTCGCCGTCGTAGAGCAGCACGGCTTCGTCGAGCGGGTTGACGACCGCGAGCTCGGGCACCGAGCCGGCATCGGAGGTCTCGGTGATCGTGAGGCCACGCGGTAGCGCCTCGTCGAGCGTGATGTAGCCGGCGACCGGATCACAGGCCGGGAAGAGCGGCGTGATCACGATGCCGCGGTGCTCGACCGCGTCGCCGAGCTGGAAAGTGAGAGTGGACGTGAGTGTCATGCGGTGCTCCTTTTCGGGGTTCATCAAGGAGTCCGTATTGGCGGCCGTCGATCTTACGATGGCATCGAGGCTCTGCTCGCCCGGGGCCGGAGTGGGAGCTATCTCACCAGGTGTTGCGCGTGAGGACGCCGCCGTCGACGACGAGGTTGGCGCCGGTGATCCAGCGCGCGGCGTCGGAGGCGAGGAAGAGCACCGCGTCGGCGACGTCGGCCGGCTGCCCGAGCCGCTGAAGTGGCGCCGCGGCATGCCAGCGCGCGACTCCCTCGGGCCAGGCTTCTTCGAGACCGTCGACGTCGATCAGACCGGGGGAGACGCAGTTGACCCGCACTCCCTTCGGCCCGAGCTCGAGCGCCGCGGCACGTGTGTGCATGATCACCGCGGCCTTCGAGGCGGCGTAGTGGCTGTGGTCGAACGCCGGCTGCAGCCCCTCGATCGAGCTGACGTTGACGATCGCCCCGCCGGCGGCGCGCCCGACCATCACGGCTGCTGCCTCTCGCGTCATCGCGATCACGCCGCCTACGTTGACGCGCAGCATCTCCGCGGCGGCGTCGGGGTCGATCGACACGAGTGAAGCGACCGGCTGGATCCCAGCGTTGTTCACGACGACGTCAAGGCCGCCGAAAGCGTCGATCGCACTGCGGCAGATTGCCGGGGCGTCGCGCTCGACGTCGCCGGCCACGGCTGCCGCACGGTCGCCGAGCTCCGCGGCCAGCGCCTCGGCCGCTTCGAGGCGGCCGCTCGCGTGCACCACGACGGAGGCGCCCGCCTCGTGCAGGCGGCGCGCGATGCCGCCGCCGATGTTGCCGCTCGAGCCGGTCACGATCGCGACGCGTCCGGCCAGGTCGAGCAGGGAGCGAACGTCCGGGGGCACCGTCATGAACCGAATCTAGCCCAGGCGACTGCCGGTCACTAGCATCACTCGCGTGAACGAGGCCGCGGCATCGCTGATCGAGCACTTCGGAATGGAGCCCCTGCCGGTCGAGGGGACGTTCGTCGCGCGCTCCTACCGCAGCAGCGCCGAGGCCCCGGCCGGCGGGCCTGCCGGCACCGCGATCGTCGGTCTCTACTGCGACGACCCGCCGAGCCGCTCGCTCTTCCACCGGCTGGACTTCGACGAGGTGTGGCACTTCTACGGTGGCGATCCGATCCGGCTCGTCCTGCTCTATCCCGACGGGGGGAGCGACGAGGTGATCCTCGGGAGCGACGTCCTCGCCGGCCAGCTCGTCCAGCAAGTGATCCTCGCAGGCGTGTGGCAGGCCGGCGAGCTCGTTGCGGGCGGGGAGTGGGCTCTGTTCGGCTGCACGATGGCGCCGGGGTTCACCGGCCCGTGCTTCGAGGGCGGCGCCGTCGGCTCGCTGCTGGCGAGCCACCCCCGGCGCGCGGACGACATCCGCCGGCTCGGGGTCCCCGACGACCACGACACGACGATGCCGGCCGGGTACGCCCCCTGACAGCAGCCGGCCGCTCGTCGCTGAGCAACCGGTTCATGCGCCGCGGAGCAGTCCAACGCTGTGCTGTGTAGTGACTTGGGCGGCGCGTTGCCGCATGATCCTCACATGCGCGAGGATCTTCCGACCGGGACGGTGACATTCCTCTTCACGGATGTGGAGGGTTCGACGCGGCTGCTGGAGGAGCTCGGTACGGAGGCGTACGGGGCGTTGCTGGCCGAGCACCATCGGGTCTGCCGGGGGGCGTGGGCCGTGCACCGCGGGGTGGAGGTCGATACGCAGGGGGATGCGTTCTTCGTCGTGTTCGCGCGCGCGTCGGACGCGCTGGCGGCGGCTGGCGCTGCGCACGAGGGGCTGGCTTCGTTGGGTGTTGCGGTGCGGATGGGGGTGCACACCGGCGAGGTTACGCTGACCGAGACCGGCTATGTGGGGATGGAGGTGCACCGCGCAGCCCGGATCGCGGCGGCGGGGTATGGGGGGCAGGTGTTGGTGAGCGCCTCGACTGCAACGCTGGTCGAGACACCGCTGCGGGATCTGGGTGAGCATCGGTTCAAGGATCTGGCGGCGGCGGAGCGGGTGTTCCAGTTGGGAGAGGACGAGTTTCCGCCGATCCGAAGTCTCTACCGGACGAATCTGCCGGTGCCTGCGACCTTGTTTCTGGGGCGGGAGCCGGAGCTTGCTGCAGTCGCAGGGATGCTCGGCGAGCCGGGTGTGCGGTTGGTGTCGCTGACGGGCCCGGGCGGGACGGGGAAGACGCGGCTCGCGTTGCAGGCGGCAGCGGAGGCGTCGGACTCCTACCCTGACGGGGTGTTCTGGGTGCCGCTGGCTCCGCTCCGGGATCGCTCTCTCGTGGTGGCGACGGTGATCGGGGCGCTCGGCGTGATAGAGCAGGCAGGCCGGACGGCGCTGGAGTCGCTCCAGGCCGCGATCGAGGGCAAGCGCCTCCTGCTCGTGCTCGACAACACCGAGCACCTCATGCCCGGGCTGGCAGCCGATGTCGCGGCGATGCTCGCGGTGGCGCCGGCGCTCGTGATGGCGGTGACGAGCCGGGAGCGGCTGAGGGTCGAGGGAGAGCACGTCTACGCCGTCCCGACACTCGCCGACGAGGACGGTGCGAGCCTGTTCCTCGCGCGCGCCCGCGCGCTCGACGCGTCGTTCTCGCACACGCCTGTCGTCGACGAGATCTGCGCGCGGCTCGACTATCTGCCGCTTGCGCTGGAACTTGCGGCCGCCCGCACCGGGCTGCTCTCGCCGGAGCAGCTCCTGGGACGGCTCGGCCAGCGGCTCGACGTGCTCAAGGGCGGCGCGGACGCAGACCCGCGCCAGCAGACGTTGAGGACGACGATCGGGTGGTCGTACGAGCTGCTCTCTCCCGAGGAGCAGGACGCCTTTGGGCGCCTCAGCGTCTTCGCAGGGGGATGCACCCTCGAGGCGGCCGAGTCCATCTGCGATGCCGAGCTCGACACGCTGCAGTCGTTGCTCGACAAGAGCCTGCTCCGACGCCGTGATGCAGATCGTGGGCCACGCCTCTGGATGCTCGAGACGATCCGCGAGTTCGCCGCCGAACAGTTCGCGGAGGCTGAGAGCGCCGATGCCGTATTGCGACGCCACCTCGGCCACTTTGCGGAACTTGCCCGGGACGTCCAGGAGCGCGCGGAAACGGGCGACTACGACCTGGATCGCATCGAGGAGGAGCGCGACAACCTCAGGCTCGCGTTCGAGACGGCGCTCACCGAGGACCCGTCTGCCGCCGTCGAGCTGAGCGGGAACCTGGGCGCGTACTGGGCCCGCCGCGGGCAGTACCGCGAGGGGCGGCAGGCGCTCACGGCGGCCCTCGCCGGTGCCCCGGATGCGCCCCCGCAGGCGCGCGCGGAGGCCCTCGCGGCATCCGGGTTCCTTGCCTCCAAGCAGGCCGATCTGGATGCCGCAGACAGATTCTGCGAGGAAGCCCTTGCGCTCTACCGAGAGCTCGGGGATGCCAGGGGAGCCGGGAGCTCCCTCAACCTGCTCGGGATCAACGCGTGGTACCGCGGCGAGCTCGGGAAGGCGACGCGGCTGCTCGAGGATGCGATAGCCGAATATCGAGGCACGGGCCACGAGCGCGGAGCGCGGGGGGTGCTGATGAATCTGGGCGGAGTCGCGAACGCCAGCGGCGATCACCGGCGCGCGATCGAGATCGCACGCGAGCTCATCGCCGGATCGAGCGAGCACCACGGCCGTGCCATAGCCCTCATCAACCTTGGGCTCCCGCTGGAAGCTGCGGGAGAGACAGAGGAGGCTCGACGGGCGTTCGCGGAGAGCATCACCCTTAGCCGAACCCACGGTCTGACCGAAGTCCTCGCGTATGGACTCGCGAGCCTCGCGCACCTCGAGCGGAGGTCCGAGCCCGCCGAGGCCCTCGCGCACTACCAGGAGAGCCTCGCGCTGCTCCACGACATGGATGACGAACGCGGAATCGCCTACTGCCTGGAGGGGCTTGCCGCCGTCGACGTCGCTGGACAAGACGCAAGGCGCGCCACGACGCTGCTCGGAGCGGCCGCGACGATCCGGCATCGGACCGGTGCCGCCCTGGACGTCACCGAGCAGACCGAGCTCGACGATGCAGTGGCGCAAGCCCGGCGCCTGCTTGGCGACGAGGCATTCGACGTCGGCTGGGCCGAAGGAACCCGGCTGAGCGCTGGAGAGGCCGCGGAGATCGCTCTCGGTCGGGAGGATCTCGTCGATCTCCCGTCCGGGTCAACGGGTCAGCCCGGTCCATGACGCCGCGTTGACGCGAGGCGTCGTCGTCTCTCCGCCGCCGGCCGGGGCTACTCGTGACCCGAGACGGCGTGCGGCACGTACGGCTCCTCGAGCCGGGCGGCCTCGTCGGCCGTGAGCGCGAGCTCCTCCGCGGCCAGCGCGTCCTCGACATGGGCGACCTTCGTGGCCCCGACGATCGGCGCCGTCACGCCCGGCCGCTGCAGCAGCCACGCGAGCGCCACCTGCGCGCCGGGGACGCCGCGCTCGGCGGCGACCTCGTTCGCGCGGTCGACGACCGCGAAGTCGACCTCGGGGAGGTAGAGCGAGTCGCCGAAAGGGTCGCTGCCCGCGCGCACGGTCAGCTGCTCGCCCTCCCGGGTGCGGGTGCCGGCTAGCAGCCCTCGTGCGAGCGGGCTCCACGGCAGAACGGCGACGCCCTGGTCGATGCACTGCGGGATCATCTCCCGCTCCTCCTCGCGGTAGACGAGGTTGTAGTGATTCTGCATCGAGACGAACCGCGTCGCGCCGTTGCGGTCGGCGGCCGCCTGCGCCTTCGCGAACTGCCACGCGAACATGCTGCTCGCGCCGATGTAGCGGACCTTGCCGGCCTTGACGACATCGTGGAGCGCGTCCATCGTCTCCTCGATCGGCGTTGTCGGGTCCCAGCGGTGGATCTGGTACAGGTCGACGTAGTCCAGCCCGAGCCGTTGCAGCGAGGCGTCGATCGAGGCCAGCACGTGCTTGCGAGAGAGGCCGCGGCCGTTCTCGCCTGGCATCGTCCTGCCGTGCACCTTCGTCGCGATCACGAGCTCCTCGCGGGAGAGGAGCTTCGGTAGGACATGGCCCGTGATCACCTCGCTCTCGCCGCCGTTGTAGACGTCGGCGGTGTCGAAGAACGTGATCCCGCCCTCGACCGCGCGCCGGATGATCGGCTCCGCATCGGCCTCCGGCAGCGCCCACGGCCGTTCCGCGTGGGAGCCGAAGCTCATCATTCCGAGACACACGCGCGAGACGCGCAGGCCCGTATTGCCGAGGTTCACGTACTGCAACGAGGGTGCCTCCCGAGATCGGTCATGCCTACCTGCTCGCCGCTTCGAAGATCAGCGACTCATTTCCGCCCTCGTCGAAGAGCGTCAATCTCCCCTCGGCCAGCTTGTACGACCGGGCCTGTCGGAGCAGCGTCAGGTACGCACCCTCGGCGCGCATCGCAGGCTCCGGGCCGGCCATCTGAGTGGCGGCGATCGTCCCGACCGCGAAACTGTCATGCGAACCGAGCTCGTACGGGCCGCTATAGCTGTTGACGCCGCTGCTGCCGGAGATCTTCCCGTCGGCGAACTCCGCGGTGATCGTGAAGTCGGCGGGGCTCAGCGAGCTCAGCGTCCACTCGCCGAGTCTCCACTGCGTTCCGTCCAGCGGGCTGTCTCCGCGCGAGCAGCCGACCAGAGCGATGAGCGAGAGAGGAATGACAAGGATTGCGGCGAGCGCATTGGACGTTCGTGTCATCGTGGCCGTCATTCCATCACCGTTCGACATGTCGTGTCGAATCCGGTCGCGCCCGAGCCTGGCTTCGCAATCCAGCGGTTGGCCTCGCCGGTGCCGTCGCGACCCGCAGGTAGCGGCGGTCGCCACTCGTTCGGCATCAGGCAGAGTGGTTCGCGAGCCAGCGCAGCAGCGCGGTCAGACTCGCGGTTGCAAC
>Ga0315283_10003212_pt1 | contig 13889 bp, 9 predicted proteins | sample YL17G09_0_MG_FD_204541 | JGI IMG/M metagenome (GOLD analysis project Ga0315283, IMG submission 204541) | Sediment microbial communities from Yellowstone Lake, YNP, Wyoming, USA - YL17G09_0 | ecosystem: Environmental > Aquatic > Freshwater > Lake > Sediment | place: USA: Wyoming | collected... | reverse complement strand
CGCCGATGTCGCCCCAGTCGGCGATGCCCAGGCTGACCATCACGTAGACGTGGTGCCCATGATAGGAGCCGAAGATCTTCATCACCTGCTCGCGTCCGGTGAAGGCCCGGGCGATGCGGATGGCGTCCATCGTCGCCTCCGACCCGGAGTTCACGAAGCGCCATTTGGGCAGCCGGAAGTTCTCTGCCAGGTATTCGGCCACGATGATGGAGTCCTCCGTGGGCAGGGCGAACTGGGTGCCCAGCTCGCAGCGCTTCTTGATGGCCTCGATGATGGCCGGGTGAGCGTGCCCCTGCACCATGCAGCCGAAGCCGTTGTGGAAGTCGCTCAGCTCGAGGCCGTCCACCGAGTAGATCTTGGAGCCTTTTCCGTGTGTGAAGTAGACGGGATAGGGGTCGCGCATCTGATAGCTGGACGACACACCGTTGACGAGGGACTTGGAGGCCCTCTTGAACAACTCGTGGGACTTGGGAGTGGCATCCTCGAGACGCTTCTCTTCCCGCTCCACCAACTCGGCGATGCGCTTCCGGTCCACTTTCATCGTTCCCGATGACATCTCTCTAACCCCCGAGTCTTGGTCGTCTGGATCCTTCACCACTGCCCGCTCATGATACCCGGCCGAACGCGGCTGCAAGCTGTCTTTCGCCTCACGGCTGCTCGGCGCCCTCGCCCCGCAGCAGGGACTGGGCTCCCTTTGCCAACTCCTCCTGAACCTCGCTGCCCGACGCCTTTCGGCCCATGACCTCCCATTCGTGCACCGACCCGCCCCGCTCCAATGCGATGGGCGGCGACTCTACCCAGCGTGTGATCCGGTATAGCGTGCCCTCCTGTTCCACGAGGGCCCCCACGGCCCACTCCGGCGTCCGGAAGGGCGGCTGGTGGGTGCGGAAGAGCAGGCGGTCGCGGTTGAACAGCCGGCCCACGTCAGGCAGTCATCTCCTTGAGCCCCCAGGGGAACTCATATTTCGGCATCATCTCGACAAAGGGATCCGGATCGAAAGCTTCGGGGCCGAGCACCCCCTTGCCGGTCCAGACGCCCGTCTCGAGGAGTTCCCAGGCGATGACCGGGCTGACCGCCGTCTGCCACACCACGGCCTGGACCCCGTACTCCTTCATGCAGGTCTCGTTGTCGGCCACCTGGTACAGGTAGACCTGACGCGGCTTGCCATCTTTGACGCCCTTCACCCACGTTCCCGCGCACGTCTTGCCGAACATCTGGTCGCCCAGATGGGCCGGATCGGGCAGGGTAGCCGCCACCACATCCCGCGGCGCCACCTGCACGCCCTTGACGTCTATCGGGAAGCGGTTGTCGAGGCCGAGCATCTTGATGGTCTTGAGGACGCCGATGAACTGGTCGCCCAGGCCATACTTGAAGGTGACCCGCTTGCACTTGACCCAGCGGGGCACGAGCAGGACTTCCTCGTGCTCCACGTTGACGCACTCCACCGGACCGATGCCCTCGGGGAAGTCGAACACCTCCGGCTCCGAGAACGGCTCGGTGGTGCACCAGCCCTTGCCCTCCTCCCAGACCACAGGCGGGTTCAGACACTCCTCGATCGTCGTCCAGATGGAGAAGTTGGGAGCGAATTCGTACCCCCGCACCTCCAGGTTGGCGCCGTCGCGGATCCCGATCTCCTCGATCTCGTCAAACAGATGTTTTTCGGCGTACTTGGCGAACACATCCGCCATCCCCGGCTCGACCCCCATGCCCACGAAGGCGAGCAGCCCCTTCTTCTTCCAGGCGGCCGCCCGCTCGAACTGGTAGTCACCCAATTTGACGCCGCACGCATGGTATGGATCGCTGGTGTGGGCCGTAGACAGAGTCATGGCCATGTCCATGTAGTTGCAGCCCGCGTCGAACGCGGCGTCGAATATGGCCTCGTTGAACACCGGGTCTACCGAGTTGTGGATCAGGTCGACCCCGTACCGCCGGGCCAACGCCTCGATCTGTTCCTTGTCCCCCGCGTCGATGAACTCCACGGGCATGCGATCGGCACGGTCCACCTTCGCCTGGACCTCTTTCGCGCGCTCCACGTTGTAGTCGGCGAGGACCAACTTCTCCACCCACGGCCTGTCCTTGCAGAGGACTGCTATGGCTTCGCCCACGCCTCCCACGCCCACCAGGAGAACCTTCATGTCTATCTCCTTGCCTAGTTGACCGTTCTAGAAAGGCTGCCCCTCATTCGACAGATGCCGCGACCGGCTCCGCCAAGGGAGCATCTTCATCCGACACGTAGGGATCGATGTCCGGTACGCCCGGCTTGATGTACTTCTTGATGGGGAAGTACAGAATAGCTCCTACGGCGATTGCCGCGAGCGCCCAGTAGATGGCTCGGAGCCCCTCTTCGGTGACCTGGCTGTAGATGGCCAGGATGATGACGGCGGCAGGCAGGGTCGTCACGATGAAGAGGCCGATCCAGCCTCCGGGGATCCTGCTCCTCGGTATATCGGGGCGGATGACGCGCAACCGCCACAGTGCCAAGAATTGGATCAACAGAGTCACGGAGTTAAGCAGAACATCGATGACCACCAAGGCCGCAAAAGCATTCAGAGAGAAGACGCTGAAGATCACGCCACACAGGATGATGGCGATCCAAGGCGTTCCGAACGTGCGGTTCACGCGGACGAGGAACCTGGGCATCATGCCGTCCTCGGAAAGGGCGAACGGGATGCGGGTGGCCGAAACGCTGTTGCCGATAAAGAGCCCGATCATGCTGAGAATGGCCGCCACCATCATAAAGTTGCCCAGGAAGGAGGCGAACCCGCTGCCCGAGCCCGTCGCTGTCTCGCCGACCGCCTTGGCAATGTCCGGGAGTCCCCAGCCTTCCGCGCTCGCCGGATCCACGCCCGCGGCGTCCATCTGCTCCTGCGTCATGCCCGCTTCTTCGAGCACGGGCCCGATACCGGCTCCCGATTCTTCTTCGGTGATGCCCCAGAGAAGGACCTTGTTGTTGTCGCCGCCCCCCCCGTAGAGCGCCGCCACCGTCGGGATCGCGTAGGTCGCAATCGCGGCGATGAGCACCAGCACCATCGCCAGCGGGTAGGTGCGCTTGGGCTTGACGATCTCATCACCCGCCGACGTGGGCAGCTCCCACCCCATGTAGTTCCACATGACTACGAACAGCCCGACGGCGAAAGCGCCGGTGAGGCCCGTGTCAGTGGGCAGAAACGACATCTGGAACTCGCTTCCGTGCGCTCCCCAGTTGTAGAAGCCCACGACGCTCATGATCACAAGCGGGATGATGAGGATGACCCCCAGCCAGATGCTCGTGAGCCCGGCAAGCCGTGCTCCCCTGATCTGCAGGTATGAGATCGCCCAGATGATCACGAGAGCTACTACCCATTGGAGGACCCAGGCGGGAACCGCGCCCCAACCATCTCGGAGCTGCGGGATGAAGAAGCTCAGATACGTGGCACCCAGCACCGGATAGATAGCCACGTCGACCCATGACATCACCCAGTTCATCCAGGCGGTCATAAAGCCCGTAAACGGGTTGAATCCCTGCTTGGTCCAGTGGTAGTAGCTGCCTTCCACCGGCATCATGGACTGCAATTCTCGGACCATCAGCATGTTGGGGATGCTGTATGCGAAGGGCACGATTCCGATCAGAAGCAGGGCCATGCCCGCGCCCGAGTAGCTGAACAGCGATTCTATGCCGAACGTCCCACCGCATATTGTGAAGTAGATGATCCCGAACAGCGGAAGCAGCGTGAGCGACCGCTTGAGCATCTGGCGCTCGACGCTGATCTCCCTGGCAGCTGATGACGTTGTCCCGCCCTCCATGACCCCTCCTCCGTCGATTGTCTACCGGGTCTGAGTCACACCATGCGCCGGCATCAGCGGTCCCCGCGCCGCCACCGTCCCAGCAGCAGTCCCACCCCTACCAGGATGAGCACTACCGGCCAGATGTAGTCCCAATCCAACTCTAACAAGAAGACCAGTGTCACAAATACCAGGAGAAGCCCGATCAACAGGGGACGCCCCACGTCTCCGCCGAACCGGCGGCCGTTCGCAACGTACTGCCTCCAAGCGCCGGCCAGTGATCCGAAAGCGGGGATAAGGATGAACAACGCCCACCAATTATTGAGCGACCACCCGGACCACCAACCGAGGTTCTGGCCAAGAAAGACGACTCCGATGACGATGACGATGACGCCTACCAGCCACCCGCCCGCGTGACGGCCGCGATGCGGAGCATACGATGGTGGCGGTGGAGGGGACGGTGGCAAGACGTCACCCCGATAGGTCTCCGGAGGCTGATCCGGAGATGGCTGTCGCTCGAAGGGGGATTGCGGCTCGGGTACGTTCTGTTCGTCCAACAGTCGCCTTCCTCTCGGTGAGCTACGAGCGACGAGCTACGAGCGGTGAATAGACCGTCTCATACTTGCATATCAGTTGGCAAGGGGAGACTGATCAGCGCTGGGGGTCCGGGCGTGCGAAGCCGGCCCGCGGGGCGTGCCCGCACGCCGGATACCCCTAAACGCCGCCAGGGCCCGAGCTCGCGCCTCGGCGTGATCGACGATCGGGCTCGGGGCCGGCCGGCCGCCTTGCGCCGGATCGGATGCCTGACCAGACCAGGCACGCGCGTAGGCTCCCTCGGGATCGAACCGGCGCGCCTGCAAGACGGGATTGAAGACTCGAAAGTAGGGAGCTGCGTCGGGCCCCGATCCCGCCGTCCATTGCCAGCCCAGGGTGTTGTTGGCGAGGTCTGCGTCGACGAGGCGGTCCCAGAACCAGGCCGCCCCTTGCTGCCAGGGGATCAAGAGGTCCTTCGTGAGAAAGGATGCGGCCACCATCCTGGCCCGGTTATGCATCCACCCTTCCGCCAGAAGCTGATGCATCGCCGCGTCTACCAGGGGATAGCCGGTCTCTCCCCGTTTCCATGCCTCCAGTCCTACGGGGTCGTCCTCCCACGGAAAGTCGGCGAACTCGGGGCGGAAAGGCTCTTCGGGGATGCGTGGGAAGTGGACCAACAGATAGTGCGCGAACTCACGCCACCCGAGTTGCCGCAAGAACGACGCCTGGCCCGGGCCCGCGGCCCCGCGCGCGTTGCCCTTGGTCCAGGCGACCTCCCTGACGGCGTGCCACACCTGCCGGGCACCTATCTCCCCGAAGTGCAGATGGGGCGAAAGGCGCGACGTGCCGTCGATACCCGGAACGTCCCGGGACACCTCGTAATCGGCCAGGCCGTCCTCAAGGAACCGCTCGAGGCAGGCGTACGCCCCGGCCTCTCCCGGTACCCAGGTCGGCGTCTCACCGATGCCACGCTCCCACGGCGATGCTGACTCCGGCGGCTGTTCGTCGGGCGCACTCGAAGGCTCCGTTCCTGACGCGGCGCTGGGCGCCGTTCGTGCCACTGCGTCGACACCCCTCAACACGCCCGCCTCAGGTTCAGGTGGGGCCGGTTCGGGCAGCGAGAGGCAACTCCGCCAGAAGGCGGTGAACTGCACAAAGGGTCGGCCCGAGCGGGAGAAGTGGCTGTCGGGGTCGAACAACAACCCGGCGTCAAACGCTCGCCACCGCACCCCATCCCGTTCCAAGCCTGCCGCCACCCTGCGCTCGAGTTCCCGTGGATACGGTTCGTAAAGACGGTTCCAGACCACCTCCCGGGCGCCAATCTCGCGGGCAAGCCGGGGCAGTTCCTCCTCAGCGTTACCGCAAATAGTAAAGAGAGGCGCACCCCGAGAGGCGAGGGAAGCGGCAAGCCGGCGGAGGGACTGCTGGAGCCACCAACGTCCGGCCATCCCCGGGGCCCAGCGGTCGCCATCCTCCCAATCGCCCACATAGAGAGGCAAGACCGGCTGCCCGTGGTGGGCGGCATACAGCAGCGCGGGATTGTCCGCGATGCGGAGGTCTCGTCGGAACCAGACGATGATCGGGTCGGAGTCCATTCTGGGACCCACTGCGAGCATCGTCTCCCCCTCTCTCTTCAGGACCGCCGCCGCAACGCCTATCGCGATGCTGCCATGACATCCGCGAACTGACGGAACAAGTAGTGGCTATCGTGAGGCCCGGGTCCTGCCTCCGGGTGGTACTGGACGCAGTAGGCGGCGGCATCCAGCAGACGAAGCCCTTCCACCGTGCCGTCGTTCAGATTCAGATGCGTTATCTGGACCGGTCCGTACGCCGATTCCAAGATCATGTCGTCCGCGCTCAACCCGGCGATGCTCCCGTCTCCCACGACAGAACCCCGCTCAAGCGCGGCGCGCACCGCTTCCGGCGGCTCGACGGCGAAACCGTGGTTCTGGCTGGTGATCTCGATGCGACCGGTCAGGTAGTTGCGCACCGGGTGATTGATACCCCTGTGGCCGAACTTGAGCTTGTAGGTCGAGAGGCCTACAGCGAGGGCCAGCAACTGATGACCCAGGCAGATGCCGAACACTGGGACCTTGCCCAGAAGCCCTCTGATCGTATCGACCGCATAGCCGACGGCGGCCGGGTCGCCGGGCCCGTTGGAGAGGAAGATCCCGTCCGGTCTCATCGCCAGCGTCTGTTCTGCCGTCCAGTGAGCAGGCACCACCGTCACCCGGCAGCCGACTGCCGCTAGGTTCCGGAGGATGCTGCGCTTGAGGCCGAAATCGTAGGCCACCACCCGGAATCGAGCTTCCGGCGCTTCGGGGCCGCCGTCCCACTCGTACGGTTCCGCACAGGTGACGGCGCTGGCCAGGTCCCGGCCCGCCATGCCTGGGAAAGACCGGACCTCGGCGAGGAGGTCGTCGACTTTGAGATGCTCCCCGGCGGCGACGCACGCCGTCATGGCCCCGCGCTCGCGTATCCGCCTGGTCAGCGCCCGGGTATCCACGCCGGCCACGCCCACGATACCCCGCTCGGTCAGCCAATCCACCCAGGGTTGGGGACAGGTGCCGTTCCAAGCCGTGTTCTTGACTTCCCGGACGATTATGGCCCGGGAGTGAGCTTGGTCCGACTCGAGCAGGTGATCGGAGGCGCCGTAGTTGCCGATCATGGGATAGGTGTAGGTGACCATCTGCCCGTGATAGGAGGGGTCGGTCGCTATCTCCTGATAGCCGGTCATACCGGTGTTGAAGACTACCTCGCCGAGCACGCTGCCCGGCGATCCGAACCCGTAGCCGGTGAAGACCGTCCCGTCGTCGAGCACGACATATCCCGGTAGATCGCCCCGATACATCAGGCCTCCCCCCGGGCGCGCGCAAAGCGGCGCGCCCCATCCACCACGGTCAGCCGCACCCGGCCGGTGAAGGTCTCTCCCAGGAACGCGCAATTGCGGCTCTTGCCCCGCAACGTCGCCGGAGTCACCGTCCAGACCTCGTCGCGGTCCACCACGCACAAATCGGCGGCCGCGCCCACAGCCAGCCGGGGCGCCGGCAGCCCGAAGACCCGGCAGGGGCCGCTCGACATGGCTTCGATGAGCCGGCCCAGAGACAGCGCGCCGGTCAGGACCAGGCCGGTGTGGAGCGCCGCGAACGCGGTCTCCAGACCCGTGCTGCCGCTCAGCGCTTCCTCCATGGGCGCTTCCTTCTCCTGCGGCGCGTGAGGAGCATGGTCGGTGCCGACGCAATCGATGGTGCCGTCCGCGAGGGCCGCGACAAGCGCCTCCCGATCGGTGGCCGACCGGATGGGCGGGTTCACCTTGAGATTCTGGTCGAAGCTGGTGAGCCGCTCGTCGGTGAGGAGCAGGTGGAGGGGAGTGGCTTCGGCGGTGACCGGTAGACCCTCCCGTTTCGCGCCGGCGATGAGGCGCGCGCTGTCGGCCGCCGACAGGTGCTGGAAGTGTACGAGCGGGACGCTTTGGCCCGGCGAAGCCGGCCGCCCGGCGCCGCGCGTCGCGGCGAGGCGTTCCTCCTCGGCCGCGGCGTAGCGGATAAGCTCGAGATCGCGGGCGAGGGGCCCCGATTCGCTTGCCGCCGGTATGCCCCGCAGCCCCAGGCGGGCGCTCCACTTGCCTTCGTGCATCACTCCATCCAGCGAGAGACTCTTGTTCTCGAGGTGAAGCAGCAGGGGCCGCCCGGTGCCCCGGGCGTAGCGCAGGGCATGCAACAGGAGGTCGGCGTCGGAGACCGGCTTGCCGTCGTCTGCGAAGGCCACCACACCGGCGTCGGCCAGTTCGCGCATCTCGGAGAGCTCTTCTCCCCTGAGGCCCTTGCTCACCGATCCCACCTGGCCAACACACACGACGGCGTCCCGCGCCGCCTGATTCAGCACCGCGGAAGCGACCGTGCCCGAGTCCACCACAGGGTCGGTGTTCGCCATCGCCATAACGGCGACGTACCCTCCTGACGCGGCCGCCCTGGAGCCGGAGACCAGGTCCTCTTTGTACTCGTAGCCGGGCGTGCGCAGGTGGGTGTGCGGATCGACGAAGCCGGGGAAGACCCAGCACCCCGCAACATCGTCGACCACCTCGAGCCCGGGATCTCTCGGCAGATGTTCCCCCATGGCGGCGATCTTCCCCTCTGCGATCAACAGATCGCCCAGGAAGTCGACCCCTTCGCCCGGATCGAAGAGATGCACCGCGGGAAGGAGGAATCGTTCGGGAGGAAACGCGCGGCAGGCAAGCTTAGGCGCGGAGGGACCGGGACCGATGTCCATCCATAACTCCTTTCGGCCTCACGGGGCTCGTTTAAAGGCCACCCTATGGTATCGCGGACGAAGGGCAGGGTCCAGTTCTCGGGCGCGGGAGACGGAGATCAGACCCGCGGCCGGGCTTTCGTCCCATCGATCCAGGAAGGTAGCGATCTCCAGGCGTCACGCGCCTGCCGCCTGTGGAGGGCGTAATCCGGATCGTGCGCCTGCATGAGGGCCCAAAAGCGCGTCGAATGATTCAACTCTCTCGTATGGCAGAGCTCGTGGATAAGAACGTGGTCGACCAGAACGGGCTCAAGGAACATAAGCCGCAGGTTGAGCGATATCGTTCCGCGCGGCGAGCAACTCGCCCAGCGCGTGCGCTGGTGCCGGACGGCGGCCCGCTCGAAGTTGAGGCCATGCACATGCGCCAGCTCTTCCAGGCGCGCCACGAGCGTGCTGCGCGCCCGTCTCCGCAGCCATTCGATCAAAGCCCGGCAGGACGCGCTCTCATCGCCGGCGGGACCGCTTACCACCAGCCGGCCCTCCCCCGCCTCTCGCGCCACCGCTGCCTGCCGCTTGGGCGTGCCCGGCCCGGCCGGCCTCGACCGGAATTCTACCTTCCACTCTTCGCCCAAGGCCGCGAGCGTGATGCGGTCGGGCAGCACCGGATCAGCGGCCCGGGGAGCGGGCCGCGCCTCGATCCTCGCCCGCGCCCGCTCGATCCAGGGCCGCTTGGCCTCCAGGATGGCCGGGATCGCGCGCTGGTCGAAGCGCCGGGGTACGACGACCGTCAGCTCTCCCCCGCCGCCCATGACCAGTCTGACACGGCGGGCCCGGTCACTGACGCGGACGGTGAACGCCGGCAACCCCGTGGCGGCCTCGCCCTGGAGGACGCCGGTCACCACAGGCGGTCAGCCCAGCAGCCTGGCATTCAGCACTATCTCTGGAACCGCGGCGAGGAACATGGAGAAGCACCCGGCGTGCGCCGCCCCGAGAAGCTCTTCGGGGTTGGTGCCCGCTGCCTCTTCGAACCGGGACGAGTACGTGTACGGTCCATCGTACAGGCCGCTCGCCAGACGCATCCTTCCGCTTCCCTCTTTGAGCGTCCCCCGCCAGACCGCCTCGGACTTCCTTACCGGCATGGTGGCACCTCCTGGTCCGCAGATCAGACGTTCGCATCATAGAGATCAAGGGTCTCCGAGTCATCCACGCCTCCACCAGCGGGCAAGTTCGGCCCACTGCTGGTACTGGTGACCGTCTTCGCACCTGTCGCCGCGAGGGTATCCCGGTCGATGACCCCGAGGTCGAACGGGTTCTCGATGTCGTACTTCATCTCGGCCTGCTGCTTGAGTATCCCCCAGCGGGTGGCGACGTGCCGCTGCGCCTTCCGCCACAGCATCTCGGTCGCGCCGGGCGCGGACTTCTCCAGCATGTTGTAGCGGTTCTCGGTGCGAACGAAGTCGCCCACCGGTATGGTCAGTTCGCGGGAGTCGATCTGCAGCGGGTTCCTCCCCTCAGCCGCCAGCCGGGGATCGAACCGGTAGGTCAGCCAGGAGCCGGACTGCACCGCCGCCTTCTGGTGCTCGTAGCCCTTTCTCATGTCGAAGCCCATGCTGATGCAGTGGCTGTAAGCAATGATGAGCGAAGGGCCGTCATAGGACTCGGCCTCGACGAAAGCCCGCACGGTCTGGGCGTCGGAGTATCCCATGGCCACCTGGGCTACGTAGATGTTGCCGTAGGTCATGGCAATGGAACCTAGGTCCTTCTTGCCGGTAGTCTTCCCCCCTGCCGCGAACAGAGCAACCGAGCCCATAGGCGTAGCTTTGGAGCACTGGCCCCCCGTGTTGGAGTACATCTGCGTATTGAGGACCAAAAGGTTGATGTTGCGCTGCGAGGCAAGGACGTGGTCGAGGCCGCCGTACCCTATGTCGAAGGCCCATCCGTCTCCACCGATCCCCCAGACGCTCTTCTTCACAAGATAGTCGGCCACACCCAGTAGGCGGGCACAGCGCACGTCCGCGCAGCCACCGGCAAGGTAGGCCTGCACGATGGCCTTGAGCTCGACCACTCGGGCCCGTTGGGCCGCGATCTCGGCTTCGTCCTCCTGATTCGAGGCAAGGAGAGCGTCGGCAAGCTCGGCTCCTATCAGGATCTCCCGCAGGTCGGCCACCAACTCCCGCGCGAACTCCGCCTGCTTGTCAACGGTCAAGCGCAGACCGTAGCTGAACTCCGCCGTGTCCTCGAACAGCGAGTTGTTCCAGGTGGGGCCCCGTCCGTCCTCGTTCTGCGCGTACGGGGTGGTGGGCAGGTTGCCTCCGTAGATGCTCGAGCATCCGGTGGCGTTGCCGATGAGCAGGCGATCGCCCACGAGCTGGGTGAGAAGCTTGATATAGGGAGTCTCCCCGCATCCGGAGCAGGCGCCTGGGTATTCGAAGAGGGGCTGCAGCAACTGGCTGCCTTTCACGGTCCCCAGCCGCACCTGAGTACGGTCGGGATTGGGGAGTTCGAGGAAGAACGTGTAGTTGACCCGCTCACTCGCCCTGAGAGGCGGCTGAGAGGCCATGGCAAGAGCCCTGCGGCTCGGGTCGGTCCTGTCCTTGCCCGGACAGATCTCCACGCACTCGCCACACCCGGTGCAGTCTTCGGGGGCCGCCTGCACGGTCCAGGCTAGACCGGCGTTCTCGCTGCCCTTCGCCTCGATGGACTTGAACGTGGGAGGAGCATCCGCCAAGAGGGCCGAGGGGTAGAGCTTGGTGCGGACCGTGGCGTGGGGGCAGTGCAGCGAGCACTTGCCGCACTGGATGCAAAGCGCCGGGTCCCACACTGGGATCTCGAGTGCGATGTTGCGTTTCTCCCAGCGAGTGGTGAAAGTGGGCCACGTCCCGTCGTCGGGGATGGCACTGACGGGTAGAGCATCGCCGAGGCCGGCCATGATGGGCGCCGTCACCTTCTTCAGGAATTCCGGCGCCTGGTTGGGCACGAGCAGAGGCTTGTGCCGGGTGGCGGTGACCACGTCGGGAACCGTGACCTCGTGGAGATTGGCGATGGCCTGGTCCACGGCGTTGTAGTTCATCTCCACGACCTTGTCGCCACTCTTGCCGTAGGTCTTCTTGATCGTCGCCTTGATGGCGGCGATCGCCTCATCGGGCGGAATGATCCCAGAGAGGTAGAAGAAACAGGTCTGCATGATGGTGTTGATCCTTCCCCCCATGCCCGTCTTCTTGGCCACCTCGTACGCGTTGATGGCATAGACCTTGAGACCCAGTTCGATGATCCGAGCCTGGCTTTCGTACGGAAGCCTCTCCCACACCTCGTCCGCCGGATAGGGCACGTTCAGCAGATAGGTCGCCCCAGGCCGTGCTCGAAGGAGAGTCTTGTAGCGCTCGAGGAACGCCCACACGTGGCAGGCCACGAAATCGGCCTCATCGACCAGGTAGGCGGAGCGGATGGGCTCCGGACCGAACCGGAGGTGAGAGACCGTGAGCACGCCGGCCTTCTTGGAATCGTAGACGAAGTAACCCTGAACGTGGTTGTCGGTGTCCTCACCGATGATCTTGATGGAGTTCTTATTGGCCCCCACCGTGCCGTCCGAGCCCAAACCGTAGAAGATGGCTCGGAACTGGTCTTCTTTCCCGCTCTTGAAGCTCAGATCCGGCTCCAGATGAGTGTGGGTGACATCATCGACGATGCCCACGGTGAAGTGGTTCTTGGGCGCCGTCTTGCTGAGTTCGTCGAAGACACCCTTGACCATGGCCGGGGTGAACTCCTTGCTCGAGAGGCCGTACCGCCCACCTATCACCTTGGCGCTCCGGCCGGTCTCGGCGAGCGCGGTGACCACGTCGAGGTAGAGAGGCTCGCCTGCGGAACCCGGCTCCTTGGTCCGGTCGAGCACCGCGACCGATCTCACCGTGTCCGGAAGTGCGGCGGCGAAGTGCTCCACGTTGAAGGGCCGGTACAGGCGGACCTTGAGGACCCCCACCTTCTCTCCCATGGAGACGAGCTTGTCCACTGCCTCGTGCACCGTCTCGCACCCGGAACCCATGAGCACGATCACCCTCGCGGCGTCGGGAGCGCCGTGGTAGTCGAACAGGTGGTAGCTCCGCCCCGTCAAGGTGGAGAGGCGGTCCATGTAGTCCTGAACGATCCCCGGGCAGTCGAGGTAGTACTTGTTGACGCTCTCTCGGCCCTGAAAATAAACATCGGGGTTCTGGCTCGTGCCTCTCAGCGTGGGATGATCGGGCGTCATGGCCCGGGATCTGTGAGCCAGGACGAATTCCTCGTCGATCATCTGGCGCATCACCGCCTCGGGCATCAACTCGATCTTCTGCACCTCATGAGAAGTCCGAAAGCCGTCGCAGAAGTGGATGAACGGGACACGGGACTTGAGGGTGGCCGCCGAGCCCACCAGGGCCAGGTCGTGCGCCTCCTGCACCGAAGCCGAGGCGAGCAGGGCGAACCCGGTCTGCCGCACGGCCATCACATCCTGGTGATCGCCGAAGATGGAGAGACCCTGGGCGGCTATTGAGCGGGCCGTCACGTGCCAGCAGGTCGGGGTCAGTTCACCGGCCACCTTGTACATGGTAGGGATCATGAGAAGTAGGCCCTGGCTGGCCGTGAAAGTGCTCGAGAGAGAGCCCGCCTGCAGCGCCCCGTGGACGGTAGCGGCAGCCCCTGCCTCCGACTGCATCTCCACCAGCAGGGGGACCGTCCCCCACAGGTTCTTGTGGCCGGCGGCCGACCAGGCATCGGCGTGCTCGGCTATGGGCGAGGAGGGGGTGATGGGATAGATGGCGAGGACTTCGTTGACCCTGTGCGCTACGTGGGCGATCGCTTCGTTGCCGTCGATAACTGCCACAGTGCCTGCCATGCCGGTCCCCTCTCTCGGAGTCGCAAATGTCCGCGGACGAGCGCCGCGCCTAGATTAGAATACGGACTCTAAATTCTAATGTCAAGCGTTTAGACCATAAGCAGACGCTCGAACCGTGTAGCGGCTAGACGGCCGATTCCTCGCTCAAACTTCCAGCCAGGCACTGGTACAGGATGGCCATGCGAACGGCCAGGCCCGACTCGACTTGGTGGAGGATCAACGAGCGGTCGTCGTCGGCAAGATCGGCGGAGAGCTCCACCCCGCGGTTGATCGGGCCCGGGTGCATCACCCGCTGCCCCGGCTTGAGACGGTAGGGCGAGAGACCCCATACCCGGCTGTATTCCCGCAGCGAGGGCACCGGCGGCACCTTGCCTTTGGCCCGTTCGAGCTGCATGCGAAGGAGGTACACGACGTCCACGTCGTCCAGAGCGTCAAGCTCGTTGTACACGGGCACGTCCCAGTACTCGATCCCCGGCGGTA
>Ga0315283_10003210_pt1 | contig 13899 bp, 8 predicted proteins | sample YL17G09_0_MG_FD_204541 | JGI IMG/M metagenome (GOLD analysis project Ga0315283, IMG submission 204541) | Sediment microbial communities from Yellowstone Lake, YNP, Wyoming, USA - YL17G09_0 | ecosystem: Environmental > Aquatic > Freshwater > Lake > Sediment | place: USA: Wyoming | collected... | reverse complement strand
GGGGGTGGCGACCCCCGCGGTTGCCGCGCCCGCGCGGGGGGGGGGTGCCCAGCGCGCATGCGTGGGGGCTGCGCCCCCCCCCCGCGCACCTCCCCCCCCCCCCCCTGTTCCGCGCTGGTTTCAGACATGTTGAGCTCAGGGTGTTTGCTCAGGGCGGACGCGGTCGGCGTGGCGGGCTCCGGGGCGGGCGCGGGGGGCGGTGCACGCTCGGCGCCCGCGCGCCCGGTGTCGCTCGCGTCGGCCGCCGCCTCGGACGCGGCCGAGGCGGCGTCTGCGCCTGAAGCAGCTTTGCGGGGGGTGGTCCGATTTTTCGACGGCCCAACCGCCGCCCGCGGCGGGCGTACCCCCCGGACAGCCCCTTGGATGGGAGATGGCGGCTCGGGGGGCGCCCCGTCCCCGCCGCCCGCCGTCGGGCGCGAAGGAGGCGGCGTCAACGCGGCGGCGGCGGCGCCAGAGGCGCGAGGACTGGGGGGAGAGGAGAGCGCCGCCGCGCTGAGAGCGAGCGCGGGCGCCGCCACACACCGCCCGCCTCCCGCCGCGGCCCGCCCGCCCGCATGTCGAATCCGCCCTGGCGGCCCCCACCTCCGCCTGGGGCGCAGGCCGCGGGCGCCGCGCACGGTGCGCGGGGTGGTTGGGGCCGCCGACACGCTGCAGGCCTGGTGCCGCGCGCACTCCATGATCACCCCGTGATTGCCGACACGGCGGCCGCGCGGCGCGGCGCCCGCGGCGCGTCGCATGGGCATCGCGCATCGCAACGCCGCCTCCCGCGCCCCGCCCACAATCCCACGCGCGCTCCCGCCTCATTCAACAGCAGCAGCGACGGCATACGCGCCGCCACCGCCGGGAGGAGCGGCGGCCGGCCCTCCGACCGCGCTGGCGCAGTTTCGCGAGGGCGCGCCGCCGCCGCCTGGCTGGCGCCCGCCGCCCGCCGCGGCGCCGCCGCAGCAGTACGGCGGGCAGCCGCAGTATGGCGGAGCGGCGCCGCCGCAGTACGGCGGAGCGCCGCCGCCGCCGGGCCCGCCCCGCGCGTATGGCGGACCACCGCCGCCGCCCGCTGGCCCGCCGCCGCCCGCCCCGCCGCCGCCCCAGTTTGGGCGCGCCCCGCCGCCGCCGACGCTGGGCGGCGGCTACGGCGCTGCGGGACCGCCGGCGCCCCTCACCACGTCAACCCTCCCCCCGCCCCCGCCTCCTTTTGCCGGCCGCGCCGGAGCCGCCAACGGCGCGCCCGCCCCCCCACCCGGCCAACGCATCGACCCGTCTCAAATTCCGAGGCCGGCCGCCGCGCCGGCGTCCGGGCGGGTCGCTTTTTCGACGCGCGCCGACGGCCGCCACGCCGACCCGCCCCCGTCCTCGGTCCCCTTTTCCGTGACCGACGCCGGCGACGCCACGCCGCGGACCATGCGCCCCACGCTGCACACCGTGCCCGCGACCGCGGACGGTTTGAGGGCGGTGGGGTTGCCGCTCACCCTCTTCGTCACGCCTCTCGCCCGCCCCGAGCCTGGCGACGCCCCCATCCCGCTCGTCGACGCTGGCCCCGGCGGTCCGCCCCGGTGCGGCGGGTGCCGGGCGTACGTGGCGCCCGGGTGGGGGGTCAGAGATTCGGGCGCGACGCTCGTCTGCAACCTGTGCGGCGCGTCGACGCCGGCCCCCTACGACGTCGCGGGCCGCCCCGAAATGACGGCGGGAGCTGTCGATTACGTCGCCCCCCCGACTTTTTGCGCGCGCCCCCCCGCGCCGCCGGCGACGCTCTTCGCGCTCGACGCCTCGTTCGGCGCGGTGTCGACCGGGCTGACCGCGGCAGCGTGTGCCTGTGCGGCTGACGCAGTCCGCACCATGCCTCCAGGCTCCCGCGTGGGCGTCGCGGCGTTTGGATCGTCCCTCACCTTCTTCGCCTTTTCCTCCACCGCCGGCGCCGACCCCGCCATGCTCGTCGTCGCCGACGCGGACGCGCCGTTTGCGCCGGCGGGAGGGGCAGCGCTGTTTGCCGACGTGGCAGACCGGCGGGAGGATGTGCTGGCGCTGCTGGCGCGCCTCCCGTCGCTCTTCGCGGCGTCGCTCGACGCAGCGTGCGCGTCCGGCGCCGCCCTCGCCGCCGCCGCCGCCGCCGTGTCGTCCATCGGCGGTGGCGCGGTCGTGCTCGTCGCGGGCGCGTCGCCGAGGGCCGGTGCTCTGGGCGTCGACGGGCGCGGGCCGCCGCTGCCGCCACGCCCGCCCCTTTTCCCGGCCCACGCGTCCCTGGCCGACGCCGCCGCCTCCACGCACACCGCCCTCCACATCGTGCTCGCCCCCGCCGCCGACGACGGCGGCGCCGGCCCGCTGGCCGCGCTCGCGGCCGCGACGGGCGGCGAGTTTGCGGTCGTCCCGCGCTGGACCCGGGCGTCGGGCCCCCCCCGCCTCGCCCCCTTTTTCGAGGCCGCGCTCGACCCCGGGCGCGGGTGGGAGGCGGTGGGCGTGCTGCGGCTCGGGGAGGGCCTGTCCGTCGTGCGCGCCGACGGCGCGCCGCGGCGCCGCGCGGGCGGCGACGTCGACCTGCCTGCCGTCTCGCCCACGGCGACGCTGGCGTACGAACTGGCCATTGAATCCAAGCTGGCTGGAGGGGAGGTCGGGCTCCAGTTCGCCCTCGCCCACACCACCGCAACCGGCGAGCGCCGCGTGCGCGTCCTCTCCCTCTCCCTCCCCGTCGCCCCCGACCCCGCGCCCGCGTTCCGGGGCGCCGACGGGGACGCGCTGCTGGCGGCCGCGGCGCGCGCCGCGGCGCGCGGCGCGGCCCGCGCGACGCGCGCAGACGAGGCGGCGCTCACGCCGTTGCGCGACGCGGCGCGCGGCTGGCCGGTGGCGGCGTTGGCTGCGTACAGGTCCAAGTGCGCGCCCAATTCGCCCGCCGGCCAGCTCATCCTGCCGGACGCGCTCAAGCTGGCGCCGCTCTCGTCGCTCGCGCTCGCCAAGCACGCGTCCCTCGCGCCCGGCACCCCGCCCGACGCGCGCGCGGCCGCAGTCGACGCCCTGGCCCGGTGCGCGCCCGCCGCGCTGGCGCGCGCGCTGGCGCCGGCGTTGCTCGCGCTGCACGCGTCCCCCGACGCGTGGGCTTTTGCCGACCCGCCCGCCCTCCCCGCCCCGCTGTCCCTCTCCGCGGAAGCCATCGCGGCCGACGGCGTGTACGCGCTGGCGGGGGACGGGCGGGAGCCGGTGCTGCTGCACGCCGGGGCGTCCGCGCGCGGCCCGCTCGCGGACGCGCTGCCGCCCGCGGGCGGCCCCCTCCCCCCTCCCGCGGCCGACGCCCCCCCCAACGAGCCGCTCGCCTGCCTGTGGCGCCTGGTGCGCGCGGTGGCCGAGGCGCGGGGGGGCGGCGGCGGCGCCGCGCGCGCCGTCGCGCTGCCGCGCGGCGCTGCGGGCGACGCGTCCCTCGCCGCCCGCCTCGTCGAGGACCGGGGCGCGGCGGGGCCGTCGTACGTGGAGCACCTGTGCTGGGTGCACCGGCAGGTGCAGAAACGGCTGCAGTAGGCGGCGAGAGAGCGGGCGCGAGGTTGAAACGGCGACGACCGACGGCGCAGCGCTTCTCCGCCTCACTCTCTGCGCCGGCCCGTCGCCCGGTGCCGCCGCGAGGCCGCATCGCCGCCGGCACCGCAGGCGCCGTGCCGCCCGCGATGGCGGCCCCGGCGGCGCGCGCGCCGCCGGTGGGCGCCTTCCGCCCGCGGGTGCGCGCACCACCGCGCCGCGCGTTACGAGCATCGCCGACACCCGGTCGGGGCGGCGGTGGGCCGGCGGGACGCGCCACCCGCGCCCAACCCCCACCCCGCGCGACGGCTCCCTCCTCCGCCTCGGACGACGGAGACGCCGCCGTCCTCGCACGCGTCGCAGCCACGTCAACGACAGCGGTCGACGCATGGGCCGCGCTCGCCGCCGCCGGCGCCGCCCCCGCCGACGAGTCCGGCGTCGTCGCCGTCCTGGACGCCCTGCTCGCCGCCGGCAACGCCGACGCCGCCATCGCCGTGCACGCCGCCGCATCCACCGCGCCCGCGGCGGCGACCATGGGGCTGGCGGGGTCGTGGCCGCGGTGCGGGCCGCGCGCCGCGTCCTCGCTCGTCGTCGGCCTGGCCCGCCTGCTGCGCCCCGACGACGCGGTGCGCGTCCTGGACTCACTGCGCACCCGACCCGGCCCTCCAGGTGCCGGGGCGGTGCCGTTTGGGGTGGTCGTGCGGTCCCCGCTGCCGCGCTCGGCCCTCGCGGGCGACCGCCCGCCCCTCGCTGTCGTGCGCCCCGGCGACGGCGCCCGCCTCGTGGCCTGCCCAGAATGCCGGTACGAATTCGAGCTCTGGTCGGGCACCGTGTCGCGCGCGGCGTCCGAGCCCGCGGCGCGCGCGGGAGCTGCTTCGCGCGCTTTCGCCGCCCTCACCCGGTCGCCGCCGCCCGCCGCCGTGCACGAGCTGGACGTGGTGACGCCGGGTGGCGAGTCGCGCCCGTTTAGGCTGGCCACGGCCGACCCGGCGGCGCCGGCGGTCGTCGGCGACTCGGTGACTCTCACCTGCGCGCCGCGCGCGGGCGCCGCGGCGCGCTCCCCCCGCCGCGCGGGCCCGCTGCCGCCGACGCCGCCAGACACGGCGCCCGGGGACGCGATGACGGTGACGAATCACAGGACGGGCGCGGTGGTCGACGCGCTGCGCGCGCTGCCGCGCGGCGCGGCGACCGCGGGCCCCGCCGCCTGGCTCGCGCCCGCGGCCGCGGTCGCGCTCGCGGGCGACGCGGCGTCGTCCTTGTTGAATCCTTCCCTGCCCTTGCTCCTCGCGGGCGGCGCGGCGGCGGCGGTCGGCGCAGCCGCGCTCGGCGCGCGCGTCGTCGTCCCTGCCCTTAGGCGCCTGCCGACCGCGTCGGTCGGCGCGGAGGCGTCCCGGTCGGCACTGCTGACGCGCCACGCGGCGGCGACGGGCGCCGCGGCCGCGGCGGCGGCCGCGGGCGCCGCGCACGCCGCGTCGCTCGCGCGCGCGCGCGCGCTGCTCGCCAAGATGGGCGCCCTCGCCTCCGCCGGCGAGTACGACGCCCGGTCGGACGGCGTCCAGGCCGCGGCGGCCGCGCTGGAGGCGAGGCTGGTGGCCGCGGTCGAGCTGGTCGATGGGTGAGGAGGGAGAGAGAGTGGGGTGGAGGTCGGCACGCCTTCCGCCTCTGACGCCGCCTTCCTCCCATACCATCCCTTCTCTCCATCAGCTACGCCCGGGTCGCCGACCGCATCGAGGTCGAGGTCGAGCTCGAAGCCGGCGCGTCGGCGCCCGACGCGGCGGCCGCCGCGGTCGACGCCGACGTCGCCCGCCTCGTGGAACTGGAAGCCCTGGCCGACGACGCGGCCGCCGCGGCGGCGGCGGCGGACGAGGTGGAGCGCCTGCTGCGCGGGCCGTGAGAGGAGACGAGAGAGGGGGCGAGCGCGCGGAGTTGGAACACATCATAGAGCGCGGCGCGGCCTCCACACCCGCGGCCGCACGTCTGCACCCACCTCTGCACCCTCCTGCTCCCGCGTCCCTCATCATGGCCGCGGCGGCCGAGCTGGCCTCCGTGTCGGCCGAGTTGGACTCTTTTCTGCGGGCTGCCGTGGCCGACGGCGCGCTAGACGACCAGTTTGGGCAGCTGCTCATGCTGCAGGTGAGTGGAAGAGGGGGGAGGGGGCGCGATTGGGGGCGAGGAGCCGGGCGTCGCGCCCGCCGCGCGGGCGCGGCGCGGCGGGCGCGCCCCCACTGTCGCTGGATGTGCCGCATTTGGCACGGCCCACGTCTGATCGGGAGACCGGGGGTCAAGGCGCGCGCGCCCGAGCCGGCCCGGCCACGTCGCGGCGCGTCCCCACCCTTCCCCACCCTCTCTTCTCTCCCCAGGACGAGACCAACCCCGACTTTGTGGCCGAGGTCGCCACACTCTACTTTTCCGACACGGCCGCCAAGCTGGGCGCGCTGGTGGCGGCGTTTGCGCCCGGCGGTCCGCCGCCCGACCTGGCCGCGGTCGACTCGGCCGCCCACCAGCTGAAAGGCGCGTCCGCCTCGTTTGGCGCGGCGTCGGTCGCGGCCGAGTGCGCGGCTGCGCGCGCGGCGGCGGCGGCGGGCGACGCGGACGCCGCGGGCGCCTGCGTCGGCCGCGCGGCGGCCGCCTTCAGCGCGCTGCGGGACCGCATGGAGACGTACGCCGTACTGGAGACGCGGCGCAAGGCGGCGGAGACGGCGGTGGCGGCGGGAGGGTGATTGGAGCGAGGGACAAGGGGCGACCGCGGTGTGTGTGCCGTGGTTGTTTCACGCGCCGCGCCACTCTCCCCGCCGCGAGGCGGCACCATGGACAACGGCGAGTCAGACCGGCCGTCACTCGCCGCCGCCCCGCTGGGCCGCAGCCGCCTGCGCCGCGGCCCACTCCCCCGCCACCCGGTCGAGCACGTCTTGGCCGACGCCGCCAAGGGCTTGCTCGATCGACTGCATGGACGCCAGGCCGGCCGACTCGGCCCTGGCAAAGGCGGAAGGGGCGCCGGCCACCGCCGCGCCCCCGACAAAAGGCGACTCCCCACCCCCACCCCCTCTCCCCGGCGCCAGCGCGCCGCTGGCCGCGCCGGGCAGCACGCCGGACGCGCCGGGCGGGAGCAGGGGGTCGTCCAAGTCGGCCGACATGGAGACGGGGAGGGGGAGCGACCCCGCGCCACCGGCGGAATGCATGCGCGCGATGTCGTCGCGCAGGGCGCCCGAGAACAGGGGCGTGATGGACGGGCCCGGAGGGGGGGCGGCGGCGTCTTGGTGATGGAACGAGGGGCCGAGGCCGAGCGACGGCGCGCCGCCGGGGCCGAGGCCCAGGGAGGGGGCGCCCAGGCCCAGGGAGGGGGCGCCAAGGCCCAGGGACGGCGCGCCCAGGCCCAGCGAGGGGGCTCCCATCCCCAGGGACGCCCCCCCCCCTCCCAGCACCCCCCCCGCCGCGGGCCCACCGACCGCGGCAAAGGGCGACGGCCGTGGCGCCGCGTGCGCCGGCGCCGGCGGCGGTGGCATGGCGGTCGCGGCGGCGGCCGCCGCGGCGGCGGCGCGGCGCGTCGAGGCGCGCGCGGCGGGCGCGGTCGACGCGGCGTGCGCGCCGCCCGCCTGAAGCGCCGGCAACCCCCCACCCACCCCAGCCAGGAACGCGTCCGAGTCCGCGGGGTAGATGGCCCACCCTGGGTGCCCCGGTTGCCACCAGGCGGCCGCCGCGCGCGGGCGCAGCGCGCGGAGGGCCTCGCGCTGCGCCGGCGTGAGTTGCGCCGCGAGCGTTGCTTCCGCGCCGCCCCGCGGCAACGCCGTGACCAGTCCCACCGGGCGCTCCAGGTCGACGTCGCCCAGGCGGGCGGCGAAGAGCAGGCCGTCGCCACAGGTCAAGGGCGTGGTCGACGCGCCCATCCCTCCGCCACCCCCGTCGCCTGCATACCAGACCCGCACCCTCCCGTCAGCCACCACCGCCCGCAGCGCGTGGTCCCGCGCGTCGTCCCACTTCTCTTTGGACAGCTTGAGCACGTGCTGCAGCTTCTGGCGGAGGTGGCCGTCGCGCTCGGCCGCGAGCGCGAGCGCGCGAAACTGGCCCACCGACTCAATCCGGGATTCCGGCACCCGCACGTCCACGCCCGCCGCGGCCGCGGACGCCACGATGTCGGCCAGCTTCTTGACGGTTTCTTTGCCCATGTGCTCGAGTTTCGACACGTGGTCGTCCACGTTCGGGATTTCGACTTTGCCCGCCGTCCGCGTGCGCCGCGTGGCCACGACAAAGCCTTCGGACACGGCGTGGCGGGCCGGAGGAGGGGTGGAGGGCGCCGCGCCTCCACCGGGCGCCGTCCGCCAGACCGCGCGCGCGAGCAGGCGAAACGGGGGCTTGCGCCCGGAGAGCAGCGCCTCCGACGAATCCGTAACGTGCAGGTCGGGCAGCATCGCGACGCCATTCACCAGGGGCAGCACGACGCGGCCGTCGGCGGCGTGCGCGCCAGGGGCGCCGAGCGCGGCGCCACCCCCAGCAGCCGCCCCCCCTGTCGCGAGCAGGGGCGCGCCCCGGTTGTTGTGCAGCAGGGCGGCCGCGTCCAGGTCGGCACCCCGCTCGGCGCCGGCCTCCAGGCAGCCGGCGTCGTAGGCGTTCCCGTCGAGAATCGCGAGCTCGACCGCGCAGCCCGCGAGCGACGAGGCGGGCGCCGGGAGGCCCGTGGCTCGGTCGATGACCTCCACGCGGATGGGGGCGTCGCACTTGGCGCGCAGGACGTCGTTGACGAGGTACTGAGGGGTGGGAGGAGGGTGGGGTGTGGGCGGCGGGGGCGGAGACGGAGACGGGGAGAAGAATGAAAAAAAACGCGCGCGCGCGCGAACCCCGCCACCCACCCCTCCCCTCCCCTCCCCCGACCTTGGGCGCGAAGTTGACCGAGCAGCGGCGGCGCGGGTTGTGCTCGCAGAGGGCGCACTGGGCGTCGAGGCAGCCGAGCGACCTGGGATCGAGAAGGGCAAGACGAGGTGGGTCGAAGGGTCGCGGCAGGCAGGCTCGCGCTCCGACGCCCCTCCTCCCTCCTCCCAACCGACGCACAAGCAATCGTGCCTGAACACGAGCTGCAGCTCGCGCGGTTCCGCCCCCCCGCCGCGCTCGGGAGGCGGCAGCCGCGCGATGGCGGCCGCCGCTGCCGACCGCACGTCGGCGGGGGGGAGGCCGGGGCAGGCGCGCGCGGCAAAAGCGCCGGCAAACTGCACGAGGCGGGCGCGCACGTAGTCCTGGAGGGACGAGGGAGGGGCGGCGCGAGTGGGCGCGCGGGATTGGGGCGCGCCGAGCGCCCGCGCGCGCGCGGCCTCCCCGTGCCCGGGTCAGCGCTCACTGGGCGCGTCCCCGGGCGGGGCTGGAAGCCAACCGCCGCCCGCGCACGCGCGCGCCCCTCCTCTCTCTCCGTGCCTCGAGCGGCCGCGGCGGCACGCCCTCCAGCTCGGGCGGCAGGCGCACGCCTCGGTCGGACGCCATGGCGGGGCGGCGCCGCGAGGGGGGGTGTGGGCGCGCGGCGACGGCGCGGCGCCGCGCACAGCCGCGCCACCAGGGCCAGCACCATGGCGACCCCGCCCCCCCCGGCCTCGGTGGTGGTGCACCCCCTCGTCCTCCTCTCCGTCGTCGACCACTATCACCGCGCCGCGCGCGACACGCGCAAGCGGGTCGTCGGCTTCCTGCTCGGCGAGCGGACGGGGACCGGGGCGGGGGTGACTGTGGACGTCACCAACTCGTTTGCGGGTGGGTGGGGGATTGGAGAGCAGGAGGGGGGGGCGGTGAGCGCGCGGCGCGCGATGCGCGGCGCGCGCGGCGCCGCCGGCGGCCGCCGCGCGATGCGCCACGCCATCTGGATCGATGGCTCCCGTGCGGTGCTGGGACGCGGGGCACGGAGGCGCGCGCGCCGCCACGCCGCGTGCGCCGACCCCCGCCCCCCTCGCCCCTCCAGTCCCCTTCGAGGAGGATGAGCGCGACCCGGCGATCTGGTTCCTGGACCATTCCTACGCGGAGGCTATGCTGGCCATGTTCCGCAAGGTCAACGGTGCGAGGGAGGAGGGGGAGGCGGAGAGGGCGCGAGGGGAGGGGGGCGCGGCCGACCGCGCTCGAAAAAACACGGCCCCACACCACGCCACCCCCCGCCCCTCCACAGCCCGGGAATCCGTCGTCGGCTGGTACTCGACCGCGCCCTCGCTCGCCCCCGCCGACCTCGACATCCACGCCCTCGTCTCCAACTACTGCCCCTCCCCCATCCTGCTCGCCTGCCGCCCCACGCCCGGCGGCGCGGGCCTGCCGGTGACCGCCTACGTCACGGTGGACGGCGGGCGGGAGGACGGGTCCCGGGCGGGGAGCAAAGCGTTCGCCGTCGCGCGCACGACGGTCGGCGCGTCCGAGGCGGAGGAGGTGGGCGTCGAGCACCTGCTGCGCGACGTCAAAGACTGCGGCGCCCGCACACTGGGCGGCGACGTGGCGGCGCTGGCGGAAGGGTTGGCCGGGTTGGGGTCGCGCCTCGACGCCGCGGCGTCGTACGCGTCGGCTGTCGCGGCGGGCGCGCTCCCCCCAAACCACGACATCCTGGCCGACCTCCAAACCGCGTTCAACGAGCTCCCCCCGCCCGACGCGCCGGGCGTCGGGCCCGCGCTCGGCGCGCGCGCGGCCGACGGCGCGCTCGCGGCGTACGTCGGCGCCGCGACGCGCGCCGTGCTCGCCCTGCACGCCCTCGTGAACAACCGGGAGGCGGCCGCCGCGGCGCGCAGCGGCAGCACGGCAAAGGTGGGGGGCAAGGAGAAGGACGACGGGAAGGACGGGCCGGCGACGCCGGACAAGGAGGCCGCGCCGTGAGGGTGGGGAGCGGCGCGCCGCGTGTGAGAGTGAGACGGCCCCTCCCACACACCCCGCCGCCACGTTTTCAGCCTGCTCGCCAGCGAATGTCACAGGGCCGGGGCGGGCGGCGGGCGCGCGGTGTTGTGGGCGGGGCGCCGGCGGCGCACCGGCGGCGGCCGCGCGCCGGCGCCCCGCCGCGCGCGGCGCCGCCCGCTCATCGGGCGGGCCGACGGCTCGCGGACGGGATTGTCGAATATAAGGCGGCGCCAAGCGCGCGCACAAGGCGGGATAGGGCGGGCGCGGGCGACGCCGCGCGGGCCGGGGGTGGAGGCGCGTCCGCGCCGCGCCCAACCGGGGCGGTCGGGCGCGGCGCGGGCGGCGGGCGTCACAATGGGGGACATGGCGCGGGCAGCGGGCGTCATAACGGGGGACACAGGGTCCGCGATCGAAAAAGGCAGAGGTGGGGAAGAGGGGGTGGCGGCCAGGAGGGGGAATGGTTTCGAGTTTCGGGCTCGCGCGCCGGGCGCGCCCGCCCCGCGCCGGCGCGCGGCGCGTCTGCTGTGCACGGTCGGTCTCCTTGGCGCTGGTGGAAGGGCGCCGGGGAGGCGCGAGGGAGGGGCGCCTCTGTGTGTTCCCTCGTCACTCGGCGCCCGTCGCGGCCGCGTGCGCGACAAAGCGCCCCGCCAGCGCCTCCACCGCGGCAAACGACGGCGTGCCGGCCTCGGTGTAGCCGGTGAGGGCGGCGAGGGTGGTGGGCCACGCGGGGACGGCGCCCACGCCGCGGCGGCCGGCGGCGAGCAGGCCCGCCGCGACGAGCGAGGGAGGGTGCTGCGCGAGCACGACGTCGGCCAGGGCGTCGCCCGCCGCGCCAAAGGCGGCGCCGGCGGCGGCGCGGCGGGAGGCGGGGGAGGCGGGGTCGGCGCCGAGGCGGCGCGCAAACAGGGCGAGCCAGTCGGCGGCCGGCGCGGCGTCCACATCCCCCCCCAGGCACGCCTCGACATTGGCCTCCATGCGCGCGAGCGCGGCCTCGGGGTAGCCCGCGCCCGCGGCCGCGTCGGCGAGGGCGGGCTCCGGCCCGCGCGCGCGCCCGCGCGCCGCGACGCGCAGGCACGCCGCGACAAACAACGCGTGAAACTGCCCGGTCGTCCGCACCCCGGCCGCCATGACGCGGTCCATGAGCGCGACGGCGGCGTGGAGGGCGGGGGGGGGGAGGCGGAGCGCGGCAGCCTGGTGCGCGGCGGCCGCGACGAGCGCGCCGCGCTGCTGGGCGTAGACCGGGGCGGCCGCGGCGAGGGAGGCGAGGGCGGGCGCGTGGCGGGCCTCGATGGCCGCGAGGTCGGCGTGGGCGTGCGAGGCAGCGGCCGCGGCGCGCGCGTCCGCGGCGACCAGGTCGGCCGTCGCGCCGAGCGCAGAGGCGCCACCGCTCCCACCCCCTCCAGCCGCCGCGGAGTACGCGTCAAACGCCGGGCTGAAGAGCCACCTGCGCAGGGCCGGCGCGGGCGCGTCCAGCCTCCCCGAGCGCGCGTGGTCGGGCGCCGGCCGAAACGGCGCGCCGCCGCCCGCGAGGCTGGCCGCCACCGCGTCGCGCAACGACGCCGCGTGCCCCTGCGCGCGCGCTGCCTCGCCGCCGCCGTGCGAAAGGGTGACCTTGCGAGCGGCGTCGAGGGGCGACCCCGCGCCGCGCGCCGCCGCGCCGCGCGCCGCGCGGAGCCACGCCGCGGCGCCAAGCACGGCGGCCGCGGGGGTGAGGGCGGCCAGGTCGACCCGCAGCGCGCCCTTGCGCGCCGTCTCCAGCGGTAGGGGGAGGCGGCCGGACGCGAGGGCGGCGTCGTGGACGGCCGCCGCCTTCGCGCGCGCCCACGCGACGCCGGTCGACCAGAGGACGTCGACGACCGACGCGACGACCGACGCGTGCGCGACGCAGCCCGCGTCGAGCATGGCCTCGTAGGTCGTGAGCGCGGCCGCCCAGGCGCCCGCTTTCTTGTACGCGCGGATGAGGTTGGCGTGCGACACCGCGTCGCGCGCGACGCGCGCGGCGGCCATGGCGTCGAACGCCGCTCGCGCCCGCCCGGCCTCCCCCCCGTGCGCGCACGCGGCGATGACCGAGTTGAAGGACGCGACGTCGGGCGGGACGCCGGCGGCCGCGGCGCGGTCGAAGAGGCCCGACGCGGCGTGCCAGTGGCCGGCCTTCTCGCACGCGGCGAGCGCGGCGCCGTACGCGGCGCGCGCGCCGGCCGGGTCGGCGCCCGCGTCGGGCACGCACCCCGCAATCGCGTCCAGGCCGGCGTCGCCCGCGCCGGCGGCGGCGAGGAGGGCGGTGAAGGTCTTTGTGTTTGGCGGCACGCCGTCGGCCGCCATCCGCGCGTACACCGCAAGCGCCCGCCCCGCGTCGTCCGCGCGCGACGCCGCCACCAGGACCACGTTGTACGCGGGCGCGTCGAGCGGGATGGGGGGGGCGCCGGGGGGGGGCGGGGGGGGGGGGGGGCCCGGGCGCGGGGGCGCGCGGCCCGGGGCGCCCGCCCCCCCGGCCCGCCCCGCCCCCCCCGACGCCCAGGTCGTCGAGGGCGGCCAGGGCGACGCCGACCGCCCCCGCGCGGGCCGCGACGTCGATGAGCGCGCGGCACGAGGCGGGCGGGCGTGGGGAGGGCGTCGCGGCGAGCGCGCTGTAGGCCTCGCACGCGAGCGCCGCGTCGCCCGCGCGCAGCGCGGCCCGCAACAGCGCCGCCGCCGCGCCGCCGCCGTCGGCCAGCCCGCGCGACCGCATCTCCGCCACCAGGTCCAGCGCCTGCCGCAGCTGCTGCCAGCCGCCGCACGCGTCGACCATGGCCGCGTACGCCGGCGCGGCGGCGAGGTGCGCGCCCGGCGCGCCCGGCGGCGCGCCGCGCGCCCAGTCAAACAGCTGCCACGCGCGAAACGCGTGCCCGGCCGCGGCCAGGGACGTGAGCACGTCGCCAAAGGACGCGGGGTCGAGCGCGGCGAGCGCGCGCTGCGGCAGCGCAGCCGCGAGCGCGGCGCCCGCGTCGGCCTCGAGGGGGAGGCGCTCCACGAGGGCGCGCACGTCGGCCGGGGTGGGCGGTTGAAAGGCTTGCGGCGCGCGCGGCGGCGGCGGCGGGGGGGGCGGGAGGCGCGCCAGGCCCGCCAGGTCGAGGTCGAGCCCGGCGAGCGGCGGCGCGCGCGCGGCGCCGTCGCCCGCGGCCCACAGGTCGGCGAGCGCGGGGGCGGGCGTGGTGGCGCCGCCGAGGCGCGGCGGCGGCGGCACGAGGGCGCCGCCGAGCACGTCGGCGAGCGCGCCGAGCGACCCCGCGCGCGCCGCCGGCAGCGGCCCCGCGCCCGCGCCCGGCGCGCGGTCGGGCGACGCGGGCGCGCCGGTCGACGCGGCCCGCGGGGGCGCGCCGCCGTGCGCGGCCGCCACCCCGGTGCCAAAGGCGTCGAGCGCCGCGAGGCGGCGCGCCAGCGCGTCGCCGTGCGGCGCGTCGGCTTCCTCGACCCCAAACAACTCCCACTCGGGCGCCGCCGCCGACAGGCCGCCGCCGCCGGAGGACGCGGTGGAGGACGCGGCGGAGCGGGCGGGGGGTGGGGGGGCGAGAAAGGGCGACGGCT
>Ga0315283_10003209_pt1 | contig 13900 bp, 13 predicted proteins | sample YL17G09_0_MG_FD_204541 | JGI IMG/M metagenome (GOLD analysis project Ga0315283, IMG submission 204541) | Sediment microbial communities from Yellowstone Lake, YNP, Wyoming, USA - YL17G09_0 | ecosystem: Environmental > Aquatic > Freshwater > Lake > Sediment | place: USA: Wyoming | collected... | reverse complement strand
CCCAGGCAACCAAAATACCCCCCACTCAACCCCAGGTAATCATTCCCCCAACCGGCGTCTGGGTACGGGTAATATACCCCGGGAATTTTACCGGGTCGATCGGGTCTGCTGGAAAAATGAGACCGGTGACTGGCTCTGTTGACCAGTTCTACCAGGTGCCGACAGTTGACGGAATTGTACAGGCTCTCATCCAGAAGAAGGATGCATCGGGGAATATTCTCACCGCCGAAGTTTACAGAAATGGAACAATGGTTAAAAACGTTTCAATAACTGCCCCGAGGGGTACAATCGACCTCACGGTAGATTTGAAGCGGGTGTAACTTCGAAACGGGGTGCTCCAGTAATGTGTTTAAGATAAAAAGAGGATGCCGGTAATGATCCTGACAACTGTATTTTGATTATTTTACACCGTAACCTTTGCTTTTTCCTCTTTTTGAACGGGTTTTTTCACCCATATCAGGTCATTGCCCTGGAATGCAAATGAATTCATGAAGTGCAGCCTGACATCATTTGGTACAGAAGAAGTGTCAGAGTTTTGCGGGATGACAAGAAGAATAGAACTTTTATGAACCTGCCCGTAGGGTCCCGTCACGGTGGAACGCATCTGTTCCAGTTTTCCCTTTGGCACCTTCTTTTCAAATGAGACAAGAACTTTATTCAGTTCTTTGTTGCCTGAAATAGTGCGTTCGGCTAGATATTCCCGGTCATAGCCTGCAGTTTCTGGCAGAGGGGTAATTTTCCAGCCGTCGTATGTTGAAAAGAAGCGGTTGATCTCCTGCCGTGCAAACTGGTGCATAATATCCTGGTTGCTGCCCATATTCAATCAGTGATAGTTACCCCAGATTCAATAAAAATCTATGGATTTATTGACGAAGATTATTTTTTTATTAGTAAACTATTATTAAAAAACAAATAAGTTTTATTAATTAGAAGAAGATACAAAAAAGATCCGGTTGATGGGCAGACACTCTTTTCATCATGCATCATGTTGTTTGTATCTGTTGATATACATCCTGTTTTGATAATTAGTTAACATTTTTAATTTAACAAATTTTAAAAAGAAATATTTTTTACTGATAATCACTGATCTTATGCCATATCGGATTGAATGGAATGAAACGTTTCACAGAATTATCACTAGGTATCCTGTTCATCCTTCTCCTTATCGGAGGAGTGTTCACAGCCGGATGTACAACCACGCAACCAGGCCAGCCCTCGATTACCGTCGTAACCACCCCGCCGAAAGCTGTAGCGGGTGAAAAAACAAAGCTTCTCGTTGCAACGACTACAAGTCTCTACGATACGGGCCTCTTAAACTATCTCGAACCGAAGTTTGAATCACTCTATAATGTCGACCTGCAGATCACCTCCCAGGGCACCGGTAAAGCAATCGAGATTGCCAAGAAAGGCGATGCAGATGTGCTGCTCGTTCACTCCCCATCTCAGGAACTGGCATTTGTAAAAGACGGATTTGGAATTAACCGGCGATCATTTGCTTCAAACTACTTCATGATTGTTGGGCCAGCAAATGACCCGGCAGGTATAGCCAATATGACACCCGAGAATGCTTTTACCACTCTGCTCGTAAAGGGTACGAACAATACGGCGGGTGTATACTTCGTATCACGCGGTGATGCATCCGGGACACACACGGCAGAGCAGAAGATCTGGTCCAATGCCAAGTACAATTACACTATGAACGTCTCAAAATCTGGCAACTGGTATGTAGAAGCCGGGAAAGGAATGGGAGAGACTCTCCAGATGGCAAGCGAGAAAGGGGCTTACACCTTCACGGATGAAGGAACCTACCTTTCTTATAAGAACAACCTGAAACTCGTACCGCTCATCACGAAAGGATCCAGCCTGCTCAATATTTACAGTGTCATGACCGTCTATAATGACAAACAGCCGGTCGAAAAGATCAAGATGACGAACCATTTCGTGAATTTCCTGATCTCAAATCAGACACAGGCCGATATTGGCAACTTCGGTGTGGACAAGTATGGAAAGGCATTGTTTACCCCGATGAGTGTCAGCGTTCCGCCAGCACCAGGTGGCCAGGTAGGCGATTACAACACACTTGCGACGGATCTCAAACCACCGGCGTTAGTGGCAAACACGACCGCAACAAAATAACCTCCCTTTTTTTTAATCCAGTTCGGGATAAATTGAGATGACTTTTCTTTGCATTTTCTTTGTTGAACCAACAATAGCAATCATCAGGGAATAAATCCTGTATCCTTATCTCATACTGTAACAATAATTCTCCTACGGTATGCCCGAACAACCTGTTCCGACCGGTTCACAGCAACCCTCGCTTGTTTCAGTCTTTTTAGCGTTTTTAATGCTTGGAATTACTGCATTCGGAGGCCCGGCAATGATTGTATACATTCGGAAGATGGCAGTTGAGCGTAAGCGCTGGCTTGACAGTGCAATTTTTGACAACGGTATTGCCATCTGTCAGGCAATCCCTGGTGCTACTGCCATGCAGGTTGCTGCATATACAGGGCTTCGAATTCGAGGCATAACGGGGGCTCTCGCAGCATATGTTGGCTTTGGTCTCCCCGCATTTCTCCTCATGATGGTACTTTCGGCACTCTATGTCTCAACCTCAGAACTTCCACCGGTAAAGGCACTATTCCTTGCATTACAGGCGATTGTAGTTGCGATGCTTGCGTATGCAACGGTCTCATTCGGAAAGACATCACTCAAACACTGGATTCATGTCCTTATCGCCGGGATTGCAGCGGTACTCTTCATCGCAAATGTGTACCCGGTCATTGTTATTGCCCTTGCAGCACTGCTCGGTATTCTTCTTCTTCCTAATCCTGACAAAAAACAGAATATTACCATTACAAGGTTTCCTGCACCGGAAAAATCTTTTCTTATTTTGCTCTTCATCGCGATAGTTTTTTTCGCAACGCTCTATTTCCTGAAGCCAGAACTTTTTGTACTTGCTGCTACGATGGCATGGATTGACCTGTTCGCGTTTGGGGGAGGACTTGCTGCGCTCCCCTTGATGTACCAGGAGGTTGTGGTTGTCCATTCGTGGTTGGACAGTACAACCTTCCTGAATGGACTGGCACTCGGCCAGGTAACTCCGGGCCCGATTGTTATCACCGCAACATTTGTTGGCTTCCTATCGTATGGCTTTTGGGGTGGAGTCGTCGCCACGATTGCGATCTTTATACCATCATTTCTGTTTGTGGTCGGGACTGTGCCATATTATGACCATCTGTGCAGTTCGCAATTGTATCAGAAATTATTTCAGGGAATTTTGTTCTCTTTTGTGGGCCTGTTGCTAAGCGTGACCATCAAGCTGGCACTTGCAGTTCCATTGTCGTGGTTTTCCGGAATTCTTGCATCCGGGGCGTTCCTGTTCCTTCTTCTGGGTATCGAAATTCTCTGGGTGGTAATTGCCGGGATTGGAATCGCGTTGGTTATGTTCATAATTGTGCATTAATTGGATACTTATCTCCGGGTGGACACAATCATTACCGCAAAAGAAGCGAAGTGATGATAGTTAGGTTCAATATTTTGATTCATGTATTATGTCCGTAGTCCCCAGATCCGCTCCATACTACCAATAAACAAAAATTGTTTAACAATCATTAATATAAAGTAAGGTTGATTATAAGAATTAATCTTTTACAAAAACGTGGTTCAGAACAAATCCGGTTGTGTCATCGATGAGCGAGATTGTATCGGGACTGTTACAGGCTATTAACCTGATTGTTACTCTCGACCCTGAGGTGATGCAGATAGCTGCACTCTCCATAATGATCTCGCTTGCAGCAACGGTTATTGCCGCCTCCATATCCATTCCGTTGGGCGGGATCATCCATTTTTACGAATTCCGCGGCAAACGAGCAGTTACCATCCTGATCCAGACCCTGTATTCTATCCCGACTGTTGTCGTTGGTCTGCTCCTGTACCTTATGCTCTCCCGGAGTGGGCCGCTTGGGTATTGGGGACTCCTGTTCACACCGGGAGGAATGATCATTGGACAGGCCGTACTGATCATTCCCATCATAACCGGACTGGTTATCGCTGCGCTTGGGGGAGTCGACCGGAATATTTGCGACACCATCATCTCGCTGGGCGCTACAGGATTCCAGACTATCATGCAGGTTGTCAGGGAAGCGCGTCTGGCAATCCTCAGTGCGGTGGTCCTTGGCTTTGGTCGTGCGATCTCTGAAGTCGGGGTTGCAATGATGATCGGTGGCAACATCCGGGGAGAAACACGAGTACTGACAACGGCAATTGCACTGCAGACAGGCATTGGTGATTTCCCGTTCTCTATCGCACTCGGCATCATCCTTCTGTTGATAGCGCTGGTCATCGTCGTCATTATGAATATCTTGATTTCCGGCCTTTCGGCTGAGTCACAGCAGGCATTGGGAGGTCCACGCATATGATACGGATAGAAGGTCTCTCCCGTGTTGCTGGCAGCAAAACGATTCTCGATTCGATCAACCTCGAGATCAACCGCGGGGAGATCTTCACCTTTATCGGGCCGAGCGGTAGCGGAAAGACAACTCTTTTGCGGCTTATCGATCTTCTCGACACACCAACAACCGGTTCCATAATTTTCGATGGTACTGATACTACTGCACCAGATACGGAGTGGCTTGCGATCCGCCGGCGTATGTCCATGGTTTTTCAGAAACCCGCGGTTCTGAATATTACCGTAGCGGGAAATGTTGCATTCGGGCTGAATTTCAGGGGAATAGAAAAATCAGAAACTAATACACGTGTTCATGAGGCGCTCGATATCGTCGGCCTTCTGCACCTTGCAGAGCGGAAAGCAGTCACCCTTTCCGGCGGAGAGATGCAGCGGGTAGCTATTGCACGTGCACTTGTTACCCGGCCTGAAGTCCTCCTGCTTGATGAGCCGACGGCAAATCTTGATCCGGTATCATCAGAGATTATAGAGAATCTCATTCTCCGCATAAACAAGGAAATGCATACCACGATCATCCTCTCTACCCATGATATGATCCAGGGCCAGCGCCTAGCAGACCGTATCGGGGTAATTATGGGTGGCAGGATGGTCCAGGTCGGTTCGCCAAATGACATTTTTTACCAGCCTTTTTCCAAAGATATTGCACGTCTGGTAGGCATCGACGTAACCCTAAAAGGTGTAGTAAAGTCTAATGACAGGGGTCATGCTGAAATTATTATAGGTAATTCTATTTTTGAAGCGATCACCTCTGCTCCAGCTGAGCAGCGGGTTGTACTCTCCATAAGACCTGAGGAAGTCACGATTAAACTTCCGGAATCAGAATCAGGAAAGACCAGTGCACGTAACCAGCTTTTGGGAACTATTACCAGGATGGTGCAGTTTGGACCGTTTATAAGGATTAATGTTGATTGTGGTGCTCCTCTCACCGCACTTATTACCAGGAAATCATGCGGGGAACTTGGGCTTACTATTGGGACGAAGGTCATGGCAATAGTCAAAGCCACCGCTATCCATGTGATTCCGGATTCCGGCTGAAATGGTATTTTTATCTTTTTATATTTCACGAACAGTTAAACACTCTAATACGAAGACGCCCAATAATAAGACGATGCGCTGCACGATTCTTGCCAGCGGAAGTAAAGGCAATTGCGTTTTTCTTGAAGGAGAGAGCGGTGCACTTCTGCTTGATGCCGGCCTGAGCACAAAAGAAACACTCCAGCGAATAAACGCAGCGTCCCTTGATGCCGGGCAGATTGGTGCGGTCCTGGTCACCCACGAACACGGAGACCATATCAAAGGCTTAGACGTACTTACCCGTCGTCTCAATATCCCGGTCTATGCAACGGAAGGAACTCTCCATGATTTCCTCAACCACCGGCGCACTTCAGATAAACAGATTGATCACCGGAAATGCCGGTATCATGAGCATTTTTCCGTAGGAGATTTTGTGATCGAACCGTTTGCCACCTCCCATGACGCCGCCGAACCCTGTGGATTTATCATAAGGGAAAACGGTGTACGGTTTGGGTATTGTACCGATACCGGTATCATCACCCCTCATATGCTTGACCTGCTCCGGCGCTGTGATGCAATCGTGCTTGAAAGTAATCACTGCCCGGATATGCTGGAGAACGGACCCTATCCAGAATCACTGAAACGAAGGATCCGTTCAAAACGAGGCCACCTGTCCAACATGGGTGCTGCCCGGTGCCTGCAAACTCTTGGTAAGGATGTGCCACAGGTGATCCTTGCTCATTTAAGCGAGATGAATAATACACCGGAACGGGTGATGGCGAGTGCTCGTGAAGGACTTGGTCTCTTCTATGAAGAAAAGACGCTCGTTATTGCCACCCAGTGCGGAACTTCTTGCACCCGTCCCCAGTACTTAACGCTCTAATAACAATATCGGGACACGTCCTGTTTCCTTGGAAAATTTTTGTATGAGGGACCAGGAATAGTTGTATATCAGGTATCCTTGATCTTCAGCAGTTTCATACAATACTGGTCAATGGAATCAATGATTGCCTTCTTTGCCTGTTTTACCTTCTTTTCATCATCAGAAAGGAAATCATGAGCTACATATTCGAGGAGTGTTACGTAGTAGTGCTGGGTTCCGAATTTCATCCGGATTTCATCGAGACATGCAAGGGCCTCATGTTGTTTACCGTTCACCAGTTCAAAGATAAAATCAAGAAGGAGAAGTGCATTTTTTGGAATGTTTTTACTCAATGCCAGTTTCCTGAATTTATGGTAGACATCTTCCCGGTTCGTGATGATCGCCAGTTTTAACCCGTAATAGACAGGTTCAAGTTCATCGGGATACTGCTGGGTCATCTGCTTGACTATCCCGGCTACACCCCCGGCATCCCTGCTCTCGAGTTTTAGTTTGTATGACTCCCGGAGGAAGTACATGTCATCAAAGAACCGTTCGATAGCTGTTGAAAGCAGTTCTTCCCGTATATCTTTCATGCCGTCTTTTGTAGCCTTCTCAATTCCTATCCGTAAAAATTCCGGTTCACTGGGGAACCATTCAATTGCCTGTTTCAGCATGAACCAGAAGATCTTGTTGATGCCGGGATCATCGCCAATACCCATTTCCTTAAGCCGGTTTACCGGCGGTTTTAAACGGACCAGCTCGATCATCTGCTCCCGTGCGGCAAGCGCCGCCGGAGTGGGTCCCCGGACAAGTTCCTCTGCATTGATATTCTCTCCTTGTTTGAGTGCGGGGACCAGGTAACAGTACGCCAGTGCAGGAAGAATCAGAACATCTGCAGTCCGGTATTTTTTCAGCATTTCAATGGCTTCAGGATATTTGCCCAAATCGACCATCTTGATACCGAGCATGATATCGTAGATTGCCCTGCCTTTCTTGGTGTGCTTGTTTCTTTCAGCATAATCAAACAGTTTTTCAATAAAAGCAAGATCTCCCGAACGTTTGCTCATATTCAGGACACGGACCGTGATGTGGTCGATAAACTGGTCATGGAGTTCGTTACTGATTTCGGGCAGATTTTTTTCAAGTGTGGCAATGACGTGACCATAAAAAACAGGAATATTTGCATCAATTTTATCGATGTTTTTATCGATATAATCGAAAAAATCGTGTTTGATCTGGTCGAGCTTAAGCCGGATAATTGCATCGGGCTGCCACTCTTCGACCATATATCTCAATTACGCTTGCTGGATATTAAATTTATCAAAACCAGTGAGAATTGTTCAATTTTCTGGTGAATCCTGCCAAAATGAGAAGAAAAGCAATTTGATCTGCAGGTAATAACATCAAAACGTTAATCCCTCTGCTAAAGCAAGATCTAAAAAAAAGAGAAGCGTCATGCTTTTTATGGACTTTTCCCGGGCCTGCGATCAACTGGAAGGTACATCCGGGCGTCTTGAAATGATTGATATTATCAGCCGTTATCTTCCCCACCTGGCACCTGATGAACTTCCGGTTTTTGTACGGTTTGTTATGGGCAGGATTTTTCCTGACTGGAGCTCAAAAAAACTGGGTATCGGTCCAAATCTCCTGTATGAAGCCATTGGTTATGTAGCGGGTATAAAAAAAGAACAGGTGATAGAGAAGATCAACATAACAGGAGACGCAGGCCGGGCCGTAGAGGAACTTCTTTTGATCAAATCGCAGACCACCTTTTTCCATGAAGACCTGGACTTGGTCCGTGTTTATACCGAGCTAATTGCGATAGCCGACATGGAAGGAAAAAAATCCCAGAGGGAAAAGCTCCTGGCTGTCCGCCGGTTATTGGGAAATGCGCACCCTCTTGAAGGTCGCTATCTGGCAAGGATCATGCTCGAAGAACTCCGTATTGGTGTTGGAGAAGGCAGTGTCCGGGACGCGATCGCCAGGGCGTTTTTGGTGGATTCTGCTCTTGTTGAACATGCAATGCAGGCATTGAATGATGTGGGAGAGGTGGCCCGGCTCGCCAAACTTGGCCCCAGTGCATTACAAGACGTCCGTATTACCCAGTTTCACCCTGTACGGATGATGCTTGCCCAGCAGGGAACAATCGCGGATATGATCAAAGAGCACGGTCCAATCGCTGCCGAGTTCAAGTACGACGGCTCCCGTTTCCAGTTTCACAAAAAAGGCAACTGGGCGAAGATGTATTCCCGCCGGCTTGAGGATGTAACCGGGGCATTGCCGGACGTGATTGAAAAACTTCTGGCAGCAACCGAGCATGATGTTATCCTCGATGGGGAAATAATTGCAATCAAAGAGGGAAAGCCAATGCCATTCCAGTCTGTGCTGAGGAGGTTCCGGCGCCGTCATGATGTGGCAGAGGCGCAGGAATCGATCGAGCTGGTACCCCATGTTTTTGATATCCTCTATCTCGATGGCAAGACGATTATTGACCTGTCCTTTACCGAACGCAGGAAGATACTTACGACTGTCGTAAACAGGTATGTTGCCCCGCAGGTAGTCAGCAGCGATCCCGGTGAGATTGAAAAGATGTATAGCAACGCAATCGCTGCCGGGCATGAAGGCATTATGATCAAGGTTCCCGCTTCAAACTACACTCCGGGCCAGCGGGGAAAGAACTGGATTAAGATTAAGCCCGATGTGGATACCCTTGATCTTGCAGTGATAGGGGGAGAATGGGGAGAGGGAAAACGTGCCCATGTCTTTGGATCATTCCTCGTCGCATGCCAGGACACTGGAAAACTTATCCCGCTCAGCCGCGTCGCAACCGGGTTTACCGATGACCAGCTCCTCGAAGTCTATGACCTGCTGAAAGACCGCGTACTAAAAAAATCCGGCAAAGAAGTGGTATTTGAACCAATACTTGTGTTCGAGGTGGGATACGCGGAACTCCAGGTCAGTCCGACGTACGAAGGCGGATTTGCTCTCCGGTTCCCGAGATTCATCCGGATAAGGGATGATAAGGATATCGTCGAAATTGAAACGCTGGACAGCATCAGGGAACGATACTCACGTCAGTCAAAATCTGCACAGGCCTATCAGAAATGAAAAAGTGTCCGCTGTGTCCGGAGTTCGGGTAGAAGCGTACTATGCTTCACCCACCGGTCAGAACCGAGGTTATATGCAGCCTGTGTAACCGCTGTGTCAATTGATGGACACGGAATTGGAGGTGCTCTCATCGCCTTTCGGGTTGCTTCCCGGATCACCCATGTCCCGAGCGGTGCCCAGTAATCACCCGATATACTCCGTATTACAATCACCCGGGCGCAGCGTCTCGCCGTCCTGAGGTATTCACAAGCTGCAAGCCGTGCGGAATAGTACGCTCCTGATATCGGAGAATAACCCTTTTTAGTCATTCCTTCACGGTCCTGCACAATAACCTCCTCTTCCCCTGCCCACAATGACTTTTGTCCCCAGCACTCGATCATCTCGAACTTCCAGTCTCCCGGGAAGAGAATGCAGACGATCCTGTTCCCAAAAATCTCACCGGTGAAGAGACGGATCTCTTCAATCGGGGGATAACGGGCAATCTCTTTTTTAAGATGAATGGACAGGGTATCATCCACGGCCGTGATAGCCCATCGCGTTGGAACGAATTTTCGTCGTTTACCAAGGAGTCCTGCTGCCATCAGGTTTGAGATCTGGTACACATCAACAGCAGAATCACTAAGTGCAATACAGGCTTCGGTAGAAATGATATCCGTATCAGATGTAATATGGTCAACAACGCGTTCAACGCGTGCATTGCCAAGTACATCAAGTTTTTTTACTGAACCAGTAAACCCGACTGGTGCTACCGTTCCATCAAAATTGAGGCTGAAGGTAACCGGTTTTTCAAATGCAACATCCACCTCAAGGGGTATCGTTGAGAGTGCGATCTCCTGCAGGTTACCGGAGATCGCATGAAGTGCGGAATTCCCGCGGATGGTACGGGCACGGATACCAACAATGTCGTCCATCCCCATGTTGTGAGCAAGCCAGTCCGGGGGGTTATCACTGTCGTTGATGAGCAGCGGTCCTCCATGCATGGCAGGATACCCGTAACTTCCAATGAAGACCGATGGGGAACTTCCCTGGTAGCTGCTTGTGGATTTCATGCCAACCTGTGCATGGAACCTGCTCATGATGGGGCAGCGGGGCAATCCGCACATACCCTTACCCTTGCACTCGGCACACTGCATCAATTGTCTTCCCTCAGATCGATAATAATACGGATCCGCTTATCCAGGTACCTGACGATCTCATCTACCCATTCATCCCAGATGATTGGGACATCCGGCACGTTCCTTGCAACCTCTTTACCTGCGTCATCATCCCGTTCCCCGATCATCTCCATTACTACAGATCCAGGAGCAAAGGCAGATGGGACGATTACATCCCGATCACCATCCACAATCCCCAGCACAGGGATCCCCCGGTGAGAACAGATATGACCGCATACTCCCGTCGTATCATCCCCGATCGCAAGGACGCCACAGCAGTCTTCCGGTATCCTTGCGTAAAGCTCATGGCCACAGTGATCGATCACAATCACACATCCTTTGGAAGGCACCCTGCTTTTCATCCGGGGTGTTGCGGATCGTATGGGCCCGCTCTTGCACCATGCGGTACTGATGTCAAAATCCTTGCCCAGGGATACTTTCTCTAGACCATGTGGTTTTGGATCCAGACCATAGAGTGGTTCAATTACCGATCCATTACTTTGGAGTACGACAACATCCGCGGTCGCCCGTCCGATAACGGTTCCATTCACGTACACTGCTTCACCGGGAATGCAACCCTGGATTTCCCGCACATTTTTCTGCAGGTGAACGGAGCTCAGTAATGACGTTTCCTCAAATCCCGTCAGACCAGCAAGGATTCCTGCCAGTTTTTTGTTACCATTGTTCCAGCAGTAGATCGTTCTGCTCGAACACTCCAGATGCACAAGACCTGACTCACCAAGCCTGGATGCAACAATATTCCCAAATATCTTACCGGATATTGCTGTCTTTCCGCGGTTTGCAAGAAATACCAGATCATCCAATCCTAAAAGAACTCTGCTTGGGGGTTGGGCAATAAATTCTACCGGTAATCCCGATTCTTCTGCAGCAGTCCGTGCCATAACTCCGGCAACAATGACACGTCTGGGCACAACCGTTTCCATCAGCCATGCAACATCCCCACGGTCAAATATTTCAGGGCCGTGAACAACCATAACAACAAATCCCATAGGAGTATTCATGGATGGATTCCTTATTACTGATTTTTTAATAAATAAGCGGGTAGGGGCACACCCATTAAGGAAATGCGCCTGCTGGTCTATACGGTTGTTATCTGATTGCCAGTAGTCCGTATAACCCGATTCTGTGTTTCCGTAAAAGAAACACGCCATCCCACATCATACCGTGCTCCGCATTCCGGGCAGAGGAGAATAACCATATAGACATCCCTCGTGGATTTGATGAGCGGGGGATTTTTACCGGCATTTAGCTTGAGAAATGACGTATGGAATCCGAACTCATACCCGCATGAAGGGCATACCCTGAGTTCATCATCGATTTTGATGTTTTTTATTTCACCTAATACCGGCATGATACTATCCCTTTGAAATATTTAAGTTCGGGTCACTGTATTAAGGTTACCCGCGTTTTGCAGCCGTTAGTATCACTTCAGCCGCATTCTTCCTGCCATTGAGCGATGGATGAACGAGCCGGAAGGGCAGGGGACAACAAGTCATCGTTTCTGCAATTTTTCTCTCCAGCTCTTCAGGTGTCACTTTTCGCCCGTCGATTGATTTGCCGGCTCCCATATCAACGATCTTTTTTGCATTATTCTGCTGTTCCGGGTGATTCGGATCCATAATTATCAGGACAGGTTTTTCAAAGAGCAGGGCTTCGTGCAATGTGGTCAGACCACCATGAACAATTGCAATTTTTGCTTTTGCAAGGTGCTCGTAGAGGTCCGGTACATAACCATGGGATAAAAAATTATCAGAAGATGCTGGAAGTTCCGACCCGGTATAAAAGACGTCAAATATGAGATCTTTGCGCTTGTCGGAGATTGTCTTTAACATCAGGTACATCGGGAGTTTATAGGGTTCACCCCCGAAACTGGTGAAGATGGTGTCCCGGGTGGTGGTGTACAGTGTTGGATCAATATCATAAAGCGGTCCCGTATACACATACAGCGCTTCTTCTCCTTTTGGTATGATCAGGTTATATTCGCTGATGGTATCCGGTGCAGGATAATCCGGAACGATCACCCTGCTCGAAATACTGAGGTATCTGCTGATCAGAAAATTGAGGGCCCTCCAGACCGGGTTTGTTGTGCCATTGGGTCCGTTGAAGTGGTTCTGATTGGTAATGAATACGACCGGAGTCTTTTTTAATCGGGCTGCAAACACACCTCCATACATGGTGTCGCATACCACGCAATCGAAGTGGTGTTCACGGATGAGTTGGCGGACGCTCATAACCGATTTTATCATATCAAACAGGATCCATTTCGAGCACCAGAGTGTCTTTTTCAGGCTGAAAAAGCCGTTCTCCCCTTCAAGACAGACTTCGCGATGCGTCCGGTGAAGGTTGCTGACCTTGTTCTGTTCCATAAAGTTGTATGATTTCCCATATCCGGCAAGATGAACGATGTGTCCCATTTGCTGCAGGTAAAGGCCGAGATGGAGACAACGTGATGCATGCCCGAGCCCTTCACCGCAGACGACAAAAAGGATCTTCATAGCAGTTCCTGTTCAATCATACTCTAGTGTCAAATAGTGAAATATCAGGATAATCCTTCTGATTTCTGAGTTTTTTGTTCTGAACTGCCTGACTCTTCTTCCGGGATGAGTATCCATGCAAGAATATAGACCAGGACACCGGTCCCGATTGAGATGACGGTTATTACCGCCCAGACCAGCCGGATAACCGTAGGATCAATATCGAAGTGTTCTCCGAGACCGGCACAGACTCCCCCCAGCATACGTTCTTTTTTTGAGCGGTACAATCGCTTCATGCTAAAATATTGTTTTTTCACCAATAAAAGTAATGGAAATAAGGTAATTAAAAAAAAATCACAGGTCCCTAAAAAAGCAGAGTCTATTATTCATCGAAGTTTAAGACATATTGGGAAGAAATGACCATGAAAGAAGAGAGTGGTCCCTTTAAAACAGCGACGTTTGGTGCCGGCTGTTTCTGGGGAGTAGAAGAAGCGTTCAGTAACGTGAATGGGGTGGTAACAACTGCGGTCGGGTATATGGGAGGCTCGTTCAAAAACCCGACCTATAAAGATGTCTGCACCGGGCAGACCGGGCATGCAGAGGTTGTGCAGGTAACGTACGATCCTTTAAGGGTCACATACGAACAACTTCTCGATGTTTTCTGGTCGGTTCATGACCCGACCCAACTAAACCGGCAGGGTCCTGATACCGGAACAAATTATCGCTCTGTAATCTTTTACCATGACGCTGAACAGGGACACATCGCCCGAAAGTCAAAAGAGTCTCTGGAGGCTTCCGGCAG
>Ga0315283_10003208_pt1 | contig 13902 bp, 7 predicted proteins | sample YL17G09_0_MG_FD_204541 | JGI IMG/M metagenome (GOLD analysis project Ga0315283, IMG submission 204541) | Sediment microbial communities from Yellowstone Lake, YNP, Wyoming, USA - YL17G09_0 | ecosystem: Environmental > Aquatic > Freshwater > Lake > Sediment | place: USA: Wyoming | collected... | reverse complement strand
AACTTGTGCTTCTGGACGCGCTGGATGAATTCGCGCAGCAGGTCCTCGGTGATCTCGAAGTCGGCGATGACGCCGTCCTTGAGAGGCCTCACGGCGCTGATCTCGTCCGGGGTGCGGCCGAGCATCAACTTCGCCTCTTTGCCCACGGCCAGGACCTTGCCCGTGGCCTTTTCCACTGCCACGACCGAAGGCTCGTTGAGCACGATCCCGCGGCCCTTGACGAAGACCAGGGTGTTCGCGGTCCCCAGATCCATGGCCGCGTCGGTGGAGAAGAAGCCCATCAGGTTGCTGAGGAACATCCCTGTCTCTCCGGTGTCGGCTCGTAGAGCCGGGGGGGCAGATCTGAAACCGGCGCTGTCGGAGAAACCGCTGGACTCGCGAAGGCATCGAGCCTTGTCTCCCCTGACGATGCGCCACCAGACGCTAGCACCCGCGCAAGCATGCCGCAAGCGGAGAGTCCGCAGAGTGTGGAGTGGCCGGAGGCTGCGGGCTGGTCCGGGCGGGCTGCGCCATGGCGCCGCCCGACAGGCTGGAGAGGTCAGCCAGGGCGCCTGGAAACCACCGCCGCCGCCACCCCTCGCATTCGCTTTCCCCCGCGGAATACGAGGTTGCGGGGTAGCAACACGAGACAGCGTGCTGCGTTGACCCCCTTTCGAAGCGGGTGCTAGTGTCGAACGCCGTGATTGAACTCATCCTGGCGCATTCATGATCCGGGCCGGGCGCCTGGCCATCCTCCTCCTGCCTGCCGCGCTGGAGGTGGTTCTCGCTATCATTCCGGGGCATGCCCAGCAGGCGGTATCCTCGCGCTACGCGTTCGCCGACACGACCCTCCTGAGGGACACCCTGGGCCTGCACTTCGACCGCTTGTTCCCGGTGGCCGACAGCCTGAACCTCACCCCAGACACGTTGCGGGCGCTCTCCGTGCGATACCGCTGGACGCTGAAGCGCCTGGTCTGGCTCGCGGACAGCCTGCGCATGCCGGTGGACAGCGTGGGGGTGTACCTCGACCGGGAGCGTTTCAACCCGCTCGCGAGCACGGTCGGGCAACTCACCACGTTCCGCTACAGCAGCGGCTACACCGTCCAGCAGACCTCGAACACCTGGAGCAACACCGGGGACTACAAGCTCGTGCTGGGTTCCCTGTTCCTGCAGAACACCACCACCATCCAGATCGATCGCTACACCGCGGGCACGCTGACGAGCCTGCGGCAGACTCGCTCATCGGGGACCGAGGGTGGCTGGCGGTTCTCCCCGGACTTCTCCCTCGGCGCGCGAGCCAACCTCGATCGCTTCAACAGCCACGACCCCGGGTCCACCAACAATCAGAACGAGAGCAAGAACGACTTCCAACTCTCGATCCGCACGCGCCAGCAGCCCTGGCCCGCGTTGCGTTCGGAAATGAATTTCTTCTCGGGCCTGCTGGATCTCTCCAACTTCCAGCAGGTCAAACGGGGTGCCTCGGCGGACCTGAACGGAACCCTGCGTCTGCAGAGTCGCCTCATCACCCATGACCTCTCCGGCCAGATCAACGGCAACCTGTCACGCACCCGCACCCCCGACGCCCCCAGCAGTGCCCGCACGAGCGACCTGAGCAACAACCTGCGCGGCACCCTTGGGCTCCTGCCCGGCAAGCCGGTGGGACTCAACCTGAACTACTCCATCCGCAGCATCCGGGTCGAGACCCCCACGGACTCGGGCACGACCCGGGAGGTGCGCACGTTCAACAGCAGCGCCGACGCCACCGTGCGCCTGCGCCAGAACAACGACCGCTACCTGAACGCGACCGGCCGCTACGGAACCCAGAACCAGGAGCAGGGCGGGACGCTCAACTCCACGTCTGGCCGGCAGGATCTCGGCTTCGGCCTCGACGGCCGCTTCCTGCTGGCCGGCTGGAACCTCGAAAGCCGCTTCTCGCTGACGAACACCCGCTCGGAATACCCGAACCGCGCGACCACGGGCGGCTACGGCGAGTCCCTCAAGGTGGCGACCATCGACGCCACGCTCACCCGCAGCCTCACCCGGAAGATCCTGCTGCGGGCCAGCGGCGGCGTGAGCCTCAACTCCTACCGGTACTATCTCATTGGCATGTATCCGAACCCGCCCGTGGACCACGACCAGTACCGGCAGAACTACCGGATCGAGAGTCAGTACACCGGCTCGGCGCGCTTCAACAGCGGACTCGTCCTGGACGTGACCCGGAACGTGCTGGTGAATATCCCGGCCGGCAGCACGACGTCCAACTCGGTGGCGAACTCCTACCGGGCTGAATGGCGCTGGAGCTATCGCCTGCTGCCGGGACTGACGGCTACCCAGAACAACTCGCTCAGCGCCGACTACATCCACTTCAACTACCTGCCCGCGAGCGACCGGCTCTCGCTGGACTTCAGCACGGCCACGTCCTTGAATGCCGTGCTCTCGCCGCGCTTCACGATGGACGTCCGCCACAACCTCAAGCACCAGCCCGGTGGCACCTACACCGAGTTCCCGGACGGCATCTCCTACCTGAGCCGTTCCGAGGTGAACGACAACTCCACGCTCTCCGCGCGCCTGGCGTACACGCCGAGCCCCGTCCTCTCGCTCTTCATGCAGCCGGACTACGTCGCGGGCGAACGCGACGCTTCCCAATCCGGCACCCTGATCCCGACGCGCAGCAACCGATCCCTCAACTTCTCGGCGGGTGCCAGCCTGAACCTGCCCCTGGGGGCCAAGGGGCGCATCACGGGCGACATCCTGCGAACCTATCGCGCCGACCGCTCCATCAATTATACTGATGGCGTCCCTATGCCGCAGCCGGGCACGGAGAGTGACTTCTGGAACGGCAGCCTGCAGTTCTCATGGGAACTATGACCCACCGGGGCTCCCGCCCGCTTCGCGCGGCGCTCGCGCTCGGCCTGCTGGCCGTGCTGGTCGCGGGCTGCGACCTCTTTAAGCCCGCCAGCCCCGAGGTCGGGGGCATGGTGGCGACCCTGCTGCCCAGCTACGCCTCTCCCGAGAGTTGCCTGCGGTACATGCGAATCGGCATCGAGCGCAAGGACAACGTCGGCCAGGATGCCTACCTCGGCGCCCTGGCCGACAGCTTCCGCGCCACGTTCGACCCGGCGGTGTTGAGCACCTACAGCGGGGTCCGGCCGGAGGTCTGGGAGTTGCGCCACGAGGCCCAGTTCTACTCGGTCTTCATCCGCTCCTTCGCGGATCCTTATCTGATGGACTGGGCGGAGGATGAGAACTACCCGATCGCCAACGAGGTCAACGACGGAAAGACCGCGGTCCTGCACCGGCGCTACAAGGTCTGGGCCCAGAGACAGGCCACCGGCGAGGCCCTGCTCATCGCGGTGGGCTACGCCAAGCTGAACTTCGTCAAGATCTCGGCCTCCCGCTGGGCCCTGACCCTCTGGGAGGACCGGGTGGACCCCGCCGTGGGTGCAGAGCCCGCCCCCAATGCCGCGGACCAGAGGACCTTCGGCTATCGCAGGCTCGACGCTGGAGCGGGGGGATGAACACGAAGAGCTCGATCCGTGCGCTCGCCAGCGCGTCTGCGCTCGCACTGCTGCTCCTGGGTGCGAGTGGTTGTTTCAACCCGTTCGACCCGCGCCTCGCGCCCACCACCGGCATCTATGTCCCGCCGCCCACTCCGAATTCGCCGCAGAACGCGATCCGGTTGTTCGAATGGTGCTGGAACAACCGGGATATCACCGTCTACCGGCAGATCTTCACCGACGACTTCCGCTTCATCTTCGCGCTGGGTGACTCGGCGGGAAACATGTTCCGCGAGGATCCCGTGACCCGGGAGATGGAGTTGAACATCGCGACCAACCTGTTCGTGGGAGGCGGCTCCGCGGCGCCGGCCAGCAGCATCGCCCTGATCCTGGACCCCACGATCCGCGCGCTGCCCGACAGCCGCGCCGGCAAGAACGCGAGATGGCACAGCGAGATCGTCACCAGCGTGAACCTCACGATCAAGACGGAGGACGGCGCGGAATACCGCATCCAGGGTGACGCCCGCTTCTTCGTGGTGCGCGGGGACTCCGCGCTGATCCCCCAGGAACTGGGCTTCGGGCCCGATTCGACCCGCTGGTACATCGACCAGTGGCACGACGAGACCCTGAAGGGGTCTGCCGCCACGGCCTCGGATCCGGGAGAGTTGCAGGCCACGCGGCCCTTCGGCCGGGTGACGGTTTCCGCGGTTGACCGCGTTCCGCAGCGCCCGGGCGCACCTGCGACGCTCACCACCCAGCCATTCGAGATGTCCTGGGGGAAACTCACCGCGCTGTACGCATACTGAGCGCCGACGCACCTCCCGGAAGGAACGGCCCGTGGGAACAATCCCCCCACGGGCCGTCGTGTCCCGGGCGCCAAGGCCACCCCCACCACCGACCGATGAGCCCGTGTGAAGGTCGTCCCCCGAGCGCGGCCAACCGACCCCGAACAGACCGAGGGGGGCGCCCGGAGGCGTCCCCCTCGTGTCCGTTTGTGGCTGCCGCGATCAGAACGTGTAAGTCGCGGTGACCCTCGGGAACATCCCGCCCGTGCTCGCACCACTGATGAGATACGGACCGTTGTGCACGAAGGCCGGATTCACCGTGGCGTCGACCTGCAGGGTGCCCAACTTGAAACCGGCGCCCAGCTCCATCGTGAACGGCGAGTAGTGATAGGTCGTGACGTTCTTGGAGCCGCGAACGGCCTCGACCTTGTCGGTGAGGTAATTGTACTCGAAGTCCTCAAATTCGTGCTTGACCGAGTAGAACACGCCCTGCGTGGCGCCTAACCGCAGCGTCAGCCAGGAATTCACGTGCGTCTCGAGGGCCGCGAAGATGCTCGGCATCAGGGTCTCGGTGAACTTGCCCGAGAAGTTGACGAAGGGCTCCGAGTAGACGTAGCTGCTCGTCAGCGGGGGGGTGGTCGTACGAGGGATGTCGCCGGTTTGCACGACGTCCATGGACTTCACCGTGTGCTGGTTGCTCGCGACCGTCGCACCTATCACAAACAGGTCGTTCTGGTTGAGCGTCCAGTTGCCAGCCAGGCCGACCTGCCAGCAACTTCTCTGGTCCTCGTCCGTAAGCGAGATCGACTCGCCACCAAAGAGCGAATCCGACCCAGCCGGGTAGAAGTCGTACTGGAGATCCGGCCCAACCCCGGTATGAGTGCCGAACCCGCTCGGAACGATGAAGGTGCCCTTGACATCCGCCTTTTGGCTGTAGTACTTGAACATCGGGACGAGGAGCAGATCGGGCTTGGCCTGATAGAGGCCACGCAGGGCCATCAGGTAAGCGCCCGAGCCATCATTCTCCCACTTCTGGCCGGGAATCACGTCGTTGTCATAGCCGGGCGACCCGCCGCCCGGGAACACAGTGTAGCTGAAGGTGGTCTGGTCGTAGAGCGTGTCCACCGCCGAGAACGTCCGGCTCTGATAGAGCATGGAGGCTTCGAGGGTGAACGTCGGGCTCACCTCGAGGCCGATACCGCCGCCGAAGCCCAGGATGTTGCGGTGGTAGTTGAGATCCTCCGGAGCCCCTGCGCTGAAATCGTCGCCCTCGATCTCCTTCCAGCTGTAACCACTACCGACGAAATCGACGATGAACGGGTCGCCCACGGCGTGGGAATAGGAGCGGTTCATCTGCAGGCCCAGGCTGGCCTTCCCGAACTTCTTGCCCCACAGGATGTCGAAGGCATGCGAGGTGTTGACATTGGGATCCCAGGCGCCAAAACCGGCGCCGACGGGCGTGTTGGCGTCACCCTGGCCCAGCTGAGCGGTTTCCTCGCTCATGCGGATGCCGAGCGTGCCGTACCTGCCATCGAAGAGATTGCCGAGGATGGCGCCCACGCCCCGGTCGGAGGTGGTGCTGCCGTACAAGTTGCCGAGCTCGCCATAGACGACGTTCCCGACAAAGCTGATGTTCGAAAGGTAGGTGTAGACGTTCGTGTAATCCTTGATGTAGTCGCCCTGGATCCCCAGCCCCGCCACGCGGGCGGTCGAGGCGCCTGCCACGACCGGGAACGCGATGAGGAGAACGGACGCCAGGAGCAGCCACTTCACGGTGCGAGAACTCATTAGAACTGCCTCCTTGCTTGAGAGAGCCACGAAATCCACGAAACAGAATCACCACCGGCCTGGATGGCCGGGGCACTCCACGCGGTCTGCTTCGGAGCCCCACCTCCTTTCATGAGTTCTTCATCAATCTTGTATTGGCAAGGCAAAGGCTCCACCGCCTCCGTGCGGGTGGAGCTCACCAAGAACTAGCCAAGACCTTGGGTTCCCACCACAGGCCCCTAGCACATGTCCACAGGGAAGGTAGGGAAAGCCACGAAAGCCTGTCAAGTCGAATCTTCACACCCCACGACCCATCCGGGGCTCACCCCGTGACCTGCAGGGGCCTTGCCCACGCCAGACTCTGAGGCATTAGGTCTTTGTCGCACAATCCATTAGACGATTCCACCGAGCTGATTAGGACCCTCCCCCGGCAGTGGGCGAAGTACCCACCGCCGAGCCCGATCCCGACATGCCCGGGGGGGCGCCCTGGCGCTGCGAAGAAGATGAGGTCGCCTGGCTCGGGTTGCTCACCGATCGAGAGTCGCCTCGACGCCTTGAGCTGATGCGCGGCATCGCGCGGGAGGCTCACGCCCTGCTCGGCGAGCACCTGCTGGGTGAACCCGGAGCAATCGAACCCGAGTGCGGTCCGTCCGCCCCAGTGATACGGGACCCCGAGCAGGCTGAGAACCCTCTCCAGGAGCGCGGGCTTCTCGCCCCGGCAGGCCACGGATTCAACCAGCACCCAACCCCGGCGCCCATCCGGCAGCTCGACACGGCGATAGGCACCGAGGCGGCGTCCGGCGATGACCCGGCTGTTCAGGAACAGCGGGCTCACCAGTGCCCCACGCCCGGGCCCGGCCCGCGCTTCGGCCACCGCAACGGTCACCCGGGCGACCGCCTTCGCCTGCCAGGAGCGGGCGCGGGCGGCCGGAACCCGGACGAGCCCCCATCCCCGGACCCAGCCCCGGTAGCCATCGGCCAGACCCTCGACCCACCACCATTCCCCACCGGTGCGCGCGCCCAGGACCCGCACCACCTCGCCCAGCAGGAGCTGGCTGGTGAGCTCGGCCCGGTGCTCGGGCCGGCGCCGCATGTCCAGCGCCGCCAGCGAGACGACCGCGTGCGTGAGCCGGCTCATTCGAGGGAGGGGCTCACGTTGTACCACAACGCTTCGAGCATGCGGCTGGACTCCTCGCCCCGGAGGCGGCTCCACTCCACTTCGAAGGACCGGTCTGCCCGCCAGCGCGACCGCCCCTCACCCAGGGCGGCACGCTAGCATAGCCCCCGCGGGCCTTCCACCCTCGGATCAACGCACCGGGCGCTGCGTGCGGCCGTCGGGGTCGGCTGCCGCGTACGGGCGCTCCGGGGCCACTTCCGGGAGCGCTCCTGCCGCGGTCGTTGCCCGCGGAGGGTCGCTCGGCGAAGACCTCTTGACCTGCGAGGCGACTGGGCCAATGATGGTGGCGTCGCGACCGGGGCCGTTCGTTCAACCCGAGACCATCAGTACGTGCAGGTACCCGTGTCACGATCCCCGGTAGTCATCATCCGCTGGACCGTCGTCGCGCTGGCCGCGCTGGCCGCGCTGGCCGCGCCTGCCGGGGCGACCATGCCCACGGTTTCTGGCCCCATGCCCACCGAGGTCTCCTCGGCGTTCCGTGACGGACTCTTCGAACTACCCGCCCACCCCACCGGGTTGAGTGTGAGCGCGGCCCAGCCGACCTTTCGCGTCCCCGTGATCCTCGTTTCCTACACCGATGAACAGCTCACCTACGGGAGCGCCGATTTCGACCTCGCCCTGTTCGACACGACTCGGGCCACGCCCACGGGCTCGCTCTACGACTACTACCGCTGGGTCTCGGGAAACAGGCTGAGCGTGTCCGGGCACGTGGTGGCAACCGTGCAACTACCGCAGGACAAGTTCTATTACGGCTACAACAGCTTCGGGCTGTCCCGCACGTCCACGCCTCACAACGCCGCCGGCCTGGTCCTCGACGCCCTGGTGGCCTGCGCCTCGCAAGTGCAGTGGTCGGAGTTCGATCTCAATCGCGACGGCTTCGTGGACATGCTCTGGGTAGTCCACGCCGGCCACCCGGGCGAGGCGGCACCAGACCGCTTCAGGAATGATTTGTGGTCCATCACCTCCCAGCTTACCAACTACTGGAACGACACCAGCGCCTACGAGACCACCGAGCACGTGCCGGGCTCGCTTACCCAGCACATGCGCATCGACAATTTTTCCATCCTGCCGGAGCTCTCCTATTTCGCCCCCGGGCAGCGTTCGGAGATCGGGGTCTACTGCCACGAATTCGGCCATGCCCTGGGCCTGCCGGATCTCTACGACACCCGTGACGGGGGGACGATCAACTCGGGCCCCGGCAACTGGTCGTTGATGGGCACCGGAGTCTATGGAGGCGACGGTCACTCACCCCAGTACCCGACCCACCTGGGGGCGTGGCCCGCGATCTTCATGGGCTGGGCGCAGACGCTGCAGCCCACAGAGGACACCCCGGTGGTGCTCCCCCCGCTCGGCAGCGGGAGCCAGGTCCTCAAACTCTCGTTCCAGGGCGAGGCCCATCCGGAGAACTTCCTCGTCGAGGCCCGCCGGCGTGAGGGCTTCGACCGCAACCTGCCCGCGGACGGACTCATCGTCTATCGCGTGAACGATGCGGTGATCAACCAGGGCCTCCAGTCCAACATGGTCAACTCGGGTTTGATCCCGGGACTCGTCGTCGTCGAGGCGAACGGCTCCTCCGACCTCACCCACGGGATCAATCGCGGTGATGCGGGTGACGCGTACCCGGGCACGAGCGGTCGCTCAGAGCTCTTCGACCGCACGCCGCCGCCGAACACCCTCACCTTCCTGGGCGCCCCGACGGGCGTGGGGCTTTTCGACATCGCCCCCGTGGCGGAGGGTGTGAGCTTCCTGGCGCAGGTCCGCGCGATCGGCTGGGAGCCCGCAACCGACCGAACGGTCGGCGCCTATTCGCCGGCCGAGGTGCAGACCCCGGCCGTCACAGCCGTGCTGACCCCCGATGGAACGGGCTACTCGGTCGCGAGCGAAACGCGCCTCAGCCATTTCCAGATCGTTCTGCGTTCGCGGCGCGCGGGTGCCTGGGACGCGGGCTCCGTGGTCACGCAGTCCTCGGGCGACGCCTTCGAGCCCGCCCTGACCCTGCTCGGCACCAACGATCTCGCGATCGTCTGGTGCGACACGCGACTTGGAGCGGTCCGCCTCTTCTACCGCGCCCGGGTCGGCGGGGTGTGGACGTCGGAACAGGTCCTCAGCACGCTTTCGGGCGAGCACCGGGCACCATCCATCGGAGCCGACTGCAAGGGCGGTGTCCATGTCGCCTGGGTCCTGAACGATGAGGGCCTGCCGAAGATCCACTACCTGAGGTTCCCCTACCTGTCGCCCTACGGACAGCCATTCACCGTCTCGGGCGCAAACGAGTCGGCTGCGAACCCGCTGGTCACGGCTCTGCCGATGGGCGGCGCCATCGTGACCTGGACGAACAACGCGACCTGGCCGACCACCCTCCAGTTCTCGCGTTGCGGACTCGACTCCCTCCCCAGTCGGCCAAAGATGCTCGCGCCCCAGAGCGGGCTGCCCAAGGCGTGGGTCTCGGTGGTGGCCGAGTCAAGCGGCGTCGTGCACAGCCTGTGGATCGAGAGCGGCTCGACCGGAAGCGAGCTGCACTACCAGCGCCGCTTGGCCGGCGCGGGCTTAGCGCCGCCGGACACGGTGCTCGAGACCAGCAACAGCTCGCTCGCCAGAACACAGCTCATGCGCGACCCCGCCGGAGGCCTTCACGTGGTGTTCGAGCGCTCGGTGAGCGGGGTCACGCAGATCCGCTACCGGCGGCGCCACCCCATCCTCGGCTGGGACGCGAACAGCACCGATGTCACGGCGGTGGCGGACGGCGCTGCGGTCAAGCCCGCCGTGCTCGCTTCCTCGCCGGGGAACGTCATCGTGCTCTACCGGAACTTCCCGGGAGGGGTGCCTCGCTTCATGGAACGCTGCCGGCTCACCGACTCGCCCGCGGTGCTCGCAGCCCCTCAACCCATCGCGGTGGCCCCGCCCTCGCGACTCTCCATCCGGCCCAACCCCGTGCGCGCGGGCCAGGAGGTGGAGTTCTACTGGGGTGCCGCGCCGGAGCTCGCAACCGTCGGGACGGAGTCCGGAGCGCTCGAGGTCTACGATCTGGCGGGACGGCGTGTGGCAGTGGTGGACCTCCAGCCCCGGGGCTTGCAACTCCACGGCCACCTGGGGTCCGGCCTGACACGGCCCTGGCTGGCCGGCATGTATTTCGTGCGCCCCCGCGGGGCCCCAGGACGGGCGCAGCGCCTCGTGGTCCTCCGCTGAGAACCCCGCGACCGTCCTGCTCTCACCGGCGAGCCGGCGCCGCGCTCGCAGTGTTGCTCTTGCTGCTGGCCGTCCCCGGGCTGGCCGCCAAGGAGCGGCCCCTCCCCACGCTGGCCACCGAGGAGCCGCCGCTCCTGCTCGGCGGGCTGCTGCCGCTCGACGACGTCACCGCCGCGTCCTGGCCCTGGGCGGGCGCGTGGACCTGGCCGCTCGGGGCCGCGTGCGACCTCACCCGGCCCTCCCCGGCCGGCGAGCCGGAGTGGCGCCTGCTGCGTGGCTTCACCATCTCCGGCGATGTCCATTTCGGAGCCGACCTGGGCAACGGCCGGGGCGGCGACCTGGTCCATGCGGCGGCGAACGGCCTGGTGGTCGTCGCCCACGATCGCCCGGACGGCAGCGGCTTCGGCAGCCACGTCGTACTGGCCCACCGCCTGCTCGACGGCGAAATCGCCTACAGCGTGTACTCGCACCTGCGCAGCGGCTCGACCCGAGTACGCGAGGGGCACGGCGTCTGGGCCGGCGAACCGCTGGGCGAGGTCGGGCGCAGCGGGCACGCCACCACCGAGCACCTGCACTTCGAGGTGCGCCAGACCCGCGACCCGGCCGCACGCTGGGAGAACGAGGCCACCGTGGACCCATTCCCCTTCATCGAGCAGCGGCTGCCGGTCCATCGCGCCGACACGAGCTGGGCGGGTCCCTATCTCGACTGGGCAGAGCGCGCCGGCCTGATCGAGCCCGAGTGGCAGGCCGACGAGCCGCTGGCGCGCGCGACCTGGCAGCGCATCCTGGCGCGCGCGGCACGCCTGCCGCTCATGGACCTGCCGCCCGATGCGGGCTCGCTGCGCGAGACGCTGGTCGACGCCGGCGTGCTGTCCATGCGCGAGCACGGGGCGCTGCGCCGTACGGCCGCCTGGCGCGACCTGCGGCGCGACCTCGCGGCGCTGGTCGCATACGGAGCGAACCTGCCGCCCGCGCCGCTCGAGGCGACGCTCCACCGGTCGGCCTGCCTCCTGCGCTTCCACCTCGAGCGGCCCGCGCAGGACCTGGGCGCCCTGTACCGCGGAGCCCCGCCCACGCTGGCCGACGCCTGCCTGCTGCTCGCCGACCTCGTCGCTGGCGTCCCACCGCCTTCCCCGACGCCCGAAGACCGCCCGCGCTGAACGCAGGCGGAACCTGCGTCCGGTGCTTGACCCCGGGCGGCGGCCGTGGCAACGTCCGCAGCGTCAGAGGCTGTGACGGGGACGAGCAGGCGCGCGGCACGAACCTCGAGCCGGAGCCAGCCGATCTGGCTCCCGAGGCGCGGGTCGCGAGGCTGGCGCGAAGCCGGGTGGCACCGCGGCTCCGTCCGCCCCGACGCCCAGGCGTCGGGGCGTTTCGCTTGGGTTGTGGAGCGCAGAATGTTGGTGGCCTTTCCAAACGCGCCAAGTCATTGCAGCACGGTGGCTGATCGGCCCCAGGACGCCGCCGGAAGCCGGACCAACATTCTGCGCTCCACAACCCAAGTCCTTGCAGCACAGTGACTAATCGGCCCCAGGACGCCACCCGAAGCCGGACTACTATTCTGCGCTCCACAACCTTCTCTTCAGCCGAGACAATTCATGAATAGGCGGGTTCGAGTCCGTTCGTCACGTGGGAGGAGCAGATGGCCGGCTATCGCGACACGCTGAACCTGCCGCGGACGGAGTTCCCCATGAAGGCCGACCTGCTCAAGCGTGAGCCGGAGCGCCTGGCCTGGTGGAAGGAGCGCGACCTCTACCGCCAACTGCGCAGGGCCCGTGCCGACGCCCCGGTCTGGCTCCTGCACGACGGTCCGCCGTATTCAAACGGCCACCTCCACATGGGCACGGCCGCCAACAAGATCTGGAAGGATGCCGCGGTGCGCCAGGCCTCGCTGATGGGCTGGGACGCGCCCTACCTGCCCGGCTGGGACAACCACGGCATGCCGATCGAGACCCAGGTGGCCAGGGAGTTCCGCGAGCAGAAGCTCCAACCCGACCGCGTCGCGCTGCGGCGCCGCTGCCGCGAATACGCCGCCGAGTGGGTGGGCGTGCAGCGCACCGAGTTCGAGCGGCTGGGTGTGTGGGGCGAGTGGGAGGCGCCCTACCTGACGATGGACACCGGCTTCGAGGCGGCCATCCTCGAGTCCTTCGCGGCACTGGCGGAGCGCGGCTTCATCCAGCGCGGCTTGCGCTCCATCCACTGGTGCCCGACCGACCGCACGGCGCTGGCCGAGGCCGAGATCGAGTATCAGGACGACCCTTCGCCCTCGATCCACGTGCCCTTCCCGCTGCGCCAGGATCCGCGGGGGACTTTCGCGCAGTGGCCTGAGATCGCGGCCGTGGCCTGGACCACGACGCCCTGGACCCTGCCCGCGAACGTGGGCCTCATGGTGGACCCCGACGCCGACTACGCCGTGGTCCGCGCAGCGGACCGGCACTGGCTGCTGGCCGCGGCCCGGCTCGAGGCCGTGGCGAAGGCCGTGGGCTGGCAGGATGCGCAGATCGAGACGCTCGTACGCGGCAGCGACCTGGTGGGCTGCATCTTTGAAGGCCCCTGGGGCCGTGACTCCCGCGTCGTGAACGGCATGCCGTTCGTCAATCTGGAGGATGGCACCGGGCTGGTGCACACCGCGCCCGGGCACGGCAAGGAGGACTTCACCGTCGGCCAGCGCGAAGGTCTCGAGATCGCCTGCCCGGTGGACGAGGCCGGCCGCTTCCTCGCGGGCGCGGAGCCCTTCGTGGGCCGCAGCGTGCTCGAGGTCAACGCCGGCATCATCGCGTGGCTGAAGGAGCGCGGCCGGATGCTGGGCGCCTCCACCTTCGTCCACGCCTACCCGCACTGCTGGCGCTGCCGTCAGCCGGTGATCTTCCGCGCGACCGATCAGTGGTTCATGATCATCGACCACGCCCCCGCCCCGCTCGCCGCGGACGCCGCGGGCGGCGCGGTCTCCCATCGCGACCGCGCGCTCGCGCTCATCGAGGCCGTGCGCTGGGACCCGCCCTCCTCGCAGAACCGCATCCGCGAGTCCGTGCGCCTGCGGCCCGACTGGTGCCTGTCGCGCCAGCGCAGTTGGGGCGTGGGGATCCCGGCGGTCTACTGCGAGGCCTGCGGCGAGGCCATCCTCGATGCGGGCGTCATGCGGCGCGCCGTCGAGTTGACCCGCGCCCACGGCTCGGACGCCTGGTACGAACGGGCGATCGAAGAATTCCTGCCGCCCGGCTTCGCCTGCCCGGCCTGCAGCGCCACCGGACCGTTCCGCCGCGAAAGCGACATCCTCGACGTCTGGTTCGACTCGGGCTCCACGCATCGAGCGGTGCGGGGCACGCACCCGGCGCTGGACGCGGCCTGGCGGCGCGCGCTCGACGGCACCGGACGGGTGGTCTACTTCGAAGGCCCGGACCAGCACCGCGGCTGGTTCAACTCCTCACTCATGGTGAGCGCCGGTGCCTCCGACCTGGCGCCCTACACCGACGTCTGCACGCACGGCTGGGTGCTCGACGGCACCGGCCGC
>Ga0315283_10003206_pt1 | contig 13904 bp, 6 predicted proteins | sample YL17G09_0_MG_FD_204541 | JGI IMG/M metagenome (GOLD analysis project Ga0315283, IMG submission 204541) | Sediment microbial communities from Yellowstone Lake, YNP, Wyoming, USA - YL17G09_0 | ecosystem: Environmental > Aquatic > Freshwater > Lake > Sediment | place: USA: Wyoming | collected... | reverse complement strand
GGCGACCCGAGCCGCGCGCACGACTACATCAATGCATCTCGTTTGACTTCCCGCGCCGGCGAGTCCCCTCATTGGGACTATGTCGCGGCACAGGGGCCGCTGCCGGGCACGGTGCCCGACTTTTGGCGCATGGTGGCGCAGGCGCGGAGCGTGGCCGTCGTGTCGCTCACGCGTGCGGCAGAGGGCGGCGTCGCCAAGTGCGCGCCCTACTACCCCGATGGGGAGGCGGGCGGCACCGTCGTCTACGGCGCCTACGTGGTGACGGCGGGGCCGGCGTCCCCGCCCGTCGACGGCGTCGTCGTGCGGTCGCTCACTGTCGAGGTTGACACCCCCGCTTCCACCCCCCGCCCGCCGCCGCACACCCTGGTCCACATCCACGTGCCGGATTGGCCGGACCATGGCGTGGTGCAGGGGACGGCGACGCTGAGGACGGCGGCGGCGCGGTTGAGGGCCGCGGTCGCGTCCGCTGGCGGCGGCCCGCCCGTCGTGCACTGCTCCGCGGGCGTCGGCCGCACCGGCACCCTGATGGCGGTCGACATCTGCGTGCGCCGGCTGCTGGCCGCGTCCTCGGGCGGCCCCGGGGCGCGCGACGCCGCCGCGCGCGGCGTCGCTCTGCGCCGCGTCGTGCGCAGGCTGCGATCCGGGCGGCCGGGCATGGTGCAAACGCCCGCGCAGTACGTGGCCGCGCTGGCCGCCGTGCGGGACGAGGCGGCAGCACTTGCGGCGGCGGCCGCCGCGCGCGCGGCGGGCGAGGAAGACCCCATGCTGAGGGGTGGGGGGTCGGCCGCCGGCCAGAGCAATGGGGGCGTGTGAAACGCGTCAGCACGGGCGCGCGGGCGGCGGTCAAACGCGGCGGGTCGAACCGGCTCCTAGGGCGTTCAGCGCACTCCGCGCCTCGGCCCTCCCAATCATGGCGCCCCTTTTCCCTCCCGCCCCTCTCTGACCGCCACAACACGCCCATGGCGTCCCTGGCCACCGCCGGACTGCCGCCCGGCGGCGGCGACCGCGGCGCGCTGCCGCCGCGCGGCGGCGGCAGCGGGCGCGGCGCGCCCGACCAGCAGCTGGCGCGCGCGCTGGCCGAGCTGTGCCGGCCCGGTAAGTAGGAGAGGGGGGCAATTGCGGGAGGAGGCGCGGTCCCGCGCTGCGCCGTGCCGACCGCCGCATCCCCCCTCTTTCCAGGCGCCCTCGACCGCTGGCGCGACGGCGACCGCCCCCTGCGCGACTATGTCGAGTCGGCGGCCGCCGACCTGGGCGGCGACCAGCTGGCCGGGGCGGCGGCGCGCGCGCTGCGCCGCGTCGCGGCGCTCGCCGCGTCGCCCGACCCCGCTGAAAGGCTCGCCGGCGTCCTCGCCGTCGACGAGCTCGTCGACGCGCGCGCCCTGGGCGAGCCCAGCGCGCGCGTGCCCGCGTTTGCGGCGCACCTGGACCACGCGCTGGCGACGGCGGGGGACGACGCGACGCTCGGCGCGGCGGCAGACGTATATGGACACCTCGCCCGCGGAGGCGGCGCGGCCGCGGCTGAAGCCGTGGAAGCCGCTGTTCGCCGTTGCCTGGACTGGCTGCGCTCCGACGCCCGCTCCGGCGACCGCGGCGACCGGCGCCTCGCCGCCGCGCTCGCGCTGCGCGCGCTCGCCGAGTCGGCCCCCGCCGTTTTCAACGTGCACGTCCGCCCCTTTGTCGACGCCGTCTGGGCCGGCCTGCGCGACCCGCGGGCCCCGGTGCGGGCGGCGTCGGCGGCTGCGCTGCGCGCGTGCCTCGTGCTCGTCGAGGCGCGCGAAACGCGCTACCGCGTCCAGTGGTACCACCGCCTCTTTGAAGAGTCGCGCCGCGGGCTGGACGCGCCCGGGGCACCTCCTGAAGCCGTGCTGGGCTCTCTGGCCGCGCTGCGGGAGCTGCTCGCGCACACGGGCGAGTTTATGCTCGCGCGCCACCGAGAGGTCGCCGCCGCCGCGCTCGCGTTTGCCGCCTCCCGCGACCCGTCCCTGCGGTCGGCCGCCCTGGGTCTCGCCCCCGCGCTGGCCGCGTTTGCGCCGGAGCGGTTTGCGGACGCGTACGCGGCGCGCTTCCTGGAGTTCTGTGCGGCGAGCCTCGCTGCCACCGGCGAGCGCTTGGCCGCCTTTGCCGCGCTCGGCGCCACCGCGCGCGCCCTGGCCTCTGCCGGCGTCGCTTCTGGCCTCGAAGCTTCTCTGCCGGCCGCCGCCGCGGCCATCGCCGACGCTTTGGCCGCCGCGCGCGCCGCCGCGCGCGCGGGCGGCGTCGCCGCGGCCCGCCCTCAGGCCGCCGGCCGCGTCGCCCCCCCCGTCGCCGCCGCCCTGCGGTGCATGGGCGACCTGGCGGCCGCCATGGGGCCTGCCTGGGCGCCGCACGCGGCCGCCCTGCTGCCCGCGGCAGCCGCGACGGGCCTGTCGCCGCCGCTCGTCGACGCGCTGACCGCCACCGCCACGTCCCTGCCCGAGCTGGCGCCCGCGGTGCAGGCGTGCTTGTTGGACCTGCTGGCTGGCGTGCTCGGCCGGCGCGGCGCGGCGGGCGGCGACCGCCCGCCCGCCGCCGGCCCTGGGCCGCCGCCGACCGGCGCGGCCGTCCGCCTCGCGCTGCGCACCCTGGCCTCGGTCGATTTGGGGCCTGGGCCTGCCTTGTTGCGGTTTGTGCGGCGCGCGGCGGTGCCGCTGCTGGACGACGCCGACGCGGGCACGCGGCGCGCGGCGGCGTCTGCGTGCGCCGCCGCCGCGCGCCGCGCCGCCGCCCTGGTTGTAGCGGCGCCGCCCGGAGCGCCGACTCCCCCCCCTGCCGCGGTCCGTGACGGGGAAGCCGTCGTCAACCGCCTGCTGCGCGCGGCGGCGACGGACGTCTCGCCGAGCGTGCGCCGCGCCGCGCTCGCCGCGCTCGCCGCCGCGCCCGAGCTGGATCCCGCGCTGGCCCAAGCCGAGACCCTCCTCCCCTTGTTCGTCTGCCTCAACGACGAATCAGGCCCGGTGCGCGGCGCCGCGCTTGCGCTCGCGGGGCGGCTCGCCGACGTCAACCCTGCGTACGTCCTGCCCGCCCTGCGCCGCCACCTCATGCAGTTGCTGGCCGATTTGGATGCTGCATCGGATGGGCGCAGGCGGGAGGAGGCGGCTCGCTTGCTCGGCGGCCTGGCCGCCGCTGCGCCGCGGCTCGTGCGGCCCTATGCGGGCGCCGTGCTCCGCACGCTCGTCGCGCGCATGGCGTCGCCGCCGCCGCTGCCACCGCCGGCCGCGGGCGGGGGCGATAGCGAGCGGGACGCGCCCGACGGCGCGGCGGCGGCGGCCGCGGCGGCGTCGAGCGCCGCGGCGGCCGGGGGGGCGCTGCCCGCGCTCCTGGCCACCGCGGGCGAGCTCGCCCGCGTCGCGGGGCCGGACCTCGCCCCCCACGTCGGCGACCTCTTACCCTTGGTCGTAGACGCGATCGCCGTGGGCGGCCCCGGCGGCGAGCGGCGCACCGCCGCTGTCGCGACCCTGGGCCAAATCGTGGAATCCACCGGCCTCGCCATGACGCCCTACACCGACTTTCCCCACCTGCTCGGCCTGCTCCTGCACACGCTGGCCGACGGGCCGTCCGCGGGGCGGCCGGCCGTGCTGCGCGTGCTCGGCGCGCTTGGCGCCCTTGACCCGCACGCGCACAAGGTGGCGTGCGCGGGGCTGTCGGGCGAGGGGAAGCTAGAAGCGGAAGGTGTACGCCCGCAGAGGCCCGGGGGCGCGCCTGGGGGCGGCGGTGGAGCCAACGGCTCACTCACAGGCGCCGGCCCGACCGCGTCGGCCGCCGCCTACGGCGCCGCCGCCCCCGCCACCGTCGCCGGCACCCTGGGCGGCGCCGGCTTTGACGCCGCGTCCGAGCTGCTGCCCGCGGGGGGACTGGCGGCGGCCGGGGACGATTACTACGCCGCCGTTGCGCTGCGCGCCCTCCTCCGCGCCCTGCGCGACGGCGGCCTCGCCCACGCCCGCGGCCGCGTCGCCCGCGCCCTGGTCTACGTCCTGGGCGCGCTGCGCGGGGCGGCGGTGCCGTACCTGCCGACGGTGGTGCCCGCGCTGCTCGCGACGGTGCGCGCGGGGGACGAGGGGCTGGCCGACTACGTCCTCGGCGCGCTCGCCGGCCTCGTCGGCGGCCTGCGCGCGCATTTGAGGCGGTGGTTGCCCGACCTGCTGGCCGCCGCCGCCGACGCGTGGCGCGCCCCCGGCGGCCGCCTCCTCCCGCGCGCGATCGCGCTCCACGCCGCGCTCGCCGCCGCCATGGGCGACGACGTCAAGCCGCACCTGCCCGACCTGCTGCCGCGATACGCCGCCCTGTTTGCCGACGCCGAGCGCGGGGGTGATGCCGGGTTGGTGCCGCCCGCGCTGGGTGTGCTCGAGGCGTTGGGGCCGGCGCTCGAAGGGTACCTGCCCTTGCTTTTGCCGTCGGTGCTGCGCCTGGTGGCGCCGTCCGGTCAAGGCCCTCCTCTGGCGGTGCGCCGCCAGGCCCTGGCCTCGCTCGCCCGCCTGCTACCGCGGCTCGACGCCGCCCCCCACGCCGCCTCGGTCCTCCACCCAATCCTCCGCCTCGCCGACGCCGGCCCGTCCGAGCTCCTCCCCGACGCGGCCGACGCCTTTGTCGCGCTGGCCCCCTGCCTGGGCGACGCGACGCGCCTGTTTGCGCCGTCCTTCGGCGCGGCCCTCGCGCGGCGCGCCGCGCGCTCGCCCGCGTTTGACCGCCTCGCCGCCGCCCTGGCCGCGCCCGCCCCACCCTGCGTCCCTGACGACGGCGAAGCCGTCCCCGCCGCCGACTTTGGTGAGTCCGACCCACCCGGCGGCTGGGGCGGCGGCGGCGAGGCCGACGGCGAGGCCGACGCGCCGCCCGAGCGTCACGCGGTGTGCGAAGCCTCGCTCCGGCGCGCGTGGGAGTCGTCCCAGCGTTCCACCGCGGACGATTGGGACGAGTGGGCGCGCCGGTTCGCGGTCGAACTCCTCCGCCAGTCGCCGTCGCCCGCGCTGCGCGCCGCCGCGCCGCTCGCCCAGGCCCAGCCCGCGGTCGCGCGCGAGCTGTTTCCCGCGGCATTTGTGTCGTGCTGGTCGGAGCTGAGCCCCGGGGCGCAGGACGCGCTGGTGCGATCGCTCGAGGCCGCGCTGGCCAGCCCTTCCATCCCCGCCGAAACCGTGACCGCCCTGCTCGACCTCGCCGAGTTCATGGAGCACGACGACCGCCCCCTCCCCCTGGACACGCGCACCCTGGGCGCGCTGGCCGAGCGGTGCCACGCGTTTGCCAAGGCGTTGCACTACAAGGAAGCCGAGTTTGAGGCCGCGCCGCGCAGCGCGGTCGAGGCGCTCATCTCCGTCAACAACCACCTGCGCCAGCCGGAAGCCGCGGTCGGCGTGCTCAAGCTGGCGCAGCGGGACCTGCACATGGAGCTCAAGGAGTCGTGGCACGAGAAGCTGCAGCGGTGGGACGACGCGTTGGCCGCGTATGAAGCGCGCGGCGCGGCCGCGCCGCCGGGGTCGGCCGCCGCGTCCGACGCGGCCGCGGGGAGGCTGCGCTGCCTGGCCGCGCTGGCGCGCTGGGACGACCTGTCCCTCGGGTGCGCCGCTTCCTGGGCGGCGGCCGGCCCGGCGGGGCGGCGCGAGCTCGCGCCGCTCGCGTCGCTCGCCGCGTGGCACATGGGGCGCTGGGACGACATGGCGGTCTATGCGGGGGAGTTGACGGGACGAGGGGCAACTCCTTCTTCTTCGGCTTCCTTTTTGGGCGCCGTCCTCGCGGTCCACGCCGGCGACTGGCCCGCCGCGCGCGCGCGCGTCGCCGACGCGCGCGGCGCGCTCGGCGCCGAGCTCGCCGCCCTCGTGCGCGAGTCGTACGAGCGCGCCTACTCGGACGTCGTGCGCGCGCAGCAGCTGACCGAGTTGGATGAGGTGATCGACTACTCGCTGGCGGCGCGGCGGGCGGGGGCGGCGGCGCGCGGCGCGGCCGGAGCCGGCGCGCGCGACGCGCTCCTCGCCCCCCACCCCACCTCTCCCCCTCTCGCTGCCGACGACCGGCGCCCCCTTATCCTGTCCATGTGGCGCGCCCGCCTCGCCGGCGTGCAGCGCAACGTCGAGGTGTGGCAAGCGCTCCTGTCGGTACGCTCGCTCGTCCTCCCGATGGCCGACGACGCGCGCACCTGGGTCAAGTTCGCCGCGCTCTGCCGCAAGTCGGGCCGGATCGACCAAGGGCGCAGAGTGCTGGTGCAGCTGCTGCGGCACGACCCGGCGCGCGAGGCCGGGATGGCGGCGGGCGAGCTCGGCGCTCTCACCCTCGACCCCGGCCCGCCGCTCGTCCGCTTTGCCTACTGCAAGCACGAGTGGGCCACCGCGCCCGACGCCGCCGCTCGTGCGGCTGCGTTGGCCCGCCTGAGCGCTCTGGCGGACGACGTGTGCCCGCGCGGCGGCGCGTGGCCGCCACCGTCGGACGCGCCGCCCGCCGAGCACGCGGGCGCCGACCGCGACGGCCACCGCGCGCCGCTCGCCGCCCGTGTGTCGCTGCGGCTGGGCACGTGGACGTGGTCGGCGACGCCGGCGACAGCCCTGGACGACGGGGTCGTCGCGGATGTCTTGGCCCGCCTCGAACTGGCCACCGCGCGCGCGCCCGACTGGGCGCGCGCCTGGCACGCGTGGGCCCTGTTCAACGTGCAGGCCATGGAGCATTATGCCAAGTTTGACGTCGCGGCCGCCGCCCGGCACGCGGCTCCCGCGGTGCGCGGCTTTTTCGCGAGCGTCGCGGTCGGTGTCGGCGACGCGCGCGCGCCGCGCGGCGCCCACCTCCAGGACGTGCTGCGCCTGCTCACCCTCTGGTTCAACCACGGCGCCCAGCCCGACGTGCGGGACGCGCTGCACGAAGGGTTTGGGCACGTGGCGGTCGACACGTGGTTGGGGGTGTTGCCGCAAATCATCGCCCGCATCCACACGCGGCAAGACACGGTGCGCGGGCTGATTCACACGCTGCTGGTGGCTGTCGGTCGGTCGCACCCTCAAGCGCTCATGTACCCGCTCCTGGTGGCCTGCAAGTCGCAGTCGCCGTTCCGGCGCGCGGCCGCCGCGTCGGTCGTCGACGCGGTGCGCGCGCACGCGGCCACCCTGGTCGACCAAGCGCAGCTCGTGTCGCGGGAACTGATCCGCATCGCCATCCTGTGGCACGAGATGTGGCACGAGGCGCTCGAGGAGGCCAGTCGCCAGGTAGGAAGAGAAGAGATGAGAGGAAGAGAAGGGGAGGATGCGCGTGCGACGCCCACCACCCACCACCCCTCTCTCTTCTTCTCTCCAGTACTTTGGCGAGTCCAACGTGGACGCCATGCTCGCCACCCTGCTCCCCCTGCACGAGATGATGGAGCGCGCGGGGCCGACGACGCTCAAAGAGGTCGCCTTTGTGCAGGCGTACGGGCGCGAGCTCGCGGAAGCGCACGAGTGGTGCCAAAAGTACCGCGAGAGTCGTAAGGAGGCCGAGCTGCACCAGGTGAGGGAGAGGGAGGGAGGAGAGGGAGAGAAGGAGAGGTCGCGTCGCGCGCGTGCGCCCTCACCCTCCCGCTCTCTTCCCCTCTAGGCCTGGGACCTCTACTACCACGTCTTCAAGCGCATCAACAAGCAGCTCCCCTCGCTCACCTCCCTGGACCTGCAGTACGTGGCGCCCGCGCTCGTGCGGGCGCAGGGGCTCGAACTCGCGGTGCCGGGGACGTACGTCGCGGGCGAACCGGTCGCCACCATCGCCGCCTTTGCACCCACGCTCACCGTCATCACGTCCAAGCAGCGCCCTAGGCGCCTCACCATCCACGGGTCCGACGGCGCGGCCTACGTCTTCCTTTTAAAGGGGCACGAAGACCTGCGCCAGGACGAGCGCGTGATGCAACTCTTTGGCCTCGTCAACTCCCTCCTCGCCGGCGACGCCCCCTGCTCCCAGCGCGGCCTGTCCATTGCGCGCTACGCCGTCATCCCGCTGTCCCCCAATTCCGGCCTCATCGGGTGGGTGCCCAACTGCGACACGCTCCACGCGCTCATCCGCGAGCACCGCGACGCGCGCAAGACGCCGCTCAACGTGGAGCACCGGTTGATGCTGGGCATGGCGCCGGATTATGATTCACTGACGGTGATCCAAAAGGTGGAAGTCTTCGAGCACGCGCTCGACTCGACGCCCGGCGACGACGTCAAAAGGGTTGTTTGGCTCAAATCGCGCAATTCCGAGGTGTGGCTCGAGCGGCGCACCGCGTACACGCGGTCGACGGCGGTCATGAGCATCGTGGGGTACTTGCTCGGGTTGGGCGACCGGTGAGAGAGGAGAGAGGAGAGAGGGAGGGTCGCGCGCGCGCGCCGCGCACACCACCACCCACCCATCCCACCCCCCTCCTTTCTCCAGCCACCCTTCCAACCTCATGCTCGACCGCTACTCGGGCAAGCTCCTCCACATCGACTTTGGCGACTGTTTCGAGGCGTCGATGCACCGCGAAAAATTCCCCGAGCGCGTCCCCTTCCGCCTCACCCGCATGATGGTCAAGGCCATGGAGGCTGCGGGCATCGAGGGCAACTTTCGGTTTGCGTGCGAGGCTACGGCGCGGGTGCTGCGGGCCAACAAGGACTCGGTGTTGGCCATGCTCGAAGCGTTTGTGCACGACCCGCTCATCAACTGGCGGTTGCTCAACACGGCGGATGCAGGGGGTGGGGGTGGGGGTGGCGCGGACGAAGCGGGGGGCGCGGCCGCGCCGGCGGCCGACGGTGGCGCCACCGTCTCTGTGCCCGTGACGCCGCGCGCGCTGTCGCCGCGGCTGCCGTCGGCCGGCGGCTCCCCCTCGGACCCCATCCCGCGCGCCCCTTCCCGCCTGTCCGAGCCCCCGGGCGACGCCAACGAGGCGCTCAACGAGCGCGCGGTGGCGGTCATGAAGCGGACGAGCGACAAGCTGACGGGCCGCGACTGGGTCGCCGACGGCGGGCCGGGCGGCGCCGACGCGGATTCCATTCCGGCCCAAGTCGAGCGCCTCATCCAGCAGGCGACGAGCCACGAGAACTTGTGCCAAAGCTACATCGGGTGGTGCCCGTTTTGGTGAAGAGAGGAGAGGAGGGAGGGAGGAGGGAGGGGGGGCGTCGGGAAGCGGCGTTTTGTCTTTCAGTTTCTGTCCCCCGCACACGCGCCTCTCGCATCCTTGTCATCCTGCCCTCGCCGCCCGAATGGCGTCCGCCACCGCCGCATGCGCGTCCGCCGCGACGACGAGGCGGCAGCCACGGCCGCCGCCGCGCCAGAGCAGCGCGCCCTCCGCGGAGGCTACACCGACCGCGGCGTCCCACTCGCCGCCCTCGAATCCGTCGTACAGGACGGCGGGCGCGGCGGTGAAGCGGGACCGGGACGCGGCCCAGAGGCGCACCGCGTCGGCGACCGTTGCGGGGACGGTGGCCGCGCGGCGGGAGACGTGCAGCGACGCGTGGTCGCGCAAAAACGCGACGATTGCCTCCGCTGTCAACCCCGCGTCGACGGCGGCCAGAACCGAGGCACGGGTGAGGGTGGCGGCGACCAAGTCGGGCAAGACGCGCTCGACCGCGGCGACGCGGCCGACCGCGGCGCGGCGCGCGGGGGACGCGGTGTAGGCGTAGACCCGGAAGTTGGTTTCGACCACGATGTAGCCGTCGCCGGGGGGGGCGGGGCCGAGGAGCAGTGAGGGTTGAGGCGCGGTTTCGCCGCCACTTCCAACGCCGCCACGAGCCGACGCCAACGCTGCCGCCAGCCTCGTGGGAGCATAGTACGTCTCCCCATCCACCTCAAACGGCAGCAGCAGCCCCAGCGCGGCGACATCCGCCGCCGCTGCCACCTGCGCTCCCGGCAGCCCTCGCGCCGCCACCGCGTCCCAGCGCCCCGCACCGCCCGCTGCCAGCCTCAGCAGCAGGGTCACGATGCCTCCCACGGCTTCGGGGGGGGCAGAAGAGGCGTGGACGGCGAGCAGGGTCCAGAGTTGGGCCGGGGTGGTCGCGAGGAGAAAGGCGAGGCCAGCGGGCGTGGGGCGCCGGGCCGAGGCCGCGCCCGTGACGAGACCGGCGGAAGCAACCAGGGCGGCGATGTCGAGGGGCAGGCCGGCGTCGGGCGGGCGGCGGACCGCTCGCGGCGGCGTGCGCGCTTCGCCGCCGACGAACAACAGCACCCCGTCCCACGCCGCGTCCGCGTGCGCGTCCCGTGCGGCGTCGTCTGGTGCCGCGGCCGCCACGCCGGCGGGCAAAGGTGGAGGGGCGGGCGGCCTGCCAGTCGCCGCGGCTGCAGAGACGTGCGCGGCAAACGGCGCAGCCAGCGCCAGGCCGCCATCCCCGGTGTCGGTCGCCACGCCCAACGAAATCAGTTTGGCCACGGCAGCGCCGTGAGCCGACGCCGCGGACGGCGCGGGCCAGCCAGCGACGACCGATCCCGGCACCGCCCCCCCTTCCAGTGGCGCCATGCGCAGCGCGTACGCGCGCGCCACCGGCGGCAGCCCGCGCAGCACGGCCACGCACGCGTCGGGCGAGTCGTAGACGCGGGCGAGGGAGGCGGACGGGAGCGACGCGACAAAGGCGGCCAGGTCGAGCGTCGTGCGCATGATGCGGCGTGGGCGAGCGCGTGAGTACGATGCGGTGGGAGAGGAGAGCGGGCGGCGGCCCGCGGGCGCCCGCAACCGGGAGTGGGTCCGGCGCAGGCTGTCTGCCTCGCGCTCCTCCGCCAACCCCTGTCTCGGCCGCCCGCCCGCTCCCCCCTCGCCCTCCTTTTTTCGCCTGCGGCCGTGCCTGGTTACACCCGCGAGGCGTCCCCCCCCGCGGCCGCGGCGCTCGCGGCCGCCGCGCGGCCGCGGCCGCCGCGCGGCCACGGCGCGCACGCCGCCTGCGCCCCCAAAAAACGCGCGGCCCACAGATCGCGGGCGCCAAGGAATCGTGTGTGGTGGCGAGGGGCGGCGGTCGGGGCCGGAGCCCCTCTCACCCCCCCTCAACCCCCGTTTTTCACTCCCACTTCTGCGCGGTCAGCTCGGCGAGGTCGACGACGCGCTGCGAGTAGCCCCACTCGTTGTCGTACCACGCGACGACCTTGACCATGTCGTCACCCATGACCATGGTGAGCGACGAGTCGATGGAGGTCGACTGGTCGGTGCACGCAAAGTCGCGCGACACGAGCGGCTCGTCCGAGACGAAGAGCACGCCCTTCATCGGGCCGGCCGCCGCCTCGCGGAACGCGGCGTTGACCTCCTCGGCAAACGTCTTCTTCTCGGTCTGGATGACGAGGTCGACGACCGAGACGTTGGGCGTGGGCACGCGCAGCGCGATGCCGTTGAGCTTGCCCTTGAGGTTAGGGAGGACGAGGGCCACCGCCTTGGCCGCGCCCGTCGTCGTGGGCACGATGTTGAGCGCGGCCGCGCGCGCGCGGCGCAGGTCGCGGTGGGACGCGTCCAGGAGGCGCTGGTCGCCGGTGTACGAATGCGTCGTCGTCATCGTGCCCTTGACGATGCCGAACTTTTCGTCCAGGACCTTGACAAAGGGCGCGAGGCAGTTGGTGGTGCAGGACGCGTTGGAGATGATCTTGTCCGAGTGCTTGTACTGGTCGGCGTTGACGCCGATGACGTACGTCGGGATGTCGTCGCCCTTGGCCGGCGCGGTGATGAGCACCTTCTTCGCGCCCGCCTGCAGGTGCTTGCCCGCGCCCTCGGACGAGATGAAGACGCCGGTGCCCTCGATGACGAGGTCGATCTTCTCCGCGGCCCAGGGGAGCTGGGTCGGGTCGCGCGACGACACAATTTTGATGGGTTTGCCGTTGACCGAAATCGTCGAGTCGTCCACAATCTTGACGTCCGCGTTGAACGTGCCGAGCGTGGAGTCGTACTTGAGCAGGTGGGACGCCTGCTTGACGCCGCCCGAGTCGTTGATCACGGTCACGTTGAGGAGCGAGTCGGCGCCGCGGCCTTCCACGCAGCGCAAAAAGTTGCGGCCGATGCGGCCAAAGCCGTTGATGGCGACGTTGATCTTCTTCTTGGCGACGACGTCGGTGCGCGAGCCGGCGGCGGCCTGGAGAGGGGAGGGCGAGGGGGTGAAGGGACGGCGCGCGCGCGCCGTTGCGCGCTCCCCTGGCGCCGGGCGATGGGTGGCAGCGGGCAAGGTGGAGGGCGCGGCGGGCCGGCGCGGCGCCAAACGGCGGGCGGGCGGCGCACCGCCCCCCGCACGCCCGGCCGGCGACGGCCAACCACGGATCGCGGCTCCCCGCGCCTCGTCCCCCTCCCCTCCCCGCATTCTCACCGGCGCGCGCACGGCGCGGGAGACGGCGGACGAGAACGTCTTGTCCGCGGTGTTGGACGCCGTGCGGCGGGGCTGGGGGGGTGGGGGGAGAGAGGGTGGGACGGCGTGGGCGGCGCGCCGCTCGCGCGTGCGCGCCCGCCCGCCGCGGCCGGGCCCCCGGCCCGCCTCGAGCGGCGGCGGTCTTGCAAGTGTCGCCGCCCGGGCGGGGCGGCGGCCGCAAATAGCGTGCCGGCGCGGCGGGCGGGAACCGGAGGCCGAGGCCAATCGCGACGCCGCCGCCGGCAGGCGAACGGGGCGGCGGCGCGCGCCCCTTTTGCGTCCACGGCTTCACATCTCTAGGATGCACCACCCGACGCGGCGGCGGCCCCGCGACGCGCACCCACGGCCCGCGGGCGGCGGCAGACGCCAGGCCAAAGAGCCGGCCGAGCCGCCACACGCCCCCGCGCGCGCGCAACGCTCCAACGCCCACCTGAATGGTGCGGGCGGAGAAGGCCATGGCGCGAGGGGGGGTGGGAGGCGCGAGGGGTGCAGCCGGAGTGGTGTGGGGGGGCAGCGCGCGCGCGGCGGCGGGCTCCACCGCTTGGCGCTGCCCACCACCACCAAGCGTGGCGCAAATATCATCACTCGCGAACAGGGGGGTCGACCTCTCAACACCCACGCCCAACACACCTCTCTCAGCGCTCCCCCGCCACCGCGCGCGCGACCGCCGCGGCGGCGACGCCTGCAGCTCCCGCGGCGGTCGCCAGCGACCGCGTGCCGGCGAGCGCCTCGTCCAGGCGCTGCAGCAGGACCTGAAGAATAATAGGAGGGGGTCGTGTGAGGAGCGTGCGGGACGGCCTGGGCCGAGGTCTCTTGCGCTCGTCCTCCCCCCTCCATTTCTCTCTCTCTCTCTCTCCTACCTCGTTCTCCAGCTCCAGGCCCGACACGCGCGCCGCCGCCACTTTGGCCCGGCCGCGGGCGACGTCGGCGGCGGCGTCGGCGTCGGCCGCGGCCTTGCACGCGGCGTCGACACGGGTCGCGGCGGCGGCGACAGACGCAGCCGCCGCCGCTTCCGCCCTCATCGCCCGCTCATTCGCCGCATCCGTCTCCGCGCGCGCCGCGTCGGCGGCCTCGGTCGCGGCCTTGGCCGCGGCGGCCACCTCGTCGACGCGCGCAACGGCCGCCGCGGCCAGCCCGGCCAGCTGCAGCGCGTGCGCGCGCCCCAGCTCGGCCACGCAGTCGCCACCGGCCGACGTGGCGTCGGCCAGGGCGCGGGCGGACGCGTCGGCCGCGCGGTCGAGCGCGGCCGTGGTGGCCGCGTCGGCGGCGGCCGCCGCGCGGTCGGCGGCAGCACGCAGGGGGAGGACCTCGGCCCGGGCCGTGTCCTCGGCGGCGGCGATTGCGGCGATCGCCGCTGCACGCTCGGCGGCCGCTATGGCCGCCGCGGCGATGCGGGCGGCTGCGGCGCGCGCGTCGCCGTCGGCGGTCGCTCGCGACACCGCCGCCAGCAGCCCCAAACGCGCGCCTTCAGCGTCCGCCCGCGCCGTCGCCAGCTCGGTCGCGTGAGCGGTTGCCGCCTCGCGCGCCGCCTGCCGGCGGTCGGCCGCGTCGTTGGCCGCCGCGTCTGCGGCGGCGGCCGCCGCGTCGGCCGCGGCCGCCGCGTCCGCGCGCGTGGCGTCCAGCTGGTCTTTC
>Ga0315283_10003201_pt1 | contig 13909 bp, 11 predicted proteins | sample YL17G09_0_MG_FD_204541 | JGI IMG/M metagenome (GOLD analysis project Ga0315283, IMG submission 204541) | Sediment microbial communities from Yellowstone Lake, YNP, Wyoming, USA - YL17G09_0 | ecosystem: Environmental > Aquatic > Freshwater > Lake > Sediment | place: USA: Wyoming | collected... | reverse complement strand
GACGTCACTTCCGGAGATTCGATCGTGCGGCCGGGCGGCCCGGGAGACCGGACGTGAAGTACCTCGATGAGTACCACGATGATCACGTCGCGCGGGGGTTGCTCGAGCAGATCGACGCCACGGTCACCCGGCCCTGGACGATCATGGAGGTCTGCGGCGGGCAGACCCACACCATCGTGCGTGAGGGGATCGACCAGCTCCTGCCCGATCTGATCGAGTTGGTGCACGGGCCCGGATGCCCGGTGTGCGTGACGCCGCTGGCGGTCATCGACCACGCCCTCGAACTGGCCCGCCGGCCCGAGGTGGTGCTCTGCTCGTTCGGGGACATGTTGCGCGTGCCGGGATCGACCGACGATCTGCTCCGGGCGCGGGCCGGCGGCGCTGATGTCCGGGTCGTCTACTCGCCACTCGACGCCGTGCGGGTCGCCGCCGAGAACCCGGAACGGACGGTCGTGTTCTTCGCCGTGGGCTTCGAGACCACTGCGCCGGCCAACGCCCTGGCCGTGCGTCACGCTCGGGACCTCGGCCTCACGAACTTCTGCGCGCTCGTCGCCCATGTGCTCGTGCCGCCGGCCATGACGGCGATCCTCACGTCACCGGCCAACCGGGTGCAGGCATTCCTCGGGCCGGGCCATGTCTGCACCGTCGCCGGCTGGGCCGACTACGAGGTGATCGCCCGCGATTTCGGGGTGCCGATCGTCATCACCGGGTTCGAGCCGGTCGACCTGCTCGAAGGCATCCTCGCCGCCGTCATCCAGTTGGAGCAGGGACGTCATGAGGTCGAGAACCAGTACGCCCGCGCGGCCCGCCGCGACGGCAACCCGACCGCCCGCGACGTCGTCGACGAGGTGTTCGAACCGTGTGACCGGGCGTGGCGGGGCATCGGTGTGCTTCCCGCCTCGGGGCTACGACTGCGGCCCGACTTCGTCTCGTTCGACGCCGCCCTCCGGTTTCCGCGCCTCGGACCCGAGGTGGACGAGCACGAGCAGTGCATCGCCGGCGCCGTGTTGCAGGGTCGGGCCAAGCCCGACGAATGCGCTGCGTTCGGCATCGACTGCACCCCCGAGCACCCCCTCGGGGCGCCGATGGTCTCGTCCGAGGGGGCCTGCGCCGCCTATTTTGCCGCCGGTCGGGTTGCCCGCGTAAGGGCCATCGGGTCGGCAACATCGGCAGCATCGGCAATGCCGGCCACATCGGGCCGGGCACCCGGCGGCATCGATGGTTGACGCGTCGTGCCCCCTGCCCCTGCCATCCGGCGACGTGATCCTGCTCGGCCACGGCAGCGGCGGGCGACTCACGGCCCAGCTCATCGACGAACTGTTCGTGCCCCGCTTCGGCGATCCGGAGCTGGCCCGCCTCGGTGACGCGGCGGTGCTCGACCTGCCCGACCTGTCCAACCTGACCAACCTGACCAACCTGTCCAACCTGACCGGCGAACCCGAGGGGCCAGGGCGCCTGGCCTTCACGACCGACGCCTTCGTGGTGAGCCCACCGCGGTTCCCGGGCGCCGACATCGGGTCGCTGGCGGTGTTCGGCACCGTGAACGACCTGGCCATGGTCGGGGCCCGACCGCTCGCCCTCACCGTGGCCTTCGTGCTCGAGGAGGGCCTGGCCATCGCCGAGCTCACGGCGATCGTCGACTCGATGGCCGCCGCGGCCCGTCACGCCGGCACGAGGATCGTGGCCGGCGACACCAAGGTCGTCGAGCGGGGTGCCGCCGACCGCATCTTCGTGGTGACCTCGGGTGTCGGGCTCGTGCCGGCCGGCCGCCACCTCGACCCCTCGAGGATCGAAGTCGGTGACGCCGTGGTGGTGTCGGGCCCGATCGGAAGCCACGGGGTCGCCGTGCTGTCGCGCCGCACCGGCGTGGCGTTCGACACCGATGTCGTGAGCGACTCGGCGCCGCTCACCGATCTCGTCGAGGCCATGGTCGCGGCCGGCGAGGTGCACGCCCTGCGGGACGCGACCCGGGGCGGGGTGGCCACCGTGCTCAACGAGATGGCGGCCGCCGCCTCGGTGCGCATCACGGTCGACGAGCGAGCCTTTCCGATGCTCGACGGGGTGCGATCGGGGTGCGCCGTGCTCGGCCTCGACCCGCTGTATGTGGCCAACGAGGGCGTGTGCATCGCCGTCGTGGCCGGCGCCGACGTCGATTCGGTGGTGTCGGCGGCCCGGTCGGCGCCGTGTGGGGGGGAGGCGACCGTCGTGGGTGTCGTCGAGGCCGGTGACGCGGGCGTGCACCTGCGCACGGGGCTCGGCGCGACCCGGCCGCTGCTGGTGCTCACCGGCGACCAGCTGCCCCGTATCTGCTGATCTCGGTGCGACCGATCAGCCTTCCCTCTGGCCGCGGCCGGACATCGGCCCCTGTTCACATGTGGAGCGAATGTCGCGGCGACCGATCAGGGCACCCAGCGGGCGGGGCGCTTCTCGAGGAATGCCGTCATGCCCTCACGCGCTTCGTCGCTGGCGAAGAGCCGGCCCGAGAGTTCGGCCGTCCAGGTGAAGGCCTCATCCTCGGTCATGGTGGGCACCACGGCGATGAGCTGCTTGGCCGCGGCAATGGCGTGAGGCTCACCGGCGAGCAGGTCGCCGACGATGGCGTCGATCTCGTCGTCGAGTCGATCGGCGGGAACGGCACTGTTGACCAGCCCCATCCGCACCGCCTCCGCCGCGGCGAACCGGTGCCCACGCAGGAACGCGGCCCGGGCGTCGGCGAGCCGCATCTTGGGCAGGCACACGACCGAGATCATCGCCGGCACCACCCCGACCCGTACCTCGGTGAAACCGAACTTGGCATGGTCGACGGCGACGGAGATGTCGAGGGCGGCGGCCAGCCCCATGCCCCCGGCGACACAGTGCCCGGCGATGCGGCCCACATACGGCTTCGGCGAATGGCGGAACCGGCCGAACAGGGCACGCGGGTCGATGCTGCCCACCGGGGTGGCCGCGCCGGCACCCGAATCGCCGTCGGAGTCGCCCGACGAGCGCTCGGACAGGTTGGCCCCGGCGCAGAACACCGAGCCCCGGTTGGTGAGCACGACCACCCGCACCTCGGGGTCGGCATCGGCGATGTCGAGGGCCGCCACCAGTTCGGTGGTCAGCTGGCGGCTCAACGCGTTGCGGTGCTCCTCGTCGGCCAGGGTGATGGTCATCACGCCGCCGGCCAGATCGACTTCGACGACCGGCATCACGAGCCCCTCGGGGCGGGAACGTCAGTGGGGCCGCCGGCGAAGGCCTGGGCCCGGAGCAGCCAGTGTCGACCGAGGTCGCCGGCCTGCAGGTCGGTGTCGTCGACGTGGCGGCGTTGGGTGACGACCAGGCAGAAGTCCTCGGCCGATCCCGAAACCGTGTCGGCGGCATCGTCGGGGCCCCAGGTCCACTCCGGCCCCGAAGGGCTCGTGAGCACCAGTCGGATGTCGCCCGCGGGAGCTTGCTCGCCGCGCACGGCGTAGGACCATCCCCGGGTGATGTAGCCCAACTGGGCGATGTGGCGCAGGCGATCGGTGGCCGGGCGGATGGCCCCCACGGCGTCGACGATGTCGTGGCCGTGGGCCCATACCTCCATCAGACGGGCGGTGAGGAACGACTTCGCTCCCATCGACGGCCCGTACCAGACGACGCGGGCGCCGTCGGCGAGGCCGGCCGATGCGTCGGCCAGGAGCTGCCGGTTGGCGCGCCAGGCGTCGAGCTGACCACCGGGGGTCAGGGCGCGGAAGGCGCCGAGCGTGAACTGGTCGCCACCGTCGTCGCCGGCGGACGCGTACAGCGCCTGGACCCCGGCGGTGAACGCGTCGGGGTCGGTGATGGCGAGGGCCGCCGTGCCGTCGAAGTAGGTGAGGTGCCCGATCTGGTCGGTGACGGTCCACCCCGGGCTCGGGGTGGGCAAGGCCCACTGGGTGTCGGCCAGCCCGGCCACGATGGCATCGAGGGCGGCCTGCTCGGCCAGCAGGTCGAGCCTCAAATCGGCGAGATCGCTCATGGCTTCTCCTCGTTCAGGTGTCGAGTCGTTCAGGTGTCGAGTTGTTCAGGTGGTCGGGCCGTGAGTGGTGCGCATGCCGTGCACCATGAGCGCGAGCAACGCGTCGGCGGCCTGCCGGGGCGTCGACTGCAGCGTGGGCATGACCTCGGGTCGCGAGAGTTCACGGGCGAGGCCGGCCATCACCCGGGCGGCCGCCGCCGTGTCGATGGCCACGATCTCGCCGCGCTCGGCGGCGAGGTCGAGCAGGCACCGGGTGACGGCGACGAGGTAGTCGGCGTGGAAGTCGCCGAGTCGCTGGGCGGCCGGAATCGAGGCCAGGTCGCGGGCGAACGGCTCAGTGATGCCGTCGACCGCCTCGTTGGCCGCCTCGAGGTAGGCCTGCAGCGCATCGAGGGGGGCCATGTCGGGTCGGATGGCGTCCATGGTGCTGCGCCCGACCCGCCACAGGTTGCGATCGACCACGACGAGCACCAGCTCGTCACGACTGGGTGCCAGGCCGTAGAGGGTGCGCAGCGAGCAGTTCGAACGGGACGCGATCTTGGCCATGGTCAGATCGGCGAACCCGTCGTCGAACATCTGGCCGAGGTGGTCGAGGATCTCGCGCTGACGATCGGTCAACCGCCGCTCGTGGTCGCGGTCGAGCACCGCAGGTGGCGGCGTGACCGAGCGGAGCCGACGCTGTAGTTCGGTGAGCTCGACCGCTGCCACCTCGATCGTCGCGTCGGTCGTGGTCATGGTCAGTCGAGCAACGCGGCGGGGATGTCGACGACGCGGCTGCGCAGCCACTCGCCCAGGCTCTTGGCCTGCGGGTCCTGGCGGGTCGAGGCGGCCACGCCTTCCTGCAGCAGGTCGTGGATGACGAAGTTGAGCGAGCGCAGCGCGGGCAGCCGGTAGCGGTCGACGACCAGCGTCGCCGTCTCGGGAAGCAGCCGGCGCAGCATGTCGGCGGAGAGGAACTCGTCGAGCCATGCCCACGCCTGGTCGCTGCGGGCGAACACCCCGAGGTTGGCGTTGCCTCCCTTGTCTCCTGAACGGGCACCGATCAGCCGCCCTATGGGCACGGCGACCGTGGGCCCGGTGGGAGCGGGGGCGGTCGGGCCCTCGGCCGCCACTACGTGCACGTCGGCGCTCGGGGCGACCGAGTCGACGACCGTGCGCTCACCGCCGAGCACGACCACGTGCTGAGGCACGAGCTCGGCCGGCACGAGGGCGGGGCGGTACACGCCGTAGGCCGAGCCACCCCGCGCCCCGCCACCGACACCGAACAGGCCGGGGATGGTCGCCAGGGCGATCTCGGTGACGGCGTTGGTCACGGCCCGGCCGACCTTGCGCTCGTCGGGGTCCTTGACGGTGATGCGCCACAGCGCGACCGCTTCTTCGTTCGTGGCGGGGTCGGACGTGTCGGTGCGCACCACTCGGGTGGTGACACTGGCGAAGTCGTCGGGGCCGTAGGGGCAGGCGACCCAGAACGCGTCGGCGACCAGTTGGGCCTTGGCCTCGATGTCGAGCCCGGTGAGGGCGATGGCCAGGTCGTTGCGGAAGCCGCCCACCTCGTTCATCGCCACCTTCAGCGTCGGCGGCGGCGGCTCGCCCCGGGTGCCGCTGATGCGCACGCGGTCGGTCGCGATCTGTTCGAGATGGATCGTGTCGAAGCGGGCCGACACATCGGGCCCGAGGTAGGCGGGGTCGCCGATCTCGTAGAGCAACTGCGACGTCACGGTTCCGATCGACACCTCGCCGCCGGTGCCGTCGTGCTTGCCGATCACGCACGAGCCGTCGGCGGCGACCTCGGCCCACGGGAAGCCGACCCGGGTCATGCCCGGCACCTCGGTGAAGAACGAGTAGTTGCCGCCGGTGGCCTGGGCGCCGCACTCGACGACGTGCCCGGCCACGACGCCGCCGGCCAGCGCGTTCCAGTCGTCACGCGCCCAGGCGTGATGCCAGGCCGCCGGGCCGCACACCACCGCGGCGTCGGTGACGCGGCCGGTGACCACGATGTCGGCGCCGCGGTCGAGCGCGTCGACGATGCCCCAGCAGCCGAGGTAGGCGTTGGCGGTGATGAACCGTGACGTGTCGCCGACCGCCTCACCGGTCTCGAAGTGAGCGAGGTCGACGCCGGCGGCGACCAGTTCGTCGAGTCTCGGCAGCAGGTTGTCGCCGTTCACATAGGCGATGGTCGGGGCCAGCCCCAGCCGGTCGGCGACCTCGGCGACCGCTTCGGCGCAGCCCGCCGGGTCGAGGCCGCCGGCGTTCGACACCACCTTGATGCCCCGGTCGAGGCATGTACCCATCACCTGCTCCATCTGGGCGACGAAGCTGCGGGCATAGCCGCCGCCGGGCCGCTTGGCCTGGGTGCGGGCCAGGATCAACATGGTGAGCTCGGCCAGCCAATCGCCGGTGAGCACGTCGATCGGGCCGTCGTCGACCATCTCCGCAGCGGCCGAGAGCCGGTCGCCGTAGAACCCCGAGCAGTTTGCGATGCGGATCGGCTCGGTCACCGTGCCCTCGGTTCAGGATCGCCCGGCTCGGAATCGGCCGGCTCGATCAGCAGCAGCACGTCGCCGTTGCCCACCTGTTGCCCGGCCGCCACCAGCACCTCGGTGACGATGCCGTCGGCCGGAGCGCTGATGTGGTGCTCCATCTTCATGGCCTCCATCACCACCAGCGTGGTGCCCGCGGCAACGTGGTCGCCGACGGCGACCCGCACGTCGAGCACGGTGCCCGGCATCGGCGCGGTGAGGCCGCCCGAGGGAAGCTCGGAGCCGGGTACCTCGAAGCGGGGAACGACGGCAAAGCTGACGGTGCCGCGCCCGGTCTGGATGTGCACGTGATCGCCCGCTCGGGTGACGCGCGCGGTGGAGCGGCGAGCGTCGATCTCGACGTCGATGTCGTCGGGTGATCGGCGATGCACGCGGGCCGTGCCCGCGGCGCCGACGGTGAACGACCCGTCGCGTTGCGAGTGATAGGTGACGTGGATGGTGTGATCGCCGTGGCGCAGCGACACGCTCTGAGCCGGGAGGCGGGCGTTGCGCCACCCGCTGGGCAACTGCGCCAGCACCGGCGCCGAGGCCCGGTTCTCGCCCTGGATCCACAACGCCGCGGCGGTGGCCGCCCGCTGCAGCTCGACGTCGGTGAGGGCCAATGTGCGGGCCGGTTTCCGTCGCTCGATGAAGTCGGTGGTCGTGTCGCCGTCGATGAAGCCGGCGTGGCGCAGCGTGGCGGCCAGGAAATCACGATTGGTGGTGACCCCGCCGAGATGGAGTCGCTCGAGGGCGAGGGCGAGCAGGGCGGCCGCCTCGGTGCGAGTGGCGGCGTGGGCCACGACCTTGGCGAGCATCGGGTCGAAACTGACACCGACGATCGAGCCCTGCTGCACTCCCGACTCCCATCTCACGATCGGGGTGTCGGCTGGCGCGAAGGCGGCGAGGGTGCCGGTGGCGGGCAGGAACCCGGCATCGGGGTCTTCGGCGCAGAGGCGCGCCTCGATGGCGTGGCCGGTGAAGGTGATGTCGCTCTGGGCGTAGCCGAGCGGCTCGCCGGCGGCGATCCGGATCTGCTCGCGCACCAGGTCGATGCCGGTGACCATTTCGGTGACCGGGTGCTCGACCTGCAGACGCGTGTTGACCTCGAGGAAGAAGAACTCGCGGGTCGCGTCGTCGACCAGGAACTCGACGGTGCCCGCCGACTGGTATCCGATCGCCCCTCCCAGTTGCAGCGCGGCGTCGCCCATGGCGGCGCGCGTCGCGTCGTCGACCACCGGCGACGGCGACTCTTCGATGAGCTTCTGGTGGCGCCGCTGGATCGAGCACTCGCGCTCGCCGAGGTGCACGAGGTTGCCGTGGGCGTCACCGAGGATCTGGATCTCGACATGGCGGGAGGCGGCGACGTAGCGCTCGAGGAACACCCGGTCGTCGCCGAAGCTGCTGGCCGCCTCACGACGCGCCGAGGCCACCGCCTCGTCGAGGTCGGCTGCGGTGGCGACGACGCGCATGCCCTTGCCGCCACCACCGGCCGCGGCCTTCACGAGCAGCGGGTAGCCGACGTCGGCGGCCCCGCCCGGGTCGTCGGCCGAGGGGAGCGTGGGCACGCCGGCGGCCACCGCCCGGCGTTTGGCCGCCAGCTTGTCGCCCATCTCGGCGATGACCGCCGGCGACGGCCCGACCCAGATCAGCCCGGCGGCGACCACGTCGGCCGCGAAGGTCGGGTTCTCCGACAGGAACCCGTACCCGGGGTGGATCGCCTGGGCGCCGGTGGCCCGGGCGGCGGCGATGATGGCGTCACCGTCGAGGTAGCCGGTGGCCAGGCGCACCGACTCGTCGGCGTCGGACACGTGCGGCGCGGCCGAGTCGTGGTCGACGAACACCGCCACACAGCGGATGCCCATGTCGTGTGCGGTGCGGATGATGCGGCGGGCGATCTCGCCCCGGTTGGCGATGAGCAGGGTGGAGAAGCTCACAGCCGGAACACCCCGTATCCCTCGGCGCCCTCGATGGGGCGGTTGCGCACGACCGACAGGCACATGCCCAGCACCGTGCGGGTGTCGCGTGGGTCGATGATGCCGTCGTCGCTGATGGCACCGGTGGCGACCAGGGCGAGCGAGCCGGCTTCCTGCACGGCCTCGACCATCGCGACGATCTGGGCGTCCTCTTCCTCGTCGAACTCGAGGCCCTTGCGGGCGGCCTGGCCGCGGCGCACCATCGACATCACCCCGGCGATCTGCTTGGGGCCCATCACCGCGATCTTGGCGGTGGGCCAGAGGAACGTGAACCGGTTGCCGAACGCCCGACCCGACATGCCGTACGTGCCGGCCCCGTACGACGAGCCGATGGTCACGGTGAGGTGCGGCACGGTCGAGTTGGTGACGGCATTGAGCATCTGCGAGCCCTTCTTGATGATGCCTTCCGCCTCGAAGTCGCGCCCGACCATGTAGCCGGTGATGTTCTGCATGAACACCAGCGGCACGTCGATCTGGTTGCAGAGCTGGATGAAGTGCGTGGCCTTCTCGGCCGACCGCGGATAGATCACGCCGTTGTTGCCGAGGATGCCGACCGGGTAGCCGTGGATGCTCGCCCATCCGCACACGAGTGTGTTGCCGTACCGGGGCTTGAACTCCTCGAAGCGCGACCCGTCGACGACGCGGGCGATCACATCACGCACATCGACCGGCTGGCGCAGGTCGCGGCTGACGAGGCCGAGCAGCTCTTCGGGATCGTGCACCGGCTCGTCGGGGCTCAGGGTCGGTTCGGGCCCGGCCTTGCGCCAGTTGAGGTGCGACACGACCTCGCGGCACATCCGGATGGCGTCCATCTCGTCCTCGGCGAAGTAGTCACCGAGGCCGGATACGTCGGCGTGCATCTGGGCCCCGCCGAGCGTCTCGTCGTCGGACTCCTCGCCCGTCGCCATCTTCACGAGCGGCGGCCCGGCCAGGAAGATCTTCGACTGCTCCCGGACCACGATGTTGTAGTCGGACAGTCCGGGCTGGTAGGCGCCCCCGGCGGTGGAGGATCCGAACACCACACACACCGTGGGGATGCGCATCTTCGACAGCTCGATCAGCTCGTAGAAGAACCGGCCGCTCTCGGCGAAGTGGAAGGTCTGCACCCGCCGGCCGCCGTCACCGCCCTCGACGCGCAGGTCGGCTCCGGCCGACTCGACGAAGCTCACATACGGCATGCGGTTGTCGCGGGCGATCTCGAGCGCCCGCATCCACTTCTTGGCCACATAGGGCGTGAGGGCGCCGCCGAGCACGGAGGGATCGTTGGCGATGATCACGCACTCGGTGCCGGCGATGACGCCGATGCCGACGACCATGCCGCCGCCCATCGCATAGTCGGAGTCGTAGCCGGCCAGGGCGCTGATCTCGAAGAACGGGCTGTCGGGGTCGAGCACGTTGGCGATGCGCTCGCGCACGGGGAGCTTGCCGCGGGACCGCATGCGATCCATCGACTTGGGGCCGCCGCCGGCCTCGGCCTGATCGAGCAGATCGTCGATCACCGCGAGCTGTTCGAGCACATCGGCCCGGTTCTGCCGGAACTGCTCCGAGCCGGTGTCGAGCATCGATCGCAGTGGCGGAGCCAGCAGGGTTCGATCCATCCGCCGATAATAGGTGCGGTAATTTGTGACCGTCAACGTACTCCTGACACTATGATCGCCGCCGCGGCCGCCCGCCGCACAGGAGGCCCTTGCGCCATGAAGACCGCCGTCACCGACCTGTTGGGCATCGACGTTCCGATCCTGGCCTTCACCCATTGCCGCGACGTGGTCGCCGCCGTGACCAAAGCCGGGGGAATGGGCGTGCTCGGCGCCGTCGCCCATTCGCCCGCACAACTCGAGATCGACCTCGACTGGATCGAGGCCGAGGTCGGCGACCGGCCCTACGGGATCGATCTCATCGTGCCGGCCAAGTACGCCGGGTCAGACGACGGGGGCTACACGCTCGACGACATCCGCAGCCTGATCCCGGCCGAGCACGTTGCGTTCGTCGACGACATCCTGCGGCGCTACGACGTGCCCCCGCTGCCCGAGGGAGAGGTGGGGCGCGGGGTGCTCGGCGGCGCCGGTGGCGACGACGCGGTTCCGTTCTCGGCCAATCAGGCCGACCCGCTGCTCGAGATCGCCCTCGCCCATCGGCCGTCGCTCGTGGTCAACGCCCTCGGCCCACCACCAGCGCACATGATCGAGCGGGTGAAGCAGGAAGGTCGGCTGATCGGGGCGCTGGCGGGCAAGGCTCAGCACGCCGAACGGCATGTGAACGCCGGGGTCGACATCATCATCGCCCAGGGCGCCGAGGCCGGCGGCCACACCGGTGAGGTCGGCTCGATGGTGCTCATCCCCGAGATCGTCGACGCCGTCGCGCCGGTGCCCGTGCTCGGGGCTGGTGGCATCGGCCGGGGCCGTCAGATGGCCGCGGCCATGGCGCTGGGCGCGCAGGGCGTGTGGTGCGGTTCGGTGTGGCTCACCACCGAGGAAGCCGAGACCCAGCCCGCGGTCAAGGCCAAGTTCCTCGCCGCCACCTCGTCGGACACGGTGCGCTCGCGGTCGCGCACGGGCAAGCCGGCTCGGCAGCTGCGCACGGCCTGGACCGACGAGTGGGACGATCCGGCGACGCCCCAGCCGCTGGGCATGCCGATGCAGCCGATCCTCGTGGCCGAGGCCATCGCCCGCATCGACCGCGGGGCGAACCGGGCCGGGTCAGGGGCCGAGCAGTTGAGCAACTACTTCGTGGGTCAGATCGTGGGCACGATGAACACGTCCAAGACCTCGGCCCAGGTCGTGTTCGACATGATCGACGAGTTCATCGAGGCCGTGCAGCAGCTCGGCCACCAGCTCGAGTCCTGAGCTCGAGTCCCGAGCTCGTCGCCGGCCGCTGATCGCGATCAGGTGGGTGGTCGTCAGGTGCGCTCGGTCAGGTAGGTGATGCACCCGTCGAGTGTCGCCAGCTCGGGGTAGTCCCGCTCGGGGATCTCGAGGCCGGTGTGGTCGTGCAGGCCGGTCATCAAGTTGAGGAAGTCGATCGAGTCGAGGTCGAGCGCGGGCTGCATCGGCTCGCCCGGGTCGATGTCGGCCAGGTCGACCTCGGGGGCGATGCGGGCCAGCACCTCGGCCACCAACGTTCGGGCATCGTCTCGGTTCACGGTGGTGATCTCCTCACGGTCGGGTGCTCATGTGGGATTCGCTCGTCGTCACAGCGCGCCCGGGTCGGAGAGGAGTCGGTCGATGGTGGCCAGCAACGTCGCCCCTCGGTGGCCGTCGCTGGCCCGATGATCGGCCGACAGCGTGGCGGTCACACACGGGTGGATGCCGAGCATGCCACCGGCCGCCCATGGTCGCTCGACGATCTTGCCGAAGCCGACCAGCGCGACCTGAGGCGGATAGATCACGCCGAAGACGGCCTCGACTCCCTGGTCGCCGAGGTTGGTCACGGTGAGGCTCGGATCTGTCATCTCCGACGAGGTCAGCCGGCCGGTCCGGGCCCGGGTGACGAGGTCGCGCAGCCGGGACATGAGCTCGTCGATGGTGAGCTCGTCGGCACTGCGGATGGCCGGCGCCACCAGGCCGCCACCCCGCAGGGACACGGCGACGCCCAGGTCGACCTGCTCGGCGGCCACGAAGGCGTCGTCGACCCAGTGGCCGTTCATCTCGGGCACCTGGCCGGCAGCGACAGCGGTGGCCTTGAGCAACAGGGCGGCGGGCAGGATGCGATCGGTCACGGAGCGCTCGGCGTTGGTGGTGGCCAGCCATGCCGTCGCCGGGGCCAGGTCGATGGTGGTGCTCAGGTAGTAGTGCGGGATCTCGCGCTTGGATCGCGCCATCAGGCGCGCGACCGATCGACGGATCGACTGCTGGCGCGTCGGGCGCGCCGCGCCCGGAGCCGGGCCGGGGGCGGGCCCGGGCGTCGAATCCGGACTCGAATCGGGCCGGCTGGTCGAAGCGGCCCGGGTGTGTTCGATGTCGGCAGCCACGACGGCGCCGTCGGGTCCGGTGCCGGTGACGTCGGCCAGATCGATGCCGGCCTCGGCGGCGAGTCGCCGCGCATAGGGCGACGAGTGGGTGGCCTGCTCGCCGGGCGGCGGTGGCGAGCCGGCGCCCTGCTCGACGTCGGCCCGGGTGATGGCGCCCTCGGGTCCGGTGCCGGTGACCGTGGTGAGGTCGACGCCGAGCTCGTCGGCCCGATGGCGAACGAGCGGCGAGAAGACGTTGGGGTGGGCCACCGGTGTGCTCGCCCATGGAGTAGGGCGGCCAGCGGGTGCATCGGCTGCTCCCGGGCTCGGAGCCGGCGCGTCGGGCGGAGCCGAGACGTCGGTCGGGCTCGGAGCCTCCGCCTTCGTGGGCGCCGAAGCCGGGTCCGAAAGGGTCGGGCGGGCGTCGGGCGCCTCGGCGCCCACCGGAGCAGGGACCGGGCCCGTGGTGGCGATGCGAGCCAGCGGGGTGCCGACCGCGACCTCGGTGCCTTCGCTCACCAGCAGCTCGTCGACGATTCCGGTCTCGAATACCTCGACCTCGATGTCGGACTTGTCGGTGTCGATCACTGCGATGATGTCGCCACGCGTCACCGTGTCGCCGGGGGCGACCCGCCATTCGAGCAGGGTGCCGCGGTCCATGTCGGCCCCGAGCGACGGCATGCGGAACTCGGCCATCACATCGCCTCTCGGCCCGTCGTACGCCGCGCCGCGGCGACGATGTCGCCGACCTGGGGCAGGGCGGCATCCTCGAGGTGCTTGGCGAACGGGATCGGCACCTCGACCGTGCACACCCGCTCGACCGGCGCGTCGAGGTCGTAGAAGGCGCGTTCGGTGAGGCGGGCGCTGATCTCGGCGGATATGCCGCCGCTGCGCCAACCCTCGTCGACGATGACGGCCCGGTGGGTGCGGGTCACCGATCCGACGAGGGTGGTCGTGTCGAGTGGCCGCAGCGAGCGCAGGTCGATGACCTCGGCGCTGATGCCGGTGGCGGCGAGCTGCTCGGCGGCCTCGAGGGTCTTGAACAACGATCCTCCGTAGGTGATGAGCGACACATCGTCGCCGGCGCGCCGCACGACCGCCCGGTCGAGGTCGACGGGCCCGGCCGTCGCGGCGAGGTCTCCCTCCATCGCGAGCAGCGAGCCGTGCTCGAAGATCAGGACGGGGTCGGGGTCCTCGAGGGCGGACCACAGCATGCCGCGGGCATCCTCGAGGGTGGCGGGGGTGACGATACGGAGGCCGGGGATGTGGGCGTACCAGCCTTCGAGGCTGTGGGAGTGCTGGGCCGCCAGCTGACGGCCGGCACCCGTGGTCATGCGGATCACGAGCGGCACGTTGAACTGGCCGGCCGACATGTGCAGGATCGTGGCCGCGTTGTTCAGGATCTGGTCGAGGGCCAGCAGGCTGAAGTTGACGGTCATGATCTCGACGATGGGCCGCAGGCCGCCGAGGGCGGCGCCGATGCCGGCGC
>Ga0315283_10003199_pt1 | contig 13919 bp, 11 predicted proteins | sample YL17G09_0_MG_FD_204541 | JGI IMG/M metagenome (GOLD analysis project Ga0315283, IMG submission 204541) | Sediment microbial communities from Yellowstone Lake, YNP, Wyoming, USA - YL17G09_0 | ecosystem: Environmental > Aquatic > Freshwater > Lake > Sediment | place: USA: Wyoming | collected... | reverse complement strand
CCATCGTGAAGACTTCGAGGCTCTGCTCGGGACGGTAGGGGCCGAGCGTCAGGCCGCTCTGCTGGTGGACGAACAGCGCGCCGGCGAACGCCGCGAGGAAGCCGGAGCACGCGAAGGCGAACAAGGTGGTCCGTTGCGCATGAATGCCGAACGACTCGGCCGAGTCCTCGTTCTCCCGGATCGCGACCAGGACGCGGCCGGTGCGGGTCCGTCGCAGGCCGCGCACGACGGCATATGCAAGCGCGAGCCCGGCGACGCACAGGTAGTAGAAGCGCGCTTCGCCGTGCAGCCCGATCTCACCCAACAGGGGAGCGCGGTCGATCCGGTCCGCGGGGAGCCAGTCGAACGTCGTGCCGGAGCCGAAGAACCCCCGGTTGAGCAGGTATGACGACGTCATGAGAGCGAACGCCAGGCTGGTGACAGCGAGCGTGAGGCCCCGCCGGCGAAGTGCCGGCAAGCCGATGAGGAACGCGACACCGGCGCCGACGAGGCCACCGAGGAGCAGCCCGAACGCGAGGTCCCAGTGCAGTCGCGCGGTAACGGCGCCCGCGACCGCGGCGCCGATCCCCGCGAACGCCATCTGCCCGAGACTCACCTGACCGGCCCAACCGGTGAGCACCACGAGTGACATCCCGATGATCGCGAAGATCACGATCGCCGACGCGAGGTTCGTCTTGCTCTCCGAGAGCAGGGCGGGCGCGACGAGGAGAGCGCCGACCACGAGGGCGGTGATGCCCCATCGCATCGCGCGTACCTCGGGGAGACGCGCCAGCGCGCGAGGCACGGGCCGGACCTCGCGTGTCGTCTGCCACGTCGACGCTTCTGGTTCCCGCCCCGGTCGGACGCGTGTCACCACGAGTGCGAGGAGCACGACGACGAACAGGACCGGGTCGACGTAGGCGGGCTCCTGCCAGTGCCACGTCACCGCTTGCTCGACGATGCCGAGGAGGACCGCCGCGAGCGCGATCACGGTGAGGCGCTCCATCCGACCGATGACGGCCGCGGCCAGCGCCCGCAGGAGGATCGTGGGGCCCAGCACCTCGCCGAGCGGCAGTCCGACGACCCCGGCCCGCAGGTAGACGGCGAGGAACGCGAGCACCGTCGCCAGCACCCAGACCACCGTGTTGAGGCGGCGCATGGGGATACCGAGGGTCGCGGCCCGGTCGGCCCGGTCGGCGCCGGCCCGCACCGCGATGCCCAGGTTGCTCCGGGTCAGGAAGAGCGCGAGGCCGGCGAAGACGAGAGGGATCAGCACGACCGCGACGACATCGGCGCCTCCGAACGTGATCGGCGAGATCGTGATGTCCGCGTCGAACGGGGTCGGGGGCGCGCCACCGGGCAGGGTGAACCAGCGGGGGAGCAGGAGGGCACCCGCCGCGAGGACCTGGGCGAGCCCGATCGTGGCGACCGAGAGGACCAGGCGCGGGGAGCGCGTGAACCGGCGCACGATGAGCACCTCGACGAGCACCCCGAGCCCGATCGCGGCTGCGAGCCCGATCGCGAGCCCGGCCCACCAGCTCAGCCCGACCGTGCTGACCGTGAGCAGCACGGCGAGCGTCGCCGGCATCGTGCCGAGGTCGCCGGCCGCGAAGTTGAGCACACGGTTCGCGCGCCACACGAGTGCGAGTCCGAGCGCCAACAGCGAAGTGAGGCCGCCGATGATGGCGCCCTGCACCACGACGCCGCTCGGGACGTCCCAAGCGATGCGGACGAACGCGATGACGGCGATCGCGATGACCGCCGGGACCAGTGCGGGGTGGACCAGTGCGCGCGACCGCTCGACGCCGGCGCGGACGGGGGCGCGGACGGGGGCGGGGGCCGGGGTGCTCAACCGGTGGTGCTCCGGACGAAGTCGACGATGACGTTCGCGAGCCGCGGGCCGCAGTCTTCCTGCAGGAAGTGACCGCCGCCCTCGATGGTCGTGTGCGGCTGGCCCTCGCATCCGGGGATCTCGGCGCGCAGCGTCCGGTCCCCGCCCCCGGTGACGGGGTCGTGATCGCTGAACGCGCACAGGAACGGTTTGGTGAACGCGCGCAAGCCCTCCCACGCTCGCCGGTTGGCCGGCGCGGCCGGATCGTCCGGGCTCGTCGGCACCAACGTCGGGAACTGCCGGGCACCGGCCTGGTAGCGATCGTCGGGGAACGGAGCGTCGTACGCGGCGATGACCGCGGGCGAGAGGTCGGTCGTGCATCCGCCGTTCACGATGTTGCCGACGGCGAACGTGGGGGTCTCCTGCGAGTACCGCTGCCACGCGAGGAAGCCCTTCCCGGGGCTGCGATCGCCGGTCGGGAGGAACGTGTTCGCGGCGACGACGCGTGCGAACTTCTCCGGGCGCTCGCCGACGATGCGGAGGCCGATGAGGCCGCCCCAGTCCTGGGCGACGAGCGTGATCTCGGCCAGGTCGAGCTGTTCGAGGACCGCGTGCATCCAGTCGACGTGCCGTTGGTACGTGTAGTCGTCGCGCTCGGTCGGCTTGTCGGAGCGACCGAAGCCGATCAGGTCGGGAGCGACGGCGCGGAGCCCGGCCGCGGTGAGCACCGGGAGCATGTGACGGTAGAGGTAGCTCCACGAGGGCTCGCCGTGGAGGAGCAGGACGACCGCGCCGTCACGAGGCCCCTCGTCGAGGTATTGGACACGGAGCGGCGGGCCGCCGTCGCCGCTCGGGACCTCGAGGTAGTGCGGCTCGAACGGGTAGTCGGGGAGCCCGACGAAGCGCTCGTCGGGGGTGCGCAGGGCGTCCATCGGTGTCCTCCAGCGAGTTGGCGGGCCCAGGGTCTCGGTGAGCCGCCCGTAGGATGCCGCATCATGGCGCACGGTGTGTGGGAGCCGGAGTTCGCCGAGGTCGCGACCAGTCTCGACACCGTCGTTCGCGAGCACGGCGAGGGAGGCGCGGCCGTTGCGGTGTATCACCGGGGCCGTCTCGTCGTTGATGCCTGGACCGGCGTGCGCGACGAATCCGGCACCCCGTGGACACCGGAGACGCTCGTGATGGCCTTCTCCACCACCAAGGGAGTCACCTCGACCCTGCTGCATCAGTGCGTCGACCGTGGCCTCCTCGACTACGACGACCCGGTGGTCGAGCACTGGCCCGAGTTCGAGGTCTCCGGCAAGGCGGCGATCACGGTCCGCCACCTGCTGTGCCATCAAGCCGGGCTCTACGACGTGACGCAGATCGCGAGTACGGCCCCCGAGCTCTACGACTGGGAGCGCATGGTCGCCGGCGTCGCGTCGATGACGCCTGCGTTCGAGCCGGGGAGCGCGACCGCGTACCACGCGCTCACGTTCGGGTGGCTCGTCGGCGGGGTCATCGAGCGGGTCACCGGGCGCGGATTCCGTGACGTGCTCGCCACCGATCTCGTCGAGCCGCTCGGGCTCGACGGCTGCTTCATCGGCGTCCCCCCGTCCGAGCACTCTCGCGTCGCCGGCTTGTTCCACGACCGCCTCCGTGCCGAGCTGGCGCGTGACCCGGCCGAGATGGTCGCAGTGGCGCGTGACCTCGGTTTCACGGTGCACCCCGACCTCATCGCCGCCGCGCTCCCCGCATGGGCCGCGGATCCCGATGTCGCCGACGCGGTCGAGCAGCCGCTGCCCGCGGGGAACGGATGCTTCACCGCACGCTCACTGGCCCGCATCTACGCCGCGCTCGCCGCGGGCGGCTCGATCGACGGGGTGCGCGTGCTCTCACCCGAGACGCTCGCGCGGGCGACCGAGGTGCAGTCGGCGCGGGCGGATCTCGTGCTCGCACTCCCGATCGACTGGCGTCTGGGATACCACGGGGTGATCACGAGCGCGGGTGTCCTGCCCGGAGGCTTCGGCCACTCGGGGCTCGGAGGGTCGGGCGCGTTCGCCGACCGCGAGCGGGATCTCGCGGTGGCGTTCCTCCCGAACGGGCTGGGCGGGCTGCTCGCCGGCGACGCGCGTCTGATGGCGATCAGCGGCGCGGCCGTCCGCTGTGCGGATCAGGCTTAGGCCGTCTCCCAGATCAGCACCTCGGCGCCATCCGGTCCGGCGGTCAAGGACCTCGCTCCGGTGGCGGTGAGCCTCACGGCATCGCCGGTGTCGAGTGCCGCCGACCCGACCGACTCGGCGTCAGGATCAACCTTCCCATCGAGGGTGAGCTCGGCGGTGCCGATGGCGATGAACACGTGCACGTGTGGAGCGTCCGGAACGGTGACCCGCTCGCCGCTTCGGAGTCGACCGGCCCACAACACGGCATCGCGCTGGTGGATCGTGACCGCGCCGTCGTGGCCGCGACCCGACGCGACGGCGACGAGGCCGCCCGCGGCGAGCGCATCGGTGACGTCGCGCTGCTCGTAGCCCGGCTCGATCCCCTGGGTGTCGGGCAGGACCCACATCTGGACGAGGTGGACATCCGCGGTCGCGCTCGCGTTCATCTCGGAGTGGCGGATCCCCGAGCCCGCACTCATCCGCTGTGCGAGGCCGGGGGAGATGATCCCCTGCGTGCCGATGCTGTCGCGGTGCTCGAGCGTGCCCTCGAGGACCCACGTGACGATCTCCATGTCGGCGTGGGGGTGGGTGCCGAAGCCCGCGCCGGCGCGCACGATGTCGTCGTTGCTGACGACCAGGAGGCCGTGGTGGGTGTTGTCGGGGTCGTAGTGGCGCCCGAAGCTGAACGAGTGCCAGGAGTCGAGCCAGTCGATCCGAGTGTGGGCCCGCTCGCCGGCTCGGCGGACGTCGATGACGGAGGTCGGGGTCGGGGCCACGTCCCCATCATGATTCCTGCAGCAATCATTGTCGAGCGAACAACTTTCGGTAACCTGGCGCCGTGCCGCCGTTCGTCGTTCCGGAATCCAGCACTCCGGAGTCCAGCACGCTCGACGCCCGCCGCCTCGCCGTCTGGCGTGAGTTCCTGCGCACACACGCGGTGGTCGCCGGCACGTTGTCCCGCGAGCTCGAGGAAGCACGCGGGCTCCCGCTGGCGCAGTACGACGTCCTCGTGCAGCTCGCCGAGGCTCCGGATGGGCGCCTGCGCATGCAGCAGCTCGCGGCGAGGGTGCTGTTCAGCCGCAGCGGGCTCACGCGATTGGTCGATCGCATGGTCGACGCGGGGCTCGTCGGACGGGAACGCTGTGCGGACGACCGGCGCGGCACGTTTGCCGTGCTCGCGCCCGCCGGCCGGCGTCGCCTGCGCGACGCCGCGGGCGTGCACCTGCGCGGCATCCATGAGCATTTCGGTCGGCACCTGTCCGACGACGACGTCCACGCCCTCGAGCAGGCGCTCGGCGCCGTGCTCGCCGTGGAGGACTCCTCCACTCCGAACTCCGCTCCTCCGAACTCCTCCACCGAGGATCGTGCGCCCGGGGAGCCTGGTGCCTGAGTCGCGACCGAGCGCCTCCGATGGCCTGCTCTCGGGGATGCGTGTGCTCGACCTCGGGCAGTGGCGGCCGGCGCCCTACGCGACGCAGCTCCTCGCCGATCTCGGCGCCGACGTGCTGAAGGTCGAACCCCCGAACGGCGATCCGATGCGCACCTTTCCGGAGATCTTCGCTTCGGTTGCGTCCCACAAGCGCAGCATCGTGCTCGATCTGAAGGATCCCGCGGGGCGTGCACGCGCGCTCGAACTCGCCGCGGAGGCCGACGTCGTCGCGGAGGGATGGCGCCCCGGTGTCGCGGCCCGCCTCGGGGTCGGACCCGACGACGTGCGTGCAGTGAACCCGGGCGTCATCTACTGCTCGCTCTCGGGATACGGCGCGAGCGGACCGCTCGTCGACGCCCCGGGCCATGACGTGAACTACCAGGCGCAGGCGGGGGCGCTTGCGCCGGCGGGCGGTGAACCCCAGCCCATGCCCGCTCCCCGTATTCCCTGGGCGGACCTCGGGGGCGGTCTCGCGGCTGCGTTCGCGATCTGTGCCGCCTTCATCGGGCGAGCGAGGACCGGCGAGGGCGAGACGATCGACGTGTCCATGACCGATCTCCTGGCCTCGTGGACCGGAACGGTCGGCGGGGGCCCCATTGCCGGGATCTCCGAACCCGTCGACGGTCTTCCCGCCTACGGCATCTTCGCCGTCGCCGACGGTCACGTCGCGCTCGGGGTCATCACTGAGCCGCACTTCTGGGACGCCACGTGCGGCGCCCTCGGCCTCGATGATCTCGTCGGTCTGCCGCTGGCCGAGCAGGTCGCGGGCGCGGCGGAGCTCCGCGACCGCATCGCGACGGCTCTTGCTCCGTGGTCGCGCGATGACGTGGTCGACCACTTGCTCGACGCGGGCGCGCCGATCTCCCCGGTCCAGTCACGAGCGGAGATGCTCGTCGATCGCCATCTGCGCGAGCGGGGAACGGTGATCACCGCGCCCGACGGAGGTCCGTGGCTTGCGCACCCGGTCCGGTTCGCGCAACGGCCGGCCCGTGGTCCCGGTCCGGCCCCGAGTCCGGACCAGCACGCGTCCGACGGCTTCAGACGGCGCGGCTGACTTACCCTGGTGACATGGCCGCCGACCAGGATGCCGGACCCAGCATCCTGCCCGCGGCATCCGTCGGGCGGGCCGACCGCCGGCGCCGGAAGCGACGCCGTTCGACGGTCGTCGCGATCGCGGCCGGCGCGATGCTCGCGATCGTCGCCGCTGCCGGCGCAGCCCTCCTGTTCACCGGCAAGAACGACACCGGGGTCGCGTCGATCGCGCGGCGGACTCCCTCCTCGGCCATCACACCGAGCTCGACGACCACCACCTCGACGTTGCCGGTCGCCACGACGGTGGTGCCCCGTGCCACGAACCCCGTCGTTGCGCTGGCGCAGCAGTACGACGGTCGCTACGTCGGCACCTTCACGAACACCACGTTCTCGACGACGGGCCCGGCGTCGCTCGAGCTGCGTATCGACCCGGCGACCAACACGATGGCGATCGACGCCGACTTCGACGGTGATCTGTTCGGCGGGGGCGCGAAGGAGAGTCGTCGGATCAACGGCAGCGTGGCGCTCGGCGATCCCACTGCCACGGTCACCACCGAGACGAAGGCCTTCGGCCCGGTCACCGGACGGATCGATCCCAGCCTCGCCGTGGTGCTCACCGCGGCCGAGGTCCCCGATGAGAAGGTCAAGGGCTTCACGCTCACCGGGCGCCTGCGTTCCGACAGCACCGGGCTCGACGCCACGTACACGGTGACCTTCAAGGACGGCAAGACCGCCGAGGGCACGATCACGCTGAACTGTGATCCGCAGGGCACGCGCGGCAGTCAGGTCACGACCGTCTGTGCCCTGTCCCAAGGCGGGTAGCTTCCATGTCTGTGAGGCGCCGCACGCCGGTCGCGTTCGCTCTCGTTCTCTTCGCAACGCTTGGCGTGAGCGCGCCCGCGGGTGCCGCCGGTGCTCCGGATGGGCGCACGCTCTTCACCAAGGACGCGATCCTGGGCGCGCTGACCGAGAGCGTGATTCGACCGCTCGCCCCGACCCAGGGATGTCAGGTGCTGCTCGACTCGGGCGACGGCGACTGCACCGTGGTGCGAACCGCTCACGGGGACCTGGTGGTGACGGTCGAGCCCGGCCCCGCGATCGACGAAGCGCTCGTCTCGCGTCCGTGGACGGTTCGGGTGTACCGGCCTTCGAGTGCGATCCCCGACGGCTGGGAGGTCGCGCTCTCGACGCACCCTGAGGATGAGGACCCGGGGCCGTCGTACGCCCAGGTCACCGCGAAGACGGCCGACGTCACCGGCGACGGTCGCGATGAGCTGGTGCTCGGATACCGGTCCGATGGCACGGGTCAGATCCTCGACCTCGACATCGTGGGCACGGATCCTGGCGGCACACCCCGGGTGCTCGCCCACGATCAGATCTACAAGGGCAACGTGCGCACTCGCGGCGGCCGGCTCATCACGTACGCGCCGGTCTACCGACGCAACGACCCCAACTGCTGTGCAACGTGGATGCAACGTGACGACATCACGTTCCGCGGCGGTGTGTTCCACGTCCGCAAGGTGTGGAAGGTCCCGACGAAGCGGGCCCACGTGCCACCGTCCGACATCGGCTGAGGTCTTGCGCTCCGGGCGTCGGGTCCGGGCGCCGGGAAGCGCATCGCTACGATCCGCCGGTGACGAATCTCGTGTTCCTCTGTACCGGGAACGCGGCCCGGTCGGTGATGGGGGGCGCGATCGTCCGCGCTCGGCGCGACGACATCGAGATCGTCACTGCCGGTACCCACGTGATCGAGGGCATGCCCATGAGCTGGCGAACCCGCGATGCGCTCGGCGCTCTCGACGTAGCGGCCGTGGGGCACCGGAGCTACCAGTTGCGCGACGGCGACGTCGCGATGGCCGACCTTGTGATCGCGATGGCCGGCGAGCATGTCGGGTACGTGCGCCGGGTGCATCCCCAGGCTGCGGCACGTACCGGCACACTCAAACGCCTCGCCCGCGACCTCGCGCCCGGAACCGGCGATCTCGCAGCCCGCGTCGCCGCCCTCGGTCTGGCCGATGTGACGCTCGAGCCGTGGGAAGACGTCGAGGATCCGGCCGGTGGCGACCTACCCGAGTTCGAAGCCTGCGCTCGCGAGATCCATGACCTCCTCGAGGAAGTCCTGCCGCGCCTCTGATTCGGGGCCGTTGCCCCGAGTCGCGGTACGCGATCTGATGTAGCGTCAGTTTTCCAATCGCACGGATCGGGGGGATTCGCGAGGGTGACCACGCTGGAGAGTGCGGCACGGCTGCCTCGGTCCGAAGCCGATTCGTCGGGGGGCGTCCTCGCGCTGCATGACGTGACCGTCCGCTTCGGGGGGATCACCGCGCTCGATGGGGTCAGCCTCACGCTCGAAGCCGGCGAGGTTCTCGGCCTCATCGGGCCCAACGGCGCCGGCAAGACCACCCTTTTCGACGTCATCTCCGGCGTCCGCGCCGCCGACGAAGGGCGGGTCGTCCTGGACGGATCCGATGTCACTCGCCTCGGTGCCGTCGTCCGCTCGCGACGCGGCCTGCGGCGGACGTTCCAGCGCGTGCAGACGTTTGGCTGGCTCTCGGTCGAGGACAACGTGCTCGCCGCGACCGAGTGGCGGGGCGGTGGCGGCGGGTTCCTGGCCGACCTCGTGTCGTTCCCCACCCGTCGGCGCCGGGAACGCGAACGGCGCGTTCGGGTGGCTGAAGTGCTCGCGCAGTGCGGGCTGACCGCGGTCGCGCAGGAGCCTGCCGGTTCGCTGCCGATCGGGCTCGCGCGGATGGCCGAAGTGGCCCGTGCCGTCGTCGACCCGCCGAGCGTCCTGATGCTCGACGAGCCGACCTCGGGGCTCGACGAGGCGGAGGCGGCGCGCCTCGGCGAGCTCATCCAGACGATTCGGGCTGACGCGTCGTGTGCCGTGATCCTCGTCGAGCACGACGTCGGCTTTGTCATGCGGCAGTGCGACCGCGTCGTGGTGCTCGACCTCGGTCGGGTCCTGGCGTCGGGGCTGCCGAGCGAGATCCAGGCCAACCGTGAGGTGCGCGCTGCGTACCTCGGGGAAGGTTAGGGAAGAAGAGCCAAGTGGAATCGACAAGCCAGATGGAATCGACAAGGGGGAGCTCCGTGAAGCGAACGAAACTGGTGGCCCTGGTGGCTGCCGCCGCGATGGTGGGGACGTTGGCCGCGTCCGGCATAGCCGGCGCACGCGTCCGCACCGATGCGCGCGGCGTCACCAGCGACACGATCACGGTGGGTGGACTCACCGACAACCAGCAGCCTGAGGCATCGGATGGCGCCAAGGCGCGTCTCGACGCACAGAACGACGCGGGTGGGGTGAACGGCCGGAAGTTCGACTACGTCGGTGGCCAGAACGACAAGGGCGACGTCAGTCAGTCGCTCGCGCTCGGCAAGCAGCTCGTCCAGCAGGACGGGGTGTTCGCCGTCGTCCCGGTCGTCACGCCGAACGCCGCGAGCGCCGAGCAGTTCTTCGGCCAGCAGAAGGTCCCGTTCTTCGGCTGGGGGATCAACACCGGCTTCTACAACAACCCCTACGGCTTCGGGTTCACCGGTGCCGTCGTACCGCCGCCGCCCGTGACGACCGCGGGCTCGACGTGGGGCGACCTGCTCAGCCAGCTCTACAAGAGCCAGGGTGACTCCAAGGGGGCCAAGGGCAAGACCGCCGCGGTGATCTCCGAGGACAACGACTCCGGGAAGACCGGTGCACAGGTGATCGGGGCCTCGGCGAAGTACGCCGGGTTCAAGGTCGTCTACCAGAAGGCCGCTATTCCGGCGCCGCCCGCGACGGTCGGTGACTACTCGCCGTACGTGAACGACATCATGACGGCGAACAGCGGCAAGCCGGTCGACGCCACGTTCGTCGTGACGTCGTTCACGAACGTCCTCGGACTGTCGAAGGCGCTGCAGGCGGCCGGCTTCACCGGCGTCCTCACGAACGCCGTCGCATACGACCCGCGCCTGACGGCGACGGCCAAGGGCCAGACGGTGTTCACGCAGTTCTCGATCCCCGAGGCAGCACCGGCCAACGCCAACATGCAGAAGGTCGTCGACACGCTGAAGAAGTACCTGCCGGCCGACCAGCCGATCACGCAAGGCGTGCTCGCGGGCTACTTCTCAGCCGACTTCTTCGTGGCTGCGGTCAAGAAGGCGGGCAAGAACCTCACGCCCGAGTCCTTGCAGAAGGCCACGGCGAAGATGACGTACCAGGTCAAGGACGTCGTCGGTCCGACGCCGTACCCGGACGCCTTCAAGTACGGCACCCCGTGCGGTGCGCTCGCCCAGAGTGACGGGTCGGCGTACAACGTCGCGGTGAAGTACTCGTGCTTCACGAACATCAGCCTGAAGACGGGCAAGGCGATCCCCCAGAAGTAGGGATCAAGCGTCACGGACGCATGACGGCGGTCGGGCCCCCGGGCCCGGCCGCCGTCACCGTCCGATCCGAGACCGAGCACTCCGCCGAGGTCGCTGGTGCAGAAGTTCTGGAATCTGGTGCTCTCCGGCGCGGTGACGGGGGCCATCTATTCGATCATGGCGTCCGGTCTCGTCCTGACCTACCAGACGTCGGGCATCTTCAACTTCGCGCACGGTGCGGTCGCGTTCGCGACCGCGTACTTCTATTACCAGTTGCATACTGGCCAAGGGATCCCGATCGTCCCGGCCGCGATCCTGTCGGTCCTCGTGTTCGCACCACTGCTCGGACTCGGGCTCGATCGGATCTTGCTCCGGCGCTTGGCCACCGCACCGATCTACGCGCGCATCGTCGGCACCATCGGTCTGCTGGTCGCCCTGCCTGCGTTCATGCTCTGGCTCGTCGAGTCAGTCGGCAACGACGCGCTCGGGTTCGACCTGCCCAAGGTGTCCGACACCGCGTCGGTCGGTGGGACGGCACCGGGGCTCGGGCCCCAACCGGCCGAGAACTTCCACCTCTGGGGAGGGGTCAACCTCAACTCGGATCAGATCGCGGTCTTCGTCGCGGCGCTCGTCGCCGCGTTCGTGCTCTGGTTCGTGATCCGTCGGACCCGCGTCGGCCTCCAGATGCGCGCCGTGGTGGACCGCGAGACGCTGGCGTCGTTGCGCGGCGTGAACCCGGGACGGACGTCAGCCGTGGCTTGGATCCTGACGATGGTCCTCGCGGGCCTGGGCGGCGTGCTCATCGCGCCGCTGTTCCAGCTCAACGACGTCCTCTTCACGTTGGTCGTGCTCGGCTCCCTCGCTGCGGTCGCGGTGAGTGGGCTGCGTTCGATCCCGATCGCCTTCGCGGGTGGTCTGGCGCTCGGCATCATCCAGAACCTCGTTGCGGGCTACGGCGACGACATCCTGCCGAGCTTCCTGAACAAGCTCAGTGGGTTTCGATCCGCGATCCCGTTCATCCTCACACTGTTGATCCTGCTCTTCGTCGGGCACGAGCGAGGCCGCGAGGCCGGCTCGGTCGCCGAGGATGCGCCGGCCGCAGACCACCGCCTCGGGTTGCCGGCCTGGCGCCGACGCCTGCCCTGGGTGATCGTCACCGTCGCGCTCCTGGCCTTCTCCTTGCAGTGGATCGACGTCGGCTGGCTGCAGGCCGACGCGTACGAACAGGGCCTGATCGCTCTCGGCCTCGCGATGGCGATCGTGTTCCTGTCGTTCGTCGTGGTCACCGGGCTCGGGGGGATGGTGAGCCTCGCGCAGGCGACGTTCGTGATCGCCGGCGGCTTCGCCGCGGGCTGGGCACTCAATCGCGACTGGGGGATCGACCTCCCGCTGGTGGCGACGCACGGTCAGATCAACTTCGTCTGGGCCGCGTTCATCGGTGCCGCATGCGCGGCGACCCTCGGTGCGCTCGTGGCGATCCCGGTGCGTCGGCTCGGGCCGGTCGCGCTCGCACTCGGCACGTTCGCGCTCGCCTTCGTGGCGGACCTCGTGCCGTTCGACTACGAGCCGATCGGCAAGGGCTCGCTCGGGTGGACGATCCGGTCGCCGGTCCTCGACCTGCCCGGTGTGAACCAGGTCGTCGATTGGATGATCCCCGGTCCTCAGGACCGAGTTGACCTCTCCCAGGGCTCGGTCCAGATCGTGGTGTTCCTCGCCCTGTTCGGTGTGCTCGTGGTTGTCCTCCACGCACTGCAACGCTCGGCTACCGGCCGGGCGATGCTCGCGGTGCGCAGCACCGAGGTCGGCGCTCGCACCTCGGGGATCTCGCCGGCGCGAGCGAAGATCCTCATCTTCGCCCTCTCGGCCGGTATCGCAGGCTTCGGAGGCGTCCTCATCGGGATCGTGAACTTCTCCGTCGGCAAGACGACCGCGTCCCCGCTCGTCGGGCTTGTCTGGCTTGCGGTGGTGGTGACGTTCGGCGTGCGTCGTCCGGGTGGCGCGTTGCTCGCGGGGCTGTCGTTCGTGTGCTCGGCCGCGATCTTCACCTGGATCGGTGAGGACTTCCTCCCCGGTGCGTTCAAGGACCTCACGACGGCACCGCAGTTCGTCGCGATCCTGTTCGGGCTGGGCGCGATCAACCTCGCGAAGAACCCCGATGGTCTGCTCGCGCTCGTCGGGCACCAACGGCTCCAGCGCAACGTCGCTCGCGACCGCAAGGCGCGTATCGAGGAGGCCGAGGCGCAGGCGCACGACGGCACTGTGCCGGCGCACGAGCGAACCACGGAGGCGTCTGCCGCGCCGGCGCTCGCCGCACCGCCCACGGCGGCGCTCGCCCTCGCGGGCATCGTCGCCGGCTACGGCGACGTCGAGGTGCTCCACGGTGTCGACCTCGAGGTCTCCGAGGGCACGGTGGTCGCGCTGCTCGGGGCCAACGGGGCCGGGAAGTCCACGCTGTGCGCCGTCGCGTCCGGGCTCCTGGTGCCCACCCAGGGGCGCATCTGGTTCGACGGTGTCGATGCGACCGACGCGTCGGTGCACGAGCGTGCCCGTCGGGGGGTGCTGCTGATCCCCGAGGCGCGCGGCATCTTCCCCGGCCTGACCGTGGAGGAGAACCTGTCCGTACTCCTCGCGAAGCCGGAGGACCGCGCCAAGGCATTCGAGCGGTTCCCGATCCTCAGTGAGCGCCGCAAGCAGACGGCCGGCCTGCTCTCGGGTGGCGAGCAGCAGATGTTGAGCCTCGCCCCCGCGCTCGCGCAGCCGCCCAAGGTGTTCATCGCCGACGAGCCGACCCTCGGACTCGCCCCGCTCGCCGCCGAGGAGGTCATCACCGCGATTCGAGAGTTGCGTGACCTGGGTTCGGCGATCCTCCTCGTCGAGGAGAAGGCGCGTGAGGTCATGGCGCTCGCGGACACGGTCGCGTTCATGGAGCTCGGGCGCATCGTCTGGGTCGGTCCCCGCGATGAGGCCGATGCCGACCGGCTCACCGCCGCGTATCTGGGTGGCCCGGTCGCCTGAGCGCCGCCGGCGACGCGGCGCTCTCGTTGTCGGCACGATCCTCGCCGCTTCGGCGCTCGGCGTCTCGCAGGGGATCAGTGCCGGCGCGCCCGCTCCGGCGCCGCTCCGCGTCGGCGGTGTCGTCGACGCCGAGCTCTACGGGGGCGCGGCGATCGGG
>Ga0315283_10003197_pt1 | contig 13923 bp, 9 predicted proteins | sample YL17G09_0_MG_FD_204541 | JGI IMG/M metagenome (GOLD analysis project Ga0315283, IMG submission 204541) | Sediment microbial communities from Yellowstone Lake, YNP, Wyoming, USA - YL17G09_0 | ecosystem: Environmental > Aquatic > Freshwater > Lake > Sediment | place: USA: Wyoming | collected... | reverse complement strand
TGCGGCTCTGGCGAATGCGGAGACGCTCCAGCCGCTGACGGCCCGCTCCCTAGCCGCCGCTACCCTGACCCGCCCTCCCGCACGCCCGCCTGCACCGCCCCGCCGGTGTGTGACAAGTGCAAGAGCGTGGGAGCACAGGTAAGAAAATTGAGGTGGTAGAGAGATGAGTGGGTGGGGTGCGGCGGCGACGATTTGGAAAAAGGAGACGACTCTTCTGTCACACATCTTCGTGACCCCCCCTCCCTCCCTCCCTAGGCCCGCGCCGCCTGCGGCCGCGCCCTGTGCGGTGCCTGCCTGGCCGCCACGCTCCTGTCGCGCATCGCGCGGGAGGGGTTGCCCCTGCTGCTGGGGCCTCCCCCGGGACGCGGGCCGCCCCCCCCCCCACCCCTCGTCATCGTCGGTCTGTCCGGCGGCCCCGCCTCGCGCGCGCTCTGGTCTCTCCTGGCCGCGTGCGCTGGCGGCCCCGCCCACGCCCCGTCGTCCCCGCCCCCGCCACCCCGCCTGCGCCTGGTGGGCGTGCACGTGGATGAAGTGGTGTGCGGCGGTGGCGGAGCAGGCGGTGGCGGAGCAGGCGGGGAGGCGGAGGAGGAGGAGGAGGAGGAGGAGGAGGCCAGGGTCGCGGGCAGGCGGGCGGCGCTGGCGGAGGCGTTCAGGGCCGCGCTGGGAGGGGGGGGGGAGGGGGCACAGGTCGTGGTGGTGGTGGCCGGCCTGGAACCCTCGCCCGCCGCCCGCCCCGCCCTGGCCGCCCTGCTAGCCGCGGCCGGCCCGCGCGGCCGGCCCCGCCTGAGCCGGGCCCTCATCCGGGCGGCCCTGCTGCGGGCGGCCGCTCGGTTGAGGAGGGGGGAGGCAGGTGGCGGCCGCCCGCCCGCAGCGTGTGCTGCTGTCGTCGTCGCGGTGGGGACCACCACCACGGCCGCGGCCGCCCGCCTGCTGGCCGCGGCGGCTGCAGGGTGCGGGCTGGAGGTGGCGGCCGAGGCGGCGGCCTACGATGCCGGCCCGCCCTGCCTGGGCATACCGGTGGTCGCCCCCGCCCTCGGCCTGGCCGCCCGGGACTGCGCCCTCCACTGCGCGCTGGCCGGGCTGGGCTTGGTGGCCGGGGGGGGGGGGGAACAAGCCCAGCCCGGCCAGCGCGCAATGGGGCGCCCCGCGCCCTCGCCCGCGCCCGCCCTCTCCCCCTCCCGTGCCGCGGTCGCGGAGGCCTGGGTGGCCTCTGACTTCGTGGCGCGCGCGGTCAGCCGGTCTCGCACGTCGGCCGCGTCCATGGTCGGGGCGGCCGCCCGGTTTGCTGCGCCCGGGACGGGCGCGGACGCGGCGGGGGCGGCCGAGGCTGGTGCGCGCGCGCCGTGCCTGCTGTGCGCGGCGCCGCTTGAGGAAAGGGCAGGGGAGGCTGGCCCTGCTGCTGCTGGCTGCTGCTTTGCGTGCGAGGAAGCCGTGTTGGGTGATGGAGGCGACGCGGGCGGCGTGTGGGCGGCCGCGCCGGCCGGCGGGGTATGGGGGCGGGCGTGGTTGGGGGTAGAAGAATGAAAAAGGACCGGTTTGTAGTGGGGGGGGGGGGGGGGCCCGCCCCGCGCGGGGGGGTTTTGGGGGCGGGTGGGGTTGGGTTTTTTATAATTAAATTTTACTTTTTTTTTTTCCCCCCCCCCCCCCCCCCCACACACACATCATCCACCTCTGGCCGCCACCCTGTCCGCCGCGGGCGAGCGCAGGTGCAGGCGCCGCGGCGGGCGGGCGGGGCCAACGCCGCCTGGGCAGGGCGGCCGTGACGCCGGTCGGGGGCGACGGGCTGAGGGTTGTGGAGCAGCGCATGGGGGGTATTTTTTCAGACGCCGCCTGTTGGGCCAGTCGCCAGCCTGCTGCTCCTCACGTCACGAGGGATTGTCAGGTGATGCTCTACTAATACCCGGGGGCGTTGAAACGAGGGCGTTGGCAGACGAGAGCACGAAAAGTCAAAAAAAAAAATCAACCACGCCCGGTTTCATTTTCAACAACGCCGCCCCGACCCCACTCAAACTCTGATGCGCCCCGTGGAGGAGGGAGACCCCTCGCCTCCCCATCCTCTCCCCCTTCTCAAGCCTTGACCGCGTACTTGCGCCGGGGGAAGGCCGCCGCCTTCTTAGCCGCCCGCGCGGTCGTCGCGCCCGCCTGGGCCTTTGTCAAGCGCTGGCGGATCGCCCGCGTCTTCTTGACGCGCAGGTCCAGGGGCACGTACTTCTTGCCCGCGTACGCGGCCTTCAGGGCGGACCGGGTGGAGGCGGTGATGACGGTCAGGGTGCGGGCGATGCCCTTGCGGACCTCCTTACTGTGAGCGGAAACGAGGGGGAGAAGGGCAGAGGTTGGTGGGTGAGAAGAGAGCGGCTGAGTCTTTTTTCCCTCGTCTCGCCGCCTGTGCCCCTCTCTCTCCTCTCCCCCCTCCAAAAAAAATACTCACATCTTGGAGAGCTTGTTCGGCGCGCCGCCCGTCACCTTGGCCACCCGCAGGGCGCCGAGCTCCTGCTTGAGCTCGCGGAGCTGCGTGAAATGTGGGCGTGGAGAGGGAGAGCGTGAGAGCAACAAGAAAAAGAGATCGGCGCGACGGCCGCAAGCCAGGAGGCGGGCGTCCGGAGGCTCGGACTGGACGGCCAGCCCTTCCTCAGGCAGGCTCGCAGGAAGAAGACGATCATGCGCCAATGCCTGTGAGCGGGACAGAGCGAGAGATCGCACTGGGCGAAGTCTCTCCCTCGCAGCCTGCAGAGGCGGCGGCGGCGCCGGCGGCGGGCGGCGGCCTCGATCTCTCGCTCTCCCTCTTTGCACGCCGCCTGGGGGCGCGCCCTCTCGTCCCCCTCTTACCTTATCGGTCAGCTCCTCCCGGGACTTGCCCCGCAGTTCGCGTGCCTTGACATGGACTGTTGTGCGTGAGAGGGTGGGGAGAGTTGTGAGGACGCACCGTTTTTCTTCCAACGACCGCCGTCCAGGCGCGTCGCCCAGTGAGGCAGGCCCGGGGACGGGATGCAACGCCCGTCCATAGGTCAAGGTGCTGCCTGAGATCCAGCAGGCACGAGGCATGGAAGACACGGGGTGCGCGCCTCTCAGCACAGGAGGGCGCACGCTCTCCAGTCGCGACGGCCGGACCCCCGCCGCCGCGCCGGCGTCCTCTTTCTATTTTCGTCCTCCCCACGCGCCCGCCGCGCGCCCGCCCCGCCTGCCCCACCTACCCCACCAGGCGTGTGCTGAGAAGGCTACTCTACACGCCCGCGAGGTTAAAAAATAAAATAAACGCACCCATGGCTAGCTAAAAATTGAGTGCGAACAGAAGGTGGAGAGATTTGGAAGAATGATAGTGGGCAGGGAGTTGCCCTTTTTCAACCTCTCCTCTGCTCCACTCTATATTATTTTACCTTGCCCAACGCGGCACCGCGCGCGACGCGGTATCGGAACTTCAAAATCGATGGATAGAATCATGGTTTCAGTACACCCACGGCACCATACCTGTCCGCCCCTCAAACCTCCCTGGAAAGCGCTGGCGGTACCACGCATTGTGCGCCCGCGCGCGTGGTCCCAGGTTGGCCAGCGTGTAGGCCGCAAACGCGACCGCCGGCAGGGCAAACCCCGACGCGGCCGCCCAGCCCGCCCATTCCAAGGCTTCCCCGGCATAGTTGGGGCAGGCGACGAGGGCAAAGAGCCGGCCAGCCGGCAGGGCGTAGGCGCCCTCTCCACCCTCACGCTCGCTCGACTGGCGCAGGCGGCGCAGCGCCCCGTCGGCCGCCAGATTTAAGGCGGCTCCGACCGCAAACGCACCCATCCCCACGCGGAAGAGGACCGGCGAGGCGGTGCTCTTGGTTTCCTGCGCGCACCACACCAGGCTCGCGCCCTGCATCAGCCCGTTGTAGGTGCAGAAGGCAAACGCCAGGCCCGCAATCCCCACCGGCGTCCGGCCGCCCCCGCGGATGCGGAGCGGGAAGACGAGCGCCCGGTGGGCGTAGTGGGCGAGGAAGGCGGCCAGGAGGGCTGAGCGCTGGGGGCCCAGCGCGGCGGTGAGGCCGGGGAGGCCACGCCCTGTCGCGCGCGCTGCATGACACGCCATGGCGAGCGGGATGAAAAGGGCCGGGGCTTCCTGAAAAAACCAGGCGAGGCGGGCGGGCAGGCCGCGCCCGTAGCGGGCCGCGTTGGCCGGGTCGGCCCGACCGTGGCGGCCGTACGGGGTGGGTGGGACTGCACAGGTGAGGGCGAGAAATGTGGCGCCTGCGGCGACCAGCATGCCCCAGGCGGCGGCCGCGGTGAGCGTGGGGGCGTGCGGCGGGCAGGGGAGGGGCGGTTTGGGTGCACCGCTGAGGAGGCGGGCAAGGAATGCCATCTCTAAAAAAAATGAAGACGCCCCCTCCGCCTTTCCTCCTGGCACGTAGTGTATGAAGAGATTGTTGTACGTGCTCTGGCTAGAACCAGCGTGAGAAAATAGCCGGCGGTGTCCGCGACATAAAAGAGAGAAATAAGCTTGTTCAATTCACTGCGACCCACCATCACCCCGCTGCCAGCTCTCCCCTTCCTCCAACGCCAGCGCCCCGAGCTTCCCGCCCAGCGGCGTCATCCCCCCGCCCCGGCCACTGTTCTCCAGCGCCCCAAACACCAGGCGCGCCGGCAGGACGGGCGGCGGGCTGGCGGCCAGGGCGTCGGCGTCGGCGACTGCGAGGGGGTGGGACGCCAGGGCCAGGCGTCCAGGGGTCGTGCCCCGCGCCGCGGCCGCCCGCCGCGCCTCTGTCCGCGCCCGCACGGCCGCCGCCCGGGTGACCGCGCCGTCCGCTTCTCCCCTCCACGCAGCGGCGGGGGAGGAATGGGAGGCACCAAGAGGCGCCCGGGGCGTCAGGGCGGGCGAGGGCGGGATGCGGGGTGGTGGCTGGGGCGGCAGGCCCCCGCGCGCGCGCGCGGCCGCGGCCAGCAGCAGGCCCGCCTCGACGAGGGCCGCCAGGGCAGGGGGGGGCGCGCCCGCCAGGGCCACCGCCCGGCGGGCCGCCGCCCCAGCCGCAGCTTCACTCGCGGCCGCGGCTGTCGCAGCCGCGCCGGCCGCCGCCGCTTCGGCCGCCTCCAGCGCGCCGACCGCCGCCTCGACGACCTCCAGCTCCACCCCGGTGCCCACGCGACCACCGCCTGCTGGCCCGTCCGGCAGCGCGTCCAGGGCGCCCTCCGCGGCGGCCAGGCGGACCGCCGCCGCCTCAGCGCCCGCTTGCAACTCCGCCGCGGCGGCCATGAGGGCCGCCTCGGCCTCCACCCAGGCGGCCGCGGAGGTCGGAGAGGAAGGGAGGGGGAGAGAGGGCGGCACACCAGCCTCAACCGCCACCGCCGCCGCCGCCAGCCGCGCCCGGGCCGCCTCCTCCGCCTCCGCCCGGGCGCTGGACTCGCGACAGCGTTGCGAGGCGCGGCGGGTTGCAGATGCCGCCGCCCGGGCGGCTTCCCGGGCGGCGGCGGACGCCAGGGCGGCCTCCAGCCCGGCAATGCGGCTCCGGAGGGCCGGGGCCGGGGTGGTCGAGGGCCCTGGGCTGGGCGCGGCTGGGCTGGGCGCCGCCGCCGGCGCCGCCGGCGTCCCTGCCTGCAGGGCCGCCAGGGCCGCCCGTAACGCCTCCCCCTCCACCCGGGCCGCGCCCAGGGCCGCCCGCAGCCCGGCCACATCGTCCCCGTGCTGGGTGGTGGGCGTGTTGCGGATCGCGCGTGCCCGGGCCGCCCAGCGCAAGGTGGCACGCGACTCTGTCAGGTCGCCGGGGGCGGGCGAGCAGCAGGCGACCATGATGGATCGGGCGGAGCCACCCAAGGCGTCGGAGAGCAGGCGGGTCAGCTTGGAGGCGCGGTACGGGATGTGCGTGGTGGAGGGCGGGAGGAGGGGCGGGGTGGTGGTCATGGCCGCGCCTTCTCCGCCGGCGCCCGTCGACAGCCACCGCCGCCCGCCCGCGCCCGCCTGCTGCTGCTGCAACTGCTGCTGTTGCACCAAGGCATTGATGACGTTGCCCAGGGCGAGCAGGCCCATGTTGATGTGGGCGGCCTCCCGCAGGCGCGCGCCGCCGGCGAGGGTGCGCTTTGCACGCTCCGAGCCAGCTAGGTCGACAAGCTGGAGTTTGGCCTCAGTTTGGCCTTCCCCTTTCTTGTGGACCTCCACGGTCAGGGTGACGACGGCGTGGGAGCGCGAGGAGGCCGCGTTCAGGGCGGTCGCCTGCGTCGCCCGCCGCGCGCCCGCGGACGAGAGCAGCGCCGCCAGCTCGCCTGCGCTGGCCACGGGCGCCTCCACCGCGCCCGCCAGGCACACACCCCCCTTCCCGCCGGGCGCCTCTCGGATGGACAGCGAGGCCGGGGTGGTTGAGGAGGCGGGGGTCGACACGGCCAGCAAATCGCGCACGTCTTCATTCAAGACCTCCACAAACGAGGCCCGGACGGTGACGGCGGTGGTGGCCGGCGCCGCCGCCCGCACGCCCTCCGCGGTCGCAAACACGTCTGCCACCGCCCGCGGGATGATGCCCTGGGCGGCGGCGGAGGCCCCACACGCGCCCTCCCCTTCCCAGGCGGCGGAGGCCAAGCCCATCGTGTGCGTCTTTCCACTCCCCGTCGCGCCGTACGCAAAGACGGCCGCATTCACGCCGGCAAACAGGCCGGCGATGAGCGGGGCGACCTGCTCCGCGTACAGGGCGGGCCGGTGGTCGACGGGCGCTGCTGTCGCCCCGCTGTCGTAGAACGCGTCCACGGTGAAGGCCTGGCCGCCGCAGGAGAGGGATGGGAGCAGCAGCGGGGGTGCCGTGGTTGGTTGAGCGGTCCAGCTTGGCTGCTGCTGCAGGCCGACGACCGCGGGCGGGCCGCCGCCTTCATGCGGGGCGAGGGGCCGGACGTGGACGACGACGGTGACGGCGCAGGTGAGGGTAGGGAGTGGGGCGAGGGCGGCGCTGCCCGGGCTGGGCGTGGCGTCGGTCATGACGGGGAGAGGAGCTGGGAAAAGGGAAGCTGAGTGGTTGGGAAAGCACGCGCTCAACGAGTGCGCGCGGTCTTTCTGCCGCGCCTGGCCACGCGATCGCAGAGGGTGCGCACCGCACCCGTGAGACTGTGCCAGGAGTGCCTGATCAGCTAGGGAGGTCACGAATGGGCGCGGGGCCACGGCTCCTGAGCTAGAGAGGCCGTTGGCCGCGGGGAATGGAGAGTGAGGTAGTGCGCGCGCCAGTGCGCCGTGCTCGTCTCTCCCTTTTCTTGCAAGTCCCCGATTCTTCACACACACAAAAAAATGCCGTCCAAGAAGAAGGCGGCCCCCCTCCCTCCACCCCCGGCCCTCGCGGCCGCCACGGCCGCCGGCCGCCTGCCCTGGACGCTCGCCCACACCGCCCGCCTGGGGCGCCACGCGGTCGCCGCCCGGGCAATCACTCCTGGCGAGGTCATCCTGAGCGAGGCCGCCGTCGCGGCGGTGCCGCGGGCCAGGCACGCGGGCGACGCCTGCCGTGCCTGCACCGCGCCCCTAGGGCCGACCCGGGTCGTCGGCGGGCCTGGCAGCGCGCCTGGCGCCCCCCCGCCCTCCTACTGCTCGCCCGCCTGTGCGGCGGCGCACGAGCCGATCGCCCTCGCCGCCGCGCCCGGGCGGGCCGCGGTCAGAGGCCTGGCCGCCGCCCACGGCCACGCGCACGCCCACGGTGGGGGGTGCTGCTCGGGCGACACGGCCGGGAAGCTGGGCGTGGAGGACCTGGGCGACCTGCTGGCCCTAGTCGTCGAACTGGACGCCGTGTGCCGAGTGGAGGCGGCGGCGGCGGCGGCAGGAAGGAGGGCGGGCGGCGAGGAGGCAGGCGCGGCCGCCCCACCGCCCTCCTCTTTTACACCCCAAGACCCTGCCCCCGCCGCCGCCTCTCCGCCCGGCGTCGCCGCCGCGCACATCCTGGCGTGCGGCCCCGCTGACGTGGCCGTTTTGGCCCACGCCTGGGACAGGCAGCCCCCCGGGTGGCGGGCGCAGGTCAGCGCGGCGACGGCCGGCCTGGCGGACGCGTTGAGGGGCGCACCGCACGCGCCGACGGCTGCCGGCCTCGCCGCCCTCGCCTCGCGCGCCGTGGCCAACGCGCACGGCACCGGCGCGGGCAACCCGGCCAACGTGGACTTTGGGTTTGGCCTCTTTCCGGCGACCGCCATGCTGAACCATTCCTGCTCGCCCAACGCGGCCTTTGTGGCCGGCGACAGCAGCTCAGGCAGCAGGGACGGCGGGGGTGCAGCAAACCACGCAAACCAGGCGCTGATGACCGTCCGGGCCGTCACCCCTATCAGGGCAGGCGACCAGATCACGGTGGCCTACATCAACCTGTACGCCCCCAAAGGCGAGCGAGCCGCCGAACTGGCGGCGTCCAAGCACTTTGCGTGCGGGTGCGCCCGGTGCGGGGCGCCGGCCGCGACTGGCCGCGACCGCCACCTCCAGGCGGTGGCCTGCCGAGCCACGAAAGGGTGTGGCGGGTGGGTGCTGCCCGCCGCGGAGGGTGACAAGAAAGGCGGCGGCGAGGAGGCGCCGCACGAACAGCACGCCCACGGCGACGCGTGCGGGGGTGGCGGCGGGTGCGGGGGCCACGGCCCGCGCCCCCAGCCCTGGGCGTGCGAGGCGTGCGGCCGGCCCGCCCCGGCCGACGGTTCCCCGGCCGACCCGGCCCTCCAGACCTCCCGAGCCTACCACACCCTGGGCCGGGCCTTTGCCGCCCTCCACGGCGGCGGCGGCCCCGGGCGCCACGCCACCGCCCGCCCCCTGTTTGAGGCCGTCCTAGCCCTCGCCCCCAAGACCCTGCACCCCCACCACGCGGCCGTGTTTGACGCCCTCATGCCCGCCGCCAACTGCGCCCGGGCGGCAGGGGACGGCGAGGCCGCGGCCCGGCGGGTGGGCGACCTGCTGGCCGCCATGGACGCGCTGGTGGGCGTGCCGACCGCGGAGGTGGGGAACCTGGCCCACCTGCACGCCGAACTCCTCGCCGAGCGCGCGGCGGGCGGGGCGGGGCAGTGCGGGGGGGGCGCGGCGGCGGCAGGGTTGAGGAGGAAGGCGGCGGCGGCGGCGGCCCGGCGGGCGGTGGGCGTGCGGGCGCTGGTGCTGGGGGACGACCACCCCGGGACAAGGGCCAGTGCGGCGTTGCTGGCGACGCTGGGCGGCAAGTGAGAAGGGGGACGGATGGGGGGGGGGAAACACGTCGGCCGCGGCCGCCCGGGACGACCCGCCCGCGTACCCCAGCTCTGCCAGGTACTGCGATGGCGCCCGGGTCGGGGGTGGTGGTCGCACGCTTTTTTTGCTTTTTTCAGGCAGGCACGACCCCGCGCCCCACCACCCCTCTATCACGCACCAGCACACACGCCCACACAGGAGCAAATCACTCTCCCGCCCCCAGCACGCACAACCCTTAATCGACGAAATAAACAAAGCGAAAGGAAAACCTTTCTTTTCACCCCGTCCGCGGCCGCTTGGGCACGTACAGCTCCACATACCGGGCCGCCGCCTCCAGCATGACCTCCTTGGCGGCCGCCGCATCGCCGAACGGATCCGTCCCCTCCTCGCCCAGGGCGAACGATTTCTTCTCCTCGAGCGTGTAGTCCTCGAAAAAGCGCTTGATCTCGGCCAGGCGGTGCGGCGGCAGCTCGGCCAGGGAGTTGAGGTCCCGCACCTCCGGGTCGTCCGCGTGCACGGCGATGACCTTGTCGTCCTTGCGCCCCGTCGCGGCGTCCTTCATGCGGATGAGGCCGATGGCCTTGGCGCGCAGGCAGGAGAAGGGCGCCAGGGGCTCCTGCATCAGCACCAGGACGTCCAGGGCGCCCTCATCATCGTCCAGCGTGCGCGGGATAAACCCGTAATTGGCCGGGTACACGGTCGCCCCCGTCAGCACGTGGTCCACCGTGAGGCAGCCGGTGCCGGGGTCCAGCTTGTATTTGAGGCGGCAGCCGCGCGGGGTCTCGATGACGGCGCGGAAGACTGGAACGCGGCGAGGAGAGAGGGGGGGGGGATGGATGGGGCGGAAGAGAGAGGTCGAGGTCGAGGAATGAGAGAGCGCCGGCGGCCCGCGCGGGGGCGGTGCAGGGCGAGCATTTGGAAAAATGCGGCATCGCCTCGGCTACCCCCAGCGCACTCAATTTTTAGGGGGTTGGGGCAGCTGAAGTGTAGTGGGCCCCACGCCGGGGCGGCACGGCATTGGTGAGACGGTGACCGGGGCGGGGGCGGTGTCCCCGTCGGCATCTCTTCCCCCACCCAGCGCCAGCCTTAATCGGAGGACGCTCCCTCTCTCTCAACAGTGACTCACATTCCGGGAACTCATCGCCCGGGTCGCCGTCGTGCCAGGGGTGGGCCACATGCTCCATGCCTTCGACAGCCATTTTTGGAGTGTGAGGGAGGGACGCGTGGGGGGGGGGTGGCGAGCGCGAGAGAGGGAGAGAGATAAAGATGAGGACAGTGCTGAGTGCAGAGTCGGCTCTAGCTCAAGGCAAACTCGTTTTTCCATGAGCATCGCCGACGCGCCCGCCTCCCGCGTCCTGGTGGACCTTCTCGCCCTGGCCGCCCGCCCCGACATCTCGTGGCCCGCAGAATCCATGGGCCCGGCCTGGAGCTGGGCGCGGGCGGCCGAGGAGGAGGGCGGGGTGGAGGGCGAGGTAAGGGAGAGAGAGCGCGAACCAAAACACGCGCAAGCGTCTCTCTCTCCGTCTGCTCCCCGCCCCTTTCAAACTCGCCGCTAACCCTTTTCCTCCTTTCCTACACACCCCGACAGGCCCTGGCCGCCTTGCCGCCCGGCCTGGCTGGCCTAGTCTGCTCAGCCAGTCAAGCAGCAGGAGGAGGCACAGGAGGAAAAAACACCACGACTTGCACAGACGCGCTCGCGGACGCGCTGGTCGGGCGCCTGGGCGGGGGGGCACCCTTGAAAGAGCCATCATGCGCTGCCAGCCTCACCGCCACCGCGACCGACGCCGCTGATGACCCTCCGCACGCCGCCGCCGCCTGGGCTCGCGCCCGGGCCCGCCTGGGCGCGGCCCGGGCGGACGCGCGGTGCATGGCGGCCGCGGCGGGCGCGGCCGGCGCGGCCGCGGGCGCCACCCCACCTGGCGACGTGCCCGCCGTGGAGGGGCTGCTGGCGCTGGCGCTGGCAACGTCGACCGGCCGGGAGAACTGCGCAGCGCCGCTCACCCCGGCCGCCCTGTTGGCCCTGGCCGCCACTCCCCCTGCCGCGCGCGCGGTCGCGGGCGACGCGCTCGCGTACCTCACCTCCCGCCCCGCCCTGCGCCGGGCGGCGGCCGCGGCGGCGTTACGGGATGCGGGCGCGCTGCCTGCCTGGCCACCCCCCCTACCGGCGGCGGGTGGGAGAGGAGTGCCGGGCAAGGCGGCCCGACGGAGGGGCAAGGACGGCGCCGGCGGCGGCGGCGGCGGCGCGTGGCCTGATGAGGAAGGGGAGCAAGAACAAGAGGCCGCTGCCGCCGCCGCTGAAGCCGACGCCGTCGCCTGGGCCCTCGAGTCCCGCTGCCTGGCCACCACTGAGCTGGCCTGGTGCTGGGAGGTGGGCGCCTGGCGGGGCGTGGCGAGCGGCACGGCGGCGGCGGCGGCCACGCCGCCCCCTCCAAGCGCGGCCACGGCGGCCGGCGCTGCCCTGCCTCCCGACCCGGGGGCCGCGGTCTTGAGCCTACCGCCCGCCCTAATCGCGGCCGCCGCCCGGGCGGCTGCGGGCGGTCCCTCCGCCGCCGCCTCGACCTTCCCCGCCAGCGTGGCGGGGTGCGCGGCCGAGGCGTTGGGCGGCGGCGGCGGGTTCGCGGCCGCCACCCTCCTCATGCACTTGCTGGTGGGTGGCGGGGCGGCGGGCGCGGTGGCCCGGGCGGCCCTGCGCCGCCGGCAGCGGGAGACGGCGATGCAAGCATAGAGAGAGACTGCCGTGCAGTGTATTAGAAAAAACGTCTAAAGGCTTAACAAGAAAAAGGCCGTCACAAAGCCGTCACAAATAAAAGCACTTGAAAAGAGAGAGAGGGGGTCGGTGGTGGTTGGAGCCCGCCGGGCGTGTGATTGTGTGCGCTCTCTCTCGTGCGTGCGCGTCTTGTGTGGGCACACACCAAAAGCGCACGCACGGGGGGCAGCAACACCCCTCACACGGGGCTCTCTCGCACCGCCCTTAAAAAAAAAAAACAGCGGAAAAAAGTGGGGAAAAAGTCAGCAGCGGGGGGGAGCGGGGTTTGGAAAAAGGCGGCGGGGTTTTGAGGGGGGGCCACAACAGTCGGAGGAGCCAGGGACTTAATCTCTCTGAACATGATCAGAAATTAGGGGAGAGGTGAGGTGGAACACGGGCCGCGCCAGGTGAGGGAAGGAGGCGCCGGGCCCTCAGGGAAAGGGCAAGGGAAAAAAAAAAAACGGATGAGGTTCAAATGGGAACGGGGAGAGCGGGTTTTCTTCTCTTCGCCTTTTTGTGAGCACGCCCGCTCACCGCTCCAGCATCCACATCGTCAGCGGAGAGGGCATAGGCGCGGACCCCGCACCACTGCCCGCCATCGCGCCGGGCGGGGTGGCGGCCAGCCGGGCGAGGAGGGGCGGCAGGGACCCCGGCGTCGCGAGGGTGGGGGGCGGAGGCGGAGGGGGTAGGGGGTCGTGCGCGCCATGGTAGTGGTGGTGGTGGTGGTGCTGCGCCGCCGCCGCCGAGAACAGGCCGGCCGCCGTGCCGACCCCTTCCCCACTCATCGCGGAAGCGGACGCCGCCAGGGCGGGTGGGGGCGGGAGGAGGGCCAGGGCGTGGTGGTGGGGGTGCGGCGGGCGGGCGGCGGCGAGGAGGAAGGGGGGCTGGGGTGAGGCCGGCGGCCTGACCAGCGCTCGGTGAAGGCTGCGGGAGGCGCGCCCCGCCTCGCACTCCATCTCCTCCTCCTCCCCCTCTTCCTCGGCTGGCAGCGGCGGGGGCGTCTGGGGCAGCACAGACACCGCCGGGCGCCGCCCCCGGCGGGAGGTGGGCCGCCCCCACACAGGCAGCGGCAGGCTGCGCGGGCCGCCGCCGCCGCCACCGGCCGCCGCCGCCGCGGCCGCGGCCGCCTGGGCGGCCCCGGCCCGCGCGCACGCCCGCTCGGCCGCCGCGGCCGCCCGCCGCTCGGCCGCCGCCACCTTCTTCGCCGCCTTGCGGGCGGCCGCGTCCGCCTCCACCGCGCGCACGGCGGCCAGCAGGCGGGCCACGGCAGGCGCGCCGGGGGGTAGGCCCAAGTCTGGCGGGGGGGGCGGCGGGTCGCGCGCCAGGGCCGCGCCCTCCCCGCCCGTCGCCCGCAGGAATGCCTGGTACGCGCACAGCTCCTTGTCCGTCGGCGCCACCCCCGCCCACGCGCCCCGGCAGAAGATCCAGTACGCGTCCGCCGCGTACGGCCCCACGCCGGGGAGGGCGGTCGGGTCGGTCCAGCCGCCCGCCAGGAAGGCCGCGGAAAAGGCGACCAGCGCCCTGGCCCGCGTGTTGTGGAGGCCGAGCGGGCGGAGCAGGGCGGCCAGCGCGGCCTGCCCGGCCTCGTCACCCTCCAAGGCCGCCGCGGCCGCCGGCCCCGGCAGCGCCGCGAAGAGGGCCCACACGACCGTGCGCGCCTGGACTGCGGCCGTCTTGTTCAGCAGGATGCAGCCGGCCAGCATGCGCCAGGGGCAGGCGTACAGCTGTTCCTCGAGCAGGCCAAGCGGGGAGGGCGGCGGGTGCCAGCCGGGCGCGGTGGTGCGGGGGTCGGTCCCCGGCGGCAGGAGCGGCGGGGGCGGCGGCGGCGGGGGCGTCGCGGCTTTAGCCCCCTTTCTCTTCTTGAGGCTGCCCTTTTCGTTAGGGGGGGTGGGGGGGGCGGGGTCAATGGCACCCCGCTTGGCCTTGCCCGTGGGCGGCGGCGGCGGCGCCCCGGCGGTGGCGGCGGCGGCGGCGGGGGGGTGGGCGGGGAGGGGGAGGGCCCGGGCGGGGGGGGGGGGGGGAGGGGGGGTGGGGGGGGGCGGTGGGGGGGGGGGGAGGGGGC